>Ga0208938_1001990_pt1 | contig 11224 bp, 9 predicted proteins | sample AD_UKC125_MetaG_FD_184434 | JGI IMG/M metagenome (GOLD analysis project Ga0208938, IMG submission 184434) | Active sludge microbial communities of municipal wastewater-treating anaerobic digesters from USA - AD_UKC125_MetaG (SPAdes) (version 2) | ecosystem: Engineered > Bioreactor > Anaerobic >... | reverse complement strand
CATCGCCAATGTTATAGCAGGTTTAATGGTAACAGCACTTCTCCTACCCCTCAGAGATGTTTAACCATTACCCTCAGAGCATGGGACTTGTGGAGCATCCCACGGTGACTATATATTCTGCTATAACTAATCATTAGCAAAAACTAATGACATAGGCTAATCAACCGAGCTTGTATTTCTACAAGCCCCCGCCTCTAGGGGCGGTGGGTAATTGACCTTATTTAATCTATAACACAAAAAAGGTCAGAATATAATTAATTAGCACCACAATAATTAAAGAAGGGAGAAAGTTACCAACTTTTATATCCTTTATTTCTAGTAATCTTATACCAACGGCAATTACCATTGCTCCCCCTACTGCTGTAAAATCATTTAGGTAATATGGATTAGAAAGAAAAGACAACATACCTGCTAAACTAACTATTAATCCTTGTATTAAATAAACACTGAGAGTAGAAAAAATAACCCCAGTACCATAAGCTGATGCTAAAACCATCGCTGAAATTCCATCTAACACTGATTTTAAAAAGATAATAGAATTATCTCCTATAAGGCCTGCATTTAAACAGCCTATTATGGTCATAGGTCCAATAACAAACAACACAGTGGCTGTTATAAAGCCTTTAACAAAAGGTGTTTCGCCCTCTGAATTTTCAACTAAATTAGCTAATTTTCCAAGACCTTGTTCTATTTTTAATAATTCTCCGATAACCCCCCCTAAAGCCAAAGATACAAGAACCACTATTAAATTACTCGCCTCTAACCCCATATCAACTCCAATTATCAAAGTAGTTAATCCAACGGCTGAAAAAAGGATCTTTCGAATATTTTCTGGAAGTTTATTACCAATAAAAGTTCCTAATACAGATCCTAAAAGTACCGCCAAAGTATTAACAATAACAGCAATATTAAGCATATGTCTCCCCCAACAGTTAAATTTATCTTTCTTACAACATTTTGAGACCTTTTAAATAGTCTCTTTACAAACAACCAATTAAAAATAATTATATCAAAAATAAGTCATTTCTTACTACATTAGTTAATCACATTTCCATCTAAATTAATGAAATTTTATGAAATTGTAAGATTATCTAAGTTAATCACAATTAAATGGAATTATTTTTTAGTAAATGGTCCTAATCACAATTATTTAAGTTAGTGTAAGTGTTTTTGTTTTAGTATAATATAAAGAGGGAAACGTTTTCTATTATATATTGTCTTGTTCATATCTTTTTTCCAATAATTCGGGTGTCTTTCCATATTCTTTCAATTTATAAAAATTCGTATAAATCAAGGAGCATTACACTTGAAAAAATCTTTTTTATATCTACTTTCATTAATTCTTGTAATAAATGTAACTTTAGTTGGATGTGTATTTAGCCCAAATAAGAAAGATAATTTTCCACCCGTTTCCAGAAACAACGAAACAATTTTACAAGCTTTTTATTGGGAAATGGGTGAAGCAGGTTATCCAAAAGAAGAAACAGATTTATGGCTTTTTTTAGCTCAAAAAGCCCCTGAATTATCAGAAGTTGGATTCACTGCTGTATGGCTACCTCCCGCTAATAAGGCGATGGGTGGAAAAAGGGATGTAGGATATGCAACTTATGATTTATGGGATTTAGGAGAATTCAACCAAAAAGGTACAGTTAGAACTAAGTATGGAACAAAAGAGGAACTAGAAAATGCCATAACAGCACTTCATAATGACGGAATAAAAGTCTATTATGATGCTGTATTAAATCATAGAATGGGAGCAGACTCCACAGAAACAGTGAAATTAAGTCCATATAGTCCTGACAAACCAGGTCAAACGATTAAAGCTTGGACAAAGCTTGCTTTTCCCGGAAGAAAAAATAAATATAGTGACTTTCAATGGAACTGGCAATGTTTTGATGGCGCAGATTGGGATGAATCAACAAGAACATCTGGAAAATTTTTGTTTGAAGGCAAAAGTTGGGATTACACCTTTATATGGAATGACGATTATTTGATGGGAGCAGATGTAGACTACGAAAATCATAAAGTACAAAAAGACGTAACTAATTGGGGAAATTGGATAATAAACGAGATAGGTTTTGATGGATTTCGCTTAGACGCTGTAAAACACATCGATTACAGATTTATTAATCAGTTTATAACTGATGTTCAAAAAAATTCTAACAAAGATGTATTTTTTGTTGGTGAAGCGTGGATTGAAAATGTAGATGATTTAGTTGGATATCTTAACACTGTAAATAATGAAGATTTAAAAGTATTCGATTTTCCTTTAAGAAGTGCTTTCGCTGATATGATTAATGGCACAGATATGAGAACTCTTCAAAACGTTGGATTAGTAAATAAAGAAGGTTATAAAAATCGAGCTGTCACTTTTGTAGATAATCACGATACTAATAGAGACGGAAAAGATCCAGGAATATACAGAAGAAAGTATCAAGCATATGCATATATACTAACAAGGGAACATGGGATACCTGTTGTTTATTGGAAAGATTATTATATTTATGGAATGAAAAATGAGTTAGACAAACTTTTAGAAGTAAGAAAATACTACGCTTACGGTCCAGGTTATGAAGTTGACAATAACGATGAAGACGTATATTCTTATGTAAGAGCAGGATTAGATGAAGTAGAGGGCGATGGCTTAGTTTTAATGATTTCTGATGGTGAGTCAGAAGAAATAATTTCTAAAAGAATCAACTCAAGGCAACCTAACACAACTTTCTATGATTATACGGGACACGTACAAGGAAATATAATTACTGATGAAAGGGGGTATGGTAATTTTAAAGTAAGAAAAAGTGAAAACGAGGGTTGGTCTGTTTGGGTACCTGTAATTGAGTAACTTCAACAAGCTTTTAAAATTAAAACATAAAGGAGGTTTTATTATGAATAAGAAAAAGTGGTTAGTTGTGAGTATGGTAGTATTTTTAAGTGTTTTTGCGCTCTTTGGATGTTTACCTTCAACAAACGGGGAACCTGAAGAAAAACTGCATATAAAAGTGATTTTGCCTGAGACAACTCCTGAGGACGTTACTGAAATATACCTAATTGGAAGTTATTGTGATTGGAATTTTGATGAAGCTAGAACTTCTGAGGTAAAAACAGAGGATGGACAAAAATATGCAGAGTTTGAATTACAGATAACTGAGTTTCCGTTGGAATATAAATACACTTATGGCGCAAGTTGGGACTATGAAGAATTAGACGAAAATGGTGAAGGTTTGGGTGGAAATAGAAGAATAGACTTTAAGCCAACAGCGGATATCCAAGATGTTGTGTTAAATTGGAAAGGTACAGATAAGATTGATTATACCGAATTACAAGAAGATATAACTGTAACTTTTATTGTCCATGTTCCGGAAGGTACAGAAGATGATGAAGATAAAATATATATGAGAGGATCTTTTACTAGCTGGGATGTAGGTACACCATTACAGAAAACTGATGAAGGTACATATACTTGTGAAGTTGAGGTAAAATCTTATACTACTCTAAGATTTAAATTCTTGAGAAAAGATGGTTGGGATTTTGTTGAAAAACAAGCCGATGGTGAAGAAATGTTAAATAGGGTTGCAATCTTAACAGATGATAGTACGATCACCTGTTTGGTAGAAAAATGGGCTCAGTAAAATCGATAATGTAAATACAAGAATTTGATGGGGCTGGGAAAAAGTTCCCAACCCCATTTTTATAGATGGAGGTGAGTTTTTTGAGAAAAAAGTATTTATACGTCCTACTTGGTTTTTCTCTTTTGTTTGTTTTATCGGGATGTATGATGAATTTGTTGGGCATTACTCTTGATCCTGGTATTTATTTAGGATACTCAAAAAATAACAATGTTCCAGATATAGAAGATCAATTAACCTATGATGAAAGTTTAGGTTTATACAAAATTACTATAAACGCATCAGACCTTACTTATTCAGAGATAGATGAAGAGGGTACTAAATATTATCTCAGCTATTATAAAATTTTTCACGTAAAAGATGATGGAAATGTTGTAAGTTCCTCTATTCCAATCTGGAAGGATATAGTCGAGGCTAATAATATTGAAACAATAACCATTTACGCTGATACTAAAAAAATGAAAGACGGTAAAGCTGTTGGAGTAGGGGATGATACAAAACTTTTACAAGATTGGTACTTTGCAGGGGATTGGGGTGGGAAACCTACATGGGAGGAAGACGCTGTTAAATTCCAAGAAGAAGATGGAATACTAATAGCAAAAGTACAAAAAGATTTTAATGCAGGAGATACATTTGAATATAAGATAAAACCTAGCGATAATTGGCGTCCATGGAGCATGATATTCAACGCAGAAATATATTCAAGAGATTCTTCTAATGCTGTATACACTCTAAAAAGCGATACGGATGAACTAACCGTTCATTTTGATCCTAAAATCAGTTTTGTTTGGTTTGTAGAAAGTGAGGTGAATTAAGTGAAAGCTAAGAAATTACTTCTGATATCCCTAATTGTATTTTCTGTAACGCTTTTCTTTGGATCTGTTGATCTTGGTGGAAGTGTGGAATTTAATTTAAACTTTGAATTTCCTGAAGAGGAAGACTCAAATTTTTACAGTAATTTTAACAAAGCAGATCTTTATTTTAAATTTTTTGGTGATGGGTTAAGAGGCGAGTTCAATTTAAACAAAGACTCATATGATAATAAACTCCGGGTTTCTTCCTCTGAATTCACTTTTAACTTAAACAATGTCGATTTAACTACATATTGGAACAGAAAAAGTGTCTCAACAGATGATTGGCTAAAAATTGTTAACAATGAGAAAGTAGGAGAAATTAATGGTATAAAAGTTTATTCAGATTTAGATAAGTTTGGTAAGTTAAATTTCTACGCGGTAGATAAGAATGGATATTTTTTCAATTTGTTACATTATAGGCTCCCAGAGTTTGCTAAAATAAACACAAGTATATTGTATTTAAAGGATTATAAAAATATGCGGACACCCAAATATAATGAACTCATGGGTTTTGACTTTGATATAGGTATTTTTGAGGCGATTAAACCTTATGGCGAAGTAGTATTCTCTTATCAACAAGATATTCGCGAAGCATCTTACAATATTGATAACAACTATCTCCTGTTTGGTGGGGTCAGGGGAAAAGTAGGAGATTTTTCTTATAATTTCAACACAACCTACATTGCAGATAAATTTTATAAAGGCTATTCACCAGATAGTTTAGAAGAAAATATTTTCTTAGATACCTCATACAAGAACGTTCGACTTACTAATAAATTAGAGCTTAACTTTGGTGAGGATAACTACATTGATAGGTTAAGAACTAACTTGTACATAAATAATTTTGAGTTATATGTTTCACCAGACTTTGAGGGATCATTTTCAGACTTTAATCTAGATGGTTCTGAAATGTCAGTGACCTATAGTCATAATCTTTCTATTCCTTTTTTTACTTGGTATAAAATTTCATTGTATAAACAAGGATGGGAAGATGACTGGACAGATATAAAACATTATAAGCCATTTAGAATATACTTAGAGGGAAATTATAAAGCACTTGGTTTTTCAGGTAATATGAAATATATTTTTGGTAATCCAGTCTCTGATGAATTTTTCCAAGCTTTCGGTGAACTTTATTACATAGATGTTTCAAGGAATTTCAATAAATTCTCAGTTATGGGAAAGTTGCAATACATTCAAGGTATTGTAGAAAAACGTTTTACTGCATATGCAGAAGTTGGTTACAACCTTCCAAACGGTAACATAAAGTTCTATGTTGGAGATGGAGATTTTGAAAAAACATTACAATTTGAAAGACAAATCGGTGTAACAACAACTTTTTATTTCTAAATTCAAAACAATAGATAAATTTTGGAGGTGGCAAGATGAAAAAAATTATTTCTGTTATATTATTTTCTCTTATAATCGTATTTACCTTTTCAAAGGTTTATGTTGAAGATGGGTTGGTAGTTTTTGAATATGAAAATAGAACAGCAGATAGCGTCTTTGTGGCCGGTACTTTTAATAACTGGAGCACAAGCGCTTGGGAAATGGAATATTATAACGGAGTTTGGGTGTACGTAGCAGAATTGCAACCTGGCGTTTACGAATACAAATACGTTGTAAATGGAACAGATTGGTACGAAGATCCAGAATCTCCAGATTATGTTCCAGATCCATATGGTGGAAGAAATTCAAAATTTGAGTTAGTTTTAGAAGACGGAGAACTAAAAATTGTTGGTGGAGAAGCCCAGGAGGGCAAAGCTTCTATAATTTCAGGAAAATATGAGTTTGGTCTAAAAACGAAACTAGAAGATGAAAAAGGCTTTTTTGCTAGCCCAGAAGTAAAAAATGAGGTTGTTTTGAGCATAAATCCAAATGTACAAAATGCAGATTTGGAATTGAAGATAGGTGCTTCCTCTTCTAATATAGATTCCCCTTTCAAAGTTTATGGAATGAAAGCCGTATGGATGCAAGAACACTTTTCTTTGGGTGCTTTTTATAAAACAACGATAAACCCTAATTATAACTTTGATTACGAAAATCCTGAAACAAAGCTTCCTGGCTTCGGCTTTTTATTCAATTATGCAGATTTCAATGCAGGCGTTGATTTACTATCTCAAACAAATAAACTGAAATTTTTGATATTCGCTGACTATAGCTTTCGCGACTTTAGAATTGGTTTATTATTTGATACCGTAGATGCAACCTCTTTAGTCATTAGAGGAGAAGCTTTTAATTTATTTACAGAATTTGATGTTGAAGATTCTAAATTTGATAGATTTTTGATTGGTTATGAAAAAGAAGACAATTATGGTTTAAGTTTTAAGTATTCTTTAGCACAAGAAAATTTGTTAGCTAGCGGATTTGGTATTTTCAAAAGCTTTGATATAGATGCAGGAGTTTATTATGAAACAGCGGGCAATAATTTTTATGGTTTGAAAGTTGGTGGAGGTTATACATTTTTAGAAAGCTATAGAATTGGCGGAGATATCTACTTTAATGCTAATGAAGATTTCGGTTTTAATTTAAATTTTAAAATAGAGAACGAAGACATTCCAGTTAGGGTAAAAGTAGGTTTTGGTAATGACATTCAAGTCGACGCAAAACGTTTTGATAAAAACAAATACTTATCGTTATCTTTGACCGCAGAATTTTAATTGTTAGCTTTGACGAAATAATCCCCTTTAACTTTCGTTATTAATTTAAAGAAATAGAGAGGCTTTTTGACATAAGCCTCCCTTTTTTACAATTAGTTTTTATTTATATGAAAAAAAGTAAACCTTCTTTGCCTCTACCCTAGCAGCAGGGTATTTTTCTTTTGCCATCTCTTTGTTAGTGATTATCTCATCTATAACTTTCTTTTTATCATTATACGAACTTAAAAATAATATATTTTCTGCATTATTAAGAACTTTGTATGTAACTGTAATTCTTGGAACATTGGGCTCTCCTGATGGGGAAACAGGTGCTACTAATCGATTGTTTTCAGTTAGTAAATCGCTGTTTGGAAACAAAGACGCGGTATGACCGTCTTTTCCTACTCCAAGTAAGATAAGATCAAAAGCAGGTTCTTTAGTTTGAAAAAAGTTGATTATTTCCTTCTCGTATTCTTCTGCAGCCTTTTCAAGTGGTAGTTCAGTTTTTATTCGATAAATATTGTTTTGAGGTATATTTACCCTTGAAAGTAGCAATTTATACGCCCATTTATAATTACTATCATCACTTTCTTTGTCAACGTATCTTTCATCTGCCCAAAAGATAAAAACTTTTTCCCAATTGATTTTATCGTTGTAATCTTTAGCAATTTTTTCAAATAGTGGTTTTGGGGTGTTCCCACCAGAAAGCATAAAGGAAAATTGATCACATATAGTTACACTTTCTTCGTATATCTTAAATACCAGATTTGCTGATTCATCCAAAAACTCTTCTAAGCTTTCGAACAATTTAAAAACCATCTTCTATTTCTCCTTCAGCCTCTAAATCTCTCCATTGCCTTCCATCTCTAGCAATTAGTTCGTTTGCTTCTTCTGGTCCCCAAGTACCTGCTTCATAAAATAAAAGGCCTTTTTCTTTGTCTTGTTCCCATTTATTTAAAATTGGAGTTAATAGTTTCCAAGATAACTCCATTGCATCACTTCTTACAAATAAGGTTTGATCCCCAACCATCGCATCTAACAGCAATCTTTCATAGGCATCTGGTCCTTTAAAGTCAAAGAATTCATTATATTTAAAGTCCATAGTCAAGGTATTTAAGCATAACTTTGAACCAGGCTGCTTTGCTTGAATCTTCAAAGAAAATCCCTCGTCAGGTTGAATATTCAGTATCAAAACATTTTGTTCAAGTTCTACATTATTTTTGAAAAAAATCGAATGAGGAACTTCTTTAAAAATAATGGCAATCTCACTGATTTTCTTTTTTAATCTTTTTCCTGCACGTAAATAAAAAGGTACGCCACTCCATCTCCAATTGTCAATGAGAAATTTTCCAGCTACAAAGGTTTCAACGTAGGAGTTAGGATTCACATTCCGTTCCTCTCGGTAGCCAGGGACTTCTTTGCCGTTAACGGTTCCTCTGACATACTGACCTCTAACAAAATATTTATCAATTTCGTAAGTATCATACATGCGTATAGATTTTAGAAGTTTTGTTTTTTCATCCCGTACACTAGAATCCTCTAAAGAAGCTGGCGGTTCCATAGCAACCAACGTCAATAGTTGTATCATATGATTTTGAAACATGTCCCTTAATAACCCGGCTTGTTCAAAATATCCTGCTCGATGCTCAATCCCTAGAGTTTCAGCCACTGTGATTTGAACGTTGTCTATATACTTGTAATTCCAAATTGGTTCAAATACAATATTTGCAAATCTAAGCATCATTATATTTTGAACAGTTTCTTTACCAAGATAATGATCTATGCGATATACTTGTGATTCTTTTAAGTACTTGTGTAATTCCTTATCTAATTCGATAGCAGTTTCTAAATTACTCCCAAATGGTTTTTCTATAATAACTCGGGAATAACCACCTGAGTTTTCTTTTGTTAGTTCAAACTGCCCTAACCGTCTTATAATTTCTAGATAGACACTTGGTGGCGTTGCTAGATAAAAAATATGATTTTGTTGTGTCTCAAACATCTTATCTAGAGAGTTTAATTTCTCTTGTAGTAACTTGTAAAGTGAATCATCGTCGTAGTTACCTGATATATAAAATATTCTTTCTATAAACGATAAGACGCTATTTAGAGCTTCGTTTTCATTTAAAAGCCTTCTTTTGACCTCGTTTCTGTATTCTTCGTCGGTATACTTTGTTCTTGCAACCCCCAACAGATAAAACTGTTTCGGTAGCAACTCTTTTTTAAATAAGGCAAATATTGAAGGAATTAATTTTCTAAACGTGAGGTCGCCAGACGCTCCAAAGATGATGATAGATGAGGGTCCGGGTCTTACTTCTTCACATATTTGAGCTCTTGTTAAACTTTTTTTAATTAATTGTTCCATAGATTGTTCACCTCAACGAGTACTTATTGCTTTTTACGAGTTAATTTCTCTTGCCATAGCCTTTGCTAATTCATCTAACTTTTTAAAATCTTCAGATTTAGCAGACAACTTCGCCTCAACTGGTTCATATACTAAAGGCCATTTCATCTGTTCGTTGTATTTAACTAAAGTAGAAACCCCTCCTCCACTCCAACCATAAGTTCCATATATTCCTAAAACGTGGTTCTTTATGTCATTGTGAGCTAACCACTGTACTAACGATTCCATGTAAGGAAATAACCCTTGATTATATGTACAACTCCCTAATATTACCCCTTTATACTTCCATATTTCGTTGATAATATAAGAAATATGCGTTTTTGATACACTCATTATTTTTATCTCTTTTATTCCTTCTTCTGCTAACTTTCTTGCAACATATTCAGCCATTTCTTCTGTATTTCCGTACATAGAGCCATATACAATTACTACACCTTTTTCTGTTTCACATCTACTCCATTTATCGTACAAATCTATGATTCTTTTTGGATCTTTTCTCCAAACAGGACCATGAGTTGCTGCAATTATATCTATATCAATGTTTGCATCTTTTAACTTGTTTAAAGCCCTTTGAACCATCTTTGTGTATTTTCCAATAATATTTGAAAAATATCTTCTTATCTCATCTTCAAAAAAATCGATTCTTACTTCATCATCAAAAATCCCGCCATCTAAAGTTCCAAATCCACCAAAAGCATCTCCTGAAAAAAGTATCTTATCTTTTTCATCATACGTCATCATAGTTTCAGGCCAGTGAACCATTGGTGTGAGATAAAACTTCAATGTATGCTTGCCTAAATTTAAAACAGAACCATCTTTTATTTCTTGAAAATTGTCTTCTACTTTGTATAAATCCTTAATAAATTGAAAGGTAGTCTTGTTTCCTACAATTTTAATTCCAGGAAATTCTTGTAATAATTCAGGAATAGAACCTGAGTGATCGGGCTCCATATGGTTTATTATTAAGTAATCCAAAGCCCTACCATTAAGAAGATGTCTGATCTTATCAAAAAATTCTGAGATTTTACTTTCTTTAACAGTATCTATCAACGCTGTTTTCTCATCTAAAATTAAATAAGAATTATAACTTACACCTTTATCAAGAGGCCAAAGATTTTCAAAAAGTGCTGTATCTCTGTCATTAACACCTACATAATAAATATCATCGGTAATTTTTACAGAACTATTCATAACTATCTCCTCCTAAAATCATTATTATACTCAGTTTAGAAATTCTAAAAAGCTCATTTTATATATCTCTTAGAATTAAACTTTTTATAAAATACCTCCAAGATTATAATTTTGAACAATTACTTTTTTTGATGTATTTGGTACTTGTACCGAAGGAGAGGAAAGGGGGCTTCGCCCTGGGCTTGCTTTAATTTAAAACATTATTTTATTGGCTAATTTTCTAATCGTAGAGAAGTGCTATATGCGTGTCTCATGGTTTTTGGAATTGGATCCCTACAAAAATCATAGATCTCTATTTCTAAAGTACATATTTTTACTATCTTTACAGACACTAAAAGCTGAGTTTTTTAAAATACCTCGGTACCGAACATTTTAATTTAATTTATCATTTTCCTGCAAGAAGACTCCCACTTCTGTAAGTGGGGGATGAATTGCAGTTATAAAACATACTAAATCCTTTCCTAAACATATAGGGCTTAACTAAATCTGTTTTAACTGGCTTAGACA
>Ga0208938_1001989_pt1 | contig 11224 bp, 8 predicted proteins | sample AD_UKC125_MetaG_FD_184434 | JGI IMG/M metagenome (GOLD analysis project Ga0208938, IMG submission 184434) | Active sludge microbial communities of municipal wastewater-treating anaerobic digesters from USA - AD_UKC125_MetaG (SPAdes) (version 2) | ecosystem: Engineered > Bioreactor > Anaerobic >... | reverse complement strand
GACACTGGCAGGACCCCTGTCCCAAACCCTGAAACGACACACCCCAACCCGCGAATCACCTCACCAACCCGGGGACTCCCCCCTCAAATCCGAAGCGCCTCTTTGTCGGCGACCACACGTCATCGCCGACTCGTGCAGGCGATGGTGACTGAGTATCGCGACGGGATCCAGAGCGTCAGCGAGTACGACTTCTCCCACTTGTGCCGGCGGTACGGACTTCCACGACCCGTACGACAGACCCCCGTGCGGGATGCTCGCGGCAAGATCAGAAGTATCGACGTCGAGTTCCGCATCGGCAGCCGGACACTGCGGGTCGAAGTTGAAGGCTCTCACCATCTGAATCCGGACTCCTGGCTGGATGACATCGACCGGCACAACGGACTGGCCCTGGCCGGACACGATGCCTACCTGCGGGTGGCGACATTCACCATCCGCACGGGTCCGGGCGAATTCATGACGCTCCTCGGAAAGCAGTTGGCCATCCTGGACCAAGCGGCGTGAAGAATGTCAGTGGCACGCACGAAAAGTGCGTCTGGCTGACAAAACCCCCGCCTCAGAGAGCGTCCGGACCGCGCTCCCCCGTGCGCACGCGCACAATCGTCTCCACAGGCACGACCCACACTTTGCCGTCCCCGATCTTGCCGGTGCGTGCGGCCGACACCAGCACGTCGACGATGTGCCCGGCGTCGTCGTCCTCCACGACCACCTCCACCCGCACCTTCGGCACGAGGTCGACCACGTACTCAGCGCCCCGGTAGACCTCGGTGTGCCCGCGTTGGCGGCCGTACCCGCTGGCCTCGGAAACCGTCATCCCCTCCACGCCCTGCGCCTGCAGCGCCTCCCGCACCTTGTCCAGCGCGAACGGCTTGATGATGGCGGTGATGAGTCTCATGACACCTCCTGTGTCCTGGATGTGTGCCAGACAACATACCGCCTACTGGCTACTCGGCCGCGGGTCAGTCGCACACCGCGCCGCGCGAGGCGGATCCCACCAGCCGCGCGTACTTGTGCAGCACCCCTCGGGTGTACCGCGCGGGCAGCGGTTCCCAGGACTCGCGGCGTGCGGCCAGTTCGGCGTCGTCCACCAGCAGATCGAGGGTGCGGTTGCCGATGTCGATGCGAACCCGGTCGCCGCTGCGGACGAAGGCGATCGGCCCGCCGTCGACGGCCTCCGGCGCGACGTGTCCGACACACAACCCGGTGGTACCACCGGAGAAGCGGCCGTCGGTGATCAGCATGACGTCCTTGCCCAGTCCCGCGCCCTTGATCGCACCGGTGATCATCAACATCTCGCGCATGCCGGGACCGCCCTTGGGCCCCTCGTAGCGGATGACCACCACGTCGCCGGCCTCGATCGAGCCGTCCTCCAGGGCGGCCATGGCGGCCTGCTCGCGCTCGAAGACCTTCGCCGTGCCCTCGAAGACGTCGACCGGCACGCCCGCGCTCTTGACGACCGCACCCTCCGGGCACAGCGAACCGGACAGCACCGTGATGCCGCCATGGGTGTCCAGCGGGGAGTCAATGGCCACCAGGATCTTGCCGTCGGGGTCGCTGGGCGCCAACTCCTCGAGGTTCTGCGCCACCGTGTTGCCCGTCACCGTGAGGCAGTCTCCATGCAGCAGGCCCGCGTCCAGCAGCGCCTTCATGACCACCGGCACCCCGCCGACCCGGTCCACATCGTTCATCACATAACGGCCGAACGGTTTGAGGTCACCCAACAGGGGCACCCGCGAGCCGATCCGGTGGAAGTCCTCTAGTTCGAGATCGACATCGGCTTCATGCGCCATGGCCAGCAGGTGCAGGACCGCGTTGGTCGATCCACCCAGGGCCATAAGCACGGTGATGGCGTTCTCGAAGGCGGGGCGGGTCATGATGTCGCGGGCGGTGATCCCCTGCCGGATGAGTTCGACCACAGCCTCGCCGGAACGGCGGGCGTAGGTGTCGCGGCGGCGGTCCACGGCCGGCGGTGCGGCCGACCCGGGCAGGCTCAGGCCGATGGCCTCGCCGATGCTGGCCATGGTGTTCGCCGTGTACATACCACCGCAGGCGCCCTCCCCCGGACAGATCGCGCGTTCGATCTCGTCGACCTCCGCCCGGGTGATGAGCCCCCGCGCGCAGGCCCCGACGGCTTCAAAAGCGTCGATGATCGTCACGTCCTTGTCACCGACCTTGCCCGGCATGATCGAACCGGCATACACGAACACACTGGCCACATCCAGACGGGCCGCGGCCATCATCATCCCGGGCAGGCTCTTGTCACAGCCGGCGAAGGTGACCATGCCGTCGAGCATCTCGGCATTCATGACCGTCTCCACCGAGTCCGCGATGATCTCGCGGCTGACCAGGGAGAAGTGCATGCCCTCGTGACCCATGCTGATGCCGTCCGAGACCGAGATGGTGCCGAACTGCAGCGGGAATCCCCCAGCAGCATGCACACCTTCCTTGGCAGCCCGGGCCAAGCGGTCCAGCGACAGGTTGCAGGGGGTGATCTCGTTCCAGCTCGACGCGACACCGATCTGTGGCTTGCTGAAATCCTCATCGTCCATCCCTACGGCGCGCAGCATCCCGCGGGCGGGGGCGCGTTCCATACCGTCAGTGACAACGTGACTGCGAGGTTTCATATCGGCCATGAGGTCAGGGTACCGTTGGCCGTCTGCTCGCTGATCGGGCAAACCCGATCACTATCCGCCACCCTGTAGCGCATGACAGACATCACGACGGTCGCCCCGCGCGGGGCGATGGTCACGGGCGCCCGCATCTACTGGCTCATCGTCGCCACCATCGGCACCGCATCGTTCCTGGTGAGTTGCACCATTTCGATGACCCAGGAGGGCAACGGTGGGGCGCTGAACGGATTGTGGTTCACCTTGAGTTACTTCACGGTGTGGAGCAACATCGTGACGTTCATCGCGACGTGGATGCTGGTGGCCGATCCGCAGCGCGACGGGCGCGGCTTCCGGTGGTTCCGGATGACCAGCCTGGTGATGATCACCGTCACCGGGCTCGTCTACGCGATCGTGCTGGCCGCCGACGCCCACCCGGTGGGCCTGGGGGTCTATACCAACATCGGCTATCACTACATCGTGCCGTGGGCGAGCCTGCTGGGTTTCCTGCTGTTCGGCCCCCGGCCACGGTTCAGCCGACGCGAGGTGTTCAGCATGCTGCTGATCCCGGTGATCTGGCTCATCTACACGCTGCTGCGTGGATTACTGACACTGCAACCGCCGCCGCAGGCCCCCGCCACTGAACTCGGTGCGCCGCAGAACTGGTATCCCTACCCGTTCATCAATGTCAACGACCCGTCACCGTTGATCCCCGGCCTGGAGTTCGACGGCTACCTGGGGGTGGGCGTGAACATCATCGTCATCATCGCGTTGGGGCTTGCCATCGGCTTCATGTACCTAGGACTGGACCGCGCGTTGAGCCGCAAGCAGCGGCCGACAGACCTGGGCTAGCACCGCATGCGACGCTTTACTGTTCTCGCCGTGCTGCTGGCCGGCTGCGGCCGCTTGGACGAACTGCAGTACAGCCCGGCTACGACACCTGACCAGTGGTGCCAGCAGCGGCCGTGTGTCGAGGTGGGTGACACCATCCTCAACGAGCCGTTGGGGACGGTGCTGGTCTTCGGCCTGGCGCTGTTGTGGCTCATCGTCGGGACGTACTTCCTGCTCACGCGGGCGGGACAGCGTTCCCGTGCGTGGTTCGGGCTGGCGCTGCTGCTCGGCGGGGTGAGCGCCGCTCTGGCAGGGATCAGCTACCAAGCGTTGAGCTATGTCCTCAAATGTGAGGGCCTGCAGTACTGCCGCCTGACCAACGGCTTCGAAGTCGGCTACAGCCTCACGCAGGCATTCAGCGTCAGCGCCATGCTGGTCGCGGTGGCCTACGCGTGCACGACGGGCGGCACCCGGCGCGGCTTCCTGACCTACGCGGGGGTCAATGCCGGCGTCTACGTGCTGGTGACGGTGATTGCCGTGATGCTCCCCAGCGCGGTGTTGCTATCTTTCCCCGTGCTGATGCTGTTCGCGGTACCCGGTCTGGTCATGGTGATCGTCATCGCCGCACGTCGCCGAGCCGACCGGATGGCCCGCGTGATCCTGAACATCGCGCTGCTGCAAATCCTGGTGCAGGCGGCGTACTTCGCGTACTACGCCGCAGGGATCACGCAGACGCTATGGGACGACGGCAAGGGGTTCTACTTCTCGGAGAACGACGTGCTGCACGTCGGGATGATCCTGTGGCTGGTGTATGTCTGGCGGGCGCTCGGACCGCTGCTACGGGATGTGGATGCGCCGCCGAGGGCGTGAGCCCGGCCAGCTACCCAGCCCTTCGTCGACACCCATCACAGACTGCCGACGTCCACGATGCGCACGACGGCCTCCCCCGCCTCGTCACTGGCCGCGAGGTCCACGACCGCCGCGATGCCCCAGTCCCGGTCACCGGCCGGGTCGTCGAAGACCTGCCGCACCTCCCACGCGCCGGGTTTGGTCGCGATGTGCAGTAGCGCCGGGCCGCGGGCAGCCGGACCGGTTCCCAGTTCGTCGTACTCGGAGAAGTACTCCTGCATTGCCGCCTGCCAGCGCTGCCCGTCCCAGCCGTCATCGCCATCAAGGGCACCCAGGTCCTCCCAGCGGCCCAACGCGGCCAACTCGACGCGGCGGAACATCGCGTTGCGCACCAGCACCCGAAAAGCGCGGACGTTGGCTGTGACGGGCGGCGGCGCCGTGTCCACCACCCCGGCGGAGACCTCGGCCTGCGGGTTGACTAGCTGCTCCCATTCATCGAGCAACGACGAGTCGACCTGCCGGACCAACTCCCCGAGCCACTCGGTGATGTCGTCGACGGTTTCCGTGCGCAGATCATCCGGGACCGTGCGGCGTAAGGCCTTATAGGCGTCGGCCAGGTACCGCAGCACAAGGCCCTCCGAGGACGCCAATTTGTAGGCGCCCACATACTCCACGAAGGTCATGGCCATCTCGTACATCTCCCGCGCCACCGACTTGGGCCGCAACGGATGGGCCAACACCCAGGGGTGACCTTCGGCATAGACGGTGTAGGCGTGCTCGAGCAGGTCGGCCAGCGGCTTGGGCCAGGTGATCTCCTCGACCAGCTCGACGCGCTCGTCGTACTCGATGCCTTCAGCCTTCATGGCCGCTACCGCCTCGCCCCGGGCCTTCGACTGCTGGGCGTACAGCACCTGCCGCGGGTCTTCCAAAGTGGCCTCCAGCACCGACAGGGCGTCCACCGCATAGGTCTCGGACTCCTTGTCGAGTAACTGCAGCGCTGCCAAGGCGAACGTGGACAACGGCTGGTTCAACGCGAAGTCGTCTTGCAGATCAGCCATCACCGACAGGTCGTCGGCCAGCACCCCGGCGGCCACCAGCGACTCCTTGATCGCCTCCGCGCGTTCGCGCATCGCCTCCTTGGCCTGCTCCTCCTCGTCGTTGTCCGCTAGCAGATGATCCAAAGCCCCCGGCACGTCCACCGGCCGGTGTGCGATGTTGAAGACCATCGCGTGATTGATGTCGAAGCGGGACTGCAATGGTTCCGGCGCCGCGACGATGATCCGCTCGAAGGACGCCTTACCCCAGTTCGGGATCCCCTCCGGGGCCTTCTTGCGCACGATCCGCTTGAGCTTCTTGGGGTCGTCGCCGGCCTTCATGACCAAGCGCTCGTTCTCGATCTCGTGCTCGGGCGCCTGCACCACGACATAACCAGTTGTGTCGTAGCCGGGCCGACCCGCCCGACCCGCGATCTGATGGAACTCCCGGGCGCGCAGCAGGCGCATCCGCCGGCCGTCGAACTTGACCAGCGAGGTGACCAGGACGGTACGGATGGGCACGTTGATCCCGACGCCGAGTGTGTCCGTCCCGCAGACCACCTTCAAGAGCCCGGCGCGAGTGAGCTGCTCGACCAGACGCCGGTAGCGAGGCAGCATGCCGGCATGGTGCACCCCGATCCCATGGCGGACAAGGCGGCTCAGCGTCTTGCCGAAACCCGCGGTGAAACGGAACCCGCCGATCTGCTCGGCGATCACCCGCTTCTCCTCCTTGGTGCACACGTTCAGGCTCATCAGGGCCTGCGCGCGCTCCAGGGCGCCGGCCTGCGTGGGGTGCACGACGTACACCGGGGCCTTGCCCTGCTGCAGCAGCACCTCGATGGTCTGGTGAATGGGTGTCGTGACGTATTCGAACTCCAGCGGCACCGGTCGCTCACCGCCGGCCACGATCGCCGTCTCCCGGCCCGTGCGCCGCACAAGGTCGTCGCGGATCCGGCCCATGTCGCCCAGAGTCGCCGACATCAGCAGGAACTGGGCGCCGGTGAGCTCGATCAGCGGCACCTGCCAAGCCCAACCGCGGTCGCGATCGCCGTAGTAGTGGAACTCGTCCATGCAGACCACACCCACATCAGCGGCAGCGCCTTCGCGCAGTGCCTGATTCGCCAACACCTCAGCGGTCGCGCAGATCACCGGCGCCTCAGGGTTGACCGCCGCATCGCCGGTGAGCATCCCCACGTTGTCGGCGCCGAGCACGTCGCACAGGTCGAAGAACTTCTCCGAGACCAGCGCCTTGATGGGTGCGGTGTAGTACGTCCGGCGACCCTGTGCCAATGCGAAGAACATGGCGCCCAAAGCCACCAGACTTTTACCCGAACCCGTGGGAGTCGCGAGGATCACGTGCGATCCGGAGGCCAGTTCGAGCAGCGCGTCCTCCTGCGCCGCGTAGAGCGGCCGGCCCGTCGAGGCCGCCCACAGCCCGAAGCGGTCAAGCAGATCCTCGGGTTCGGCCGGCGGTGACAGCGCCTCGAGCAGGGATGTCACGAGGTGTGGTCGTAGTAGGCGCGCAGCCGTCGAAAGCCCTCATCCAGGCTCACCTGCGGCCGCCACTGCAGCACGTCCTGCGTCTGGCGCAGATCGAACCAGTGCGCCGTTCCCAGCTGACCGGCCAGGAAGCGGGTCATCGGCGGGTCGTCGTCGCGGCCGCCGACCTTCCACACGCCTTCGGCAATCGCACCGCCCAGCCAGGCGGCACCCCGGGGCACGGAGCGGGTGGGGGGCTTCTCGCCAGCCGCGGCACAGATCTGCTCAAACAACTCGGTCACCGTGCGCGGCTCACCGTTGGACACGATGAACGCTTGGCCGTGCCCCGCTTGCGCATGGTCCACGGCGGCCACCACAGCGTCCGCCGCATTGTCGAGATAGGTCGTGTCGATCAGTGGACGACCGCCCGCAACCAGGGCCAATCGTCCCTGCCGGGCACGTTCCACGATGCGCCCCACGAGCTGCGTGTCGCCAGGGCCCCACACGAGGTGTGGGCGCACGGCGATCGTCACCAGCCCCGACCCATCAGCAGCCAGCACCTCCTGCTCGGCCAGCGCCTTGGACTTCGAGTATTCACCCTTGGCGTGGCGGGGGTCGGCGGGACCGGCGCCTTCACCGGCCAACGCCGATCCGGTGTGCGCGACCGAGGGCGAAGAGACGAACACGAAGCGCTGCACGCCAGCGGCCTGCGCTGCCCCGAGGACGGCCCGGGTGCCGCGCACATTCGTGTCGAAGAACTGGGTACGGCTCCCAACGACGCCCACCCGCGCCGCGAGATGAATGACGGCGTCAACTCCGGACAGCGCCGCCGCTGGCACGTCCACGACATCCGCGAGGTGCTGCTCGAGGTTGAGTTCGGCGGCGATGTTCGAGGGGTAGCGCTGAGTGACCACCACAGTGTCGCCGCGGCCCACCAGTTGTCGGATGACCTGCGCGCCCAGCAGGCTGCTCGATCCGGTGACCAGGACCTTCATGGTGTCCCTACCCGGCCGCCGGCCAGGACGCGCTGCGCCCATCGCCCGACTCGCAACCTGTCGATCTTGGAGTTGTGGCGAATGTCGACGGGCAGCGCCTGAACGAGCAGCACCGCTGGGATCTCGAGGTCGAGCACGGTTCGCACCGCCTCGCGCAGTCCGTTGGGAGCAAGCCCCGTCTGCCCCCCGGGCACCTCACACACGATAACGACCTGCTGGGCGCCCCGCGGGCCGACACCGACGGCGGCTGCGCGGGTCACCGCGGGGATCTGCTCCACACGTAGCTCCAGACCCACGGGCGTGACCGGACCGGCCGCGGTCACGATCACGTGTACCAGCCGCCCTTCCACCCACAGCCGGCCATCGTCATCGAAGTGTCCGACGTCCCCGCTGCGGTGCCATCCCGGATCGCGGCTGGCCGCCCGTTCGGTGACCCACAGGCGGTCGTAGCGCTGCTTGGTGTGGGCGGCGCTGATGCAGATCTCGCCCGTCACGCCGGGATCGCCGACCAGCGGACCGGTGGCTTCCCCATGGGCGTCGAGCGCGCTCAGGGCGACGGTGACGCCGGGAACGGGGCGGCCCACGCACGTGCCATTGCCCAGTCCCACCTTCTGCATCTCGATGAGATCAATGTCGGCCACCGGCAGGACCTCGGTCATGCCGTACGGCGCATGGGCCTGGGCCTGCGGCATCAGCTTGAGGACCTCTTGCAGCAGGGCCGCCGGCACAGGAGCACCGGTGGACAACAGCAAGCGCACATCCGACATCGGCGTCACCCCAACGCGGGTGCTCGCGATGTTGGCCAGCGCCGCGGGTGAGGCGAAAACGAGCGTGGCATCGACCGCGGCCACCGCCGCTGCCATCGCCTGGGCAGTGAGGGTGCGCGGCGCCGTGAGATCCATGTCCGGCACCGCTGCGGGAATCCCCAGTGCCGCCCCCATGAGTGCGAACGGTCCGAACGCTGCGACCAGCCGGTCGGCCGTCGTGATGCCGTACAGCGACGCCAACGCCTCGCGTTGCGCCTGCAGCTGCCCATGCAGATAGAGGACACCCTTGGCGGGGCCCGTGGCGCCCGAGGTGAAGACGATCGCCGCCGGATCTTCGGCAGTCGGTGGATCCGGCAGCGGTGACTGTCCACCCAGCGCTTCGATGTCGGCCAGCGTCGCTGTGACCTTCATCCCGGGCACATCGCCCACGCTGATGAACTGTGCGGCCAGGCCCATGGTCCGCGCGGCCGCCAGACCCCTGAAGGCGCCGATGACGTACTTCGGCCCGGCGCTGCGCAGCGCGGTGCGGATCCCCTGCAGTCCGAGGCCGGCGTCGACCACGACTGCGATGGCCCCGCGCCGCCACAGCCCGTAGAGCACCGCAGTCAGGTCCACCCCCGGTGGCACGAGCAGCGCGATCCGGTCACCCGGCCCCACCCCATGGGCCGCCAGGCCCGCTGCGATGTTCTCGACGCGACTGTTGAGCTGCCCGAAGGAGATCGTCCGGCTCGGCCCGTCCGGCCCCAGTTCGACAACCGCGTCAGTGGGGTCACCGCGCCGCTGCGCGATGCCGTCCCACAGCGGCCGGCCGGCCGGGGTCTCGCGAGCCTGCGGGGGCCGGTCCAGGTCAAGCACCCACCGGGCCACATCCGCGGCAAAGGTCGGCGCATCCTCGGGGACGAAATGGCTCGAGCCCTCGTAGCGGTGCACGTCGGCGTGTGGCAGCCGCGTGAGCAGATCGCGCAGGTACAGGTCGGAGAAAACCGGGTCCCGCGGGCCCCACAGCATCAGCACCGGCACATCGACCAACGCGCCGAGGCCGTCACGGATCGCGTCCAGGGTGGCCGCACTGGGATGGTCGGGTTCCAACGGGATGTCCCGGACGAACTCCTCGATGGCGTGGCGACGGTCCGCCTTGCCGTAGGGCGCGTAGTAGCCCTTGCGGATCTCGGCCGGTGGTAGCGGGCGGGAGAAGAACAGGCCACCCCGGATGAAGTTGCGGGTATTGCGGGTGACGGCCGGCAGGACGACGCGGCTGCGGGCAGCCCTGATGACGGTGGGCGCTGAGGACTCGGGCGGCTGGTGCACGCTCGTGTTGGAGAGCACGACTCCCGCGAGCTGGTTGACGTGGCGCAAAGCCCAGCCCAGCGAGATGGGCCCACCCCAGTCGTGAGCCACCGTCACCACGGGACCGGTGAGTCCCAGCGCTGCCGTGAGGGTGTCCAGGTCGTCGACTCGTTGAGCCAGACGACGCACAGTGCCGGTGCGGTCGGAGTAGCCCATATCCATCTGGTCGATGGCGATCACCCGCCAGCCTGGCGGGGGTGCGGCGACCAGACGCCGCCACAGATAGGACCAGCTCGGGTTGCCATGCACGCACAGCAGCGTCCCCCGATCGCCGCCACCGGAGTCGAGCACGTGCCAGGTGCGCGTGACTCCCGTTGAGTCGACCGCCGTGATCTCGCGCGACCAGGCGGGGTCGAGGCCATGCAGCCCCGACGGCGGCAGGCTCACCAGCGGATCTCGGCGGCCATCGCGTTGATACCGGAACCCATCCCCATCACCAGCACGCGGTCACCCTTGGCGATCTTGTCCTGATGCAACGCCAGCGTGATGGGAATCGCTGCCGGGCCGATGTTGCCCAGGGTCGGGAAGGTCAGCGGGATCTTGGTCTGGTCCAGGCCGAGTCGCTGCGCGAGCGCATCGCAGTGCACCGTCGACACCTGATGGATGATGTAGTGGTCGATCTCGTCCCAGTCGAAGTCGTGCGAGGCTTCCTTCATCGCACTCTCCGCGACGTCCAGACCCGCGATGAGCAGGCCACGACTGTCGGTCACCATGCGGTCCATGTCCCCCAGGCACAGCGTGTTGTGCTCGGTGGCGGCCCGCGCCACTCCCCCGAGGAACTGGTGGCCCTCCGGATGGAGGTCGGTGCGACCCATCACCATCGCCGCCGCGCCTGACCCAAGAGTCAGTGTGGCGAAGTCCGACATGATGTCCGGAGCGGCAGTCTGCGGGTCCTGCAGACGAGCGATTGTGCGCTCCTGGATGAGGCGGCTGCCCTCGGCATCCACGATCAGTGCGTAATCGATCTGTCCGGCGTCGATCATCGTGGCGGCCAGCTGCATCCCGTTGACGAAGCCGAGACACGCATTCGACAGGTCGAAGTTGAGGCACGCCGGTGATAGGCCCAGCTCGTGATGGACGAACACCGCCGATGAGGGTTCCAGGCGTGCGCGGCACACCGACGTGTCCATTAGCAGGCCGATCCTGTCCGCAGGAATGCCCGCCTGCTCCAGCGCCCGTTTACCGGCCTCGGCAGCCATCTCGGAGTAAGTGACCTCCGGCGGCCACCAGCGCCGCTCCTTGATGCCGGCGACCTGCTCCAGCATGCCGCGGCGCAGGTTGAGCCGCTCCAAGGTGGGTTCGAGTTGGTCGTCGAACTG
>Ga0208938_1001986_pt1 | contig 11237 bp, 9 predicted proteins | sample AD_UKC125_MetaG_FD_184434 | JGI IMG/M metagenome (GOLD analysis project Ga0208938, IMG submission 184434) | Active sludge microbial communities of municipal wastewater-treating anaerobic digesters from USA - AD_UKC125_MetaG (SPAdes) (version 2) | ecosystem: Engineered > Bioreactor > Anaerobic >... | reverse complement strand
TTTCAGTCGCCTGAACAAGGGCTTTCACCGTCATATATGCTGCTTTTATTCCAATACAATCAATATGAACGATGCCATTTGCTACTACATATTCAACTATGGCCTCTGCTGCAGCATTAATGTTGCTTTCTCCAGCAACCTTTAATACCTGTATCCCCATGCCTTATATACCTCCTTAACCTGTTTTGCAAGGCATCTTAAGGATTGAATATAAGGCATTTCAAGTATTTATTTTCTTTCTTCAATACTTCAGTTCAAAACAAATTGAGTAAAATCAAAAGTAGTTAGACTATTTCATTAATACTTCATACTTCATTAACTTCAAGGCGTCTCTCAATGTTTCGCAAAGTTTTCGCGAACTGAAGTACCTTGAAGTATTAATCATTTTAACCATATTTTTTTGTTTGTCAAATTTTGAGTCTTATTTTTTTTATTACATTTTTGTTACAAAATAAAGTTCTTCTTGAAATACATTAATTTGTCGCTATAATACGTTCAATTAAAAAATAGGAGGAACGGAGGAATAGCCTATGAACAGAAGTATAGATAGCATCATAGCCAAAAAAGTTTCTCACGATGTTGGTATTTTAATATTTCAATACCTTAATGATATCGAACCCTTAATCCAGCAATCTCTTACTGCCGAAAAATTAAAAGGCTTTTACGGACTTAAAGGGAAATATAGCAAAGGACGGTTTGTTTGTCCGTTCCATCACGGTGCAGATAACCCAACTTCCCTTTCTATGAATGATAACAAGCGATGTTTTCACTGCAACGCCTGTGGAAAAAGCGGCACATACCTTGAATTTATTATGTATATGCAAAATATTTCTGGAAGGAACAGTTATAACGATGCAAAAATTTTTGCTGCAAACCATTTTACTAAACTGAACTTAGGATTCAATTCAATCGCAGATTTTGAACAGAAATTGAAAGATAAAATATTAGAACGTTATCGTAAAACTAATAGTCTTAGATATACGGACTACTATGATATTTGGCTTCTACCCGAAAGATATTTTTCTTCTAAAGAACAGTCACAAGTCCGCCAATACCAAGAAGAACAACAAACAAAGCCTTCTTTAGAAGTTTCTCTTTCAAACTCTACAAACAAGCCCGGTTTTATACTGGAATCACTGGACCTTGAAATGACTATCAGGCATCTTAAAGCCCAAAATATAATTGTTAATGGAATTACTGATTATGACGAGGCGGTTCAGGTGGCTAAGAACAGTAAACTGATTAAGGATTTTACCAAAAATGCAGATAAATTAAATTCTGTCGATAAACTCACTGATTATATGAGTAAGAAATATAATATAGACATAGATACTGCTTTGAAATATGGTTTAATATTTTTTGATAAAAGCAGCCAACATCAACTCTACTATAGCGATTTCTTCATGTTGAATAACAGAGTCTTGTTCCCTGTAAGAGACCATGAAACCGGCATTATTGTCGGGTATCAGTGTCGGCGGACTGACTTAAGTGCTCCAAGACATTATAAATATCTAAACATAACCGACTACCAGGACAACTTGATAACAAATGAAAACGGAACAACATATAGAGATTTTGTTCCTTTTAAGGTTGGAAACTTCCTTTTTAACCTTTATGAACTTAAGGGTAAGTGCATTAATACCTTATGGATTACAGAAGGGATTGCAGATGCGATTAAACTTTCCAGCATGGGATATGACGCTGTTTCTCTTGGGCAGGCAAACTTGACCGACTATCAAATATATTTAATTGACAAGTATTTTGGCAAAGATGTGACTCTTAACTTATTCTTTGACAATGATGACCATAAAATTGGGCAAAACAAAAGCATCGCAGCAGCCTACCGCCTTTGGCAGTTTGGTTTCAGGAATATTAGAATTATTAGCACCTTTAAAGAATTAGGAAAAGATATTACTGATTGTTCCGTTAAACTGCATGATGATAACATGCTAAGGCTTTTAATTAGCCTATGGGAAAAACAAGCCTATTCTTTTACCCCTGCAAGTAATGAAGATTTAAACACTCTATTAAAAACAGGCCTGTACACTGAAAATGAAATTATGTGTATTGACCCAAGAGATATAAACCAGATGACTAATTTTGCTGAAGCAATTGTTAAGCATATAGATTTAAAGGATATGACATATCAGCAACTTGCAATATTAAAAAAATTATGTTGCTTTACAGAAGAAGAAATAAAAATTCTCTTAAACCTTTCTACAAAAGATTATCATGACATGCAGGATGCAGATGAAACAGAGAATGTTGTAAAAGAAAATATCAATATTAACGCAGGCAATGCTCAAGAAGAAAGAAATGTAGAAGAAAACCTAATCAACATTTCTAAAGCACAACTATTTCATCTGAAAAAGAGATTTGATTTAGATTTAATTAAGAAAATAGACAATGAATGTTCCAGAAAACAGATTGCTGCTATTGTAGGAAATATAATAAAAAATAAAGATTTTGATGTATGGGATTATATCCCTAAAAATGAAAGTTACCATTCTTCAACTGGTATAGCCCCTATCACCGCTGTACTGGATGATGGCAACTTCACCCCTGCATATGACGATGTCAGTATTCCTTTTTAATGAGCCGTAATCTTAAAAATTTTTTAATCAAAAAAACTTGACTTTCAAAACCATAATTCTGTATCCTGTGTAAAACTAATCGAGAGGATGTGGTTATATGAAAGTCAAGAATTTAAAACAAGAAATCAAAAGCATACTTGCTTCAATAGGTAACAACTTTGGTAAGGACACAAGAGAATACCAGGATGCAGAATACTATTTTGACATCCTTCAAACTGTATACTTCTATAACTACAACGATGGAAAAGATTTGCTCGATGAATTAAAGAAATTACTGAATAAATTGTCAGATAAAATGCCCGAATTGGCACCTGATAAATTCTCACAACATTATCCAGATGTAAGTGAAATGATAAAATATCTTGAAGAATGGTTATCTGATTAATATTTCTGAATAACATTTTAAGGCTTTCAGATTCGCTGAAAGCCATTTTTATTTTTATTATAAGATTCAATGGGTAAGAAAAATAATGCTCAATTTATTTATGATTAACCTGGTTTCTCTCCATTCCAATCTAAAATTGTCCTTTACCTGTTCAAACTATGTTTTTAGAATCACTTTTTGTCCGTTAAATCTTTAAAATCGTTTCTAAACCTTTTACCTGTTTAAAACCTATGCATTTGCTTTGTTTCTGATATAAAATGGTTGATTTCTAATAATTTTTCTTACTAATTTTCTTATAAGGAAACCGTTTCTAAAATCGGATTTTATACTTCATGCTCCTGAAGAGAAAATTGATTTGTATAAAACAAAATAGGGAAAGAAACTGCAACAAAGCAATCTCTTCCCCTATTTTGCCCGTTTACCAACTACATTTCCCAGAATGCATATTAAATATAGCATATCCTAGAGTTACCTGTAAAGAAGTATATCTTTTATTTAATTATCCTCAAATTATAGTTCCTTTTAGTTCCTAACTTTTTATTCCAGTTCTTTTTGGGACTGTATATTATAGAATGAGGAATTAGGAGAAAGGAACAGGGAGGAATAAGGCTTAACCTAAGGTAATTTATGCTTATTCAATGTCTCTCCACCTATACTTTTATATAAGAAAAAAGCAGGAAGTCTTAAACTTCACTGCTTGTAAAAGTTAAAGTCTATAGATTGTCAAACATATCAAATATATCGTCAGGCAATTCATGTTGTATGCAACTATCATTCTCTTTTCCCTTGTTTTCTATGGTAATTCCTCCACACTCTGCTATTGCCTCCTTTACAGCCTGTTTTATTGCTTCCTTGCCTAAATCCTTATCCCCTTTTCCTGTAAAACTTAACACTGCCTTAATGACATAATCTGTTTTATATTTCTGCTTTGATAGTATGTTAAATACTTCTAAATCATCTTTCCTATCTAATGAAAAAGATAGATTAATCCTTTTTACAGCCATAAAATCACCTTCTTATTTCCTGCTCCAGCAAAATCTTATAGCCCTTAGCATTTGCAAACTGGTCAAGGTTTTCAATATACCTTATCTTATCCGATGATTCTATATATTTTCTTAACATCATACCCCCACCACCAGCAACTATTGTCGGGTTCCTGAATTCAAAACCGTATTCTAAAATCTTTGTCAGCAAATTTTCTACATATTCCTTTACTTTTATTTCTATCATTTTATTTATATCTGCATCGAATAGAACTGGCTGCTTACCTAAGATAATATCCTGTATCTGCTTTTCTGTCAGATTAATATTTATTTTTAATAATTCCTGCTGTATGGATGCAAACAATGTGATTGTACCGTTCGGTAGTGAATAGCAGGATGCTGTATTAATTATCCCGTTTTCTACTATAAAAAAATCTGTAGTATAGCCACCAATGTCAATCACATTTACCAAAGCAATATCTTTATAATCTTTAAAAATATTAATAAATGCAGCATAACCCTGGGGATAGACTCTGCAATCTTTAATGCTGATTGTATAGTCTATTCCTAAATAGTTGAAATTAATATTATTACACAAAAAATACTCTCTGAATTTTGCTTTCATTTTACCGTAGTGAATGATAGGAAGCCCCACACCTAAAAATACATCTGCTTTCTGTTCTATTCCTGCCTTGTTAATTGCATCTGCTATTGCAGCCAAAGATATTATAAAAGCATCCTGAGTCTGAGTCTTATCTAATTGAACGCTCGACCTGTTGTTTCCTATGCTGTAATAAATACCTTGATAAATAAGCAGATTTTGTTTTGTAATAGGCTCTACATCAGATTTTGTAAAGCCCGACTGACAACTAAAACCCTCACTGCTTTTGGTATAAGCATTTCCATTGTCTAATCCTAAGATAATTTTATTCTCCATAGAAATTCCTCCATTTCTTTAATAAATTTAAGTTCGTTATAGTTCTTTTAATAAAGGATTCTTTAAAAATTCAAGTCTGTTTTGCAAAAAAATTGCTTACCTGAATTGGTAAGCATAATAAAAATATAAACAATACGGAGGTTTTTAATGATGTTAGAGTAAAATGCCTTATTATTCGTAAACGTTTATTTTATATTAAATCATTTTATACAAAGTCAAGTGTTTTTTATCCTCTCTTTTTATCTTAACCTAATCCCTTTCTTCTTTCTCCCTTTTATCCTTCCACTTATATATATGTATTTAGTAAAATCCCTTAACCTCCTGAAACTACTGCATTCATATAGATTTTAATGCGACAAAAACTAGTTTAGGGTATTAGGCACGAGGTACATGGACTAAGGATTAATAATGTATTATAAGCCCCTTAACCCTTTTACCCTTCAGTAATTACTTTATAAAAATTCTAACATCAGAATTTGACTTATCCCTAACCCTTTATATAATGTAAAAAATTGATTTGAAAGGATGAGTTATATGTCTGAAAATTTACTCATAAAGGATTTTAAGACGCTTAAGGTTTGGCAGAAGGCGAATGTATTGGAACAGGAAATAGGAGAATTGGTTAAAGGGTTTCCGAGTTATGAGCAATATAGGCTTACAGACCAGTTGGTAAGGGCTTCTCGAAGTATAGGTGCAAATATTGCAGAAGGGAATACCCAATTATTTGTAAAAAAAGAAATAGTTCATGCAAATATAGCACTTGGTAGTGCAGGTGAAGTAAGAAATCATCTTCTTACCGCTTATCAAAATGGCTATATCGATAGGGAGCAATACGACGCTTTAGATAAAAAATTGATTGAAATTATCAAAATGTTGTTTGGTTACATAAAGAGGCTGAAAATGCAAATAAACAATGACTCAGATTTTAGTGCGTGCTAATTATTTTTTAATAAAAGTTGAGGATAAAAATAATTTTTTCATATCAATACTGCTCCACATAAAAAGATTAAACTTGAAATCTCACCAAATTATTTTTGAAAATAATTAAGAACACAAAAAATTATAGAGGAATATTATAATAAATCAGTATATACTAAATAATTATGTTTGCAATTTTTTACACATATTATTTTATTTGATACATACAAAGAAAATTTGGAAAGAATTATATTAGCCTGGATAATCATTAACTTATTTTTTATTTTTTTGTTACATAAACAAGACCTTAATTTAAATAACACATCATTTTTTGTACCTTTCATATTTTTACTTTAACATTTCCACTTGCACTTGAATTTACAACTATATATATTTTTTAAAACATATAAACATTATTTCTTACAATAGATTTTTCTAAATCTCTAAATAACAAAAGTCTAATTACATACTAACATCTAAAATTCCTAATTAATTCGTATGTTATTAATTATCCAAAAAAAGCAACATAAAAACATCTGTTATACTAAAATAGAAAGGAGATGGTTCCATTATAAAAGTAAAAGGTCTTACAAAGATTGTAACTTAGAAGTAAAAGATGTTTACCTATTTGTATTTACAAAAAAATATATAATATTTATATAACAATAAGAAAAAATATAGGATAAAATATTTAAACAACGGAGTTGCTTTAATACTCCGTTGTCCTCAATGTTTTTAGTAGTAACTTTCTTCATAAGTTTATTATTGTGATGTCCAAAATTCTTGCTGAGCAAATCTAATAGTTGAAATTTTTAAACACTTTTAAATAAAGAATTGTACTCGAATATACGATTAAAAAATTATGAAATTAATACTTTATACTTTTTATTATAAAGTAATCTCAAACAATTACATTGATAACCTTCATTATCATTACTCTTTTTTATAAAAGAGTTACAATTACTACAGTATACTATCTCATAGAACTTAATAACATTATTTGTAAACTGTTTTATTTCATCCTTGGACATTCCCTGAGCCCATTCATTATAATGGCAACCACTTGTATTTCTAATAAACTTAGAGATATTGATAAAGTCTAATACTTTTGAGTTTAAATGATAAAACTCCTTATTTTTCTTTAATTTAGAATATAAGTTGTCCCAAATATCCCCAATGGTATACTTATCCTGATATTTTGCAGGGATTGCTAGTTCCAAAGAATATCTTAATTTGCATAAAATTAGTTCTAAAAATGTACCAGTAGCAGAAGCAAGAATATTCTTATCTATCTTAGGATTAGTAAAATGCTCCCTTAATTTCTGAACTTCTGACTTAGTATCATCTAATATAGGCCCCCTATCTTTTATCCACTCGCATATCTCAATGTTTCTGAACTTGTTATTTCCTCCATATTGTTTTTCTAACTCAAGGATTTCCTTATATAAAACGATATCATGAGTTGTAATAATTAATTGATGTTCTTTGAATTCAGAAAAAATTAGTTTTATTATATTGATTCTATGTGCCGCATCAACAGAAGTAAGTACATCATCTAATATTAGAAACTTCAAATCTCGATTTTTTGAGCATTCTCGCTTATATAATGCTAAAAATATTGCCAATCCTAAAGTGTCAAGATGTGACTCACTATAATATGCTCTCGGGTCCTCGCCATTCTTTTCATAGAAACTTGCCTCTATTATGGCACTTCCCTTGCTCGAAGAATCTTTTATTTTCAAATCGATATTACCTATATTTTCCTCAGGATGCATATCACTATAGTAACGATTAATATCATCTTTAATTTCATTGTAAATTGCTTGTACAAAATTTTTACGCTGGCGAACTAATTCTTCATAGAATTGCTTAGTGATTATATATTTTTTATTTAAAATGATATTCTCTTTAGTTTTCTTGTTTATATGTATAAAGTTATCATATACAACTTTTAAATCATTTTTAAATTTAATTATTTCGTTAAGTAATAATACGGTATCCTTTGGAAGTACCCTGTTATTATACTCATTTTTTAGATGATTAGCAATTTTATAAATAGACTCGTTCCAATTAGGTAAATTTTTTTTAATAATATTTTCTTGTATGCTTTTAGGAATTAATTTTTTGAAACCTTCGATATTATCTTCAACTGTCTTACATAAATGTTCGATATTTTCATCGTTAAGTTCTTCATTTATACTTCTAATCTTATTTACGTTATCTTCCCACCATTTAAGTTCTGACTGTAATATATCATAATCTCTTTGAAATTCCTTTTTAAGTTTTGAATACTCCGAATTCTCATTTATTCTCTTTTTTACTCTTTCTATAACACTTGGTACATCTATCGGACTTTCACAAAATGGACATAGTGATTTGTTTTCTTCCTGTAACCATTGAATACCTGTAGTGAGAAATTCTTCATAAAAAACAACTTTCTTTTTCTGAACCAAATCCAGTTTGGTGTTGATATTATCAAAAATTATTTTTGCAAACTGTTCAGGTGATTTTTTATCAATTACTTCATCTAGTAAATTTAAGAGATTTCTTATAACTACATCTTGATTTATATTTCCTATGCATTCTATATAATTATCAACTTTTTTTATGTATTCTGGTATTTCCTTAAAGTCTTTTAAAACCTCTAAATTAAATTGTTTGCCTCTATTTATAAGTATGGAGATGATATTATCAGAGGTAACTGAGTCCAAATCTTTTATGTCAAAAGCAACCTGAATATTTTTCTTATGATTCTCAATTTCTGTTTGAAGACTACTCAATTCCTGTTGAAACTTATCAACTACCCCTTTTAAAGCATTTTCAAATTTGGTTATTTCAACAAGTGGCAAGAATTGTTTTAACAAATCATATCTTTCTTTCGGTTGAGCAAAAATAGCATTTAATATTTGAGAGCGTCTTAAAATATTTATGTTTCCCAAATCGCTATTTCTTAGCCTATATGCCAATGTATCCTTCTCCGGTTCTTTATGATTAGATAATATGCTTCCATCATTAAATTCCACTTGAACTTTTATATCCTGAAAATCTGCGTATATATGAGGTGCATGTTTTTTTAATGATACTTCTCTACATGATGAAGAAATATGTTTAATGTCTCCTGTAATTGCATATTCAATCCCATCAACAATTGAACTTTTTCCTTTTCCATTTTCACCAAAAATAATTAGAGATTTATTATCTAAATCAATATTTGTATTAAACCTAATTCCTCTTAGATTTTCAATATTAATACTTCTTATCATGGTTTTTAATCACCTGCCTAATAGACCTATATATCTCCTCCTGGTTATCATATTTTCCCTGTTCAAATAAATCTTTGAAAATTCCACTATACTCATCAGACCAATCTTGCTGTGAGTTTAGTTTTTCTATAGTTTTTTTCAGGATTTCAGCAACAAAAGATTTATCATCCATTTCAATCCCCCCTATATTAAGTTAGTGATAAAAACACATTTATATATAAAATTCGATATAATTTTCCAAATCCCTTCATTTTCCATAAAAAACCACATAAATGATATCTTATCTATAATATTATATTGTAATCATATCTTTTACCATCTCCTTACTCCTCTTACACTCTCATTTTTAACTTCTGTATAAGCATCAAATAAACTCTTTCTCTTACAAATAACTCGTTCTAATATAAATAAAAGTTATTCTTTCGGAATAGTCTCAAGGGAATAGGTTTAAGCAATAAGGATATTATCCAATAAAACAAACAAATCCTTTGTAATCCGCTTTTGATGCAGATTACAAAGGATTTTATATTGCCCTCTTTATTCCTTTTTCCTTGCCCTTTTCCCCTGTAAAAGGAACAACTTTATTTACCTTTATTTTATTTTCTAATCTACTGTTAAACTTATAATCCAAATAGTTTTTTACATTTAGAACTTGTTTTTTAGTAAATATTTACGTTTTATCGTTTTATACCTAAAAACCACTCTTGATTTTATCTTTTACTATTTAATAATTCTAATATTTGTTTCTTTAACAATTATGTCTTCAGGATTAAACCCTCTATCCCATATGCTGGTGGCTTCTATAAGAATAGATTTTTCTTTTTTAGTTGCATATCCAACCAGCATATATTTTTTGCCTTCATTTATATATGGCGTATAAAATAACATCCTTTTATCCAAACTTAAATCTTTTTCCTTTTCCTCAATGTGGGAAAAGATATTTTGTTTTGTTTTATTAAAATCCAAACCAAATTCTCTTAAATTACTAAAAAACCTGTCCGAAAAAGTTATGACTTTTTTTCTTTCCATAACTTTCACCCTTTCACATGAAACCTATTCATACTCATAAGCCTCCCTATTTATTTACAATATAGCATAATTCCTATTGTTATTTCAATGCCAGCAAATGCTTTTGTAGTATTTATTAACAGTTTATATAAAAAAACATTCATCTCATGATACAACTTTATTTTTATTCTGATAGAACTTTATCGTTTGCAATTTTATTTTTCTTTTTCAAAAATTTTTTATATTTATATTTTGAAACAGAAAATACAGCGTATGTTCTATATAAAATGCAAATAAAGTCGTTGTATAAATTTCCTATGATTACCAGCCTTATTATACTCCGAACCCATATCAAGCCTCGCATTTTCAATGTTTCCCCTTATTTCTTAAACTTTTCAATATAACAACTTTATTTTAAAAATAAAAGAACTTTATCGTCCTTTATAATACTTTTTTATTTTCAGAATTCATTAATTACAATTTCTGAAACAGAAAAAATACACTAAGTTCTTGTAAAAATAAAATAATGTCCTTTTTCCTTTTTCCTTTTATCCACATTTATGCTTTATTTTATATGTTTTATCTCTATCCCTGTTTCATAAAATGTGGACAAATTCCTAATACAAGAACTTTATTTCCTTTTTGCAACTACTTTTTCAGTAATAAAAGACTTTTTTGTTTCTTACAATTTTAACTATGCTATTTTTTGAAACAGAAAAAAAGGCCTATGTTGTATAGTAAAAGTAAATAAAGTACTTTCATGATTTCCCTCTAAATACCATATACCTTTATCCTAAAACCTTATCTAAACCTTGTATTATCAATACTTTCCCTGATTCATTATTCCTTTCACTACAACTACTTTATTTTATTTTTACAACAACTAATTATGGCCTAAATTCTTTCAAAATTTTTTCCTATTTCCTTACCCCTTTTTCCTCAATCCTAACTATATGCACCTCAAACAAACTTCTTTCCCTTTTCAAATAAAGTCCTTTTATAGACAGCCCTCAAACCCTTGCGAATACTGGCTTGTTATTCTCTTCCAATTATCCGTTTATTTACTCCATTTTTGTTTTTCACAATTTAAAGTAGTTGCATTTTTGATTTTTCAATGGAAAAAATGAAAATAAAGTAGTTGCAAAATTG
>Ga0208938_1001980_pt1 | contig 11259 bp, 9 predicted proteins | sample AD_UKC125_MetaG_FD_184434 | JGI IMG/M metagenome (GOLD analysis project Ga0208938, IMG submission 184434) | Active sludge microbial communities of municipal wastewater-treating anaerobic digesters from USA - AD_UKC125_MetaG (SPAdes) (version 2) | ecosystem: Engineered > Bioreactor > Anaerobic >... | reverse complement strand
GGCTGCGGTCTGCCGATGGGCCCGCTCGCCCTCATGGACCTCATCGGTCTCGACACGGCATACGAGATCCTCGACACGATGTACCACCAAGGCCGCGAGCGACTGCACGCCCCTAGCCCGATCCTCAAGCAGATGGTCAACGCCGGTTTGAAGGGCCGCAAGAGCGGGCGTGGCTTCTACACGTATGCCGCGCCCGGCAGCTCCGAAGTCGTCGCCGACGGGCAGTCCCCGAAGGGCTCGGCCGCGGATGACCCGGGGCTGGCCAAGATCGCCAAGGTCGGCGTCGTCGGCTCGGGCACGATGGCCACCGGAATCATCGAGGTGTTCGCCAAGGCCGGTTATGACGTGGTCTATGTCGCGCGCGGCCAGGACAAGGTCGACGGCGTGCTCGCCGCCATCAAGAAGGGCCAGGCTCGGATGATCGAGCGCGGCCGCCTCACCCAGGAGGCCGCCGACGCGGTCAACGCCAAGCTCACCGGCTCGACCACGCGTGAGGCGCTGGGCGACGTCGACATCGTCGTCGAGGCGATCGCCGAGGACCTGGCCATCAAGCAGGAGCTCTTCCGCGACCTCGACCGGATCTGCAAGCCCGGGGCGATCCTCGCGACGACTACCTCCTCGCTGCCGATCATCCAGTGCGCCAACGTCACCAGCCGTCCCGGCGATGTCATCGGCATGCACTTCTTCAACCCTGCGCAGGTGATGAAGCTCGTCGAGGTCGTCCACACGGTGGCCACCGATCCGGCGGTCGTCGCCACGACGGTCGCGCTGACGCTGAACATCGGCAAGGTGCCGGTGCAGTGTGGTGACCGCTCGGGCTTCATCGTCAACGCGCTGCTCTTCCCCTACCTCAACGACGCCGTCAAGATGCTCGAGGCGCACTACGCCACGGCCGACGACATCGACATCGCCATGAAGGCCGGCTGCGGTTACCCCATGGGGCCGTTCGAGTTGCTCGACGTCGTCGGGCTCGACGTGTCGCTGGCCATCCAGCGCGAGCTCTACATGGAGTTCCGTGAGCCCGGCTTCGCGCCGGCTCCGCTGCTGGAGCACCTGGTCACGGCCGGCTACCTCGGGCGCAAGTCCAAGCGCGGTTTCCGCACCTACGCCTGAGGCCCGTCGGAGGGCCAGGCCGGGCGGGAAGCCGTCGTTGAAGCAGCGGCAGGGTGCGTGATCACGCACCCTGCCGCTGCTTCATGCGCTGCCTCCTACCCGCCGACCTGGGAGGATGGCGTGCATGCCTCGCCCCAACCGCCGCCGCGACGAGTCCACACCGTTGGACCTTGAGCGGGCGACCGGGGGAGTCCCCAGACGCGAGGGGTATGCCGGTCAGGAGTGGTTCGTCCGCCCCGTCCGGGGAGCGCGGGCGGACTCCGCAGGCGCGCCGCGGGCCTATCGTTGCCCGGGCTGCCAGCAAGAGGTGGGCGGCCAGGCCCATGTCGTCGTCTGGCCGGCCGACGGGTTGGGTGGCGTCGAGCAGCGCCGGCACTGGCACACGACATGCTGGGCCAACCGGCATACCAGGCCGCCGTTGGGGTCCTATCGCTGAGGTGACCCGCCCTCGCCCTCGCGGGCCGTCAGGGCGTCAGGCACCCGGACCGCGATCGCTCAGGACACCAGCCGCGCGAGGGTCACCGAGTCGCCGTGGGAGCGCATCTCGGCCACCTGGGCGAGGTAGAGCTCCGCGCACGCGATGGCATCGATGAGGCACTCGTGGGCGCGATAGTCGGGCAGGCCGTAGCGCTCGCGGGCGGCCCACAGGCGCAGGGCTAGGCGCATCGGCTCCTGCCCCCACCCGACGATCAACCGGCGATGCAACTCGAGCGTGTCGATCCGGGCGACCGGCAACCGAGTGCCGTAGACCCGCTCGCAGGCAGCCGACAGGAAGCGTTCCTCGATGTCGGTGTAGTGCGCGAGCAGGACCCGGCCGCGCAGGGCCTCCAGCACGACCGGCAGCGCCTCGTCGATCGGGGTCCCGGCGGCCACGGTGTCGTCGGTCAGCCCGTGGATCGCCGCGCTCTGACCGACCTCGACCCCGGCCTGCACGACGAACCGCCGGGCTCCGGACAGGTCGATCGACAACCCGTCGATGGGCACGAAGCCGATCGAGAGCAGGCGGTCGTTCTTGGGGTGCAGGCCGGTCGTCTCGAGGTCGACGGCCAACAACTGCAGGTCACCGACCTCGGTGCGGGGGTCGGGGAAGGGGGTCTGCAGGTAGTCCCGCAACGGCCCCGACGGCGCGCTGCGCAGCGCGCGACGGCGTTGCTTGTCGGCCGAAGGAGTGGCGAACACGCGGGCCCCTAGGAGACGTACGTCGAGGGGTAGCGGTGCGACAGCGACGACTGGGCCGAGCGCACGATGGCGAACGCCTCACGCAGGTGGCGCTTCTCGAACGAGCTCAGGTCGTCGGGGGCCACGAAGTTGTCGGTCTCGCGGTCGGCCCGCACCTGCGCGGCCTGGTGGCGCAGCCGCACATAGGAGATGAACTCGAAGGCGTCGTGCAGGTCCTGGCCGCGCTCGGCACTCAACGCACCGGAGTCGACGGCGGCCGCGATCCGGGTCTGGGTGTTGACCGCCCGCGACCCCACCGACAGGGCCAGCACGCGGGCGATCTCGACGATCGCGCCCACACCGCCCCGCTTGATGTCGAGGGTGGCCCGGTTGGCGCCGTGCTTCTCCAACACGAAGCCGCGGAAGAAGCCCAACGGGGGCTCGTTCTCGGTGGCCCGCTTGGTGAGGTGGGCCAGGAAGAGTCGGGCCGCCGGAGCCTGCTTGAGGAAGTGCTTGCGCAACTTCTGGAACAGCCTCGGGTCGCCATAGACGGGCCGCATGTCGAAGAAGATGCTCGCTCGGAGGATGGCGTCGGGCACCGGCTCGGTCAGCCAGGTGGTGAACTCGGCTCGCCACTGCGAGAGCGGGACCCGCCAGCGCGGGTTGGTCGCCATGACGTCTCCCGGGCACCGGGGGTAGCCGCACTCGACGAGGGCATCGCACACGAAGGTCGCCAGCGCCTCGAAGTATGCCGCGTGCTCGGGTTGGACGTCGTTGTCCAGGATGAGGGCGTTGTCCTGGTCGGCCGCCAGGGCCTGCTCCTGGCGGGCCCGCGAGCCCAGCGAGACCCAGCAGTAGGGGACCGGCGGTGGGCCGAGGTGTTCCTCGGCCAGGCCGAGCAGCCGGCGTTCGACCGCGTCGCCGACGGCGGTGACGATCCGCCCGATGTCCTCGGCCGACGCGTCCTGGGTGACGAGCAACTCGACCACCGGCGCCAACCGCTTGCTGACCTCCGCCACCGCCGCGACATCGGTCGCCTGGGTGATGTCACCCACGAGGTAGATGGGGTTGGTCTGTTCCAAGCGCATGAGGTCGGTGGTGGTGACGACGCCTTCGGGCGTGCCGTCGCAGCCGAGGATCGGCAGATGGTGGATGTTGCGGCTGGTCATCTCCATGAGGATCTGGAACGCCAACGCGTCGGCCGATCCGGTGGCGGGGTCCGCCGACATCACCTGGCTCACCGGCAGGCTGGTGTCGACGCCGGCCGCGACGACGCGGTTGCGCAGGTCGCGGTCCGTGACGATGCCGACGAGCTTGCCCTCGTCCATGACGAGCAGGCAGGAGACCCGCCGCTCACTCATGACGGATGCGGCCGCGCGGATCGACTCCGACGCTTCCACGGACACCGCCGGCCGGGTGATGATGTCGGTGACCTTCGTCTTGAGGATCGCGCCACCGGAGCTCGTCACGTGCAACGAGGCGACGGCGCCGCGCATCCGGCTGGTCCGCTGGATGTCAAAGTAGTTGCCGATGATCGGGTAGGCGGCGGCGAGGTCGTGGAAGGTCCCGGCATCCATCACCAGGCACAGGGTGTCCTCGAGGGCGACCACCTCGAAGTTGGCCGGATTCCCCTGCACGAGCGTGTAGGAGCCGAAGGACGTGCCCGTCTCGCCGCGGTCCATGAACCCGCCATGCATGTCATGCAACTCCACGGCCCCCGAGCGCACGACATAGAGGTGATGGTTGTCCTCGCCGCGGGAGATGATCCGCGTCCCGCGTCGGAAGTACTCGATCTTCAGCGTCGTGGCGACGCGCTCTAGTTGCTGGAGCGGCAGGTCATCGAAGGGGTGATGTGCCGCGAGGAAATCGCGGACCTCGGCGAGCTCGACCTCCACGGACATGGCGTCATCCTGTCAGCCGACCGCCAGCCCCGGCAGGGGCGCGCGGCGCTCTGGCTGGACCCTGCGGCGAACGCGCTGCCCCCGCCGACGAGCGGTCGCGATCAGTGGCGCTGCTGGCGAGGGACGAGGACCTCTTCGTAGAGCAGCAAGAGGCCGGCGGCGGTCGGGATCGCCAACAGGGCTCCCAGCACCCCAGCCAGGGTGCCGCCGGCGAGGGCAGCCACGACCGTCACCACACCGGGCACCGAGACGGTTCGGCGCATCATCCGTGGCGCCACCACATAGTTCTCGATCTGCTGATAGACGACGAAATACACGACCGCGATGAGCGCCTTCGTCGGGTCCACGAAGAGCGCGACGAGCGCCACCACGATGGCGCCCAGCGTGGCGCCGACCATGGGGATGAGACCCAGCAGGCCGACCGTGACAGCCAGCACCGCGGCATACGGGATGCCGAGGATCTTCATCATGACGTAGGAGCAGCACGCGTTGATGGTGGCCACGAGCACCTGCCCGATGGCGTAGGACCCCACCCGACGCATCATCGCCTCGGCGAGTGACTCCACCCGCGCGCGTCGGCTGGCCGGGACCATCGCGTATGCCGCGTGCTTGATCGTCGGGAGCGACGCGAGGAAGTAGAGGGTGAGGACCAGAACGGTGACCGTCGAGAAGACTCCCGAGACGACGGCCATCCCGGCGCCGAGCACGCCGCCCACGGCCTGGGACATGAAGGCGCCATCGGTGAGCCGGCGGTTGATCTCGTCGCGGACCTTGTCCAGGAAGTGGTAGGTCGCGTCGAGCTCCTGCAGTCGCGGGTCGGCGAGCAGGTTGTCGAGGTAGCGGGGAGCATGGCGTGCCAGATCGCCACCCTGCTGGACGACCGGCGGCACGACGACGAGACCGATCAAGCCCACGATGAGCACGACCAGCCCCGCCACGATGGCCACCGCCCGTCCCCGGCGCACCCCGGCGGCCACGAGACGCTCGACGAGCGGGTTGAGTGCCAGGGCGAGGAAGAGGGCGACGACGAGGAGGGTGAGCACGGTGTCGAGGGTGGCCAGTATTTGCCAGAGCCCGTAGGCGATCAGCACCCCCAGGCCCCCGACCAGCCCGAGATAGAAGGGGGACGACCGGTTGAGCGGACTGCCAGCGGGCGGATGGGCCGAACCGGGTGCTGGCGGCGCCGGGGTTGGCGCAGGGATCACTGGTTCCTCACCCGCCCCGTCCTCGGGCGCGAACTCGGGCTCCTCCGACAGCCGGGCGCGCTGGCGATGCCGGAAGTCCAGCCAACGCTGCCACACCGAGCCGGTGTCGCCCATCACCCACCTCCACACGCCGACGACGCATCCACGATCGTCGAGCCTAAGGGAGCCGTGTCCCGCAGGCGCGGCGGCGCGGCATACCCGGTCGGTATGCCGCGCCGAGACGCTCGTCCGCTACGCGCCTGCGCGCGCAGCGCCGGGTCACTCCGGGAGCAACTCGCTGTCGGTCGCGTGGGGGAGGATCCGGGGCGTCGTGTGGGCGTCACCGTCGGGCAGGCTCGGGTGCGGAAGAGCCACCGGCTCTGGCGCGGTGATGCCCTGACCGAAGTCCGTGGCGCCAACGAGGACCGCCATGTTTCCGTGCGGGTGCTTGTTGCGGTACATGAGGTCGTGGGCCAGGGGGATCTCGTCGTAGGTGAAGGCCTGCGACAGGCACGGGTCGAGCTGCCCGGCCAACGCCAACTGGTTCATCTGGTTGGCTTGAACGGAGTTGGCGAAGTGCGAGCCTTGCAGGCGCTTCTGGCGCATCCACAAGTAGCGCAGGTCGACGGTCGCGTTGTAGCCCGTGGTGCCTGCGCAGACGACGACCATGCCGCCGGTGTCGCAGACGAAGATCGAGCTGGGAATCGTGCTCTCGCCCGGGTGCTCGAAGACGATGTTCGGTGCGCGCCGCTCGCCCAGGACGTCCCAGATCGCCGAACCGAACTTGCGGGCACCCTTGAGCCAGGTCCCGTATGCCGCGTCGTCCTTCCAGTGGGGCAGCATCCCCCAGTGGTCGAAGTCGTTGCGGTTGATGCAGCCCTTGGCGCCGAGCTTCATGCAGTAGTCGAACTTGTCCTCGCCCGAAACCACAGCAATGGGTATGCCGCCGGCCGCCTTGACGATCTGAATCGCCATCGAGCCAAGGCCGCCCGCGCCACCCCAGATGAGGGCGACGTCGCCTTCCTTGACGGCGTTCTCGCCCCAGCCGTGCAGCATCCGCCACGCTGTCGCTGCGACGAGGGTGTAGGCCGAGGCGGCTTCCCAGGTCAGGTGTGTGGGCTTGGGCATGCACTGCTGGCCCTGGACCTTGGTGAACTGGGCGAAGCTGCCGTAGTTGGTTTCGTAGCCCCAGATCCGGAAGCTCGGCGAATACATCGGGTCGCCGCCGCGCTGGACCGTGGGGCAGTCGCGGTCCCACTTGCCGCAGTGCATGACGACCTCGTCGCCGACCTTGACGTTGGTGACGTCCTTGCCGACGGCATACACGATGCCCGAGGCGTCGCTGCCGCCGATGTGGAAGCGCTCCGGCTCGCCTGCCTTGTTGCGGGCGCCGACGACGTCGACCGGGATGCCGAGGCCGGCCCACACGTTGTTGTAGTTGATGCCGGCTGCCATGACGTAGACGAGCACCTCGTCGTCGGCGATCGTCGGGACATCGACGACCTCCTTCTGGAAGGCCTCCAGCGGCGGGCCGAAGCGCTCAGGGCGGATCAGCCAGGCATGCATCTTCGCGGGGATCTCGCCCAGGGGAGGCTGCTCGCCCAGGTCGTAGAGTTCCTTGGTCATCGTGGGTCCTCTCTGCAAAGGCGGGCCGCCCTCGGGCTGGGCGGCCAGCGCTGGAGATCGACGACGCGCCAACTTTTCTGGCGCTCTTCGCTCGACCGTACTCGCAAGCCGAAGGCCTGCTATTGGGCACAACCCGTGACGTTGCCCACCTGAGAAGCGTGGCGGCGCAGCACCGGGTCGGGTGGTGAGCGACCGTCAGTGATGGGGTGTATCGGTGGCGGGCTCGACGAGCTCGACGAGCACCCCGCCGGCGTCCTTGGGGTGGATGAAGTTGACCCGGCTGTCGCTCGTCCCACGCTTGGGGACGTCGTAGAGCAGCCGCACACCGCGCTCGCGCAGGGTGGCGCAGACGGCATCGATGTCCTCGACCCGGTAGGCCATCTGCTGGATCCCCGGGCCGGAGCGAGTGAGGAACTTGCCGATCGGCGACTCCGGCGACAAGGGGGCGAGTAGTTGGATGCACGACCCCGAGTGCCCGACGGCCATCATCGCCTCGCGCACCCCCTGCTCCACGTTGGTCTCCTCGTGCAGCAGGGCCATGCCGTAGGTGTCGCGGTAGAAGGCGATGGCCGCATCGAGGTCGGCGACGGCAATGCCGACGTGGTCGATCATCGTGAAGAGGGGGGCGTCCATACCTCTGAGCCTACGGCCGCGGCATACCGTCGGGCACGCCGGAAGGGCCTCGAAGGCGGCGGTGTGACGGCCTTCATGCTGCCGCCGACCCGCCTGCGGATACCGCAGTTGAGTCACTCTCAGACAACGAAAATCGACAGTCTCGGCAAGAGTTCCGTTCGAATCCTCGGAAAACTCTGGCGCTCACCCGGTCTCGCCGTCTACCGTCCGACCCGAGCCTGTGCCGCAGGAGGGAACGCTCAGGCCCCGGACCCTGGGGTGGGGGATTCGCGCGGCATACCGGAGGGCCGACCGCCCGCCGGTATGCCGCGCGGTCGCACCTGTGTGTGGTGCGTCCCACCAGAGCTCCCCGGGTCCACCGTCACTCGCCGCGGATACAGTGATCGATATCTGACGTCTCTCGCTCCTGATCGCCCCCTGGAGGCTGCGCTATGAGCTCGAACACCTCTGTCATCGTCGCTGGTGCCCGCACCGGCATGGGCCGGCTGCTCGGCTCGCTCAAGGACTTCTCGGCGACCGACCTGGGCGGCATCGCCATCAAGGGCGCCCTGGAGAAGTCCGGCATCACGGGTGACCAGGTCGACTACGTCATCATGGGCCACGTCCTGCAAGCCGGCTGCGGCCAGGTGACGGCGCGCCAGGCGGCGGTCAAGGGTGGCATCCCCATGGACGTCCCGTCGATCACCATCAACAAGGTCTGCCTGTCGGGCATCAACGCCATCGCCACGGCCGACCAGCTCATCCGCTCGGGTGAGTGCGAGATCGTCGTCGCTGGCGGCATGGAGTCGATGACCAACGCGCCCCACCTGTTGGAGAAGAGCCGCGAGGGCTTCAAGTACGGCACGGTCAAGATGCGCGACCACATGGACTACGACGCCCTGTGGGACGTCTACACCGACCAGGGCATGGGCAACCTCACCGAGTCGGCCAACAGCGGTGACCGCGAGTTCACCCGCGAGGAGCAGGACGCCTTCTCCGCGCGCAGCCACGAGTTGGCCGCCAAGGCATGGAAGGACGGCCTGTTCGACGACGAGGTCGTCCCGGTGATGATCCCGCAGCGCAAGGGCGACCCGATCGAGTTCAAGGCCGATGAGGGCGTGCGCGCCGCGACGACGGCCGAGAGCCTTGCCGGGCTGCGGCCGGCCTTCCGCAAGGACGGCACCATCACCGCGGGCAGCGCCTCGCAGATCTCCGACGGGGCCGCTGCGGTCGTCGTCATGAGCAAGGCGAAGGCCGAGGCTCTCGGGTTGACCTGGCTGGCCGAGATCGGCGCTGCCGGCTATGTCGCTGGCCCCGACTCGACGCTGCAGTCCCAGCCCGCCCACGCGATCGTCAAGGCGTGCGCCAAGGAGGGCATCACGCCCGCAGACCTCGACCTGCTCGAGCTCAACGAGGCCTTCGCAGCCGTTGGTCTGGCCTCCACCAAGGAGCTCGGCGTCGACCCCGACAAGGTCAACGTCAATGGCGGCGCCATCGCCATGGGCCACCCGGTCGGCATGTCGGGCGCCCGGATCGTCCTGCACCTGGCCAACGAGCTCAAGCGCCGCGGCGGCGGCGTCGGTGCGGCTGCCCTCTGCGGCGGCGGCGGCCAGGGCGACGCGCTCATCGTGCGGGTCCCTAAGGCCTGATCTTCCCCCGGGGGAACCGCACGGCGTCCTCCCGGGTTGTCATCGTGTATGCCGCGCGGCTGCCCGACCCCCTGCGGGCACCGCGCGGCATACCCTGTCGGTCGCCGTGTCCTTCACCCCGCCCCGAGAGGTTGGTATGCCGCCCCGCCCGGTCGATGTCGCCGCACTGGTCACCGCTGCCCGAGCCGGGTCACCCCGCGCCGTCGCGCGCCTGATCTCGTTGGTCGAAGATGCCCATCCCGCACTGCGTGAGGTGATGGCGGCGCTGGCCCCTCACACGGGCAAGGCTCACGTCATCGGTCTCACCGGCTCGCCCGGGGTCGGCAAGTCGACCTCGACGAGCGCGTTGGTGGCGGCGTTCCGGGCCCGCGGCAAGCGGGTGGGGATCCTCGCGGTCGACCCGTCCTCGCCGTTCTCCGGTGGCGCGCTGCTCGGTGACCGGGTGCGGATGCAGGAGCACGCGCTCGACCCCGAGGTCTATATCCGCTCGATGGCCTCTCGCGGGCACCTTGGTGGGCTGGCGTGGACCACGCCGCAAGCGATCCGGGTGCTCGACGCAGCCGGCTGCGAGGTTGTCCTCGTCGAGACCGTCGGCGTCGGGCAGTCCGAGGTCGAGATCGCCGGTCTGGCCGATACGACGATCGTTCTGCTCGCCCCAGGGATGGGCGACGGCATCCAGGCCGCCAAGGCGGGGATCCTCGAGATCGGCGACGTCTTCGTGGTCAACAAGGCCGACCGCGACGGGGCCGACGCGACGGTCCGCGACCTGCGGCACATGATTTCCCTCGGAGACCGCACCGAGCCGGGCCTGTGGCGGCCGCCGGTGTGCAAGACCGTCGCCTCGCGCGGCGAGGGGCTGGACGAGGTCATGGAGGCCATCGATAAGCACGAGGCCTGGCTCGATGCGACGGGCACGCGGCATACCCGTCGGTTGCGGCGGGCGTCCGATGAGATCGAGGCGATCGCGCTGGCGGCGCTGCGGGCCCGGATGGGTGACCTCCGGGCCGGGCACGGCATCGCCGAACACGCCGCCGCTGTGGTGGCTGGCACGACCGACCCGTATGCCGCCGCCGACGATGTCGTGGCCCACCTCGCCTGAGCTTTCGGCTCGTTTGGCTGGTTCCACCCGAGTGAGTGCGTGACGGAGTGCGATCGACGGGGTGATCACCCCCTCGATCGCACTCCGTCACGCACTCGCGTCGCCTGCAGGCATGGGCGCGTGGCCATCACGCACTCGCGCGTCGCCGTCAGGACGCTGCGGCGAGTTCATTCGCGATGGCGAGGCATCGGCTCTGCATCTCGGAGGTCTGCCGGTTGGCGGTTGCCGTGTCGGCGCTGCGGAAGGCGTTCATGACGTCGGCGGGGAACATCTCTCCGAGATCTGTCCTGCCGTCGGCGCCGTCCCGCGGCGTGCGCCAATCGCGCACGGCGCCGGACGCGGGGTCGATGGTCATGGCGATCGACGACGCGCTCCCGGAGATGCTGTACGCCCCTGGCCCTGTCCCCATGACCTCCAGGCAGAGGAACCGCGCAAAGAGGTGATTGTCCCGGCGGGGAACGATCGGCGCGAAGGCACAGGCCAGGCGGCCATCGTGTGGGGTGGCGCCGAACCGCCTGACGACCTCGGGGTCCGTGCGCAGGAACGCCTCGACGGCGAGCTGTGCAGGGTCGAGGAGCGGCGTCGTTGAGGCTGGCGAGGTCTCTAAACCACCGAGGGGCGAGGGTGAGGTTGAGGCGCTCGACGGCTGTAGCGTCGCGGGTCCCGCGCAGGCTGACAGCGCGGCAATCGCAGTCAATATCAGGATGTTTCGCAATGTGCCCACGTCTCATAGACGCATCCGGTCGCCTTGACGTTGACCGCGCGCGAAGGCGCCAGCGCGGCCCGCTCGGAGGGGGTTGGGGCCGGCCCGCAGCGGGGAAGGTGGGTGTGCTGGCAGGATGGGGGTGTCCGGCGGGGAGGCCGGGAGCCGGACGGACGGCATACCCTCTCGTCCCCACCTAGAGACTTGTGAAGGC
>Ga0208938_1001979_pt1 | contig 11260 bp, 9 predicted proteins | sample AD_UKC125_MetaG_FD_184434 | JGI IMG/M metagenome (GOLD analysis project Ga0208938, IMG submission 184434) | Active sludge microbial communities of municipal wastewater-treating anaerobic digesters from USA - AD_UKC125_MetaG (SPAdes) (version 2) | ecosystem: Engineered > Bioreactor > Anaerobic >... | reverse complement strand
TGCCGGCTCTTTTGTTTGTGAGTTGCATATCAACATATCTGTAAAGAACATCCATATTGGGTTCAATATTGAATATGTCATCTCTTATCTCTATTTTATCAATTTCTTGAAACTCTTTATTGTAAATATTTATTTGAGCCATTATTTATTTAACCTCCTTACTGCATTTTTGGGCGTTTAACTTTAATTGCTTCTCTTATGATAACTAGTCCGCCCCTCGCTCCAGGAACTCCACCTTTAACTGCTATTAGATTATTTTGAGGATCTACATAAACTATTTCGGAATTTTGTATTGTGACTCTTGCATTGCCATATTGACCAGGCATCTTTTTTCCTTTGAAAACTTTAGCAGGATATGAATTCATTCCTGTAGAACCTAAACCTCTATGGAATTTGGAACCATGGCTTACTTCTCCACCACCAAAATTCCATCGTTTCATTACTCCTGAATATCCTTTACCTTTAGATGTGCCAACAACATCAATTTTTTCGCCTTCAGTAAAAATGGATACATCTATTTTTTGTCCAATTTCGTAATCATCGATATTGTCAACTCTAAATTCTTTTAAATATCTAAATGGTTTTACGTTGGCTTTTTTAAAATGACCATTTAATGGCTTATTAACTTTTCTCTCAGGGATAGTTTCAAAGCCAACTTGAATTGCATTATATCCATCAGTTTCTAAAGTTTTCTTTTGAACTACAAAACATGGTCCTGCTTGTACGATGGTAACCGGGATGGCCTTATCATCTTTGAATACCCGTGTCATGCCAATTTTTTTACCTAAAATACCTTTCATTTTTACACCTCCAGAGCCCGATTTATATCTATATTGAGTATAATGTATTATAAATATTTATTAGCTCACTAAATAATTACGCTTTAATATCAACTGATACTCCCGCCGGAATATTTACTTTAAGTAATTTGGTAACAGTATCAGATGAAGCGTTGTATATGTAAATAACCCTTTTATGAATAATTTTTTCAAATTGTTCCATTGAATATGAATATTTATGAGGCGATCTGATAACTGAATACAAGGTTCTTTTGTTTGGTAAAGGGATAGGGCCTGAAACTCTTGCTTCAGTATCTTTTACTGCTTCAATTATCTTTTTAGCAGACTCATCAAGAAGCTTATGATCATAGCCCTTAAGCTTAATTTTTATGTATTTATCAGCCATAAAAGATTGAGGACCTCCTTTTTCTTTCATTATTAAGAGGGAGCCAAAGCTCCCCAATTTTAAAATTATTCAATTATTTCTGTTACAACTCCAGCGCCTATGGTTCTTCCGCCTTCACGTATAGCAAATCTCATACCTTGTTCAAGTGCAACAGGATATATTAATTCAATAGTCATATTGATATTGTCACCAGGCATTACCATTTCTGCACCACCAGCAAATTCAACGAGAGTTCCCGTAACATCAGCGGTTCTAATATAAAATTGTGGTCTGTATCCTTTGGTAAATGGAGTGTGTCGTCCACCTTCTTCTTTCTTTAGTACGTAGACTTCAGCCTTGAATTTTTTGTGTGGGGTAATAGAACCTGGTGCAGCTAAGACTTGACCTCTTTTAACTTCTTCTTTGTCAATTCCTCTTAACAAACAACCTACATTGTCTCCAGCGACACCTTCATCGAGTATTTTTCTGAACATTTCTACTCCAGTTACAACAGTCTTCCTTTTTTCATAACTTAATCCTATTATTTCAACTTCATCTCCAGTATGAACTTTTCCTCTTTCAATTCTACCTGTAACAACTGTTCCTCTACCTGTAATGCTAAATACGTCTTCAATAGGCATTAAGAAAGGTTTTTCTACATCCCTTACAGGTTCTGGGAAATAGTTATCTACTGCGTCCATAAGTTCATATATTTTTTGTGTCCAAGGACCATCAGGGCTATCTTCTTCAAGAGCTTTTAAAGCTGAACCCTTAATAACAGGTACTTCATCTCCAGGGAATTCGTAGGTATTTAATAAGTCTCTAACTTCCATTTCAACTAATTCTATTAATTCTTCGTCATCAACCATATCTACTTTGTTTATGAATACAACAAGTGCAGGGACGTTAACCTGTCTTGCAAGTAAAACGTGTTCTCTGGTTTGTGGCATAACTCCATCTGTTGCAGCAACAACAAGAATTGCTCCGTCCATCTGTGCAGCACCGGTAATCATATTTTTTATGTAGTCGGCGTGTCCAGGACAGTCTATGTGTGCATAATGTCTCTTTGCGGTTTCATATTCAACGTGTGAAACACTTATAGTAATACCTCTTGCTCTTTCTTCTGGCGCTTTATCTATTTCTTCAAATGGAGCAAAACTTGCCCATCCTTTATAGGACAAAGCTTTTGTTATAGCAGCTGTTAGAGTTGTTTTTCCATGGTCAATATGACCTATAGTTCCTATGTTCATATGGGGTTTTTGCCTTACAAATTTTTCTTTAGCCATTTTTAAATCTCCTCCTTAAATTTATTATATGTCTCTCAAAAATTATTTATTCTCTACTTAATATTTTCTGGGTAACTTGTTCAGGAACTTCTTCGTAATGTGAGAATCTTATGCTACAAGTTGATCTTCCTTGTGAGAGTGATCTCATGGCTGTTGCATAACCAAATAATTCAGCTAATGGTACATATGCATGGATTATTCTTGTGTTTGTACTGGCTATATTTTCAAAGCTGTCTATTCTTCCTCTTCTTGAATTTAGATCAGCTATTATGTCTCCTAGATATTCTTCAGGTGTTGTTATGTCAACTTTCATAATAGGTTCAAGTAAAATAGGTTTTGCCTTTTTAGCAGCTTCCTTAAATGCCATTGAGGCAGCAATCTTAAAAGCCAGATCTGAAGAATCAACTTCATGATAAGAACCGTCGAAAACTTCTACTCGAATGTGTACCATCGGATAACCCGCTAATATTCCGTTTAGCATGGCTTCTTTAACTCCAGCTTCTATAGCTGGGATATATTCCTTTGGAATTACTCCTCCAACAGTTTTGTCAACAAACTCAAATTCCTTTTGACTATCTAAAGGTAAAGGTTCAACTCTAAGTTTAACGTGTCCATATTGTCCTCTCCCACCTGATTGTCTTATATATTTTCCCTCAGCTTCAGAGGAGAACTTTATAGTTTCTTTATAGGCAACTTTAGGCTGGCCTACTTTAACGCTAACATTAAATTCCCTTTTTATTCTATCGATTATGATTTCTAGATGTAGTTCACCCATTCCAGAAAGTATTGTTTCGCCAGTTTCTCTGTCTACATGAACTTTTAAACTTGGATCTTCATCGATTAATGCGTTTAAAGCTTTACTTAGCTTTGCTTCATCATCTTTAGTTTCAGGTTCTATAGAAATAGAAATAACTGGTTCAGGGAACACTAACTTTTCAAGAATGAGATTACATCCTTCAGAAGCTAAAGTATCTCCAGTTGTTGTATTCTTTAATCCGATTAGTCCAACTATGTCTCCAGCTCGTATATAATCGACTTCTTCTTTTTTGTTCGCGTGTAAAAAAACGAGTCTTGAGACTCTTTCTTTTGTATTTCTAGTAGTATTAACAACGTAACTTCCTTTTTCTAATTTACCAGAGTAAACTCTAGCAAAAGTGAGTTTACCAATGTAAGGATCGACCATTATTTTAAAAGCTAAAGCTAAGAATACGTCATCTTCTTTAGGATAAATGTCTCTTACATGTTCTCCAGTTTTTGGATCAAATGCCTTAACAGGAGGCATATCTATTGGAGAAGGTAAGTAGTCTATTACAGCATCTATTAAAGGTTGAATACCTTTATTTCTAACTGAACTTCCACACAATACTGGAACAATTTTATTTTGTATAGTTGCTTTTCTTATAGCAGACTTTAATTTTTCTATTGGAATATCTTCTTCTTCTATGTATAATTCCATTATCTCGTCATCTACTTCTGCAACTGCAGCAATCAATTCTTCTCTCTTGGTTTCACATAGATCTTTTAAATGGCTAGGGATTTCCGCTCTTTCTATGGTTAATCCGTTATCATCCGTCCAATAAAATGCCTCCATTGTCAACAAGTCAATTATACCTTTAAAATCGGATTCTGCACCTATAGGAACTTGAATTGCTACAGCTTTGGCACCTAGTTTATCTCTGAGTGTTTGTACGGCAGCAAAAAAGTCTGCTCCAATTTTGTCCATTTTGTTCATGAAAGCAATTCTTGGTACTTCATATCTATCTGCTTGGCGCCAAACTGTTTCGGATTGGGGTTCTACACCAACTTGGGCATCAAAAACAGCCACTGCTCCGTCTAGTACAAACAGAGCTCTTTCTACTTCTATTGTAAAATCAACGTGTCCTGGTGTATCAATAATATTTATTCTGTATCCCTTCCAAAAAGCAGAAGTGGCTGCAGAAGTAATTGTAATACCTCTTTCTTTTTCTTGTTCCATCCAATCGGTTTCAGTTGTGCCTTCATCAACTGAACCTAATCTGTGTTTTGCGCCAGTGTAAAATAAGATTCTTTCTGTAGTAGTAGTTTTTCCCGCATCTATATGAGCAATTATTCCGATATTTCTTACTTTTTCCAAGGGCAACGTTCTTTCTTTCAAATTAATCCCTCCTAATTAACTGTGTTACCATCTATAATGTGCAAATGCTTTGTTAGCTTCTGCCATCTTGTGTACATCTTCTCTTTTCTTTACTGCTGCCCCAGTATTGTTATATGCATCAATTAATTCTTGAGATAATTTATCAACCATACTTTTTCCTTTTTTTGATTGAGCGGTTGTAATAATCCATCTGATAGCTAGAGAGGTTGCTCTATTTTCTTCGACTTCAAAAGGAACTTGATAAGTTGCTCCTCCGACTCTTCTAGATCTTACTTCTATCAAAGGTCTTACATTATTTATAGCTTTATGGAAAGCCTCAAGTGGCTCTTCTTTGGTTGCTTGGGCTAATCTTTCTAGAGATGAATAAACAATATTCTGGGCTAAAGATTTTTTTCCATCATACATTAATCTATTTATAAATTTAGCAAGCAAAACGTCCCCATAAATTGGATCTGGAGAAACTTCTCTCTTTTCTGCCTTTCTTCTTCTCATTCAGTAAAGAACCTCCTTACTTAGCCTTTGGTTTTTTTGTTCCATATTTACTTCTACCTTGTTTTCTTTCTTGTACTCCTGCAGCATCCAAAGTACCTCTAATTATTTTATATCTAACTCCAGGTAAATCTTTTACCCTTCCGCCTCTAACTAAAACGTTGGAATGTTCCTGTAAATTGTGTCCTTCTCCAGGAATATAACAAGTCACTTCTATACCGTTAGATAACTTAACCCTCGCTATTTTTCTAAGAGCGGAATTAGGTTTTTTTGGGGTCATAGTTGATACCCTAACACAAACTCCCCTTTTTTGAGGATTGCCTTTAAGCGCGGGTGATTTTGTTTTTTTCTTGATTGATGTTCTTCCATGCCTTATTAGTTGATTAATTGTTGGCATTCTATATTGGTCCGCTATCAAAGTTGCCTCTAAATAAAAAAAGCTTTAATAGCGGAGTTCACCTCCTTCTATAAAAAGTAATTTTTTATTTCAATTATTTTAGAAAAATTATCGTATAAATAAATTATCAAAAATACCAACAGATATTTTACAACATTTAACCTTAATTGTAAATTAATTAAATATAACAATTTCAATAAATATCGTTTTTATAGTTAACTCTTACTCTATTTATAATATCATCTGGTATTTTTTCTATGAAATCATATTCTTTATTTACAAAGTAGATAGAGTTTTTCATAAATGGATTTGAAGTTCCAGATAATTGTTTTAAAATATATAGTTCATCTTTTGCTCTTGTAATAGCAACATAGAATAGTCTTTCTTCTTCATCTAATTTTTTATCTTTAATAGCTAATCCGTTCGGTAAATCTCCGGGATTTACCGATATTAGAATTACTACCTTCCATTCAAGCCCCTTAGCTCCATGAATAGTTGTCAAAGTAATTGTATCACGTTCTTCTTCTTTTTCAACATTCATAATGCCAATGTCTTCACTTAGGGTTAAATCTTCTAAAAAAGAAGATAAAGAAGGATATCGACTAGCAATTTCACTAAATCTTTCAATATCCATGTTTCTAGATTTTGCATCACTAAAAGTGAGTAAAGAGTATTCTTCATAATAGTCTTTATATATATAATCAATTATTTCACTTGGATTTTTGTCCATGTTGATATACAATTTTTTTAATAGTTCAAAAGGGGTTGTAAATCTTATAAGTTGTGTTTTAGTTAATATTTCTTCTACATTTTTTGATTGTCCAGAATTTATTCCTTTTTCAATTTCATTATAGATCTTTGAAGCAGTTTTTGTACCAATCCCTGGAAATAACTTTAAAATTCTAATCCATGAAATCTTATCTAAAGGATTATTTAGAACTTTTAGAAATCCTAAAACATCTTTAATATGTCTTGTTTCAATAAATCTAAGCCCCGACAGAATTCTATAGGGTATACCTACTGTGTCTAATTTTTGCTGTATTACCATTGATAAAGAGTGAGATCTATAAAGAATTGCTATGTCTTTGTAGTTGATACCTTCTTCTAACTTATTTTTGATAATTTGTACAACAGCATCAGCTTGTTCTAAATCATCAAAAGTTTCTATTACGAAAGGTTTTATGTATCCTTTTCTTTTTGGTTTTAGAGTTTTAGGAACGGAATTTGAAGGTAGCATATTATTTATGAAATTAACTATTTCTGGGGTACTTCTATAGTTTGTTTGTATTTTAAATATCTTTGTACCTTCTTTATCTATGAAATCTTTTATGTTTTTGAAATGAGCTCCTCTAAATGAGTAAATACTTTGTGAATCATCACCAACAACAATTAAATTTCCATGGACACTAGAAAAAGCTTTTATTAATTCAATTTGAATTTTATTAGTATCTTGAAATTCATCAACTAAAACATATTGAAACTGTTCTGATACCTTTTTTAGAATATCAGGATGGGTATGAAACAACATGAGTGTGTTAACTAAAAGATCGTCATAGTCCATAACATTCATGTCTTTTTTTAACTGAGAGTAAATACCCCAAATTTGTTCAATATCGTTCTCAAACTCTAATAAGTAAGGAGCTATGTCTAGTAAAGTTTCTCTAAGAGAATTCAAAGTATTACATGTATAACTAATAACTTTCATTATTACATCTTCTTTAGGAAATTTATATTTATCGCTGGATTCTCTCATATATTCGTTTTTTGCTATTCTAAGCAGGTCTTTTGAGTCTTCTTTATCTAAAATACTGTAATCATTTTTAAAATCAAGTAGAGCAGCGTATCTTCTTAGAATAGTATTGCATACATGGTGAAATGTCCCTGCCAGCATGCTACTCATATCTCTGTTAGTAACATTTTTAACTCTTTCTATCATTTGTTTTGCTGCGGCTCGTGTAAAAGTGACGAGTAGAATATTTTCGGGTTTTAATCCTAAGTATAATAAATAAGCAATTTTGTACGTTATTACCCTTGTTTTACCTGAACCAGGACCAGCAACTATTATGGACCTTCCATTAGAATTTATAACCGCTTCTAATTGTTCCTCATCTAAAGCTTTTTTCAAGAAGGAGGGGATTTCTTTTTCTATATAAAAATAATCTTCTTTTTTCATTTTGGTAGAACACCTGTTTTTCATCTTCTATAAGATGAAAAAATGTGTCTATACTCCCTCCTTTCTCTTTTTTAGATAATGTAAATTAAAACACATTACCATCTATCATATCGCAAATTTCTTTTAATTGCAAACTTCTACTGGGATGCCTCAATTTTCTTAAGGCTTTTACCTCTATTTGTCTAATTCTTTCACGAGTTACGTTAAAAAAGTTACCAACTTCTTCTAATGTTTTTGCATTACCATCCATTAATCCATATCTCATCTTTAATACGGCCGCTTCTTTTGGTCTAAGTGTGTCTAATACCTTTTCTAGTTCCTCTTTCAAAATCATTCTAGCAGCTATTTCTTCAGGTTTATCTGCACTGGTATCTTCTATAAAGTCTCCTATGTAAGCTTCATCATCTTCTGAACCATTTATTTGAGCGTCTACAGAAATTACTTCTTTTGTTGCTTGTAATATTTCATCCATTTTTTCGATAGGTTTATCTAAAAGTCTGGCTAATTCCTCTGTACTTGGATATTCACCATGTTCTTGAAGATATTCTCTAATTATTTTGTTCATTCTGTTGATGGTTTCTACCAAGTGTACAGGTATTCTTATGGTTCTAGCCTGATCAGCTATTGCTCTAGTTATTGCTTGTCTTACCCACCAGGTTGCATAAGTAGAAAACTTGTAACCTTTTTTCCAGTCAAACTTTTCTACAGCTTTCATTAGTCCAATGTTTCCTTCTTGTATTAAATCCATAAAACTTAATCCTCTACCTGTATACCTTTTTGCAATACTTATTACAAGTCTTAAATTCGCTTTTATTAGTTCATCTCTAGCATTTTTGTCACCTTTTTTGGCTCTCATAGCTAGTTGCCTCTCACGTGTAGGGCTTAGTAGTTTGATCTTACCAATTTCTCTTAGATAAATTTTTATAGGTTCATTAGCAAAAGCATTATCATAAACCTGAGTTTCAGTTTCTTCAAATAAGTATTCTAAATCTTCTTTGTAATCATCTTTTAGTACTGTTTCTTCCTCTGAATCATCAAACTCTTCGGAGTTTTCTAGTATTTTAATACCTTTAGATTCTATTTCTTCGTATATTTTTTCTAAGAATTCACTATCTATCACATCAGCTAAATCTTGAGGTATACATTCATCAATATTTTGATAAGTTATACAATTTCCATTATTTTTTGCAATTTCTATTAACGTATCTATACCTTTTTCTAATTTATCTATAAATTTATCTTTATTTCTCTTTATGATTATTTGATCTTTGCCTATAAATTCGATGTTTTCGATTTCTTGGATTAGGTCTGTACAAGGAGAATTCGTTTTAACTTTTTGCATTAGCTAAATTACCTCCATATTGATTGATAAAATTCTATTTCCATTATTAAAGAGTCTAGTCAAAACGGTCTTACAGAACTTTGTGTATAAATTAGCCATTATTTTTAGCTATTTTATGGTTTTAACTTTACTATATAATTCTATAATTTGAGATGTAATCTTAGTTTTTTCTGAAGGATCTTCAATATCGCGAAGTTGTTTTGTTAATTTTTCTATTTCTCTATTGATTTTTATATAATTAATACCATCTTTTAGTGAAGCTAATATTCTATCAGGATTGAAGTAATAATCTATTTTCCAAACTTCTACTATTAGATCACTCAATTCTTTTGAAGAATTTTCAAGCAAAAAACCAATACTATCATTTTCTGAAGAAAGTTCTATAAACTCTCTTATAATACCTTCAGAAAAATCGTCTATATTGAAGGTTTCTTTAAGCAAAACTCTGTAATCTGGATATTTTACCCAAAGGTAAATATATGATTTTGCAATGTCATATTTAATATCTTTTTCTACATAAAAAGGATCTACAGTAGTGGATAAATTTTCGCTTACAGGGGCATCATCAATATAGGAACGGTTGGCTTCCAATATTTTTTTTACATATTGTTTATCCTTTCCTATCTTTTTTGAAATGCACTCCACAAAACTTTCAATATAGCTTAATCTTCCGGCTTTTTCTAATTTTGTATACCATTTTGACATATCTTTTAGGTATTGTTCTAAAGCGAAATCGTTTGTTAGTTCATACTTTTCGGCATAATAATCAACTACAAATTCGTGGAATTTATATGAATTTTTCAGTATTTCAGCTATATATTGTTTGTCATGTTTTTTAGTTAATTCATCAGGATCTTTCGCTGGATATTTTGAAACAGCTATCTGAAAATCTGTTTTATATAGAGTATCTATAGTTGATATTGTCGCTTTTTTGCCAGCATCATCCATGTCAAACATGGTAACAATCTTATTTGTAGATTTTAACAAATCAACAGCCTGATCTTTAGTGAATGAAGAGCCCAATATTGCAACTATATTTTTAAATCCTAATTTATACATAGATATGAGATCAAAATAACCCTCTACTATTATCGCAAAGTCATTTTCTTTAATGAAACGTTTTGTTTTATAGTACATATATAGAATTTTTGATTTTTTGAAATATTGATTTTCTGGTGTATTTAAATATTTGGGAGCATTTGAACTATCAATTACCAATCTTCCAGAAAAACCAACTAGCAAACCCGAATTATTACGAATAGGAATGATTAATCTATTATAAAAAAAATCCTTATCATTCACTATTAACCCAGCTTTAATTGCAATATCTTTTTCAAAATAATGTTCTTCAATAACCTTATTTACTTCAGACCCCAATGCGTAGCCTAATTCGAATTCTTCTGCGACATTCCTATTTATGTCACGTTTTTTTAAATATTGCCATATAGGATGATAATCCGGAAAATTCAAAAGGTTATTTGTATATATTTTTGAAACTTCTTCGTTTAATTTTATTTCAGCTGGTATTTCATTTTCGCTAAGATCAACCTTGACTCCAACTATACTTGCTATTTTTTTTAATGCATCGAGGAAACTTATTTGCTCATACTTTTCCAAAAAGGTGATAACGTCCCCATGGGTTCCACAACCAAAACAATGAAAAGTCTGGGTGTCAGGAAAAACATAAAAAGAAGGGGTATCCTCTGAATGAAAAGGACATAATGCAGAGTAATTTTTACCTTTTTTTGTGAGAGACAAATAAGAATTGACGAAATCAACAATATCAATTTTACCTTTAATTTCGTCAATTGTTTTCCTCATATTATCATAATCTTTTTTCATCAAACTTCACTTACCCTTAAAAAACCTGATTTTCTTAGATTAAAATTAATAAATAAAGGAATAATAGAATGGACAGAAATTATCTTTTTGAAAATTGTGGGCTTTTTCTCGCTTTTTTGAGTCCATATTTCTTTCTTTCTACTTCTCTTGGATCTCTTGTCAATAAACCCTCTTTCTTGAGGATAGGCCTTAGGGATTCATCATATTGAAGTAGAGCTCTTGCTATTCCTAGTCTTATAGCACCAGCTTGACCGCTTAATCCGCCACCATTAACTCTAATTATTAGATCAAATTGGCCATTTAAATCTGTTACTTCTAAAGGTTTTAAAGCATGTAATACCCAAACATCATTACCTCTTAGATATTCAGCTAAGTTGTTATAATCCTTTCCATTCACTTTTACTTTGCCGTTTCCCGGTCGTAAATATACCCT
>Ga0208938_1001976_pt1 | contig 11265 bp, 13 predicted proteins | sample AD_UKC125_MetaG_FD_184434 | JGI IMG/M metagenome (GOLD analysis project Ga0208938, IMG submission 184434) | Active sludge microbial communities of municipal wastewater-treating anaerobic digesters from USA - AD_UKC125_MetaG (SPAdes) (version 2) | ecosystem: Engineered > Bioreactor > Anaerobic >... | reverse complement strand
GATTTTTTCAATGTTAGAATGAAACAACAAGCTCTGCGACCTGCTTCCCAGCCATGGTAGTGCAAATGATTGCTTTTGTGTATGCGGGCAAAGATTCAGGAAAGCAGAATTAGTTGTCTCTTAATACGTCTAAACTGTTTCGAGATTGTTACTTTCTCGCAAAGTTGTGTAAGGTGTTCCTTGATTACGAAAGGATTCTTCGGTGTACAAGTATGCTGTGGTTTCAAGGTATGTTTTGTGCACACTAAAGTGAGCGATGAAAACCAAGTAAGTTATAATAAATAAAACTGAAACAACGGGATGTACCATTAACCCTCAAGTGAAAAGTCTGAGCGGTGATGCAAGAAGAGGTGTGCTGCAATGGCATTGAGAGGTATTGAGTTAAAGAAGCTAATTGTTTACCGCTTTGTGGGTTTGCTTAACAATATAACTGTTAAACCTCCTCTAAAAGAAGGTCAGATCTACTACCGAGCTGTAACATCCAACAACTTGGACGATATTCTCTCAACGAGAGAAAAAAGCGTACATCAGGAGTTTGTTAAGTTTTTCAGTGAGGGGGAACAAGGTTACTATGTGTACTATGAAAATCGCGTGGTATCTTGCGGTTGGGTCTTTTTAAACTCGGGTCAGAGTGCTGTTAGAAAGAAGTACATGTTAGTCCCATCAGGATATGCTTGGCTACATAATTTTTGGACCCACCCAAACTTAAGGGGTCATGGGTTGTACAGTAGCCTGCTAGCACACATATGCCGAGAAATGATCTCTACTGAGCGGGTGAAACATCCTAATAGAATTATTATAGATACAGCCCAAGATAATATCCCATCCAACAAAGCAATAATCAAAGCCAATTTCGAGCGTATAGGTGAAATAGTTGCCTTGAGAATTTACAAAAAATGGTTGGTGCTGGAGGAGACCTATGGAAAAAAGATTTACCGCTGAAGAATTGCCTGAAAGCCAATGGTCTATCTGGGACAAATGGCTCATGGAGCTTCCTTACGCTTCGCCTTTTTCGATGTCATGGTGGTTGGAGACTGTCTGTGATGTGTTTGGTGGTAAACCTCATGTGTTTGTGGTAACCGCTCATGATAATTCAATTGTAGGTGGAATCGCACTTAGAGAAATCAGTTTCCTCGGAAAGTCGATAGTATCTCCATCGACCCTTTCTCTTTACATGCCAGTTGTACTTTCGGAGAGCCTCAACCGACACGATATTGTAGATATCTTAACGGAATTAGCTAGATTTCTCATGAACAGGTTTGATGTAATTCACGGTGTTCACAATACAAAGGAAATATCTGACATCCGGCCATTCCAATGGTTGGGTTATCAAGTTGATGTTAGATATACAGCTGTAACTGAGTTAACTACTTACGACTTTAATTTAATGGATAGATCACAGAGAAAACAAATTAAGAAGGCGGAGAGGGCAGGACTAGTGACAAGACCGTGTGGTGATGTAGCTATAATGTGGGATTTGTGGAGCAAGACCTTCGAGCGACAAGGATTAAATGCTCCGGTATCTTTGCCTGAGTTTCGACGACTCATCGACACTATCTGGAACTACAATTCTGGCCTGGCTTTTGTAACTTTTCAGGCAGATGGTGCTCCTACAAGCTTTCGGTTGTGTGTTTTTTGCAATGTTCATACTGCTTATGACTGGATTGCTGGTAATGATCCTACATACTTTAGTGTAGGAGCACCTTCTTTTAATGTTTGGTCCTCTCTAAATTATCTGAAAGCCCAGGGGTTTTCTACATTTGACTGGTGTGGCGCAAACATTAAGAGTATAGCCGAATTTAAATTGTCCTTTGGAGCTAAGCTGGTACCTTATTTTGGTCTAGAGCTGAAACCGTGGTGGTTCGAGCCCGCTTTCAAGTGTAGAAGCGTTTTTAGGAAGGCTACTCGAAGGAGATGAACAATTTATGATGGTAACTAACGAAAAATTCTTGGTGAAAGCACCGTACTACTGTCGTGAAGAATTTGACTACGCTGTTGATGTCGTTCTTGGTGAGTTCTTGGGCTTAAATTGGGAGAGAATTGTGAGCGACAACGATGCGATAACGATTACCACAAGTTCGGGAGTCCAAACGCTTAACTTGAATAATGATTTTTTTAAAAGAATCTATAAGAGTCCTTTAACCGCTGATTCGTTACCTGAATTGCCTTTGCAAGAAATGGAAATAAAGCGGGGCAATACAGGTTGCAATTTGGTCGAGCATACTGTTCCTGTGCTCTACGGAAAGCCTGGCCTACGGAGACAGGATCAAAATATCAGTATTGAAGTGGACATTTTTGGTTCGGTTTTTTTTATGTTGTCGCGTTATGAAGAAGCGATTGTCAAAGAAAAAGATATTCATGGTAGGTTTCCAGTGAAAGAATCATTTGGCTATAAAAGTGGTTTCTTCGGTCGACCGTTGGTTGATGAATACGTCGAAATATTGTGGGCTTGTTTAAAAGCTTTGTGGCCGCGCGTAGAACGTAAGCGAAGAACCTATAGTTTGCTACTGACTCATGACGTTGACATTCCTTTTGTAGCTTACGGAAAAAGTTGGGCTAAAATTCTGCGCAATATTGGTGGAGATGTAGTCAGGCGTAAAGACCTTGCACTACCATTCGATAGAATAAGGTGCAGAATGAGAAATGACCCCGACATTGATCCAGCAAACACCTTTAGCTTTCTGATGGACGTTAGCGAAAGCTATGGGTTGAGAAGTGAATTTTATTTCTTAGTCGAACACAAAACGCCACTTGATGGCAGTAACTACTCGCTAAAGTCTATGCCAATTACAAAACTTCTGGCAAACATACACAACCGTGGCCACAAGATCGGCTTTCATGGCAGTTATAGTTCGTTTAACATGCCTGAGCAGATAAAGATGGAATTTGAGAAGCTAATATCAGCAGTTTCTAGACTAGGAATAAATCAGGAAACCTGGGGAGGTAGGCAGCATTATTTGAGGTTTACTAATCCGATTACGTGGCAGGGTTGGGAAGACGCAGGACTTGACTATGATAGTACTTTGGGGTTTCCTGACACAATTGGGTTTAGGTGCGGTACATGTCGCGAGTTTCACGTGTTTAACATTGAAACAAAGAAGAAGTTACATTTACGTGAGCGACCGTTAGTGTGTATGGATGTTTCGTTAGGGAATATTGACGATCCCAGGACACATTCAGCGGATTTGATTGAGAGAGTGGTTAACGTAGCGGATCTTTGTAAGCGATTTGATGGCACATTTGTGCTACTATGGCATAACGACCATTTAATTACGACTGCGCAGAGGAGACTTTACTGTGACATTATTGAGAGTGTGATATGAATGCTGAATGAGGTTTCACTCCGAGAGATTAAAAGTCGCCGTTTGGTTGCGGCAAACGGGCTAAAGAGTCGTATGGTGTTATTTTTTCTTGCATTTTTGTACGTTGTGGCGCTCCATGTTGTTTACACTCGTATTGTTAGTGTGCAGTGGGCGTACATGGGTTACGTATATAATGATCCTCCAATGCTCGATGTTCTTATGGCCTGGCTGGTTAGTTCGCTTACTGGTTTATGGATGCCAATTACTATAGATAGACCCTCCAAGGTGGTCTACTGGTTGTTTTATCTTTTCGTAATAGTACCGGTAATAGTTACACCTGTTTACATCGATGGAAATTTTTTGAACTCTTTTTTGAGAATATCTTTGCCTATACTCGTTTCTTTCCTTTCAATTGGCTTTTTCTACAAAATACCTCTTTTTAAAACTAGAAAACTTAGTATTTCTAGTCAGACTTTTTGGACTTGTTTCTTTCTAGTGCTGTTCGTTTCCTATGCATATGTACTTGCCATTTTCGGGCCACACCTGGAGTTTGTAAGCATCTTCAGTAGTGAAGAGGTTTACTCTATTAGATTGGCTGCTAGAAGTGTGACTTCAGGCAAGTTGATAGGTTACGTCATGGCTTGGTGTGGAAATTTGCTTAATCCTTTCTTAATTGCTTTTGGTCTGAACTCTAAGAAGTACTTTCCACTTGCGGTGGGTGTTTGTGGCCAGATCTTATTATATTTCGCTGAGGCTTTAAAGGGGACACTATTATCTGTGCTGGTTTTCGTCGGTCTTTTCTTGTTGTTATCCAAGCATAGAAAACAAGTGGGACTGAAAATATTCGTGGTGATAATTTGTGTTGTAATGGTCAGTTGTTTGCTCGATTATTTTCTAAATAGCAATGTTTTTGTTTCTCTGATGGCGAATAGAGAGATTTTCACTCACGGTCTTTTGACGACATACTATTTTGACTTTTTTAGCACTAATTCCAAAGCTCATATGGGACACAACAAACTGATAAGTAACTTTGTCGATTATCCTTACACGGAAGCACCTTCTTTTGTAATTGGTAACTATTACTTTGGGAGCTCGTCTACGAACGCAAACGAAAACTTTTGGGCCTATGCGTACGCTGATTTCGGGTATGTTGGGCTTTTTGTTTACGGGATTATAGTCGGTGTTTTGTTTTGGTTATACGATAGTCTGGCTTCACATATACCTATTCAGTTTTCCGCCATACTTGTATTCAGTCCGTTCTTTTCGTTGGCAAGTACGTCGCTATTTACTTCTTTGCTAACACACGGTGTCCTTCCTTTGCTGTTTTTTCTATGGGTAGTTCCTGAGACATTGGTTGGTGGCAGCAATGGTTAAAAAAGTTTGCCATTTGACTACAGTTCATCTGCCTTTCGATGTAAGAATCTTTCACAAAGAATGCAAGAGCCTTTTACAGGCTGGTTATGATGTCACGTTAGTGGCTCAACACGGGAAAGATGAAATTGTGGACGGCATAAGAATAAAGGGTCTTCCAACAACTAGGAAAAGAATGAAAAGAATGCTTAAGTTACCATGGATCGCGTTAAGGAAAGCACTTGAAGCAAATGCTGATCTTTACCATTTTCATGATCCCAGACTCATAGCTATAGGTTTTATGCTAAAAGTGAAAGGAAAAAAAGGTAATATATTACATACATGAAGACGTACCAAGGCAAGTCGTGACTAAACCGTAATTAAACAAACGCAGTGCATCAATTGTATCTTTTTTGTTTGAGCGATTTGAGGATGTTTCTGTGAGGTTCTTTGATGCCTTGATTGTTGCAACCCCTTGCATTGCAAGCAGGTTTTTGAGATTTTACAATCGAACAGTGAGTGTGAATAATTATCCTTTATTAGATGAGCTGGCTGGGCCGTCCAAGTGGGAAAAGCGCGCTAACGCTGTTGCTTATATTGGAGGGATATCAAAGAATAGGGGGTTGTAGAATTAGTTAAAGCTCTCGAATATGTTGACGTAGTCTTACATTTGGCGGGAAATTTCGACGAGAAGCAACTTGAGGGAAAGTTGAAGTCATTACCAGGCTGGAGAAAAGTAATTTACTATGGTTACGTTGACAGGATAAAGGTTCGTGATATACTTCAACAGGTTAAAGTAGGTGTAGTTACTTTACACCCTACACCGAACTATTTTGAGAGCTTGCCCATAAAGCTTTTTGAATATATGTCGGCTGGTATACCAGTGGTTGCATCTAATTTTCCTCTTTGGGAAGACATAATTGAGGATAACAATTGTGGTATATGTGTTGACCCTTTGAAGCCTAAAGAAATTGCAGATGCAATTAGATACCTTCTAGAGCACTCAGAGGAAGCGAAAGAGATGGGGGAAAATGGTAGAAAAGCAGTTGAAGAAAAATATAATTGGGAGACAGAATCGGAAAAACTATTGCAGGTTTACAGAAGGCTTTTGCAGAAATGACTAAGTTAAGGATGATTAATCAAACTGGAGAGCTAAGCGAATATTACACTTCCTATGAGAACTTAATGGATGATAGGCTTATGATAAAAAGGAATAAACGTCGAAAAGAACGTAACCGCCTACGAAAATTAAAAGGTTTTTCGAAGAGGCTCTTTGATGCAATTGCTCAAGATTAAGAACAACCAAGTTGGTTGTAGCTCAAATTCCGTTAGGAATATATAAGGTGGAGAGATGCCTACCCATGACAGGAAGGTACTTAACATGCCAAGCAGCACTGCTGTGGTCATACTTTGTGGTGGTGTAAAGACAATTGCAGAATGTACTATCTACACTTTACTTAAGAAATGTTCTGATTTTTTCAACGTTAGAATGGAATAACGAACTCTGCAACTTGCTTTCCAGCGATGATAGTGCAAATGATTGCTTTTGTGTGTGCGGCAAAGATTCAGGAAAGCAGAATTAATTGTGCTTTTAGTGCATTAAGACGGTTTAGAAGACGGCGCGAGGTAATGGTAGTCCGGCAATTTTCAGATTTGATGCGTCATTTTTTGAAACCACAGCTATCATAACTAAACTACCCACAGCGTGTCTTGCACTTTTTAAGGGCGAACAAACTCGCTTGTTGTCTACGTATCTAGTCTTAGTCACTGAAGAAAAAGCTAACTTTTAATTTGCACTTCTAGCGTTTCCGATGTTTGCTGTAGTTTACTGTTATATTCATCTGCTATAATGCAATTTATTGAGACGAAGAAGAACTGGAAGTTTTTCGTAATAGGTGTTTGTGCGGTAGGTTCATTGTTCGAATGATGAGAAGAATGAAACTTAGAAAACTTATACTGTACTTGTTACTTACGATTCTGAGTGGTTTGGGTGTGTTTAGCCTAGCTACCGGTGCACCTTCCGTAACAGTTTGGTTGTCATTTTTCGCTCCGCTCTGTTATTTAGTATATCTGTTAATCGTTGATTACCCTGAAATAGCATTCGCCCTTTTCTTGACGGCTGGAGTTTATAAAGCAGATTCAAGACTTAGTGGGATCCAGCAGTTTGTAGATTTGACGGTTCTTTTCGCAATTCTGAGTTTACTAGGAGTTTTCTATGGCGTTTTTATCAGCAAAAGGATAAAAGTGTTTGTTCCGCCTCTGCGTATGTTGCTACCTTATGTGGGTTTATTCGTGCTTTCAGCTATAAGTTTAATCTACACTCTTTCGCCCCTCTATGGGACAGATAAGTTTTTGCGATTCTCCACAATTACAACAATTGCTTTTTTACTCCCGCTGTACCTGTTTCAGAACCAAAAATCAATTGATAGATTTTTCTTAAGTTTTATTGGTTTAGGTCTTGCAATGTTCCTGGATATCGTTTCAGGAGGTCTGAAGCCTAATGATTTAGGTTTTGAAACAGCCTTTGGATCCAATTATCTTGCTGTTGGTAGAATCTGCGGTAATGCATTGATAATGGCATTCTTTTACTTTTTACCCGAATCTAAAGATGCTTTTCATCGTTTTTCATACATAGCCGTCTCGTGCGCGATGATGTTTGCTATCTTTGTTTCTGGTGGAAGAGGACCTGTGATTGCTACCTTCGTCAGTATGATAATTGTTTTAATTGTAATGTCTACTAAGATAGTAATAGAAGCGAGTAAGAATAATATGTCTGTGAAAAAAGTCGATCTCTCAATTATTCGGAGTATTGGATCGTTTTTCATCTTGGCGATCGTCGTCATCTTTTTATTTCAAGATTTTTTTAAAACGTTTCTTGTGAGAATGCAGCTTTTGATTGAAGGACTGGGAACTTCATCTCTTAATAGGTTGGCAAAGTTTGCTGCGGCGTTGAGTGCAATGACTACTTTTCCTGTCACTATTGTTGGTCTTGGTATCGGTGGCTTTCAAATGTATTACAATGGTTTTGATGCTTTAAGAGGTGATTACCCGCATAATATTTTTCTTGAAGTTGGATCTGAACTCGGTTTGGTTGGCCTAATGTGCTTGCTATTGTTGGTGTTTTATACATTTAAGACGGCTTTTAATGAATTGAGAAAAGCACACTCTTCAGTATCCTATTTGCTGGCCGTTACAGCGTTGGCTTTGTTCTTGAACATGGTTTTCAATTCATCAATTTCTGGAGACATTAATGATAATCGACTTTTGTTTACTTGGATCGGTACAGTTTTTTCCATTAGGTATATGATTCCACGAAGAGGAGGTCCGTTGGTTTGAGTTACAAAGTTTGCCATTTGACTACAGTACACTCTCCTTTGGACGATCGCATCTTTTACAAGGAGTGTAAAACTTTAAGCGAGGCCGGATTTGATGTTGTTTTGATGGCCCGACATGAAAAAGATGAAGTCATTGATGGAATAAAAATAAAAGCGTTGCCAAAGATTAAAAATAGGGTGAAGAGGATGCTAAAGCTGCCATGGGTAGCGTTAAGGAAAGCACGTGAGGAAAATGCCGCTGTTTATCACTTTCACGATCCTGAGTTAATACCTGCTGGTTTGATGCTAAAACTATACGGAAAGAAAGTAATTTATGATGTGCACGAAGATGTTCCTAGAGACATACTATCCAAGCCGTACATTAATCCGTATTTGGCAGTAGCTTTATCTCATTTTTCTGAGTGGTTTGAGGATTTTTCTTCTAAGAGATTTGATGCTGTTGTGACTGCTACTACTCACATTGGCACACGGTTTTCCAAACTCAACCACCGAACTGTTGTAGTTAATAACTACCCGTTATTAGATGAAATGTATACACCCGTAGTATGGGAGGATAGAGAGAATTGTGTAGCATATGTCGGAGGAATCTCTCGAATAAGAGGGATCAAGGAGATAGTGCGATCACTTGAATTAGTGGATACGAAACTGTTGTTAGCAGGGAGTTTTGAGGATGATGAGTTAGAACATGAGATTAAGTCAATGCGAGGGTGGGAAAAAGTTAAATACTACGGGCAAGTTGGTAGGCAAAAAGTAAGGGAGATATTGGGGACTGCGAGAGTTGGTTTAGTTACGCTTCATCCTGTGAAGAATTACATCGAATCTATGCCTGTGAAGATGTTCGAGTACATGTCAGCCGGGATTCCTGTCGTGGCATCTAATTTTCCTATTTGGAAAGAGATAATTGAGGGTAATAATTGTGGCATATGTGTTGATCCTTTGTGCCCTGAGGAAATAGCAAATGCTATAGAATATTTGCTAGAATATTCAGAAGAAGCTAAAGAGATGGGGGAAAATGGTAGGCGAGCTGTATTAAGTAAATACAACTGGGATCTAGCTGCTCAGGAGTTATTGAAGCTCTACAGTGAGGTATTGTCATGAACGTTATTGAGTTAAAGGGTGAAAAGGATCTAGAAAGGTACAACGAATTAGCTCACACAGTTGGGAACGTGTTTAACACATTAGAATGGTTAAAAATGTTTGGGGAAAATGTTAGATTCTTCGGGCTTACTGAAAGGAATGGTCGCTTAATTGGGGGATTTGCTTTGTATCATGAGCTAAGATTTGGTCTTAAGTTTTGTAGGACACCACCTTTTACACCATACATTGGTCCTTTCTTGAAAGTAAGTGCGACGAACCCAGTTGCTGTGTTGAGTAAATGGAAGGAAGCTGTAGCCTTAATGGCAGAAACAGTTGAGAATGGTTCGTACGCAGTTGTATCAACCTTTCTAAATAAGGAAGTCTACGATGCTCAGCCATTCGTATGGAGACATTTCAAGGTCATACCGCATTATACTTACGTACTTAGCTTGGAAAACAGTGTTGAGGAATTGTGGCAACGGATGTCACCTGAAAGAAGAAAAAACATAAAGAAGGGTGAAAAAGATGGATTGGAAGTTAGGAGTGTGGAAGAGCCGAGTGTTGTCAGGACCTTAGTCTTGAAGACATTTTCTAGACAAAACAAGAAGCTGCCTGAGAGTTATTTGGACAGAGTGTTGTTTGAGTTCGCTACGCCAAGTAATTGTTTTGCATTTGGTTGCTGGAAGGAAGACATTCCCCTTTCATGTGCGTTTTGTATTCATGATGATTACACAGCGTACTACCTGTTGGGTGGATATGATCATGAAAACAAGCACCATGGCGCTGGTTCTATGGTTTTGTGGGAGTGTATAAAGTATGCCAAGGCAATTGGTTTAAAGCAGTTCGATTTTGAAGGGTCAATGGTCCCCGATATAGAGAGATTCTTTAGAGGTTTTGGAGGCGAAATGTTGACTTACTACAGGGTCAACAAGGCAAGTCTGCCACTCGAGATAGCGCTCAAATTTTCGAAAAGGGAGTTGTTCTAATGAAAGCAATAATATCTCATGATGTTGACCACATAACGGTTTGGGAACATAACCGTGACCTCATCATACCCAAGTTTGTGGTGCGTAATATTATTGAACTGTTTTATGGAACTATCTCGTGCGAAGAATTTGCCCTAAGGTTTAAGGATATCCTCAGGAATAAATGGCAGAACATTGAAGAATTAATGGCTTTCGACAAAAGTCTTGGTGTTGAATCTACGTTCTTTGTTGGGGTAGCAAACGGTATGGGCCTAAGGTATTCCATTGAGCTAGCTGAGTTCTGGACTCACACGATATTGGCGAATGGATTCGATGTTGGTGTGCATGGCATCGCATATAAAGATCCAGAGCTAATAAAATCTGAATTTGATACATTTAAGGAATTGTCTGGGTTAAAAAACTTTGGCATAAGGATGCATTATCTCCGTGCTGATCAACATACTTTGATTCTCTTGAACAAAGCTGGGTATCTATTTGATTCCAGTCTTTACTGCTTGAGGGATCCATTTAGAATTGGGAATATGTGGGAATTTCCCTTGCATTTGATGGATGGCAATGTCTTCTACAAGAATGGGCATTGGCAAGATATTACTTTTAAAAAGGCTAAGGATAGAACAAAGAGAATCATAGAAAAAGTAAATAAAGAAAACTTAGAATACTTTAGCCTGCTTTTTCATGACAGGTATTTCTCTGATTCATTTAGGCAATGGAGAGAATGGTACATTTGGGTTGTTTCCTACCTTAAAGACAACGGTGTCGAGTTCGTAAACTACCGCAAGGCTGTGGAACAACTTAACCGCAATTTCTAGAATTGGCGGCCACTAATCTATGTTTTTTTTATTGCATACTGATCTGAACAGTCACACCTTGCGGTTTTAAGAAAACTCTGATAGGCCGTTATGAGACCAGTGCTCTAAAAAAAGATCTATAAGCTGGTATGGCGGGTGATGTTGAAATTTGAGTAACTTTGTTTTTTGCTATGGGTTAATGTGGAATAAGTCATGCCAAGATAGGATTTCATCTTTCATGGTTGAGGCAGGTACTTAACATGGCAAGCAGCACTGCTGTGGTCATACTTTGTGGTGGGGTTAGTAGGCGGCTGGGTGTTTCCAAAGCGCTACTGCAGGCTAATGGCAAGCCTTTGTTTAAGGTGGTTGAAGAAAACCTGTCCCCTTTGGGCCTACCCGTGTATTTGGTTTCTAAGGTTCCCTTTGA
>Ga0208938_1001967_pt1 | contig 11306 bp, 11 predicted proteins | sample AD_UKC125_MetaG_FD_184434 | JGI IMG/M metagenome (GOLD analysis project Ga0208938, IMG submission 184434) | Active sludge microbial communities of municipal wastewater-treating anaerobic digesters from USA - AD_UKC125_MetaG (SPAdes) (version 2) | ecosystem: Engineered > Bioreactor > Anaerobic >... | reverse complement strand
TCAGACACCATCACCACCTGGTGGAAACCCATCGAGGTCTTCATCACAACCGGCGTCACGAATGCCCGTACCGAAGCCGCCAACACGATGGTCAAACACATCAAGCGCACCGGCCGGGGCTTTCGTAACCCCGAGAACTACCAAACCCGTATCCTGCTACGCAGCGCCCACCAAACACGGCGGCGCCGACGCTTGACTCAACAAGGCACCACGGTCAACTGCGAATAGCCGTCAAACGCGCTGTCGGCAGCGTCCCGGGCGCCGCCTGCAGCCCGGCGAACGAGTCCACGCAGTCCCTGGTCGGAATCTGATGGAGGCGCCATGTCGGTAGGTTAGGCCCCCGGCCCCTTTGGAAGCGGGATTCGCGGCAAGGCGAACGCGAGCCTTCCGAAATGTCAAGGCCGGCAATGCCTGATTGGCAACATCCGCGCCATTGGGCAGAAGGTGCGATTTCGCACGGCGTGTCACCGCAACAAGTGCCGATTACCCGGCAGACACCTCCTGTCCGGGGCTAAACCACCGTGCCAGTGCTTACCGGCCCCGGCATTCCGTATTTGTTGACCAGCCCGATGCGCACGCACAGAGCCCGTCCGGACCAGTACCCAGCGGACACCCGCCGTTCGACGGTGATCGCTGGCCCCACGCATTCCGGGGTGGGGTACGCCTCGATCCGAACCCGTGTCCCTGGCAGCGTCGCAACCGGCTCCCAGCTCACCTGACCAGCACCGAACAACACCTGCAACCCGGGGGGCTGCGGCTCGCGCAGGCACCAGCGCGATTCAGGTCGCCGATCGCGTCCGCCGTAGAGATCCAGCAGGCCGCGCACGTCGTCCCGGGACAACCAGCGGCAATGGGCCTGCCAGGGGCGGGGCGGTGTCGGACAGAACGAGAGCGGCCGGGCGGCCATCAGCCGGCACCCGCGCAGCCCCGAGTGGCCAAGACCGAGCACATGCCCGAGTTCGTGCGCCAGCACGATGGCCGCAGACACGCGGTCACGCTTGCGCAGCGGTTTGTAGATCAGGGGTTCGATCCGCAGGAAGGCCCCGGTGCGCCGTCCTATCGTCGCCAGCCCTGCGTAACCACCGGTATCTCCGTACCCGAGCGTCACCTGTTCTCCACCGCGCCGCACCACTCGGAACCGGATCTTGGCCCCGGCGTCGTTCCACGTCTCAAAAGCCCGCTGCAAACTCCAGTTCCAGGAGGCAGGGAATGTCTCGTGGACCCGGATCGTGGTGCCCGGCCAGCGCTGGCCGGGCGAATCGTAGGCCAGCGCCGGGGTGGGCGTGAGGACAAGTGCCATGAAGATCACGACCCACTTCATGGAGTCAGTGTAGGAATGAGGCGGTACCGTTCGTCGCGCTGACGGCGGGGCCGCCAATGTCCGACGATCCCTTATGCACAGATGGCCAGTGGGGTCTAGGTTCGAGCAGTCAGCCCATCAGCCGAACCACAGAGCAGTCAGGGACCGTGTCCCTCATACACCGGTCGCTCCACCCCGGACTATCGCGCCGCATGAACCTCTTCGAGACTCGCCCATAACGCATCCGTATCGAACCCTGCGCCGAGAGTCTGCTCTTGCTCTGCAGGTCCCGTCGAGTGTGGCGAAGATGACATCTCGAGAGGGACTCAGCCGCCGGATCGGCGGGCGTGTGGTCTGCCGTGAGTAAAACTTCAGCCAAGCCCAGTAGTAGCCGATACGGAGACTGAAGACGACTTCGAGGGGGAGGAATGCTCCGGGGAATTCTTGCAGCATCCGTGGCCGTATTCGTTGCATTGCTCGTGCCGCTCCCACTGGCGGGCGCAACGGCGCAGGGACTCGATCTAGCGCTCTCCGAGAGCGCGACAGCGCTGAAGCAGAAACCCAAGAAGGCCGACGGAAGACTCAAGGTCACGATCAGCGGTCTACAAGGACACGCGGGCCGCGTCACCGTGCGCGGGCCCCAGAAGTACAAGATGAGTCTGACCTCCTCGACCACCTTGCGGAGGTTGATAGAGGGTACTTACCGGCTTTCCGCCGCACCGTTCACAGCTGATCAAGCCACGTTCTACCCGACTCTGGTTCCTCGCAGCAAGATCAAGGTCAAGGTGGGTAGGACCTCGAAAGTCACGGCCGCATACACGGTGCGGCCATGGACGTCCCCTCCCACTTCCGGTCCCACGCCGAATCCCACGCCGAATCCGTCGAACCCGGTCAATCCCCCGAGTTCCACGGGCAGCCCGGTTCGGTTCGACCTGACGAACGCCGCTGGGATGGCGATGACGAACACTGCCAATCAACTCCCCGCCGCGCATGTGGACCGAAGTGCGGCCCCGTCCTCCAACCTCTCCGCCGTCAATCCCGATGGATCGATGAGGCAAGCGCTGTCCTCCGGAAACATCAGTGTGCGACAGTTCTACATCGCGCCGGACGAGCAGATCTACCTGTTCCTCGATAGCCCGATCGACCTCGAAACCAGCCAGTACAAGTCAGATGGCTGCCTGCTGTTGCGGGTGACCGCGGGCCAGGACAAACCCACGTGCGTCGACTCGACCCTGAGGCAAGTCGGCCTGCTGAAGTACGGCACGAATCCGCAGATTCAGTTCGACGACTCCGGTGCCATCTATTACGGAGGTTCGACCCAGGATGGCCGGACCGTGCTGCGTCGCAACTCGAACGGTGTGATCACGGATTTGATCACGGACAACGTGTACATCAGCGAGTTCCTCGTCGCCCCTGATAGTTCCGTGTACCTCACGGGCTACACGAGGGGCACCAACAACGGGTGGACGCGCCGGATATCGCCGCAGGGAGCGCTATCCACGCTGTACCCGGACTGGCGCGATCTCCTGAAGATGCTCTCAGACGGGAACGTGTACTTCATCGGCAACAACTTCACCTTTAACCGCTATCTCGTCTCAGAGGGTCGCATGGACCCAAGGCCGTGGCTCCATTTCCGCCAGGGTGGTCCGGACTTGAATGCGCACTACCTCTGCGAGTCCATTTGGCAGCCGCTCGGGTACACGGGATGCCACCTCGGCTGGGAGCGGCCGGTGGGGCTGTTCAACACTCTTGACGGTGACTCAGTCGCTGCCATCGGGAAGGGAGACTCCGCCTACGGTGCAGGCCACATCGGGTTCATCATGCGTTATCTGCCGAACCCCGGTTACCTCACGACATCAGTGGTGACGCCCACCGTTGCGCTACCTGTGATCAACACCCTGCTGCTCGCTGGAATGACGGATGACAATAGGAACACTCTTGTCGCGTTCAACACCTCGACAGGCACCGAGCGTGAACTCATCGACGCCTCCCAGGAAGTCGAGATCTATCACCTGGCCTTTTCAAGCAACAGCAATGCTGTCATGTTCGACGGGCTTCGATTCAGTGACAACCAATTCGTCATCGGCGCTGTCGACATGGGCTCTGGCCGGGTCACGATGACACCTTCGAGAGTCAAGCTCGCCGACTTCCAGGCACTGTAGGTTCGCAGCGCGGCAGCGGACTCGGCTATGATCATCATGCGTCTAGAATTCTCGTCCGCGGGTTCGCCCCGAAGGAGATCATTTTGACGGCAGTTTCCGGGTTGTCACGTGACTTTGCGGGTAGTTAATCAGGGTGTTCACCCAGCCCCCGGACCCCGGCTTCGTGTTCGACCTCGATGGGACGCTCGTCGACTCCGTCTATCAACACGTGTTCGCCTGGCAGCGGGCGCTGCAGGATCTGGACATCGCGGTCCCGCTCTGGCGCGTGCATCGTCGTATCGGCATGGGATCGGATCTGTTGGCGGCAGCCGTTCTTCGCGAGTCGGGGCATCAGCTCACCGCGCAGGAGCGGGAGCGGCTCACGCAGTTGCATGGGAAGTACTACGCAGAGCAGTCCGCCCCTGTGCGACCACTGCCCGGCGCCCGAGAACTGCTCGACCGCCTTGATGAGCTCGGCCTTGCCTGGGGCATCGCCACCAGCGGCGGCAAGGAGGAAACAGCCCCGGTCCTGGACATGCTCGGCGTCCACGGTCGCTGCCCGGTGGTCACCGGCGACGATGTGCCATTCGCCAAACCCGACCCGCACCTCTTCGTGGCCGGCGCCGACGCCATCGCCACCGACCCGCAAGATGCCGTTGTGGTGGGGGACAGCACATGGGACATGCTGGCAGCTCGGCGTTCCGGTGCCATCGGCGTGGGGCTGTTGACGGGTGGCTTCGCACCCAGCGAACTCGTGGAGGGTCATGCCTTCCGTGTGTACGCCGACCCTATGGACCTGCTCGAGCATCTGGACGAACTAGGGGTTCGCGTGCAGAGCTGAAGCCGACGCTACTGCGGCGTTCACCCACGAGCACTTCGGTACTGCCTTGCACGACGAGGCGGCCGTCGTCGATGCCTGCCACGGATGCGGTACTTCCCTTTCCGAACACGAGAGCCAACTCCCGGGTCTCCGATGTCGTTGCGTGTGGGCAGGAAGCCGCAGCCCTGCCAGGAGTCGTCGTGCGGGGAGAACCAAGCGGCCCCGTGGTCGAAGCGACACGTGAATCTACAATCGGCAGTCCGCGTGCCGGTGGAGGTCCACCTCTCATACTCCGGCACGATTGCGTACACTTCGATTCGCTCATTTCTGAGTTCGGGAGAAGGGCAGTGACGGGGTCTCCGCAGGGCTGGGGGTGTCCGCAGCGGCCGCCCGGGTCGTCCCGACATCGATCGCCAACACTGCAAATCGCGAAGGCCGCAGTGACCTTGGCCATGACGCTTGGACACACCAGTCACTCGGCGGGTCAGGCGCGGAGAATCAAAGGGTGGGCAGCCACGGTTGCACAACGATTCGACTGGTGTCCGAGGGGGGACTTGAACCCCCACGCCCTTAAACGGGCACTAGCACCTCAAGCTAGCGCGTCTGCCTATTCCGCCACCCGGACCGGGTCTGCCCAGCGTATCAAGGCCCAAGAAGGCGCCGCCGACCGATCACCTCGTAGGCGGGGGACGGTCCGAGGGTCGATCGGACCAGCGTCAGCGACTCGGGAATCCATGGGCTGGAGGTGAATCCGGACAACTGGCGGGCCGCTTGCGCTTCCTCCCTCCGAGCGGCCGCTGTGCGCGCTCGAGCCAGGGTCAGGTGGCCGCGGAAGCGTCGCTTCGGCAGATCGAAGGCTGTGACCACCGTCCGTGCCAGGTCGGTCAGCCACTCACCGTCCACGCCGAGCCACAGGACCGGGCCGAACGTCCCCGCCCCGTCGAGGCGAAGCGGTGCGGCCTCCGGCATCTGCAGGGTCTCAAAGGGGCCGAGCTCCTTGCGGGCTGATCGATCGCCCAGGAACCCCAGTGTGATGTGCCAACGGTGCGCCGGTTGCCATCGCAGTTCCGTCGCATCGGGTGGGATGGCGGCCGTTACCTCCTTAACCACCATGTCTGGCGGCCAGATCGCGACGAACATCCGATCGGTATCAGCCGCGGCCATTGCGCAGCTCCTCGTCGGTCAGGGGATCCCACCTGGCGCCCGAAGGTGGCAAAGTGTCAGCCATGGCCACCAATGTCGCACAGGTGTGTTCGGACCTGATCGCCCTTGACACTTCCAACTACGGCGACGGAACGGGCCCGGGAGAAGCTACGGCAGCGGAGTATGTGGAGGCCTTTCTGCGAGGCTGCGGCCTGCAGAGTGAACGTTTCAGCACCACCTCGGCGAAGCGCCAAGTTGTCGTGTGCCGGATGGCGGGTGAGGACCCCGACGCGGACGCGTTGGCCATCCACCTTCACCTCGATGTCGTGCCTGCCATCGCAGCCGACTGGACCGTCCCGGCCTTTGAGGGCACCATCCACGACGGCATGGTGTGGGGCCGGGGGGCGGTGGACATGAAGGACATGGACGCGATGGTCCTCACCGTGGTGCAGCAGTGGCAGCAGCAGGGCATCCGGCCCCGCCGCGACATCGTGCTGCTCTTCTTGCCTGATGAGGAGGCCGGTGGCCGGCACGGCGCCCACTGGGTCGTGGACAACCGCCCGGATGTGTTGCACGGTGTCACGGAAGCCATCGGAGAGGTAGGCGGCTTCTCTTACGAGTTGGCAAACCACAAGCGGCTGTACCTGATAGAGACCGCGCAGAAGGGGCTGGCCTGGCTGCGGCTCACCGCCGCGGGAACCGCGGCGCACGGATCTCTGGTGCACGACGACAACGCGGTGACCCGGCTGGCAGCCACGATCGCTCGCATTGGCAATCACACCTTCCCGCTGCAGTTGACCCCTAACGTCGAGCGGTTCCTGCAGCAGGTGTGTGAGGCGGCCGGGATTCCCTTCGACGGCGCAGACCCGCGGGCCGCCCTGGAGTTACTCGGACCGCTGGCGCGCATGATCGGCGCAACCCTGCGTCACACCGCCAATCCGACGATGCTGGATGCCGGCTACAAGGCAAATGTGATCCCCGGAAGTGCCCAGGCGACTGTGGACGCGCGGTTCCTGCCTGGTCTGCAGGATGACTTCTTCACACAGTTCGAGGCACTCCTGGAGCCTGGTGTGACCTACGAGGCCGACGTACTCGACGTCAGCGTCCAAACGACCTTCGAAGGCAGCCTCGTTGACGGCATGACGAGCGCTCTGCTGGCCGAAGATCCGCTTGCTGTGCCTGTCCCTTACACGATGTCCGGCGGTACCGATGCCAAGAGTCTGTCATTGCTGGGCATTCGTTGTTTCGGGTTCGCCCCGCTGCAGTTGCCTCCGGAACTCGACTTCACCGCGCTGTTCCACGGGATCGACGAGCGCGTCCCCGTGGCGTCATTGGAGTTCGGGGTGCGGGTGTTGGACCGCTTCCTACGTAACGCGTGATGTTACGCCTGCTCGACGACATCGCGCTGCGATTGGCAACAGATCCGGATGCCCTCGCACTGCTCGCGCTGGGCTCTGCGGGGCGCAGCACAGAACGCTTCGACGAGCACTCAGATCTGGACTTCTTCGTCATCGCCACTGTGAAAGAGAAGTTCTTGGCTGACCTGAGTTGGCTGGGTCCGGTCCAGTGGTCGCATCGCGACACTCCCGATGGCTGCAAGGCGCTGGTCGCTGGGGTGTTCTGCGAATTCGCCGTGTTCGTGGCCGACGAGATGCCGACCGTGATGTACACGGCGGGTCGTGTCGTGTGGCAACGCGGCACGCTGACACTGGATGGCGAGCATGTGCCGCCTGAGCGAAGCCGGGAGTGGCTCGTGGACGAGGTCCTTTCGAACCTCTACGTGGGGCTGCACCGCTGGCTACGGGGCGAGCACCTGTCGGCTTTGCGAATGGTGCAAGGAGAGGCGCTGGACAACCTACTGCGGCTGCAGGGTCGAGACGACCCGTTCGCCCCGTCGCGACGCGCTGAGGCGTGCGGTCTCCCGCTGGCGATGATGGCGCCCGGCTACGTCGCCACACCGGCGGCCGCCCAGGTCATCCTGGATCACCTGCCAGCAGGCGGAGGTGTGATGCGATCCGAGGTGGAGGGGTTGCTTCAGCGAGCCCTGTGAAGGCTCCACCCGTGCACGACGTGGGGTGGCTCGCACAGGAACTCGATGATGCCCAGAGGTGGCCGGCGAAGGCGCTGGAAACGCATCGATGCCTCAGCTCAGCAAGCTCACGCCACCAGGGCCCACGAGCAGCCCTAGCACGATGAGGATGACGCCGAGGATGATCTCACGACGAACGACGGCGACGATGCCGCCGATGACAAGGAGGACCGCGAGGATCCACAAGATGAAGTCCATGGCCGCTCTGTACCCCCGCCGATGACCTTCAAACGCGTAACTCAACGTTCACTTTCCGTTTGCGCGTCAGTCGCGCAGGAGCCGGCGGTGGCGTGGCAGGGACAGTAGACCCGTTGCCGAGGCAGGATTTGCAAGCGCCCGAATATTTGAAAACCCCTATGTTGACCAGGGGTTATACATGGTGGGCGATACTGGGTTTGAACCAGTGACCTCTTCCGTGTCAAGGAAGCGCGCTACCACTGCGCCAATCGCCCTTTGTGGTACTCCTGCGAGGTGGAGACGGGATTCGAACCCGTGTAGACGGCTTTGCAGGCCGTTGCCTCGCCTCTCGGCCACTCCACCAGAAGAAGCCCCAGTGTGGCCTCTCGAGCGGACGACGGGATTCGAACCCGCGACCCTCACCTTGGCAAGGTGATGCGCTACCAGCTGCGCTACGTCCGCGTTTTTGTCGGTAACACCGACGAGACAAGAGCATACCTGAGGCTTGGACCCGCGGGGCAGGCGGGACACGCGTTGGTGGGGGTGGGCAAGATGCTCTCGTGTCCCTCTGCGCCACAGCCCGCTTCGGCTCAATGGTGGCATCCGATCTGCGCGAGGTGAGTCACGATGTCCGCGACCTCGTGGCGGGTCGCTGGGCAGTGGCGATCGGTTTTGAGGGGGATGCAGTCCTGGCGCGCTTCGGCTGTTGGCGCGAGCAGGACTACCCCCGCCACGCGTGGCCTCCGGTGCGATCACACTGGCGGACTTCGATGGACCAGTCAGCGTACGAGGATGCCGTGCGCCGCGTTCAGCACGAGATCCGCCGCGGATGGGTGTACCAGGTGAACGTGTGCCGCGTGTTGAGTGCGGCCTGTGAGGCACCCACGCTGCTAGGGCTGTACGACCGGTTGACGGTGATGGGCGCGCAGTTTGGTGGGTGCCTGGATCTGCCTGATCATGGCGTGCACATCGCGTCAGCCTCACCGGAACGTTTCCTGAGCCAGGACGGTGTGACGCTCTGCTCAAGTCCCATCAAGGGAACTGCCGGCACCTCCGACGGTTTCCTGGACAAGGATCGTGCAGAGAACGTGATGATTGTGGATCTCGTGCGAAACGACCTGAGCCGGGTCGCTCGCACGGGGTCGGTGAGCGTGCGGCAGTTGCTGGGCGTCGAGCCTTATCCCGGGCTGTTCCACCTGGTCAGCACCGTGCAGGCGGACGTGGATTCGGGCTGGCCGGAGATTCTGGGTGCGATGTTCCCCCCGGGCAGTGTCTCCGGAGCACCCAAGCACTCGGCTCTCGACGTGATCGGCAAGGTGGAGCCATGCGCCCGGCAGTGGTATTGCGGAGCCTTTGGCTGGATCGATATCGACAACCGTCGTGCGGAACTCGCGGTCGCCATCCGCACTTTCTGGCTGTCGGACGGCACGTTGAAGTTCGGCACCGGCGCTGGCATCACCTGGGGCAGTGACCCGGCGGGGGAGTGGGAGGAGACGGAACTCAAGGCGCGTCGGCTCATTGCTCTGGCCAGCAGCAGCTGACGTGGTTGAGTAGGCCCGTGTGGTCTTGGGTCAATGGTGTTGTCAGCCCGGTGGACGAGGCTGTGGTGCAGGTCGTCGACCATGGGTTCACGGTCGGCGACGGGGTCTTCGAGACCCTGAAGATCGAGCAGGGTGTGCCGTACGCCCTCACCAGGCATCTGCGGCGACTCCGGCGATCGGCCATGGGGCTGGCACTGCCCCCGCCGGACGAATCGCTGGTGAGGCAGGCCGTCCGGGAGGTTTGCCAGCGGCATCCATACGACCTTGGGGTCCTGCGCATCACTTATACGTCGGGACCGGGCCCGTTGGGTTCGGTGCGCGGTGATCAAGGGTGCACGCTGACGGTCGTGAGTATGCCCGGCCGACCGTGGCCGGCCAGCACGCGCATTCATGTCAGTCGGTGGCCGCGGAACGAACGTTCGCCCCTGGCGGGCTTGAAGACGACGAGTTATGCGGAGAACGCTGTGGCGCTGGCGGCGGCGAAGCAGACCGGGGCCAGCGAGGCGGTGATGGGCAATCTGGCGGGGGAGTTGTGTGAGGGTACTGGCAGCAACGTCTTCGTCGTGGTGGCAGGGCGCGTTCTCACGCCGCCGCTGTCCAGTGGGTGCCTTGCCGGCGTCACGCGGGGTTTGGTCCTCGACTGGTTCGAGGTACAAGAGGTCAGCCTGCCGTTGTCCGTGCTGGCCACCGCCGATGAAGTGTTCCTCACCTCGTGCACACGCGACATCCACCCCGTGCATGCCGTCGACGATCGTGAGATTCCCGTCTGGCCGGTGACGGCGGCGATGGCAGCGCAGTTCCGGGCGAATTGCGCTGCGGACGTCGATCCCTTGTAGGTCGGTGGCACCGCATGCTGAGTACGTCAGCAATTCGGCAGTTGTTGCTGCGACACGCCGTGGGAATTCGCACCTTCCGCCCATCCGCCGATTCCCTCGCAGCAAGGACCAAGGGCCCGTGCCTACTCGGCGAGCAGATCCCGGATCAGGCCATCGATGTCGAGGAAGTCCGCCTCGAGACCGGTCGGCACGACCTCGTAGGAACGGTCCAAGAACTCGTGGATGTCATCAGCCGGCGCCTCGAGCAGCGCTTGACCGGTCGGCGAGCGCAGGGCAATGCAGATAACCCGCTCGCCGGAGATGGTCGCCGGCCAGCATGTGACATCCCCGTCGCCGGTGGGGTGCTCGGTGCCTGCCTGCAGCAGATCGCGTGCGAAGACCCACTGCACGGCACTGCCTCCTGCGAGGAATTCGGCGATGACGGACAATGGGTCATGGGCCGAATAGGAAAATCGAGCAGACACAGGTACGCCGTACTCCGCTCCGATCACCAGATTCATGGTGATCTGCGCGGACACGATCGCCGGAATAGGTCCGGTGTGCATGGTGGCCTCCTCGTTCACTTCCATGTTCTGCCCTGTTGACTGCCCAACCAACCGATTTAGGCTGTGAGTCGTGACACAACCAGAGATTCAGTTGCCATGGAACCGCCGGTTCCGGGCCTGGCTGCGCCACAACTGGCTGCTGGACACTGCCTGGCGCATCACGGTCTTCTTCGTAGGCGTGACCCTCATGTGTCTGGGTGCGGTCCTGCTTGTTCTCCCCGGCCCGGGCTGGGCCATGATCGCCATCGGGCTGGTTGTGCTGGCATCGGAGTTCGTCTGGGCGCAGAGACTCCTCCATCCTCTGCGCCGCAAACTGTCCCAGGCAAAACACAAAGCGTCACAGCCGCAGTACCGCACGCAGGTGCGGGTCGCTTCAGTGTCGTTGTTCGTGCTGGCGGGCGTGGCCATTGGGGCGTATGTGTGGCGCTACGGGTTTTCCTTGGACGGCGTGCGTGGCTTCTGGCCCCTGTGAGTTATGCTGATGAACGTCTTGGGGCGATTGGCGCAGTGGTAGCGCGCTTCGTTCACACCGAAGAGGTCACTGGTTCGAACCCAGTATCGCCCACAAGTAAAACCCCTGGTCAAACCAGGGGTTTTCGACTTTCAGGGGCCTATTCTGCACGGCGGGCACATGCCGAGGGTGCCGGTTCGACACTCACGTAAGCGTTAGACCGGCCTGTCCTCGTCGGCGGTACATGTCTTCGTCCGCTAACG
>Ga0208938_1001965_pt1 | contig 11315 bp, 9 predicted proteins | sample AD_UKC125_MetaG_FD_184434 | JGI IMG/M metagenome (GOLD analysis project Ga0208938, IMG submission 184434) | Active sludge microbial communities of municipal wastewater-treating anaerobic digesters from USA - AD_UKC125_MetaG (SPAdes) (version 2) | ecosystem: Engineered > Bioreactor > Anaerobic >... | reverse complement strand
AGTTATTTGGTTTTAGAATTGGATTATTTATACTCAATACCCATGGACAAAAATACTAATAATGTTTTGCCCATAAGTATTGATTTGTAATTACTGGAATAAAGAACTTAGTTCTTAAATTAACTTATATATAGAATTAATAAATAAATACGGCATTTTTATTAAAGCTGCTGAATTAGAACACTATAGATCCTATTATTCAGAAGAACTGTTTTTTAACCTGGATTTTCCGACAGATATGCTAAGAACCTTGGTATGTAAAACAAGATATCCTCATAGAATCCTATGTTACTGTTTTAGATATTTGTTGCATGGTTGGTCTACTATTAGGATAGCTTCTGAGCTTAATGATTACTCACTTGATGATATGTTGGATTTGTTTTTAAAAGAATATAAAAAAGACTCGGGATTGCCTTCGTTTTTTGTAGACTATATGTTTTCACCATTAAGAAAAATTTTGAATGAAATTCTGGCAAGCTATTTATCAAAACAAGGAAAAACCGACACAAAATTTATGCAAGTTATTCAACCCATAACAAATCATAGAATAGGATCTACAAAACTAGATAATTACTTTGGAGTGAATGGGCTTCCCCAAAGATCACACATGGTTTCGGTATGGTGCAACAGGATTAAAAATACTCTATACTCAAATTATGTGGCTTTCTTAAAAAATTAATTTTTATTTTGTATGGTGGTGTGGTATAAATGAATGGCGAAAAAACAAAATGTCCCTCCCACGAGACTATAATGAATTACCTCAACATGGAGCTTAATGAAACAGAAGCCATAGAAGTTGAAGAGCATTTCTCATACTGTGATGAGTGCATTAGCCAGTTCAATTATTATAAAGAATATATCGAACAAATCAGTCTTTCAGCTTCTGTTCAAAAAGAACTCTGGCATAATTCCGATGTTGATTTTGTATCGGTATCGGTAGCAAATGCATCTCAAGTAAGGGAAGTATCTGAATTGGTAACCGATAAGGACAAATATACCATAAGGCTTATTCCTTACCAAGACGAAATATCCCGGGCTCTTTTAGTAATAGAAGTTGCTGATCAAAATATAAACGGTGATATTAAAGTTTTTTTATTAGACAATGCAAATTTGACCCATGTGGGAACCGAACCGCTCAACGAGGAGCATCAAGCTTGCTTCGAGGTACCCTCTAGTATTAACCTGAAAAATCTGATATTAAAGGTGGAAAACAAATAAACAATTCTTTTTGGCATTATTATGTTATGGTTATTCCCAAGTAAAATAAATATAAGGGAAAATATTCTAAAAACTTGAGTTGCACAATGTTTCTTCCACATTTTCCTTCACTTAAATAGCATGCATATTTTCGAACATATGTTTGATTTTTTAGCTCTGCCATGTTATAATTTACCTAACATATAGTGATGTACACTACATATTTTAGGACGGTGGGTTTATGGAACTTCTAAAAAAGCTGGAAATTCTATCTGCTGCTGCAAAGTATGACGTATCATGCTCTTCCAGCGGAAGCAACAGAAAAAACACAAAAGGTGGAATCGGCAATGGTTCTACCTGTGGTATATGCCATAGTTGGGCTGACGACGGCAGGTGCATCTCTTTATTAAAAATTCTGCTCACAAACTACTGTATATATGACTGTGCATACTGCGTGAACAGGATTTCCAATGATGTTCCCCGTGCCGCATTTACACCTCGGGAAGTTGCCGATCTAACTATAAATTTTTATAAGAGAAACTACATAGAAGGGCTTTTTTTAAGTTCTTCCATAATTAAAAATCCAAATTACACAATGGAGCTTTTATACGAATCCTTAAGGATTTTGAGAGAAGACTATTTGTTTAACGGCTATATCCACATAAAAGCCATTCCTGGGGCAGACCTGAATCTTATCGAATCCACAGGAAAACTTGCAGACAGAATGAGTGTGAACATTGAGCTTCCGTCAAGCAAAAGCCTTAGGCTTTTAGCACCGCAAAAAGAAAAAGAAGCAATACTAAAACCTATGGGCTTTATTCGTTCAAAAATTGTTGAAAAAAGGGAAGAACGGAGGTTATTAAAGAAAGCGCCAGCTTTTGCCCCTGCGGGGCAGAGCACTCAACTTATAGTAGGGGCAAGCCCTGAACACGATTTAAATATATTAAGGCTTTCGGAAAAACTTTATCAAAACTACAAACTAAAAAGAGTATACTACTCCGCATACGTTCCGGTTTCATCACAAAATCCAAATCTCCCTGCAATCAACAATCCCCCTTTGCTGCGGGAACACAGGCTTTATCAGGCCGATTGGCTCTTGAGGTTTTATGGTTTCAGTTCGGACGAACTACTCGACGAAAAAACACCGGACTTCGACATTCATCTTGATCCGAAAGCCAATTGGGCTCTTAACCATATGGAGCTCTTCCCTGTCGAAATAAACCGTGCCGATTATGAAATGCTTTTAAGAGTCCCGGGTATTGGGGTAGGTTCAGCCAACAAAATCATAAGGGCAAGAAGGGTAAAATCTTTAAATCACGATGATTTAAAAAAGTTGGGGATAGTATTAAAGCGAGCCAGGTTTTTTATTACCTGCAACGGAAAATACTCCGGTGGAATAGACATGAATGACACTTTTATTCGTCATGCACTGACAGATAAAGTAAAGGTGTATAATACCACCACCTCCTGGGAGCAGTTGTCCCTTTTTCCCTTAATTGATAACATGCCCACGCTAAATGACAAGATTATGAGTATAACAGGTGAAATCTAATGATAAATTACTATTATGACAAAAGCTTTGAGGGACTTCTTACGGCAATATATGAAGCCTATTACAAAAAAGAATACCCGAATATATCCCCTATGCCAAGTAACAATCAATTGAGTATATTTGACACCAGCGTTTTAATTGAAACCTCCGAAGAAAAAGCCGCCAAGGTTTACGAGGCCATATATAAGAAAATATCATATAATGCCCTTAAAAATGCTTATCATGCATTTCTTTCTGAAATTGACGGCATAAGTCAAAGCATATATCAATATATTAAGCTGGGGTTTAAAGTGGGAAGCAAAGTAGATCTCTACCTTACCGATGAAAGAGTTTTTGCCGTACATACCGCAACAAAATCGGTTTCAAAGGAAATCCACCTGATGAAGGGTATAATAAAATTCAAAAAAATTGATAATGATTTATATTACGCCGCCTACGAGCCTGACCACAACATTACCACCCTATTAATGCCCCATTTTTCCGAAAGATTTTCAAACCAAAACTGGATAATCCATGACATAAAAAGAGGCATTGCTGCACTTTACGATAAGAACGATTGCGTCATTACGGATCTTCCGGAAGAAATATATAATTGCTCCAAATCCCAAACCGACCAATATGAAACTCTTTTTAAAGGGTTTTTTAAAAACATATGCATTAATGAAAGGATAAATCCAAAGCTGCAGAAGCAATTCATGCCCAAAAGGTATTGGAAGTATCTTATAGAAAAAAGCAATTCATAAAGCAGCAGATTACTCCCGTTAAGGATAAAAATGTGCTTACTATAAAAGCGTCCGGCCACTGAATAATCTCAACGGCCAGACGCTTGATTTTAAAACTGTTATTTGATATAGGCTTCGATTAAGTTCTTAAGTATCTGTGCTACACTAGCTCTGTTTGCAGTGTTCAAAGGATCATATGTGTTGTTTCCTACACCAGTAATCAATCCATACTGTTTCATAGCAGCTACGGCATCCTTAGCCCATGAGCTGATGCTGCTATCATCCGCGAAAGGAACGTATTCATCCTCTTTTTCTAACACGATTCCTTTGTATTTTATGTAATTATTTAGCATTACCGCCATTTGCTCACGGGTAATTAAATCCTTCGGTCCAAATAGGTCATTACCGTAACCGCCAACAATACCATTATCCGCTGCCCATTCAACAGCCGCTGCATACCAACTACCCTTTTCGACATCAGTGAAGCGAGATGTTTCGTAAGCAGTTAAGTCTACACCTTCAATATTAGCCAAAACTTGAGCAAACATTGCACGTGTCATTTCGCCATCAGGATCAAACTTGTTGTTACCAACACCTGAATATATTGCTCTTGCTGTAATAAAATCAATCGTATCGGCTGCCCAGTGACCGCTTATATCCGTGAAAGTTTTGCCATTGTTTATCACGCCATATGTCCCCGGTTCCGATACTAAAATGATCATTGATTCATCTCTGTAAACCGAGAACGGAATTATAATATCTTGACCGTCCTTTTTAAGTACACCCACATGAGAATTTCCTCCACCTTTAAATGGTATGGTAAGCAAAATAGGAATAGTCAAGCTTTCAAGATCATCCTCTGAAACGGTAACGCTACCATCGGCGTTTAGTTCCAACATGCTCTCTTTACCATTAAGCAATATCGATATGCCATCACTGCCCGGCTTCTCATCATCAGGTTCGATTTGGCTTGTTTCAATGGTAATTTCCAATGTCGGGTTAGTGCCACCGCTCATATCGAATGTCAACATGGCTTTTCCATCAGCGAGTGTTGCCAAATAATCTGCCTTTATTGTATATATGTTTCCACTTACAGAATAATCCTCATCACGGACAAGAGTATAATCTCCGTTCTTTATACCGCGGAAGCTGTAACTTCCCGACGAAAGTGTTACTGAAACATCCTTCTGATCGGATTTATCGAACTCAGCTTCTGCTGCACTTAGTGTTGCAGATTTTGGCGAGTTATTTCCACCGCCACCACCGCCGCCTGCATAGGTGAATTTTGCTTCAAGCGTTCTGTTTTTACTTGCTGTGAAAGAATAAGTAGCACCTGCTCCATTAACTTTCATACCATTCTCGTACCAACCACCAAAGGAATAGTTACGATTCGGTATTGCAGTCAATGTTACAGTCGTACCATAGAGGAATGTACCTCCGCCTGATACTTTACCGCCTTCCCCTGCTCTTGCTATGATCTGGTATGATCGTACACTTCCTGACAATACCTTTATTGTGTAATCAACCCTAATTGCCTCAGCATCATCTGGCAGCAAATCGTCGGAAACATCCACAATACCTGTAAGTACAAATTCGCTGTCTTCGTCTACATCAGCAACATATGAAGGTGTTGTATCATCAAACCACATAATAGGAGCCACATCAGTATTACCGCTTGCAAACGTTATATTCACAGTAGTTGGCAAGGAAATATCCTCAAATGCGGTTCCTTTAGGAACAGTCACTTCCTGTTGATCCAATGAAACAGAAACGATAGAATCTTTTACTTTGACAATTTTAGTGGCAGCATATCCACCGTAAAATGCATTGATTACACAATTGCCATTTTTCAATGCAGTGAGTGTAGTACCATTGACACTCACAACATCTTCCTCGGATGAAAATAAAGTGTATCCGTCTGTTATTGGTATGGATGAACCATCCGAATATGTGGCGATAAGCTCATAATTAATCTGGTCACCTACGCTGGCCTCAGTATCGATGACTAAATCCAGCTTTGTAAGGTACTTTCCGACAACTATATAATTAGACTTTCTCTTGGTGCTTTCACCGCTTGGTCCGTTTATTGTCAGCGTAACTGTATACTTACCCTCAGCTTCATAAGTATGTGACGGGTTCTGTTCGGTACTGGTTTGACCATCTCCAAAGTCCCAAAGCCATGAAGAAATTTGTCCTGTTGATTGATCTGAGAAATTAACTGTTAAAGGCGAATCCCCAAAAGCTTTGTCAACAATGAAATTAGCCTTAGCATAATTACTATTAGGAACGGACACCATTAATATATCGGATACGCCTCCAGCATATACGGGTTCTACATAGAGATAATCTGTTGCTGTGTCTTTCCACGCTATGTTCGATAAGTAAGTATTCTCATTTGTGTTGCCAAGGAGGACAAAACTATCAGTTTCAATGTTGCGTCTGTAAATATTATACGATTCAGCATCAGTTACTTGATCCCACACAAGTTGCGTCATACCGCCATCCCCTATTCCGCTTGTGACAGAATAATTCGGACGATTTGTGTCAAGGCTGTTTTCTGAGATATTGACAGCAACTTCTTTGTTACCATTAACAGCAACTTCAGTTGAAGTCAGAAACACATCGGTGCCATTAAAATATTCAATTGTGAAATAAGCGTGTTGCAAACCGTTTTCGGATGAAAAATTAAGATTGTAATCCCCCAGTGTTGGCTCAACGACCGTAATAACCGTTTGGTCATCTCCATAATTATCGGTGTATCCAACGGATTGACTGTTTTGAGTCAAACTCACATCTACATTTCCTATTACATTAACTTCTAGGTACGCGGGCCATTCATTATCTAACTCATTATTCATAGACATCATTAGACTTCTGCTCGCGACTTCTTTTGTTTTACCTTGATTTGCGGCTTTTTTCATATTATTTATTGTAGTAGCATCAAGTTTAATTTTATCAGATGTAAAAATGAAATTAAGCAAAAGTTCTTCCACCTTATTAACTTGCTTATCATGTTTTCCATTAGCGCCATATTTCATCGGTACTTCAGTCCAACGAAAACCGCTATCTGATCCATGCCGTGCTGACGTAGCGAGAACCGTCTTATCTCCAATACCGCCCATAAAATTAGCTGTATAATATCCATTATCAAAAGGATTCCACCGATTCCCTGCATGATGTGTGAACTTAACAGCTCCGTCCGGATAACGGCCGTCTGTTCCGGTATAAGGTTCTGCACACCAAATCTGGATCGTTTCCAAGTCATTGCTGTAAAATATAGCTGTTCTTACTTTTCCAGCGGTTTTACCCGTCAAAGGTTGATAGAACGAATCTAAAGACATATCGTTAAGCTTTGCAATTTCAGATTCAAACCCATTCTTATCAATCAAAGGATTAGTATATTTATTGTCGCTTTCCCAATACAAGAGCCTACTATATTGTGCCCCTAATCCTATTACAGCAGGTATTCGTTTATTTATGTACAGAAAATCAAACAATTCCTTGGAGGTAAGCTCTTCAACTCTAGACACCATCGTGCTATAAGCACTAACCACAATATTAGCCGTAGCATCGCCAGCAGTACTATACTTTATTGGGTCGACACGTTTGTTATCTTTATCAACGATTTCTCCACCTTCCAAAATCGTGTAAGTAAATGCAGAGCCATTATTAGGTGTGCCGATCATTAATAATGTATCAACATCGTTTCTATACGCCGATGATTGGATATATTGTCGTGCAACCAAGCCACCCATACTATGAGCAATAAGAATAACTTTATCTTGTCCTGATTCACTTTTGGCTTTGTCAATTATATTTTGGAGATAGTTGTTTTCCACAATACTCTCCAATGAGAGCCGCCAGTCATAAGGGCAAGTATACGCTTTATAACCAATTTTATTAAGTTCTTTTACAATGTCCGAATATGCCGTATCCCCTGGAAACCCAATTCCAAAACTATAATTGTCATAGACCTTTAAATCATCTTGATTAGCAGGCATTTTTTTGGGCAGATTAGGCACTAATTGACGAATAGGTCCTGCATTACTCAAACCTTTTTTCATTGTACTCCCAAATATGCCCGGAATAAAAATAACTGGGAGTTTTTGTGCCCCGCTTACTTTGGGTAAAAACAGGGGTAAATTCATCATCTTACCCGGATCGTTATCCGCAGTAAGTTTTATAGAATATCTCACTCTATTATCAGTATTCTGTAGTGAAGCTCTAACAAGAAAACTTAATTGCCGATCTGCACCAACTGGAAGATCACCAACTAGAGTATTTGAATTTCCCATAACTAATGTTAGCTCAGGTGGTAAAGAAACTGACAGCTTAACATTTTTTGCTGGTGCAGTACCGGTGTTTTGAATATGCACATTGATCGCGAATGGATTAGACAGATAGTCACCATTTATTGCATCAACTTCCATCTCGGAAGGAGCGATAACGCGCATTGATAATGGTGGAGTTAAGTCTGATTGGGCAAAATCACCAATACCATAATATGTTCTCACCGTACGTGTTTGACCTGTAACGTATGTTTTCGGATTGAAATAAATACCTACAGCACTGTCACCAGTCAGGAGACGCTGGGAATTAATAGTATAGTCCCAAGATGTATCCCTAATTCCCTTCTAATCACAAAATTGTACTTTATCGGGTTTTTCGCTAATATTTCGGTATAAGATTCCGTTTGATACAACGCTTGGGTTAAGTAAATTGTCGAAGGATTGCCATGACTGAGGTATATCATCTCCTACAAGTTCTATTTCAGTCGTTACATCTCCAATACCAGGAACTTTAAATGGTGCACCGTCATTTTGACCAAGCATTGTATCAAGCATAATACGGGCACCAATAGAACGAGAAGTTCCAGAATTATTTGTCATTTGATACTCAATTCGGAACACATCCTTCCTGTTAGTAGACGGATTGTTCACCAAACTAATAATCTGTCTTATTGTTACTCCGGAAACTGTCATTACGGATACTGCCTCAGTACCTTCAGCATTAATACTGGGCGGTCCATCAGCCTTAAAGGTATAATTATAACCATCAATCCTAATTGTCGTGGAAGAAGACCACGGATTAGGATGTCCATACAATAGGATTTTATTGTCGTCAGTGGATGTACTTGGATTACCCTCTCTTGTTCCCATCGTAAATCGTCCGTCGTTATGAACATAAGCCTCAAGATATTCATTACCGAAAAGGTTTTGAGTAACCGAATTGGCTTGCATTCTTAATGCTGTTCGAGGAGTCATATCAGCAGTTTCCAAATACTCAGAAGCAAGTCTGTTCTTCCACTCTCTGTATTCATCTTCCTCTGTTCTTTCGATCATATCATCAGCTTCCAATGTATCGAAGCCAAGGTTTTGCCACGGATTGTCTGTAGATGCTTGTAACGGCACTTCAGCCGACACATTAAATGTAAGCAACGACAAGACCATAGTTACAATTAATAATGCTACCATTAATTTTTTAAAACTCATTTTTATCTCCCCTATTATTTTTTTATGAACATTTTTCTCTTTGTCTGTGCTTGCTAACAAAAAAAGCTACCATTGATGAAATAATAAGTGATATTCCATTTAACAACAATAAAAAGAAATATACCGCAATTATAAAGGATCCTCCGATAAACCAGCCAGGATTACCTGCCGCAAACGATAGATACTCACCATATATTCTGGTAAGTATTAAAAACAAAACTGTTGTTATCCAACATCCTATAGGGACAAATGAATATATGAATTTCAAATCCTGACACATATTCGTTAGTACTTTTTCTATCAATTTATAATTGATATATGCTACAATGCAAACAATAAGTAAAGGCAATAAATTCTTAATATCCCTAGAACTAATCATCGATGCATTTACAGGCATATCAAATCTTGATAGAATTATATTGTCCCCATTCTTCTGTGCTGCTTCATAAGATAAACGGGATAACAACGAAAACAAAGGCGGAATAAACGCAAATGTCAAAGCATTGGTTATTCCGATTATTCCCAACCTTAGTATGCTTTTTAGTTTCATTGATTCTCCTCCCTTTACATATTCAAGATATATCACACACCACCCTTACTAGATAATGTATTCCTCGCTTTCCTTTAAAAAGCAATTTATTTCTTTTTAATTTTAGCATATTACAAGTAAACTTACAAGAGCGTATTATTTTTTTGCGTATATTGTGCTTCATTTTTTTATTTTGATAATATATAAATATGTTATTATTAAACCGTCAGTAAAAGATGTAGTAATATTTAAATAATGCTACAATAAAGGTAGCTATTGAAAAATTAAATGCGGTTAAAATTGAGTGAAAGGCAAGGTGAGCCCGGGAACTATGAGTAAAAATGCAGAAGAGGATATAATTAGTTTTTGGACCGATAAAAAGGGTGAGATGAAGGTCTTAACCTATAATGAAATGATAAATCAGCCTGTACAGGTTATAAGAAAAGAAAACAACATCTTCATTAGGGCTAAAGTTAATTTCACCGGAGAAGCATTAGGAACATTAATATACGAAGAATCTACGGAGCTGTATAGAAAGAGGAATAACAACTACAACAAAATGCTTTTTAAAGACCTAGTAATTAAAGGACTTCCTATTAAAACAAATGCTATAGTAATAAGCAGGGGTGACGATGTTGTCAGAGGACAAAAAGTTGTTGCCATTGGAAGTCCTTTAGGATTAATGAATACTTTTTCAGAAGGTATAATATCAGGATTTAGAAAATCAAAAAAATGTGATTTTATTCAAACAACAGCCCCAATGTCACCAGGCAGTTCCGGGGGTGCTCTTCTTAATATGTATGGAGAACTTATAGGCATAGCATCAGCTGGATTTGTAGAGGGACAAAATATTAACCTTGCTGTACCTAGTAAATATATTTTGGATATGTTAGGAGAAAAATCTACACTAATTAGTATGGAATTAGTAAAATCATACTCATCCTTTAGCTATAACAATATAAGGGTTAATTTTGACGGGCTTTTTAGCAGCAGTATTGTTGGAAGCTATAATATTTTGTTATATCAATCCAGAACAGACAAAACAAATTTACTAGAGCTTGTTAAAAATAGAGATTTTGCCTGCAAACTCGAAAATCATTATATAAACTGTATTTCTCATCTTATGTCTAGACATAACATCCAAGCTTACGAATTTCAATTAGGTGCTGGAAATTATATATTTACATATTCATATAGAAAAGGTGAATTTAAAAACAAGGGTTGGGAATACATAAAATTATAGGTTTTGGTGCTATTTCTTGGCTTTGTCTTTTCTTATCATTTCATTAATTCCTATAACCAATAAAAAAACACCAAACCATTTTCTTAATGTGGGTCCAGACAAGTTAATTGCAAGCTGTGACCCAATATATGCCCCAAATAATCCAAATATAATAATAGGCACAGCAATTTTGAAATCAATTCTTTTATTTTTTATACGTACAAAAAGTGCTGCAACTGCAGTAGGAATAAAATAAAGTAAGTTGACACTTTGGGCTATATGCTGAGGTGCTTTTACAAACATAATAAGTGCTGGTATAAGTATAGCCCCACCACCTATCCCCATTCCGCTCACTATTCCAGATATAAGGCCTATAAAAAATAACTTCATAAACTTCCTCCTGCCTGTCCCCTACACTATCATCTTAATTGCTGCAGCTATAATAAATATTGCAAAAATCTTTCTTAGTACTCCACTGTAAATGTCAATAAAAATTTAGGTCAGTTACCGGAGTAAAATTAGGCCACCAATTCGTAAAAAATTATCCAACATCTGCCTGTCTCGAAAGAGCCTGCTTAAACCTGTAACTTTCCCCATTAAT
>Ga0208938_1001963_pt1 | contig 11317 bp, 17 predicted proteins | sample AD_UKC125_MetaG_FD_184434 | JGI IMG/M metagenome (GOLD analysis project Ga0208938, IMG submission 184434) | Active sludge microbial communities of municipal wastewater-treating anaerobic digesters from USA - AD_UKC125_MetaG (SPAdes) (version 2) | ecosystem: Engineered > Bioreactor > Anaerobic >... | reverse complement strand
TCCTACCTCCAATCAGTTAATTAACGGCTGCACCAATTGCTGTCCCTATTATGAGCGCAATAGCAGCAGTCTTGTATTTTTTTGCGACCTCGCTTTTCAGTTCGGCATTCATCTCCTGCTCCAGCTTTTGCCATGCAAGCCTTTCATTTTCATAATTCTGTATAGTATTGTTTGTAGCATCTATATATTTTTGTGTGGCCTCTCGCTCTTGTTCCAATCCTTCCTTAAGTGCTTTATTTTCTGCCTCAAGTTGTGCGATATACCTGTACAGGTCAATGGCGTCCTGCACATCCATCACAATTTTGCCGTTCTGTGCCTCCACCTTCGCTTCCACGGATGCGGTCAAGAATGTCGTTGAAAGCATCGGCAACAGCACTAGGATCAGTAGGGACCTCAACATCTTTCGCATGCTCCACCTCCTCGTCAGTCTGTTTTTGGACTTCTTCAATTGTTCGCAAAGCTTCTTCCAATTTTTTCTTTTCTTCGTCTACCTTCTTTTGAATTTCCTGCAGTTCCGCTTTTGTTTTATCGACGTCTGAGCCTTTTTGCTGTTTGCCTGAAATGAAGAAATAACCTGCAATTAAAACAACAATACCGCCGATCCACGAGAGTGCTTTCTTAATTTTCTCCCACATTGCCGTCGGCCTCCTTAGAGCATTCCGGTCTTTTCTTTCTTACCGCCTCATACGAGCTTGAGGCGAAATAGGCACCAATTGTAATTGACAGCGTATAGGTCAATAAATCCTTCACAGGTGTTGAAAGCTCGGAGCTTGAAAAAACACAGAAGAGCACAACGACAGTTAAAAGCAGCATGGCCCATAGCGCCAACAGTTTACGTAACGGCAGCTGCCTGATTTTATCGTTCATTTCATAAGCGCCCCCACTACAGCCCCTAAGGTGCCTGCAATCCCGCCTATTGCGAGATATGTTTTCCAGCTTCCCTGCAATATCCCAACCTCTTTCCACAATGTGACAACCTCTTCATTAACGTGTCGTATTTGGTCGTCATGTGCATTTACCCTTTTATTCGCATCCTCCATCTGAGTTTCAATTATGCTAAGACGATTATTTATATCTTTGAGTTCCTTGTATATGTCACGTAATACATCTTCAATTTTGTAATTTTCAGACATGAAGTATCCGTTAGCCATTTTGGTCACCAATAATCTCATAATTTTTTCTAATGCGGTTAAGCCAACCGTGAATAAAACTTTTCTGCGTAGGGTCTTTCCTAATAATAGAATTGTATAGCTCAACTCTTTCAAGAAGAAAGACATGACAAATCAGCTCAACAGGGAATAAACATGTTGACTTATATTTGCCTATATATTCACCCAGTGCGCTGAGTGTTAACGGCCCTATTGCTCCGTCAACAATAACTTTATCTGCTTTCATACAGCGATTGATGCTTTTTTGCAGCAGTTTGCCTGCTCCACCTACGCCATGGTTAACAGAAGCGTCAAAAACAAGATAATCCAACGGCACTGGCAGTTCATCACATTTACTTTTGTCCCAATAATTGACTTTATAGATGGTTTTTGCTTCATCTACTGTAAGCTTTTTAATATCATTATGCCCTACGAGTCCCGCCCGATATGCTGCACTTAGCGCCCCCTCTGTTATGCCATAATTTGTCTTACCACCTTTGTCGTCAGGATGATCCGAATAACCTCCCTCTATGTTAAGAACTTTTTGAAAGCATTCATTAAATCTGCTCAAGATATCACCATCCCGTCTTAAAAATAAAAAAGGACGGCACATTAGGCCGCCCTTTTAAAGAAAATATTCTTAGATCTCAGTATCCCAATCAACAGCTTTGATTTGCTCGATCGCTGCTTCGAGTGAACCTGCGCTTTCAACAGTGATACTATCAATATAACTATCCAACATGCGTTCACGGGCAAACAGCGATTCAACGTAATTGTGTACGGCAAGACTCATTGATAGTACTTCTTCAGCTGTTATGTCATCAAACCCATTAATGTACTTCCAGTGAATTGTGTCTGGCAATTCAGAAACGAGTTGCTGTATTTCAAGTGGCAAAGATGTCCCCATAATTTTCGCCAATGAACTTAATGCCGTACTCATAATCATTGCTTTGCTTCTGTCATCTGTCGCTACTATCTTGCCATCAAGCTGTAGTCCTGCATTTTCTAACTCATATCGCTTAGCTGCAATTTCTGCCTTTTTCTTTTTTTTAGCTACCTCTAAAACCTCTTCATCAGATGCATCGGTAACAAGCACGTCTTCAACTGTAGAGCTTATAATTGTATACTCAGATTTACCTGACAAATGTATTTCAAGAACTTTCTTTTCTCCTGAAATACCAGTTAAGACATTGCCTACACCTTCAACAGCTTTGTAGCCATATGGAGTCCAAAATATCGTATAATCTGCGGATTCGCTATAAGGTAACTCGATATTACAGGCTTCCATGTTATTTTGTGCCGGGAAACTTATTGTTCTCATATTAATTCCTCCTTAAAATAAGATATTTTAAAGCAGAAACAGTACTGCAATATCCATTACAGTGCTGCATGTAACCTATAAAACTAAATACACGACTCTTAGCGTACTCAAGGCCAACTTCACCTTTGGCATATCTTCTGCTGATGCTTTTAAATCGCCTTTTAGCAGCTTTCACATTTCGTTTGCGTGGCAGTATATGTGTTCTCCATGTTCTATATCCCGCAAAATCAACACCCTGAGACGCAGGATATATGCGTGTCTTAGGATTAAGATCAAGCTTCAACTTTGTTTCAACAAACCGCTTAAGCTCCACTAGGATGTCTTTTAAATAATGCTTGGAGGGGCCTAAAAGGATCATGTCATCCATATATCTGACGTAAAACTTGACCATCAACTTTTCTTTTACAAAATGATCTGCTTCAGAAAGATAATGATTGGCCAATGTTTGGCTTGTCAGCGCTCCTATCGGTATTCCTCGTCCCGTTGCGTTGTTAGTCTCTATGATTGTTTTATACAAAGATAGCACTTCCTTTTCGCGAAAGGTGCGTTTTAAGATATCAAGTAATGTTTGGTGATGTATAGATTGAAAGTATTTGGATATATCTACTTGCAAAACATATACTCGCCCCCACATGCGCCATGCCCTATATAGAAAATCTTTTGTTCTGGACACACATCTATGAACTCCTTTTCCGCGTCGGCAAGCATAAGAATCGTAAATCCACTTCCGCTCCATAAATGGCTGAGTTATGCCAACGAGTGCGTGATGCACTACTCTGTCGCAAAATGCAGGTGCCTGAATTAACCTTCTTTTAAGCGTATCTACTTTGATAAACTCCCTAAACGGCGAAGGTCTCCATCTTCCAGCGATCAGATCGTCTTGTATTCTAAAGATGTTCTCTTCAAGACAATCTGAGAAACGCAGAACTTCAAACTGATATCGCTTGCCTTTCCTCGCTTCGTTGTATCCTCTTAGAAGATTTTCAAAAGAAACAATCTGTGACCATAAATTACCATAACTTTTAGGCATGTAATCCTCCATTTAAAACCGTAAGGCCGCTTTCAGAATACCTACTTGCGGCCTTACTTCTTTTGATATTTCGCCAATTTTACTGGCGTGGACACCGTTTCCCAAAGGAAAAGGCACTGACGAAATGCCCTTGAGCAATTTCGCTTCTGGCCGCAATTTCCCCTTTGCGAGGCGCCCGCCGATATTCGTGTTCGAGTTCGAGGAAGAATTGTTCAAATTCAACCTGAACAACCCGTAGTTCGAGCCGTTATTCCAGCTGCCGCCATAGAAACGATGCCCAAATCTTAAGGCTATCGAGAAGCTCTTAAAGCCTTTATCAAACCTCCAACCATCTTTCCTATTTCATTGATTTTCCTTAACCAAACCTCGTATTTGTGAACATTGATATATCTCGACTCGTAACTTTCCGCTATAAGTTCACGAAGTAGGTCAAGTTCTACATCAATGTCCTCAAGTGTGGTCTTCTTGTAGTACCTCTTTTTACAGCGACTTATCAGGCGCTGGATGTTTCTCGTTGTCATGCGAATATCCTGACAAATAGAGTGCCTTTCCGTACGGGGGAACTGTAAAAGCGCAGCGCGTTCATAAGCCGCAAGCTGCCTGAGCTTATCTTGAATGATCAATGGCCCGTATTTTGAGCTTGCCTCCGCTACCGCGTCGGCTCCAGAATTCAGCATATCAGTACCTCAGTTTACACCTTTGCGAGGCGCCCGCCGAGACCCGTGAACGAGTGCGAGGAAGAATTGTACAAATCCAACCCGAACAACCCGCAGCCCGAGCCGTGAAGCCAGCTGCCGCCATGATAGCAAACTTTAGTAGTGCCATCTTTGACTATATTAAAATAGTCACTCCAAGACCCCTCGCCCATATATGGCGTTGTGGCAGAGGGGATAAATAACGCATTCAGATCAAAACCTGATCCGGCAACAGAGGCCATGTCCGTTATCCATCCAGCGTCGGGCAAAGTCAGGCCTGTATTGACCCATGACTGCGTGCCATTTTTATTCCACACCCAAAGAACACCATTTCTATTCTCGATGCCCTGCACCATACACCATACGTTACCCCATAACTCGTGTATGGCACGCCATATGGCATTGGTATATCCTGTGTTCATGGCAGAACCATAGTTGCCAGGGCAATCGCAATTCCCACGTCCTAATATGGTCTGAGAATCGGGCGCCCCCATCTCCACGAGGGCAAGGTATTGGATTGCCGCTATTTGATATATGTCAATCAGCCTGAACCCTGTAACCCCTCCCGTGTTTCTTGCAGAGCATCTGGATACCATCGTGGGAAAGTCTATGCTCACTAAAGGGGGTTTATTGTTCCAGCTGGCAGCTTTTGACGTACCGTCTGCAACTGCTTCATATGCCCCCACCCAGAAGTTATCAATCTCGGCACCTACGTTATTCAAAAATGCAGGATGCACTTCAGAACCGCTAAATGCAGTTTTATTGATAAACCATGCCTGCTTACCGGCATAAGGCCCTGACGCAAGAGTCAGCCTGGCATAATGGAATTTGTCGATATTAACCATGGCCTGGCCGTCTATAGCGGTTACGTTAATCTGGTACTCTGGCCTTGAAGAAAAATATCCCGACGGTATGGCTATCGGATCCCCTGCCAGATTTACTCTGTCCCATACGCCTGCCCCTCCTCCGCCTTGAACTAATACCACACCGACAGGCTCGGTCAGCGTGGGTGTTCGCCGTGGTCCCGAATATATAATGCTTCCCTCTATGTTAATGTCCTTTTCGGTCACAAATGCCGGCAAATTGGCAAAAGCGGTAGATCCGTCGCCGCCTTTGTATTTATTGGACGTTATGTCATAACCCAATTCACCTTTATCAAGAGGCTGTATTTCTGCATTCCATTCATCGGTCACGCCTCTCTTGACCGTGATAATTCTGGTTTCATCTGCCATCTTAATCCCTCCTTATAACGTTTGCGGATCTCCTCCGTATATTCTGCCGTCGTATTGGTCAATCGGGAGCAACGGGGTACCTCCATACAGCCTGCCGTCGTACTGGTCAAGCGATAATGCTGGATTGCCTCCGTACAGACGCTCTGACTTGATCATCACGCGATGCATCGGCAAAAATCCGATGGTTTTAGATTCAGGATTCCATGTAATAAACAACGGATCGGTACCTTGCGCGCTGCGGAACAGCGTCTTTAGAGATTCTGCCACTGTTGCGGGGCGCAGTTTTTTTTCTTCTGCCGAAAATGTCCAGAAGCCATTGGCTGGAAGGTAAGGAGCAAAAAGTTTATCCAGTTCTTCCGCAAGGCGCGGGAATGTCACGAACCCAAGGTTATCGCCAATAATAGCAGTTACGTTTTCAGCCTGATCCACGACAGTGATAAGCGTAAAAATAATGTTTACTGCATGAGGCCCGCCGCCTGCAGGTATGTAATCGGGTTCATCCCCGGCATTGCTGTAGGCATATAAGACTTCATTGCCATCCGTGTTAAGCGCGAAAAGCCCTATTTCCCTAAACCAATAGCCTGTCTCCAGATTTTGGTTACTGAGTATGCACTCTATTTCCGCCATCCCGTCTCCCGTGATAGTACTGCTGTTTATGGGTAAGTCAGTTATCCAGTTGACAATATCGGTCATGTCTGCGATTGAAGCTTCAGGATCTAAAATCCCATCTCCTGCTTTGACGCGCGTGAAAATGATAGGCACACCAGTTTGCCCTGCTGCAAGTATATTCCTGCCAGCCTTGGTCAATGTCATTGCCTTAAAGTTTGCCACTAAAACACCCCCTTTCAACGCAATGTCGTTAATATCACGGTTCCTAACTTTCCTGTCCCAGTCCCGTAATACAGTTTTATGTTGTCGGCAACAGGTAAGCGCATTGTAAGTGATACCATCCCTTTTGCCAGTTCAGGCATCCCGTAATGGAGAGTTAGCCGCAGCGGCCTTGATATTGTTATCTCGTCAAGCCAGCTGCGAACGTTCTTTGCACTGTCGAGGGCTTTAAAAAAACGTTTCCATGCAGCATCATCAATTAAGCGCCCTTCTGTAAGTATTGAAAAATGGTATGGCTCTCCACCGTAATCAAACCATTCGGTTATTTCTGCGTAGCCAAACGCATCATTACAAACTTGCTTGACCGCCCAAGGTGTTCCTTTCCTGCGATGTACAAGAATTGAAGATCTTACCAAGTTTCTTTTAGACTCTAAACTTAACGCAGGGTCGTAAAAATCGACATGGAACTGCCATGCCAGCAGATCTATTGCCTCCTCCGACAGTTCATCTATCCGCGATAAGATCAAAGCTTCAAAAATAGAGGAAGAAACAGCTTGCAGCTCGCCATTTAGAGCTTTTGCTGCAAATGCTACTTTCTCATCGCCTAAAATGGAGTCAGGCAGTATGTCTTCAAGGAGTACGGAATAAAGGTCATGCATCTTCTATACCCCCAAAAGTGACGGAAACAGATCCAGCTATTGCTACCTCGCCTGGCGTAAGCACAGTAAACGATGGAGACACAACATCGACCCTTTTGGCCCCGGATGCTATTATTCCTGATATCAGAACAGATGGGTTGATATCTCGTCCAAGTGCTGATTTTTGCCACGATATCCAATTATTTACAGCCTTACTGACGTCTGCGGATATTTGTGACGCTTCAACTGTTTTATCGCTTGCAAGCCACCATATAACGTCAACATCATATTCCACTACAGTTGGGGCAAGGGCAGATACATGATCGGTTAAAGGCCTCACTTTTTCGTCCGATACGGTCTCAAGCACAACATCCAATATCTCCTGCGATGGAATGCCACCGTCTTTAAGCAGTACATAGATTTCGACCTCCCCCGGATTTGGCGAAACAACCGTAACGTCGACGATATCCTGATGGGCAGACCTGGCCCAAAAGCTGTATGCGCCTGACGGTCCCGCAACCGAAAAGCTCTCCGGCGCTATTCTAATGCGCTCACGGAAATTATCGTCTGTCTCTGCGTCAGATCCTCCCGATGATTCAGTTATATTAACTGCTCTCTGAACCCATGGGAGAGGATCAACCAACCTGTTAATTTGCCCCGGCAAATAGCCGTTGCCTATCTCGCCATCTTGGAGGCATTTAGCTATTACATCCGCTTGAGTGCTGCCTGTCGGTACAGTTATAGCGGCGATTGTCGCAAAGAAGAGTTTGCCGTCTGGCGTTACTCTAGTCCCCGCCGGGATAATCACTTCTCCTTGTTGTGGCGCTGACAGTATAAATCTCAAGGTCGTCATGGCAGGATAGGGTGGAAGCCTTGAAACACCCAATAGCGCCCCCAAATGGTCTAAGTAGCCATTGCTTGAGAAAGCTAATAAATTTTGTTTCGCTGCGAAATCGATCATTGATCTTTGTTGCACGATAATCGATGCAATGCCAAGCAAAAAAAGCCTTACAGGGTCACCGGGCGCCAGCGTCCTGCCGGCAAGGCTTTCATAAGTCGAAATAATTTCGCTTTCTATAAGTTTTGGATCCTTTTCTGCAAATGTAATATCAGGCAGTGAGCTAAGTTGCATTTATCTCCAACCTCACTTTCGGCCTTAATATGCCGTCCATACCGTCGCCTTCATATTTCACCTCAACCACTCTTGCGCGAGGCTCCCACCTGCGTATTGCCCCCACGATCTCGGCGCTTAATTTAGCCTGTGCGACAGGCATGGGATCATCCAGCATAGTGGCAGATATGCCAAATTCCCTATCGAGCGGGACGGAATATTTCACGGTAGTGAGGATCGTCTTAACGTTCTGCAAAACTTCTTCTTCAATCGTGTCAGGTGAGAAGTTTATCTTGCTTACATCGCTTATCAAACTTATTTCATACATGTCACACATACTCCTCTAGCTCAATATTCACTTCTGCCACCAGTACATTCCCCCTGTTATCTATCTGTTTATGTTCCCTCCTGAAATTCTTTATTGCCCAAAGATTTTCTCCATAGCTTTTCCCGCCGATCACCAGCGACACAGGACTGCCTGAACGCTGGACCAGCCTTAGTTTTTCTATCTCGGCCATGGGGTTAATGCCCAAAGCCACATCAAAACGCATCGTAAATGTTATCGTATCCAAATCCGGCCCCAAGAACTCGGTCTTAGGCTTCTGCAGATGGATCTCGTGTTTCCCTGTTCTGATTGAGGAAGTTTGCTCGAAATTATCAAACGTAAGGACCTTGTCGCTTGATACAGAAAAAACAATTATGTTATTCAGCTTTTCATCGCCTATTGCTCCAATCATATATAACCACCTCCTATTGCGGAGGATCTGTCGGGCCGCCGCTGTCATTCTCGGGATGTACGTGATTTTTGAGGCTTATCCCGTCGGCAATCACGTCTCCGGTGACGTTGACATTCCCGGTTGCAGCTATATTGACAGGACCATTCACATTTATGTTCACGACTCCTGACGGCACATCAACTGTTAACAAGTGCTGTGCTCTGTCATATTCGATATATGTCCCATCGTCGAAAAGCATGGCTCGCTTGTCGTTGGTTTTAAGATCCGGTTCGTTGTTTGCCGAATATAAAGATCCTAAAACAAACCCGCTTGCGTTGCCCGTTGGCAAAAAGGCACACAAAACATATTCGCCAACGTCTGGCATCCAATAAGCTCTATTTTTTAGTGTTTGCGTTTGAAGCACCGAAAGCTCGTAGGAAACTAAATTGTGTGCTTCAAAGACCACTCGTGCTGTTGCCTTTTCGGGGTATACAGCAGATATCTTACCCACACGCAAAACGCCTTTTATGTTGTCCATCAATATCCCTCCAGCGTCCTGCGCAGCTCCAGCTTTGTTTCATAGGCAGGCCCTGAATGCGTTGCGCTCTCAACTGCATATTTGCCGTCGAACTTGCCAAACCCCGCCAGAGAAACGTTAATCCCGGCGACAAGCATGGGATTGCCAAATAGAGTCATGTTTGCAGTGTTTTCAGATGCATTGGCCTTGCGCAGCTTTCTTTTGCACAGCTTTTCCGCTTCGGCTATACTGCTTACCCTTTCATTTATGACGAGGGTCTTCTTGGTCGGCGGAGTGTTTGGCGGAGCAAAGGTATATGTTATCGGTTCTTCCAACGCAGTTGATTGATATTCGACCCTCGCGGCAGAATATATCTTTCGCATAGAAGACGAAAAGGAATAGGAGATGATGTCGGATGTGCCTTTTGTTATCGTAGCTATGCTAGGGGCTGCATCGTATTTCTCGTCATCCAAAATTATGATTTTATCGCTTGATACCTTTAGCCTTAGTGCAGCCTTATCACACAAATCCTGAAGAAATGGTAAATCAGCCTCTTCCGACTGCTCTATTCTGTCGTATTCAGGGTCATAATCGCTGTCGAACATAAGCTCAAGCTGTGCATCAGCCGCTATGTCGCCGGCAATGGCAGACAGCGTGGTATCTTCCCATGCTCTCGTCTTTGTCTCGTCTACGAGCGAAGACCTCACCGGTACGGACACGCCTTTCAACGTCATGATGTCCGGCGGTCCATCATAGGCTATTTCATCTATTTCAAAGGAACCTAACGGCAAAATGCGTGTGGTATTCGGGCTGTCCCAGTCATAGACAATCAATGATGCCGTCAGTCTGGCGCCTTTCTGTGGATACCAACTTGTACGCCATAATCCTTTCTTGTCGTCCAATACAACCTGTAAATCGTCTGCCTTTTGATCCGAGTTGTCTTGGTATGAAAAACTTATAAGATAATCCTGAAGATCGGCAGTTATATTCACATTGTTATATGTCAGCGATAAAGTCGCACGCCTTAACTTACCCACGCTACGCGCCTCGCTTCCATGGCGGAAGTGTTTTAGGCAGTTCCACCCGAACATCCGGAACAACCAACACTATATCTGCAGGGAATATGACATAATGTATATAAGCTGGATTAGCATCCAACAGCGCGTGCATATAAAATTCCGCACCCGATTGCTCACCATAAACCTTATAAGCGATGTAATCCCATGTATCTCCCTGCACCGTTATATATTTACGCATAGCTCAATCTCCCTTGCTGTGCCAGGAAGGCCTTGAGCCTGGCCTCGAACTCTTCCTGGGCTTTTCTTTCGGCTCTAAGCACTTCGCTCCTAATTTGCTCCGGGCTAACCCCACCTTGCTCGTAAATATTTATCACAGGCGATGCAGGCGAATAGGTAATGTTGACTGACGGGGCTGTAGTCCCAGTTCTGCTTTCCCTGATGACACCCAACAATCGGTCCAACGGCAATATGGCTTCCGGACCCTTTTCTGCCACCATGGCCACATGCGGAGTTGAGAACACGCCACCCTCGGCGTGTCCTGGCACAGGTGCAGGAGCTGCTGCCGGAGCCTTGATCTGCTCGATCATCTGGATGTTTACGCCCTTGCCCCCGATCATTGGTAGCCAGCTAGGGAGTTTTATCTTGTTTAGCTTGTCGATGAACCAGTTGACCTTGTCTATCACCCAGTTAAGGGCGTTTGTGACGGCCTGGAACACTGATGTGGCGCCAGCGGCAATAACCCCCCACAGCGCGTTCATTGCATTGCGCACCGTCTCGCTTTTCTTATAGAGTATGACAAGGGCAGCCACAAGACCTGATATCGCTATTACCAAAAGCGCAACAGGATTGGCTGACATTGCGGCATTGAGCAACCATTGGGCCGCAGCCCAAGCCTTAGTGGCAATAGCGGCAGCATAGCTTATTACATTGTGCTGTACAAGAAATACATAGAGCTTTGCAAGCTTGCTTATAGTTGAAAATATTGCAAACTCTGCAGCAGCCATAGCTACCCTAAAGGCCAATAGCCCGGCTGTACCTAGAACAATTACCTTTGTAAGCTTG
>Ga0208938_1001962_pt1 | contig 11321 bp, 9 predicted proteins | sample AD_UKC125_MetaG_FD_184434 | JGI IMG/M metagenome (GOLD analysis project Ga0208938, IMG submission 184434) | Active sludge microbial communities of municipal wastewater-treating anaerobic digesters from USA - AD_UKC125_MetaG (SPAdes) (version 2) | ecosystem: Engineered > Bioreactor > Anaerobic >... | reverse complement strand
GGAAAATTTTAAGGAAAATATTGGTGGATTTTAGGGGTGAGCTAAATTAGCTTGCTCCTGAAATAGAGACCTCGAAAGCAATACGAGTTTTCGAGAGCATTATTATCTGTGTAGAGAGGAATATAACCATGAGGGAGAGCAACTTTCAGTTAATTGGAAAACCCCAGGTTACAAGTATACGATTTGATGTTAATAAAGACTATATTTTTGATAAAGAAGTAACACTTGAGATCAATAGCAATATTCGCGTACTTCGGAACAGCAGGGAGCAAAAAAAAGAAGCCATAGTTATTTTAAGTATTGGCATATTCTCTTCAAAAGAACTGCCTGATGTACCGTTTAAACTGGATATCGAAATACAGGGCTGTTTTGCCTGGGATGGGGTTCTGGATAACGATACAGCACAACTGGAATCCATGTTGAGGCAAAATGCCCCGGCTGCACTGTTCAGTTACCTGCGACCCATTGTTACACTAATTACTGTTGAGGCGAATATGCCTCCACTTGTTCTGCCGCTTATGAATTTTATTGAAAAAGAGTAAACGGTAAATTCGCTATCCCGTCACCATCCGGCTTTCCAGCCTGATTGCCGGTCTCACCTAAAAATCAAATAACCGTAGTTGTCGGGCCATTTCTTCATTTACTTCAAATAACCGGTTTCGCTGGACAGGATATATCTCGGCTTGTTCCCACATGTCCTTTTTTACGCTTGTGGCTATTCCAATGCCGACTCCTCTTGCAGCAAGCTCGTTTACCAATTCAGCGGCATCAAACAGGTAAACATGCTTTATGCACCATGGCAGCGTCTTGCCTTTTGATGATACTGCCGATCCCTTTCCGCCGGTCATAACCAGGAAATAGTCAGGCAGGCAGTCCGGATTTATATCCAGCAAACCCGTCTTTTTCGTATACCACTTGATGTTGACAGATCTGCCCTGCAAAGAGCCATCAGTGAAATAGCCGTCGATACCTTTATGGCTTGCCGATTCCGCGAGTCTTATGCCAAAAATCCTTGATGCGATGTACTCACCGGTATGGCCTATGATTGCAGGCCGGTTTATAATGACGGATATCAGGCTGTCGATCTGGTTCCTTTGCTTGATTAATGAAGCAAGTTCCTGTAATTCATTCATATTATTCTCCTTTATAGAATCCAGTTATCCTAGTATATCACGTTTCCGCTACCTTGTCAACACTTTTGATTATTCTCCTTTATAGAATCCAGTTATCCGGATGGACTCAACATTAACTCAAACGATGTTCATGCGTGGGGAAGTTCAACTCGGTAAGGGCTTGCAGCTGCTTTGCAGGAAGGTGATTTCAATTCCCGTACTGCGTGGGGAAGTTCAACAGAAAAAAGTTTTAAAAAGTGTAAAGGGGAAACATTTCAATTCCCGTACTGCGTGGGGAAGTTCAACTATCGTCATAGCAAACAAAGATGGCCAGCCAAAATTTCAATTCCCGTACTGCGTGGGGAAGTTCAACTTGTCCAATTCCTGCCATCCCAGTAGTCCAAGCAGATTTCAATTCCCGTACTGCGTGGGGAAGTTCAACAGCAACAATATATTCTGCTTACCTATTGTGTTAAAATTTCAATTCCCGTACTGCGTGGGGAAGTTCAACAGCATCCATATGTAATGCCCGATTCATCTATCTTTCAGAACACGTTTTCGCGGATCGACTATAATCCGATTATGCACTCCGTCCATTTTCTATATAAAATTTCAAAAACACTGATTTTATGCCTGGTGCGGGTCTCCCATACTTTTCATGTTTGCTTGTAATCCGCACTCATTATTTGATTATCAAGGTTCATAGTTTAGTTAATCCATAACATGAGTATTATAACATATTCTGACCGATTTTTTCTATCGTATATTAGCATATCTTGTAATATTGAACAAATATTGAAGATAACATAAAATAAATGTAGTTGATCATAGATCGAAAGGGCTGATTCTATATGAAAAATTTGTTCATATTCAACATCGGCAACAGCGATGTTCAGGAAAAGTTAAGTCGTATACCAGACAGTATGCAAAAACGCGGTGTGAAAGAACACCCTGCTGCCAGAACTAAAGGAAGAGAATTGTGGGAAACAGAATATAACCAGTTTAGGGACGACGCATCAATAAAGAAGGCATCCGACAAACTAGAGCTTTCTATTATTTCAAAAATTTTAAAATTTAAGGAGTTTTCCTCCTCAGATAGCAAGGTTATCCTTTTTGTCACTGATCAAGAACCAGAACATCCACAAGATACTATATATTATGGAAAGATAGTCGAAAAACTTCTTGTGTTTAATTGCAATATTCCTGCATCCAGTATAGAAATTAAGAAAATTAATCAAAATCCATCAAATATTGATTCAATGATGAGTTATTATAGTAATGCCCTCAGAAAAATAGCTGTAGAAAACAAATCAGTTGATGTTGTCTTTGCCTCCCTGACAGGAGGAACTCCGGCACAGAACACTGCGCTGCTTCTTTGCGGACTTGATATTTTTACAGACAAGTTCCGTACAGTATATAGCCCTGAAAATGCCTCTAAAGTACAAGAGTTGACTATCACAAAAAATCTTATTAAGAGTGAAGTTAAAAAGCAAATTGCATTGTTAGTCAGACAAGGTGATTATCACGCCGCTTTAGAAATTTTATATCAGAATAGCCAGTTGTTTGAAACCAGTTCACAAGACACGGAAAAAAGAACATTACCCGAATCCTACCAGGTATTACAGCATACCTTCATATACGCGCACAGCAGACAAGTGTTCGACTTTAAAAAAGCGTTGAAGAGTATCGATCTATGCTTAAAATACTCTATTGCCGATAAAGACTATTTCAATGAACTGAAGGATCAAGTGCAGAAACTTAGGGGTAATGACTTACTGTGCATTGCAGAACTAAAAGAAAATGCGAAGTATTTATATAATGCAGGACATTATGTGGATTTCTTAGGAAGAGTCTTCAGATTTTTTGAAGCTGTCTGTGATTATGTATTGCTAAAATCAGATTATAGTTGTAAAGAATTTATTAGTGATAAAAACGGTCAAGTCACAGTCAATATAAGATATACAGATAAAGGCAAAGGTATCATAGATTTCATAAAGAATAACTTTGAAAACACAGATAGCGTAATCAATGAAAAAAATGAAATTGATAATAAGATCCTGAATAATGTTTTGAGGCTATATCTTATAACATATATCGACAATTCCACGGCAAAAATCCGATTAAGCGATTATCTGTCTGTTTTGACTGTTCTGAGCAGCCTCCGGAACAGAACTATTATGTCTCATGGGTTTAAAGGAGTATCCTCTGAAGAAATCGAAAAGCAAATCAAGCGTAGTTATGAAAAAATAAAAAAAGATTTGCAGAGTTGTTCTAATAATACAGACTTGCTGAAAAAAAGATACGAGGTTTTTGAAAAAGCACTCATGAAAGATGTTTCCGGGGTAAAAGAGCCGGATATTTGCAGATTCCTTGATATAGTATGGGACAAATTCATTGAGTATATCGACATTAAGGAAAAACCGGATTTTATGCCGGAATTGTTCTATCGTGACCTTCCCGCCAAACTTGACGAAATATTGAAAAGTCTATGACACACTCAATAATCAGGCTGATCAATATTTGAGTAGAAATAAAAAGCTTATCAATATCAGAGAGCCAAAACGGCTCTTTTTTTCTGCAATTCCCGTGGTGCGTGGGGGAGTTCAACCTTCTTAAATACATGGATAGATACTTACTGTACCATTTCAATTCCCGTGGTGCGTGGGGGAGTTCAACTTGACTGTCGGATCATATCAGGATCGCTTTACTCGATTTCAATTCCCGTGGTGCGTGGGGGAGTTCAACCTATATAGATACACTCAACGAGCACATCGGCGAATTTCAATTCCCGTGGTGCGTGGGGGAGTTCAACTCCTAATCCAGGTCCCCCCTTGCCACATATTAACTATTTCAATTCCCGTGGTGCGTGGGGGAGTTCAACGGCAAGCATTTATATTACCTGATTTATCTGGCTTCCAGAGTTTGATTTCGCGGATCGCCAACAAACCTAAAACAAATACAACCCAATAAATATAAAAAACCCGCAAAATCACCGATCTATGCGGAGTGCGGATACCACACACTTACCATGTTTACTTATAATCCGCACTAGACATCATATATTAAATTATCAAAGATCACAGATTCCATTCATCAATAAACTAATTTCATCAATACTATAATACCTTTACTGTTATAGATCCTGTTTTGCCTTGTTACCCTAATCCTTTTCCTCAATTATTGTACATTTCGCCTGCCCCATCCCCATTGTAGTCTTGTAACCGAGTCCTGCATATCGGACCATACCTAACAGGCTCAGCAATACTGATTTTTCTTTGTGACCCAGGCATTTATCCGCTTCATATATGCAGTAGCCAGTAAACCCGCTTAAGAGGTATTTCCCCATATCAAGCATTCCCGTATGCATATCATACCTCGCGGGAAAAACATTTTCCACGATCTTCCTAAGTGTCTCACTTGAAACATTATATCCACCGGCAGCTTCCCAGGAACGGTACAGGCTTGATATGACAAGGCGGGGCTCCGGGAAAAGCAGGCTTCTCCCTTCTGACCGGAAGCATGTAAGTGTCTGAAAATCGATCCTGAAAGTGCGCAACCTGTCTGCCGATTTGGCAGCTCTTTGCTCCAGATCCGCTATATCTTCAGTGTCAAGCAGCTTTATTGCTTTTATGCTCATCGATATATCAGCAATAGATATAGGTCTAGTAATCATCGCCTTATTCATGGCAAGTGATACGGCTGAGATAAGTTCATCATTGAACAACCCTGTGCGGAAACAGACCCGTTTTCCTTTCTCGACCGCGGATGTCATGATCCCTGGATGAGCTCCGCACTTATACATTGTTGACAGTGTGAATGGCAAAGTACAGTTCATGCTGTGTAGAACCTTGCAAAGTTCAGGATTTGTTTGCTTAAGTATGTTAAAAAACAAACCATGGACCATATGCCCGTGAGTTTGTGGTATTCCTCCGTCATTCAATACCTCAAGCTCTATTTCAAATAATGCAAGCAATTATCATGCACCCCATTCCGGCGGTTCAATTTTGCAGGGCAGGATGATTGACAATCCACACTGTAAAGCATCGCTGTACTCATCAGATAGTTCCCCTGCCATCGTGCCGCACCAGCCACATTCAGGCGGCTTCCCCCAGAATATAGCTCCCGGCTCCAGCATAAGCACCGGTTTTTTTAACGGGTAACCGACCCTTCCGCGATCCTGTCCGAAACGGCCATATTTCACATCTAGCCTGTATTGGCAGGGCACAGGCATTTCCGGTGTTGGAATGCATCTGGAAAGAGTCATATAAGCATTCGGATCTTCAGGTGTTTTAAACCCGGCCTCACATATCTCCTCTATTTCAAAAGCCCCTCTTCCGCGGGATGCTCCCCCGCCGTATCCCCAAAAGCTTATAAGCTCAAGGCAACGCACTAGCAAAGGCTGCCACTCCTCTTCCGCCATAACATATACATCCAGATCCCCATCCCAACGGTACAATTCCCGAAACAGGCCACCTTCCAGGGATGTCCCTGTTTTTCTGTCAATAGTATTGTGGGTTGTCCAGTGAATACTGGCTTCTTCCGGCTGTTCGCAACTATACAGGGGAATCTTCTCCCCGAGTATGATCTTCTGTATATCATCCAATGGAATATAGCTTATCTTCTTTATTTTCTTTGCTGTTTTCATGTAATCCATTATTTCTGATTTTGAACTGGTTTCAGAAAATCCTGTGGTGTAATTCCCGCCGGCAGGACGCGGAAGAAATCCTCGTGGAAAGCCGTTCGAAAATATAAACGCAGGCTTATTCTCTTTGCAATTCTGCAACAGGAGTTTGAGCCTGTCCTCTCCCTCCAGGTAAAGAACAGCCCAGCAGATGCTCCCGAACAATGTATCAGAATGCATCGGCGTTCTGCTGCCGGACAGCATCTTGATTCCGATACGATATAGTTTCATTGTTCCCCTCCAGGCTTCAGAAGCTGACCGATTCAAGTCCAAACGGCTCATCATTCAGCTTAAGATTACGCAATCTGATCTGGCCGTACCCGCGGCTGCCCATCCCGCCAATATAGGTTTCTTCCAGGCTTTTCAGCGCTCTTTTCACAAAATTGAGCATTTCGTTCTCATTATCTTCGTCATATATTTGCAAGTTCATCTCCAGTTTGAAAACTGTATCTGCAGGCACAAATTCGATCGGCCTCAATGAACCCCCGAGTGCTGCGCCTGTTTTTCTGTCTATCGCGGTTTCATGCTTTACGCCATAAATGCTTTTGCCTTCCTCATCCATAAATCTCCTGCCTTTTTCCTTTGATTCTTCCGTCATTGGAGAATCCCTTACAATAAGCCTTGTAGGACCTATCCCGGAATTTCTCAGTGTCCCGAAAACCTTGCAAACAATGCATTTTCCACAATTGCACGGCTCTGCTTTTCCTTCTCTTGAGGTTCCATATCTCCCAAGACGTCTTTCCATATTGCAGCGCATCCTCCCCTTCAGGGATGAACCCGGAATGTAGGGATCGGATGTAATAGGGTGCTTGATTACCGGATTGTCCATTGTGCCGATGCCAATGCTGTCTTTGCTGCCGCCAATATGCAAATTACTTATACACACGATCTCTCCGGTGATTTTATAAACTTTCGATAATTGCATTTATTGATCCCCCCTGTTTTATTTGCTTTTTGGATTCCTGTATTTGAAATAACCCACTATCGCCTCGAAATGAGGCAGAAAACCATTCACCACATCTTCAATAGTGTTACACACTTCGACGTTGGCTAAAATAAACCGCCGGAATTCTTCTGTAACCGATGGATTGTCACGTGCCAATGCATAAGTGATCATCCCGTCCAGCCTTTTGATTTTGAGAAGTAACTTTTCTTTGGTTTCGTCCGAGTCGTCTCCCGCATCTTTTGCATATCTGTAAGTGTTTGCAGCAATAAGCACATAATCATAAAAATTTCTGATCTGTGTATAGGTCATCCGGCCACTCGAAAGGTTGTCGGCAATGATATCAGGATACAATATGATAAAATCCTTCTTAAGCACTCCGTTGGGCGTAAAGTATCCTTTCTTAAGCTCATTGTAGTAGTTCTCGACATACTGTTTGTTCATATCGCCAAGCAAGTTTTTAAGCCCGGACAGATCCTTAAAGGAACTGCCCTTTCCATGCTGGCCGCCATATGATACTTTGCCATGGTTGAACTTGTCCCGCATCAGCTCACTCCCCCTTCTTCCTGTTCATTAGCAGAGCAAAATCGCAAACCACACCCAGATGATGGATAAGGCCTTCCTGCGATATATCACGTAATGATTCCATAAATTTCTTGACCTGTATATCCAATCTTTTTCTATTTTCACTCATTTTGCGTCCTATATCATAAGACAGGTGACCTGCATATCTGAGTCCTTTCGTGTCCTGACCACCGGAAGCTGTATACTGCTCAAACATCTCTGCATATTTCCTCATGCGCCTTACATCCCCAGTAGTCAATTTACCGTCACGCACCCATCCAACAACATTGTCTGCCGCCTTCATTACCTTGTGCACATATTTCCACTTCATTACATGATCGAACATACATACCTGGTCACGTCCCGTTGGATGCAGGAATGAATGCTCTTCCTTTGCACGGTCCAGAGCACGCTCCGCACTGCGGGCAGCATATGCTACCGGTAATCTGACCGGGCTGAAAGAAATGCCGCAGGAAAGCGTGGTGTTGGGATTGCCGCCTGTGAAATCGGAGAAAGACCGGCGAATCTGAATAGCCAGTGATATGATCTGGTTCCACGGTCCTATGATAAAAAGGTCATCTCCGCCTGAAAAAACTATGTAACACTCAGGAAACTTCCTTTCAACAAACCTATCCAGCCATTCAGAGAAGAAAATCTCCATCATGCGGCTCAGCGATGCGATCCTGGCAATATTTCCGAAATTTTCTCCGGTTTCTTTCCTGAAACCAACGGTAAAAAGCATTCCCAGCCTGTCTACATCAGCTTTCAGGTATCCCAGCCAGTTCACACCTTCCGATTTGTCTGATATTTCTTCAAACGTAAGAATCCTTTTTGAATTAGCAGGCACATGATTGGCCTGGCGCCACAGCGGAGCCAGTAAATAATCCGAATCATCACTTTTGAGTGCATATATCTCACCTTCAGCCCCATATGGAAGCACAGACCAATCGCCAAGCGATAACAGGCCCATATCAGACCGGATAAGAGTGATGACCTTTGTCTTGACCAAATGGCGGCCAATTTCTGTTTCCTGTTTGCAGCGCCGACCTATAGGGCCATCCTCTGTTTCAAACTCGGCAAATTCATTTCCGCATCCTTTGCAGATCCCCAGTTTCTTTTCATAAGCGTCAGTGCTGAAAGGCTGTGCTTCGGTCCAACGCCCGTCATTATGCAAAAGGCTGGCATATGGCTGTCTTTTCCTGATGGCAAGTTGCTCCTTTGTTTCTCGTATCTTATCGCCGAAAGATCCAAAGTCATTCCCGCACATGCAGGTATAGGCTATATGAAGGGCCACACCGCCCTGGAACGTGTCAAACAGTTTTTTGTCGATTTCATTCTGGAAGTCCGTCAGTTTTGTTTTGACCGATTCGGTATTAGGCAACAGAATGAAAAAGTTACCGCCCGAATTCATCAAAATGCAGGAAGCCGGCACATCACAACGGTCGATCAGCGCCCTTGCCGCCAGGTTGACGAGTGAAGCAATAACAAAGGAGCGCGCCCTGAGTTTCTTGGCCATGCCGCCCTGTTTTTCCGATATCCCGCCGAAAATATATTTCTGTATCCCTGAGAAATCTCCCTCCGCGAGTATAAAACTGTCATGGGAATCATCTTCCATCAGCCTCTCATCGAACTGCGGATCTTCACTGTGTTTTTTGCAGAGACATGCCGCGATTGCGGAAGTAAGCCGGAGATGATCATACAGTGAGATGTCGGCGATTTCTGACTGTCCATCCAGGGGAATACACCATGTATACCGCTCCAGTATCCTGAGCAGCATCTGATAAAGCATTTCAACTGTTTTAGCTTCTGCCAGTGCTTTATTCCAATATGTACAGAATTCACGCTGTAATATTGTTTCATCATCGCTTTTACGTGTATCGCCAGAATTCGGATCGAAAGGAAATATCGCATCCGGCTCCAGGGGTACATGCCTATACGCTGAAGCCCTGGGTAACCCGTTCCCTATGTCAAGCCTGGAGAAAATGCAGTTCAGATATTCATGCTCGGCATTTGATTTGATGTCTTCATTGGCATCTTTATTTGATAACCTGCCAGCTATGTCGATTATCCTGATACACTTCTTTGATACACTGTTTTGCATGTTGTATCCGGGCACAGAATAATGGAACAATATATCTTTCAGAAGGTCAGCATCCAGAAACTTGCTTAGTTTTCTGCAATTCTCATCGTTAAGCAGCTCATAGATATAGAACGATTTGTCTGCAGATATTGTCAAATCTCGTGTGAAGAATTCCCCGATACCATGCAGGAGAGAGGCAAAGCAAACAGTCCTGTAACTAATCTTATTCATCAATCATCAACCTTATAGCTCAAAATATAAATGTTTAAATAATTTACTAAACTTATTGCAATCATATATAAATATTACACAATTCTACATAAAATAGCAACATAATTTTAGTTTTCATAGTCTTGGTATTGAAACCTGTTTCAAAAAAACAAACTGAACATAACTGGTTAAAATTTACAATTATATTTGGTATTGCTAAAATTCTGTATAAAGAAACAAAGTTTAGCCTGGATAAGGGGGTTCTTTTCATGGAAACAGAAAACCATACAAAAACTATAAGGACGAAATCAATGATGACAGCACTCCGGGCAACAATGGTCCGGACAACATCTGTCAGGCTTCTCCTCTAGGCTTCCCGGCCGATCCCGACCCTGAAGGTTGCCCCGAACCCGAGCAGCCCGAAATCTATTACTACCAAAAGCTTAAAGAAATTCTGGGTAAATGGTCAAAATCATGGAGGAACTTGGCAGCTTTACATAAAAGTGGGACGTTTACAAGGATGCTTTGCCTGCGGATGAGAAATTCATAAACGATTTACATAGTTCAAAAATGGAAAAAAGAAGATAAAAGTGTTTCGGGCATAGCGATGGATTGAGGTTTTAACAGTATCAGAACCTTTAACCGCATCTTCAGGAAACAACGTTACGCCAAGAGAATATATGGCCAGGTTTGTAAAAGCTTCCGGTGAACAGATCGGTTGCGGTTTTATCATATATGGGATTTTTGCTTATTTACTCTGCAAAAAAATTGTCATCCTGTCTCTCTGAATTTCGTATACCTTATTGTAAGTCTGTCCCCCGACAAAGGGAAATCAAACAATTTTCTATTGACAATAATGAATATTTTTTTATTTTATGAAGGATTATGGTAATTTATGTAGAATATTGTGTGTGCGTAGATATTATTTTTGTCAACGCCGGAATATTTTTGACCCAATCGCCGGTTAAAAATTGACCCAAACGCCGGTGATCAATCGCCGGCTTCAGTAGCCGGTCACGCATTTTTCGAGTTACCCTTCACCGATATATCGGCCGGAGGCACGACCCTGACCCCGCCTTTTAGTCTGTCTTTTAGTCTGTAGCTCTCACCCCTTATGTTTATGATGTGCGAATGGTGCAGTAATCTGTCCAGTATAGCTGTAGCTATTACTGTATCATTCATAAGCTCGCCCCAGTCGCCAAAGTATTTGTTGCTGGTAAGTATTATACTGCCATTTTCGTACCTTGAGCATATGACCCTGAAAAGCAATTCCGCTGATGTACGCTCCAACTGCATATATCCTACTTCATCAATGATCAGTATATCTGGCCGGGTATATACTTGCCACCTGCGGCTAAGCCTGTCTTGTTGTGCTGCTTTTTTCAAGTCTGCTATGAGATGTGCCAGGCTGGTATAGTATACCGTCATACCAGACCTTAGGGCTTGCATCGCCAGACCTACTGCAAGATGAGTCTTCCCAACACCCGGAGGACCTGGAAATATCACATTCTCATCTCTTGCGACGAAAGCGAGCGTTGATAACTCTTTATGCATTGCATCTTCAATCTTTGCATCCAAGAGTTCTGAGGCTGTTGCGAGCCCAGGCTCGGAAAGGATGCTTCGGGCATGTTCCAGTTCAACCATTGGATATCACCCCCGCCAGTGCGTCATACACACTTAATGGGCGTATCTCTACTGATTCTGTTCCTTCCTTCCTGGCAAAGGGAAGTG
>Ga0208938_1001961_pt1 | contig 11327 bp, 8 predicted proteins | sample AD_UKC125_MetaG_FD_184434 | JGI IMG/M metagenome (GOLD analysis project Ga0208938, IMG submission 184434) | Active sludge microbial communities of municipal wastewater-treating anaerobic digesters from USA - AD_UKC125_MetaG (SPAdes) (version 2) | ecosystem: Engineered > Bioreactor > Anaerobic >... | reverse complement strand
CATTCGTACAGGCCGTTGAGTTCTTCGCGTTCCTCGGGGCTTTGCAGGCGTTCTTTTTCCGGCGGCACATCCTCATTGATCAGGTAGGGCTTGATCGAGTTGTACTGCTTGAAGAACTGGGTCATGTCGACGATCAGGTCGCGGATCACCGGCAGGCCCGGCAAGGGCTTCAGCACGATGGTGCCCTTGAGCGTGTTCATGTTGGTCAGGCAGGCCAGACCGTTCTTGCCGTTGATGTTCATCGCGTCGGAGCCGCAAACGCCTTCACGGCAGGAGCGGCGGAACGAGATGGACGGATCCATGGCCTTGAGCTTCATCAGGGCGTCCAGCAGCATGCGCTCGTTGCCGTCGAGTTCGACCTCGACCGTCTGCATGTAGGGCTTGGTGTCCTTGTCCGGGTCGTAGCGATAGATCTGGAATGTGCGTTTTTGCATGGCTCTTCTCGTATGAGGCTGCGGGTTAGAACGTCCGGACCTTGGGCGGCACGCTGTCCACCGTGAGGGGCTTGAGGTTGACCGGCTTGTAGGCCAGGCTGTTGGAGGCGCTGTGCCAAAGGGTGTGTTTCATCCAGTTGGCATCGTCGCGCCCCAGGGGCGACACGGGGTCGTCGGCTGGACGCTCATAGTCATTGACGGTGTGCGCGCCACGGCATTCACGGCGCGCGGCGGCGGACACCATGGTGGCCTGGGCGGCTTCGATCAGGTTCTCGACCTCCAGCGCCTCGATGCGCGCGGTGTTGAAGACGCGGGACTTGTCCTTCAGGCCGATGGACTTCACGCGGTCGGCGATCACGGCAATCTTTTTGACCCCTTCGTCCATGCTGGCCTGCGTGCGGAACACGCCGGCGTGCTGCTGCATGGAGGCACGGATGTCGTTGGCAACATCCTGGGCATACTCCCCGCTGCCATCAGCTTCCAGCCGGTTCAGCCGCTCCAGGGTGCGGTCTGCGGCGTCAGCCGGGAGCTCCTTGTGGGCCTTGGTCCGCGATGCGAACTCGACAATGTGGTTGCCGGCGGCACGACCGAATACCAGCAGGTCCAGCAGGGAGTTGGTGCCCAGGCGGTTGGCGCCGTGGACGCTCACGCAGGAGCACTCGCCGACGGCATACAGGCCGTTCACCACTTCGCTCTTGTTGTCCGCGTCTTGGGTGACCACCTGGCCATTGATGTTGGTCGGAATTCCGCCCATCTGGTAGTGGATGGTGGGCACCACGGGGATCGGTTCGCGCGTGATGTCGACGTTGGCGAAGTTGACGCCGATCTCATACACCGAGGGCAAGCGTTTGTGGATCGTGTCGGCACCCAGGTGGTCGAGCTTCAGCAGGATGTGGTCCTTGTTCGGACCACAGCCACGCCCTTCCTTGATTTCCTGGTCCATGCAGCGGGACACGAAGTCGCGGGGCGCCAGATCCTTCAGGGTGGGCGCGTAGCGCTCCATGAAGCGCTCGCCATTGCTGTTGAGCAGGATGGCACCTTCGCCCCGGCAGCCTTCGGTCAGCAGCACGCCAGCGCCATGCACGCCGGTGGGGTGAAACTGCCAGAATTCCATGTCCTGCAGCGGAATGCCGGCGCGTGCGGCCATGCCCAGGCCATCGCCAGTGTTGATGAAGGCGTTGGTCGACGCGGCAAAGATCCGGCCCGCGCCGCCGGTGGCCAGCAGCACGGTCTTGGCTTCCAGAATATGCAGGTCGCCCGTTTCCATTTCCAGCGCGGTCACCCCGACCACGTCGCCGGCCGCATCACGGATCAGGTCCAGCGCCATCCATTCGACGAAGAAGCTGGTCTTTTCCTTGACGTTCTGCTGGTACAGCGTATGCAGCATGGCGTGGCCGGTGCGGTCGGCCGCTGCGCAGGCACGCTGCACAGGCTTCTCGCCGTAGTTGGCCGTGTGGCCTCCGAACGGGCGCTGGTAGATGGTGCCGTCCGGGTTGCGGTCGAAGGGCATGCCCATGTGTTCCAGGTCATAGACGACCTTGGGTGCCTCGCGGCACATGAACTCGATCGCATCCTGGTCGCCAAGCCAGTCGGAACCCTTGATGGTGTCGTAGAAGTGATAGTGCCAGTTGTCTTCGGACATGTTGCCCAGCGACGCCCCGATGCCGCCCTGCGCTGCCACGGTGTGGGAGCGGGTGGGGAACACCTTGGACAACACGGCCACATTCAGGCCGGCACGGGCCAGTTGCAGCGAGGCGCGCATGCCGGAGCCGCCGGCGCCGACAATGACGACGTCAAACTTGCGCTTGGTGATCTCGTTCTTGGTATAGGTCATGAATTTCAGCCTCGGGATTCGGCGCAGCTCAGAGGCGCCACAGAACTTGAATGGCCCAGCCCGCGCATCCGACGAGCCAGACAAGGGAGATGACGTTCAGGACAAGACGCAGGCCGATCGGCTTGATGTAGTCCATCCAGAGTTCGCGCATACCGACCCAGACGTGGTACAGCATGGCGATGATCACGCAGAAGGTCAGGGTCTTCATCCACTGTGAGGCAAAGATGCCCGCCCATTTGTCGTAACCGATCGGGCCGGCGCTGAACAGCACCTGAGCGAGCAGGATGACGGTGAAGAGGGCCATCAGGGCGCCGGTGACGCGCTGGGCAAGCCAGTCACGAAGCCCATAGTGCGCGCCCACCACGAGGCGTTTGGAACCGTAATTCACGGACATAGTCAGTTTCCCGTTGGAGTTGGAGTCAGTGTTGAAACGCTGGCAGTTGCGGTTCAGTAAAGACCGAACAGCTTGGCACCCAGAACGACCGTCAGCCCGAGGCTGAGCACCAGCGTGGTCAGGGCAGAGGAGCGGCCGAACTCCTTGCTGACGGCGTGGTTCGCATCCATGTACAAATGGCGCAGCCCCGCAATGAAGTGCTGCAGATAGGCCCAGATCAAGGCCAGCGCCACGAGCTTCCAGATGAAGCCCGGCAGGCCCAGCATGCCCACATTGAATGCGTATTTGAATTTGGCAAAGGAAATCTCGGACGAGATCGAGTTGTCGAACATCCAGATGATGAAGGGCATCAGGAGGAACATGATGGCGCCACTGATGCGGTGCATGCCCGAAACCAGCGCGGCGAGGGGCCATCGGTAGCTGGGCAGGTCCTGGAGGGCGTTGATATTGCGGAATTCAGGCCGCTTCTTGGCAAGTTCGGTCATGAGGTGTCTTTCGTGGATGTGGCGCGCGTGATTTGTTCAATGACGAAACGTTAAATTCTATTGCAACGCAACAAACTGACATGAGGATTGCATGGGTGGCATCCAGCGGCTCCAGGGCAAGGTCAGCTCAGGTCGTTGCGGTAGTGATGGCTGTCCGTTCGGTAGAGCCCGCGGCGGAGTTCCATCGGGAGATCGTTATAGGTGTAGGCCACACGCTCTACGCTGAGCAAGGGCGTGGTGGGTTGAACCTGAAGCAGCTGACTCTGGCCGGCGTCTGGACAAACCGCCCGGATGCTCTCCACGGCGCGGACCATGCGAACACCGAAAGCAACCTCGTACATGGCATAAGTGGGCCCCGGGTATTGGGCGATCTGCTCTGCCGTCAGGCCCTTGAACGGGAGGCCTGGAAGCCACAGGTCTTCGAGGATCGTCGGAACGCCTTTGAATGAGAGCACCCGCCGCACCTGCATCACGGCGTCCCCAGGGCGCAAGGCAAGGGCTCGGGCGACGTCGGCGGCGGCACGGACCCTTCGGCATTCCAGGATGTTGCGTTGGGCCGGGCCTTCGTCGTCCAGGTCGCCCGAATCGGGCATCAGCCGCAGGAAACGGTACTGAACGTGTTGCTCGGAATGGGTGGCCACAAACGTGCCTTTGCCCTGTCGGCGGACCACCAGGTTCTCCGCCGCGAGTTCGTCAATCGCCTTGCGTACGGTTCCCTGGCTCACCCGAAATCGCGCGGACAGTTCCATTTCGCTCGGAATCGCTTCGCCAGGCTTCCATTCTCCGGCCTGAAGGCTTTGCAGGATCAGGCCCTTGATCTGCTGGTACAACGGACTGAATGCCGGCGTCGCCTGAGACTGTGGCGCCACCCCGTTCGGGTCGCCATTTTCAGCGGGAGAGGTCGAAGTCTGTGACATGGAACTGGGGTGCGGCATTTGCCGCGGGCAATGTCAAATCATATCTTATATAAGACATAAGACAAATTGACGACGACGGAAATCGAGGGTAAACTCTAGGGCTGTTTGGCGGCATCCAGGCCGGGGTCTGGGAAACCGCAGTTCCTGTTTCAACAACCACGTCCTGGAGTTCCTGTCATGAGCAAAAAGCCCGTCCGTGTCGCCGTCACCGGCGCAGCTGGTCAAATCGGTTATGCCCTGTTGTTCCGCATCGCATCGGGTGAAATGCTCGGCAAGGACCAGCCGGTCATCTTGCAACTGCTTGAAATCCCGGACGAAAAGGCCCAGAACGCGCTCAAGGGCGTGATCATGGAACTCGAAGACTGCGCCTTCCCGCTGCTGGCCGGCATCGAAGCGCACAGCAACCCCGAAGAAGCCTTCAAAGACACCGACTACGCCTTGCTGGTTGGCGCCCGCCCGCGCGGCCCCGGCATGGAGCGTGCCGACCTGCTGGCCGCCAATGCCGCCATCTTCACCGTGCAAGGCAAGGCCCTGAACAAGGTCGCCAGCCGCAACGTCAAGGTGCTGGTGGTCGGCAACCCCGCCAACACGAATGCCTACATCGCCATGAAGTCCGCCCCCGATCTGCCGGCCAAGAACTTCACCGCCATGCTGCGTCTGGACCACAACCGCGCGGCGTCGCAACTGGCCGCCAAGACCGGCACGGCCGTGGGCGACATCAGGAAGCTGACCGTCTGGGGCAACCACTCACCCACCATGTACGCCGACTACCGCTTTGCCACCTCCAACGGCAAGTCGGTCAAGGATCTGATCAACGACCAGGTCTGGAATGCCGACACCTTCCTGCCCACTGTGGGCAAGCGTGGCGCCGCGATCATTGCCGCGCGCGGCCTGTCGTCGGCGGCGTCCGCCGCCAATGCCGCCATCGACCACATCCGCGACTGGGCCCTGGGCTCCAATGGCGAATGGGTCACCATGGGCGTGCCTTCGAACGGCGAGTACGGAATCCCTGCCGGCATCGTGTTCGGCTTCCCCGTGACCACTGCCAACGGCGAATACAAGATCGTCGAGGGCCTGGAAATCGATGCCTTCTCGCAAGAGTGCATCAACAAGACCCTGGCCGAACTCCAGGGTGAGCAAGACGGCGTCAAGCACCTGCTGTAACCGGCATTGACGCGTTCGTGAAGCATCCGCGCGAGATCCTGCTGGGCGCACAGGCCGCCGGGGGGCAACTCCCGGTCTGTGACCATTACAGCGGCGTCGAGGCCCGGATGCGAAAGAGCCTGCAGATGCAGGCCGACATGACCGAAGAATTCGGCGCCTGCCTGTTCGACGTGACGCTGGATTGCGAGGACGGGGCCCCGGTTGGCGGCGAGGCTGACCACGCCGCGCTGGTGACCCAGATCGCGCTGGATGCCGGCGCGGCGGCTCGCGTCGCCGTGCGGGTCCACCCCGTTGACCACCCCGCCTTTGAAGCCGATATGGCGGTGATCGCCGGGCAGGCCAGCCACCGGCTCTCCCACATCATGATCCCGAAGGTCGAATCGCTGGCCGACGTTCGGCGGGCCGAGGTGGCGCTGGTGGCTGCGTCCGCCGGCCATCTGCCCCTTCATGTCCTGATTGAATCACCGGCGGCCGTGCACCGGGCCTTCGAGATTGCCTCGCATCCGCGGGTGCAGAGTCTGAGCTTTGGGCTCATGGATTTTGTGTCCGCGCACGGTGGCGCCATTCCTGCCGATGCCATGTCGTCGGTTGGGCAGTTCACGCACCCCCTCGTGGTGCGGGCCAAACTTGAAATTGCGGCCGCCTGCCATGCACATGGCAAAGTGCCATCCCACTGCGTGGTGACCGAGCTTGCCGATATGGGCGCCTTGAAAGCCGCAGCCGCCCGAGCGGCCCGGGAACTGGGCTACACCCGCATGTGGAGCATTCACCCGGCACAGATTCGCCCCATTCTGGACGCCTTTGCACCGCAAGAGAGCGAGATCGAACGGGCCAGTGGCATCATCGCTGCGGCGGCCTTGGCCGATTGGGCGCCGATTCGCCATGACGATCAATTGCACGACAGGGCCAGTTACCGCTATTACTGGCAGGTGATCGAGCGCGCACATCGGACCGGTCGGCCGTTGCCCGATACCATGCAAACCTATTTTTCTCATTGACCCACCCATCCAACCACGGAGTTCCCATGAATCGCCTGCTTGCCCTGTCCCTGATCCTCCTGTCGCCCGCCCTTGTCATGGCGCAGACGACGGGAGAAACCGCCAAGAAGCCGGCCACGAAGACCGTCGCAAAGGCCCCCGCAAAGAAGACTGAAACCAGCAGCCGAACCCAGCTCAACAGTGCCGCCAACCAGGCCGCTGCGGGTATTCGCGCCGCGGATGTGGCGCTGACGCCGGCCGAACTGGCCATTGCCGATCGGATCCAGACCGGCACGATGCCCTGCGAGCTCGGGGCGTCCGTCGTGGTGGAGGCTGATCCCAAGGCGCCAGGCTATTTCAATGTGCGCGGCAAGGGATATGCCTATCGCATGCATCCGGTGGTCACCAGCACCGGCGCGATTCGCCTCGAAGACAACCACGATGGGGGTGCGGTCTGGCTGCAGCTCTCGAACAAGTCGATGCTGATGGACCAGAAGGCCGGCAAGCGCCTGGCCGACGAGTGCGCCAGCCCGGCCCAGCTGGCGGTGGCTGAAGCACTCAAGAAGAATCCGGCACCAAGTTTGCTTGATATGTCCACTCCCGCTGCTGGCTGCGGCAAGGAAAAGTGCTGATTTGATAGCAAATAAAGACCATTTCGCGCCGGGTTCAGGCAAATCTGGTGCTCAATTGACGTTGTAGTGATCTCTGGAGAAAAAATCATGTTGAAAGCCTATCGTGAACACGCTGCCGAACGGGCGGCCCTGGGTATTCCGCCGCTGGCGCTGGACGCCAAGCAGGTGGCCGAACTGATCGAGCTCATCAAGAACCCGCCCGCCGGTGAGGAAGCCTTCCTGCTGGACCTGCTGACGCACCGGGTACCACCGGGCGTGGACGATGCCGCCAAGGTCAAGGCCAGCTTCCTGGCCGCCGTGGCGCACGGTGACCTGTCCGTGGCCCTGATTTCCAAGGCCAAGGCCACCGAGTTGCTGGGTACCATGGTGGGCGGCTACAACGTGCACCCGCTGATCGAACTGCTTGACGACGCCGATGTCGCGGCCGTGGCGGGCGCGGCCCTGAAGAAGACGTTGTTGATGTTTGACTACTTCAACGACGTGGCTGAGAAGGCCAAGGCTGGCAATGGCACGGCCAAGGAAGTGATGCAAAGCTGGGCCGATGCCGAATGGTTCACCAGCCGCCCCGAAGTCGAGAAGAAGATCACTGTCACGGTGTTCAAGGTGCCTGGCGAGACCAACACCGACGACCTCTCGCCTGCGCCGGATGCCACCACGCGTCCGGACATCCCGATGCACTACCTGGCGATGCTGAAGAACACCCGCCCCGACGCGGCCTTCAAGCCGGAAGAAGACGGCAAGCGCGGCCCGATGCAGTTCATCGAAGACCTGAAGAAGAAGGGCCATCTGGTGGCCTACGTGGGTGACGTGGTGGGCACGGGCTCCAGCCGCAAATCGGCCACCAACTCGGTGATCTGGGCCACCGGCCAGGACATCCCATTCGTGCCGAACAAGCGCTTCGGCGGCGTCACCCTGGGCGGCAAGATTGCGCCCATCTTCTTCAACACCCAGGAAGACTCCGGCTCGCTGCCGATCGAAGTCGATGTGTCCAAGCTGGAAATGGGCGACGTGATCGACGTGCTCCCCTACGATGGCAAGCTGGTCAAGAACGGCGAGACCGTGGCCGAGTTCAAGCTCAAGAGCGACGTGCTGTTCGACGAAGTGCGCGCCGGCGGCCGCATCAACCTCATCATCGGTCGCTCGCTGACCGCCAAGGCCCGTGAGTTCCTGGGCCTGCCCGTCAGCACCCTGTTCCGCCTGCCGACCACCCCTGCGGCGACCAAGGCCGGCTTCACGCTGGCTCAGAAGATGGTCGGCCGTGCGGTCGGGCTGCCCGAAGGCCAGGGCGTGCGCCCGGGCACCTACTGCGAGCCCAAGATGACCACCGTGGGTTCCCAGGACACCACCGGCCCCATGACCCGCGACGAGCTCAAGGATCTGGCCTGCCTGGGCTTTTCCGCCGATCTGGTGATGCAGTCGTTCTGCCACACTGCGGCCTATCCGAAGCCAGTGGACGTCAAGACCCACCGCGAACTGCCCAAGTTCATCTCCAGCCGTGGTGGCGTGGCCCTGCGCCCGGGCGACGGCGTGATTCACAGCTGGCTGAACCGCCTGCTGCTGCCCGACACCGTCGGCACGGGCGGTGATTCCCATACCCGCTTCCCGATCGGTATTTCCTTCCCGGCCGGCTCCGGTCTGGTGGCGTTCGGCGCCGCCACTGGCGTGATGCCGCTGGACATGCCGGAATCCGTGCTGGTTCGCTTCAAGGGCCAGATGCAGCCCGGGATCACGCTGCGCGACCTGGTGCATGCGATTCCGCTGTATGCCATCAAGGCCGGCCTTCTGACCGTGGCCAAGGCCGGCAAGAAGAACATCTTCTCCGGCCGCATCCTGGAAATCGAAGGCTTGCCGGACCTGAAGGTTGAACAGGCGTTTGAACTCTCTGACGCCTCGGCGGAGCGTTCAGCGGCTGGTTGCACGGTCAAGCTCAACCCCGCGCCGATCAAGGAATACCTCAGCAGCAACATCGTGCTGATGAAGAACATGATCGCCGACGGCTACGAAGACAAGCGCACCTTGGCTCGCCGCATCGAGAAGGTGGAAGCCTGGCTGGCCAATCCCCAGCTGCTCGAAGCCGACAAGGATGCCGAGTACGCCGCCGTCATCGAGATCGATCTGGCCGACATCAAGGAGCCCATCCTGTGCTGCCCGAACGATCCCGACGATGCCAAGACACTGTCCGACGTGGCGGGCACGAAGATCGACGAAGCCTTCATCGGTTCGTGCATGACCAACATCGGGCACTTCCGCGCCGCGGCCAAGCTGCTGGGCGGCAGCCGTGACATCCCGGTCAAGCTGTGGGTGGCTCCGCCCACCAAGATGGATGAGACCGAACTGATCAAGGAAGGCCACTACGCCAACTTCGGCGCGGCAGGTGCCCGCACCGAGATGCCCGGCTGCTCCCTGTGCATGGGCAACCAGGCGCAGGTGCGTGAAGGTGCGACCGTGGTGTCCACCTCGACCCGCAACTTCCCGAACCGTCTGGGCAAGAACACCAATGTGTTCCTGGCCTCTGCCGAACTGGCGGCCATTGCTTCCAAGCTGGGTCGCATTCCGACGCTGACCGAATACAACGAGGCCATGGGCGTGGTCAACAAGGACGGCGCGTCGATCTACAAGTACCTGAACTTCGACCAGATCGAGGAATACGCAGAGACGGCCAAGGGCGTGACCGCCTGAAATCCGAAATAGCGCTGAGTCCCTAGCCCCGCCGGCCTCCAGGCCCTCGGGGCTTTTTCATGGGCGTCGGACCGGCGGTTTCATGCGGGCTCAACCAGCACCTCGACGCCGCTCAACACCGCATTGCCGGACAAAGGGTCCCGAGCGTCGTCATCCAGCAAAGCGTTCAGGTTGGCGCCGGGGTGCAACTCTGCCAGACGCAGGCGGGTGCCGGCCAGGTCGTGGCCCCAGCCGTGCGGCAGGCTTACCACGCCCGGCATCACCTCGTCGCTGAGGCGGACCTCAACCATCAGCGGCTCGCCGCGCCCATCCGGGCGCCGCAGCCGCGCGGTCCTACCGTTCACCAGCGAGAGCCGGCTGGCATCGGTCGGATGGACCAGCAGGGTGCAGCGCATCGGGCCCTTGGCCAGGGTGGGCAGGTTGTGCATCCAGCTGTTGTTCGAGCGCACATCGCGTCGCCCGATGATGACCAGTGACGGTACGGATTCCTCGACGGCCTGCGCGGCAAGGCCCAGATCGGCCAGCAAGACGGGGGGCGCCAGGTCCAGGCGACCGGTGGGTGTGCGCAACAACTCGGGCAATCGGGGCATCAGGGGGCCCAGGTCCAGTCCGCCTGGCGTTGCCCTGACTTGTGCCAGATTCAACCCGTAGGGGCCCTGGCGCAGGGCCAGGTCGAGCAAACGCTCCGGGCCGCGCAGGCCGCCGCTGGCCTGCAGGATCGCTGAGGCCTCGTCGCCGAACTGGCGGCGCACATCCTCAACGAACAAGTGGTCATCCAGAAGTTGGGCATCCTGACGGCCTTTCGTGCCCTGCGCGATGGCGGCCAGGCGCAGAAGGGTTTCCCATTCCGCGGGCTGCCCCGTCGCGCGCTCGAACACCGCCTCACTGAATCGGGCGTGGTTCATCCAGGACATCTGCGGGTAAGGGACATCGTAGTGAAGGTCCTCCAGCGGCGACGGTCCCGGCAGGATCACGTCGGCATGGCGGGTGGTCTCGTTCAGGTAGATGTCCAGGCTCACCATGAAGTTCAGCCCTCCCAACGCCTGGGCCAGCCGCGCGCCATTGGGCGACGACAGCACCGGGTTGGTGGCCAACGTAAACAGCGCGCGGACCTGGTCTTCGCCGGGTGTCTCGATTTCTTCGGCCAGGCAGGTGATCGGCACTTCGCCCATCACCTCAGGCGCCTGGCTGACACGGCTGGCGAACCGACCGGTCACCACTCCGCGCCCTTGACCGGGCTTGCCGTGGGTGTTGGCGGCAAAGGCGGCGGCCTTGGCGAACATCGTGCCACCGGGCTGGTCCAGGTGGCCGGTCAGGATGTTCAGCACATCGATCAGCCAGGTGGCGAGGGTGCCGAAGCGCTGCGTGCAGGTGCCGATGCGCCCATACAAGGCAGCTCGCGGGATGCTGGCCAGTTCGGAGGCGAGGCGCTCAATGGTTTCGGCGGGCACCCCGCAGCGCCGAGACACGCGCGCCGGAGAAAAAGGCGCCACGGCCTCGCGCAGCGGGTCAAGCCCGTCAATCAGGGCCGAAACGGCCCCGCTGCTCACCAGCCCTTTGGCAAACAGATGGTGCAGCATGCCTGCGAGAAGGAACGCATCGGATCCGGGGCGGATGAAATGGTGTTCATCGGCCAGAGCGGCCGTCTCGCTGCGGCGCGGGTCGATCACGATCAAGCGCCCGCCACGGGCCTGCATCGCCCGGGCCTTGCCGCGAAAGTCGGGCACGGTCCACATGCTGCCGTTGCTGGCCACCGGATTGGCGCCCAGCACCAGCAGCCAGTCCGTGCGCGCGATGTCAGGCACCGGCAC
>Ga0208938_1001956_pt1 | contig 11356 bp, 9 predicted proteins | sample AD_UKC125_MetaG_FD_184434 | JGI IMG/M metagenome (GOLD analysis project Ga0208938, IMG submission 184434) | Active sludge microbial communities of municipal wastewater-treating anaerobic digesters from USA - AD_UKC125_MetaG (SPAdes) (version 2) | ecosystem: Engineered > Bioreactor > Anaerobic >... | reverse complement strand
TCAATATTTTGACCATTTCCTCCTGGGTTGGTATATAGCCTTCTACTAGTATTTCACCATCTACCATCAATGTAGGAGGATTAGATACATTATAATCTGGGAATAGATTATGATTTCCAATAATTTGAAACCTACGGTTTGATCCCAGTTTTCTTAAGGCTGCGTCTACCACCACAGCTAATTTACTATATCCTCAGCCTATTTCTTCAAATATTTTTATATCCATAGCACTTCTCCTCTCATAAGTATATTATAGTATATATATTACCCTTACTGAATGTGACTTAAGCTATCATCAATATTTTTGATAGATAGATAGTGTAAAAAGAAGGAAATGTAGATTAAGCATAGAATATATAATATTAAGAACAAAAAGACCTAAAGGAGATGGAATAATGAATTTCAAAGTGAATAAAAGAATAAATTTAATCCTGTGCATACTTATATTAAATTTAATTCTTACATCCTGTGGGAGCAAGGGACGGGGCAATTGGCTAAAAGAGCACCATGGAAAATTAAATATAGAAGATATCAACGATTTCTTTGGACTAGAGATATTGGATGATGAATTGGAAGGAAAGAACATTATTTTATCAGGGGAAATCCATGGAGTAGCAGCAAATCAAAAGCTAGAAGGGAAACTAATTAGATATATAAAGGGAAAAACCAATTTTAAATATTTGCTAGAAGAAATGTCCTATAGTGGTGCTTATTTTATTAACAAATATTTAGAAACAGGGGATATTGAAATATTAAAAGACGTTTTTAATGCTTGGCAAGGTACGTATGCATATACTGAGGAGAAATTTAAATTGTATGAAGAGCTTTATGAATACAATCAAAGTTTACCAGAAGAAGATAGAATTATTTTAGTTGGTGTGGATATAGAGCATCAACCTAAAATTAGTTTTGATTATATAAAGGATATACTGCCTGAAGAAGAACCACCAGAAGAAATAGAGATGATCATCAATGACCTAAAACATAAAAACAGCGTTTATTATGAGGATATTTTAGATAGCCTTAATAATAATAGAGAGATATATATGGACTATTTAGGAGATGACTATATAGGATTTAGTTTAGTAGTAGAAAATATGAAAAACATGAGGATAGCCTATGATGCTCGTGATGAAAATTGGAATCAAGTAAGAGATGAGATGATGTACAATAATTTTAAAATATTAGATGATAATTTAGATGATGGTATATACTTTGGGCAATGGGGAATGCAGCACATATTCCAAGGGGAATTTGATGATGTGGATTGGTTTGCCTCAAGGATAAACGATACTGAAAAATATAAGGAGAAGATACTTTCTATTAATTTTTGGTATGATGATTGTAAACAAATGGACCCAAGTGGAGTAGAACATGATCTATCTTTTGGAGACGAGATGATAAAACACCATAATAGCATAGGCGGGGATGTGAATTTATATAAACTAGTAGGCAAAGGCTCCCCCTATAATAATGAAAATTTAAACATGGTAGAAGGTAAAAAAGTAGTAGATATATTTCAATATATTATAGTAATCAGTGGAAGTGAAGCATCAACCATATTAGAATTATAGTGGTTTTTTCTTTCTACTCTTGAAACCTATGTTCTAATTATATATAATAGAGTTGATATAATATTTGAAAAGCTTGGTGAGAAATATGCAATGGGAACCTAAAAATTACAAGATGGAAGTGAGTACATTATGGAGTTTTCCTGAGAGAGGAAATTGGGCTACACACAATGGTGAATATAGGGGGAATTGGTCACCATATGTACCTAGAAATATTATAAGCAGATACTCAAAAAAAGATGATATAGTTTTAGATCAATTTATGGGAAGCGGAACTACATTAATTGAAACAAAATTACTAGAGAGAAGAGGTATTGGAGTTGAAATCAACCCAAATGCTATTAAAATAGCAAAAAAGAATTTAGATTTTGACAAAAATAGAGAATATGAACCTAGGATTTATAATGGAGATGCAAGAAAACTAAACTTCATACCTAATAATAGTATTGATTTAATTTGTACACATCCCCCTTATGCAAATATAATCAGATATAGCAATGGCATAAGAGGAGATTTATCAAATTATGATATCGATGAATTTATAATTCAAATGGGATTCGTTGCCAAGGAGTCTTTTAGGGTATTAAAAGATGATAAGTATTGTGCAATATTAATAGGAGATATAAGAAAATCAAAACATATAATTCCTCTTGGATTTAAAACTATGGAAAAATATCTAGAAACGGGGTTTACATTAAAAGAAATAGTTATTAAAGAACAACATAATTGCAAAAGTACAAATTTTTGGTATAAAAAGAGCATTCAATACAATTTTCTTTTAATAGCTCATGAATATTTATTTATATTTAAGAAACCAAAAATATAATATTTTATTAATTGGGAGAGGATTTAATTGAAAAAAAATGATCTAGTAATGCCAGTTGTTAAGTGGGTAGGAGGAAAGAGGCAACTTCTACCTGAAATAGAAAAATACATACCTTCTTATTATTCAACATATTATGAGCCTTTTGTTGGAGGAGGAGCGGTTTTGTTTCATCTCCAACCTAGAAAAGCTGTTATTAATGATATTAATGAAGAATTAATGAATCTATATCAAGTAATAAAAGATGATGTAGATGAACTGATAGAAGATTTAAAAAAACACAAGAATGAGGAAGAGTATTATTATAAAATTCGTGAATTGGATAGGGATATAAAAAAATATAAAAGTTTAAGCCCCATTGAAAGAGCATCAAGGATACACTACTTAAATAAAACTTGTTATAATGGGCTATTTAGAGTTAATTCTCAAGGTCAATTTAATTCTCCATTTGGTAGATATAAGAATCCAAACATTGTAAATGAAGAGACATTAAGGGCAGTAAGCAAATACTTTAATAGTGCTGATATTACTTTTAAATGTTGTGATTTTGAAGAAGCAGTTAAAGGAGCTGAAAAATATAGTTTTGTTTATTTTGATCCGCCCTACGATCCAATAAGTGATACAAGTAGTTTTACAGGTTACGATAAAGGCGGCTTTGATAGAGAAGAACAAAAAAGGCTTAAAAGATTATGTGATAAATTGAATGAAGAGGGAATTAAGTTTTTACTTTCTAATTCAAAAACTGAATTTATTTTGGAACTTTATAAAGACTATAAAATAAAAATAGTGCAAGCTAATAGATTTATTAATTCTAAAGGGAACAAACGAGGAGCAGTTGACGAAGTATTGGTGATGAATTATGAATAAAACAAAAAATGATTTAGCTTGGGAAAAACTTTTTGATAAATATAATATTATGCATGAGATAGAAAACAAAGGTTTTTTTCAAATTGAATCTAAAGATATAAATGAATTTAGAGAAGCTAGATTAGCTACTAAATTTGATCATAAAAGTAATTTACCAAAATTATTTAAAGATAATAATTTATCAATTTTACCAATAACTAGAGGTAGTTACATAATTTCTTCATTTGAAGCATATAAGGAATTTAGTGAATTGAATACAGAGATTATAAGAATTTCATTTCCATATTATATAGAAAGTATTGATTATGAAAATATAACTTCTGAATCTATTGCAATAAATTGTGCTTTTGTCTCCGGGATACTATCAGATTTTATTCAAGATGACAAATTATTACCTACAGTTAGCGGTAGGATGAGTTCAAATGAATTTTCTTTTTATATAAATAATACCAATATAAATAGAGATGTAGTGGTCACAGTATCTAACTCTCAAATTGAGATAGATGGGGGTTATGAAGGGATAGATAGCTTAGCTTTAATAGAGGCTAAAAATTCAATCTCGGAGGATTTTTTGATTAGACAATTATATTATCCTTTTAGGTTATGGAATCAGAAGATAACCAAAAGAATTATACCAGTTTTTATGGTGTATTCTAATGGTGTTTTTACGTTATACGAGTACAACTTTCAAGAGCCTGATAATTACAACTCACTGGTTCTAGTAAAACAAAAAAATTATACTTTAGTACAAGATGATATTAACTTAAATGATATTAAGAACATTCTATATAATGTAAATATTATTGAAGAACCAAGAATTCAATTTCCACAGGCAGATAGTATAAAAAGGCTTATTAATCTATGTGAATTATTAAATAATAACGAAATGACAAAAGAAGAGATTACCACTACATACGATTTTAATCCTAGACAAACTAACTACTATACTGATGCTGGTAGATACTTAGGAATTATAGATAAAAAAAGAGAAGATGGAGAAGTTGTTTATTTTTTAACTGATAAAGGGAAAAATCTTTTTAAAGTTAATTTAAAGACAAGACAGCTTAAATTCATAGAATTGATTCTCAAACATAATGCTTTTAACAAAACTTTAAAAGAATATTTTAGAATAGGGGAAATGCCTAGTAAAGATGAGATTGTTAGAATAATGAAAGAATCAAATCTCTATAGGATAAGTTCTGATAGTACATTTTATAGGAGATCTCAAACTATTTCAAGTTGGATAAATTGGATATTAGATTTGGTTAATCAATCTTTATCTTGATTATGTATTTTTCCATCATCACAATCCTTTACTCCTGTACCTTCTATAATAGAAGTATAGGCTCCATTTATTTCTCCACCTAATACTATCATTATGCTTGTTATGTAGAGCCATAAGAGTAGTACTATAATTCCTCCAAGGCTACCATAGGTTTTGGAATAGTTAGCAAAATTGTTCACATATATGGAGAATATCATAGAAGCTATAATCCATCCTGTAGTTGTAAATATTGCCCCAGGTAGAGTTTGGTTAAATTTTATATTAAGTCCCTCTTCAGGAGTGGGACTTAATTTATATATTAAAGCAAATATAAGTATCATAGCTATGAAAGGAATTATAATTCTTAAGAATTCCCATATATAATAAAAAATATGTGGGGCTCCTAAATATGTAAATATTTTTTCTCCTATTATTTCACCAAATACTAGCATGGTCAATACTAACATTAATAATAGGGCTAGTATTATAGTAAATAAAATAGACAATCCTTTAAGACGCCAGTAAGGCCTTTTTTTCTCTACATTGTAAGCCTTATTTACTGCTCTTATTATAGAAGTTATTCCTAAAGAACCGGTCCATATAGTAAGAATTATTCCCAAAGACAATAGAGTTTGAGAGCTAGAACTTATGACTTCACTTATTATACTTTCAAATAAAATTTGAGTTTCTGTAGGAAGTACAATCAATAGATTGTTTAGTATTCCCTCTTGAGTAATGGAGGTATAGCTTAATAGATTAAGAAAGAAAATTAAAAAGGGAAATATAGACAATATCAAAAAATATGTAAGTTGTCCTCCTATAGCTGTGACTTCATCTTCTTTTATTCGACATAAAAGTTCTTCTAAAAATCTATACCATATTTTATTTTTGTGTTTACTTATATTATTTTTAAAGTTATACATTAATTTCAAATTCTATACCACCTTTTGATTTAATTTATTGAATATATAGTATGATTTCACTATGGACTATATTGATTGATAAACTTATTATTTCCATATATAGTATTACTATAGATATTTATTATAAAAAATGATATTATAATAAATACCCATATAATAGGGGTACCTGGTACTGGTGTAAATGGAGGGATACATTTGAAAGGTTATATACATGTATATACAGGCAATGGAAAAGGAAAGACCACCGCTAGTTTAGGATTAGCAGTAAGGGCTGCTTTAGCTGGAAAGAAGGTATTTATTGGGCAATTTATAAAAGGTATGGAATATAGCGAATTGAAGTTACCAGATTACATACCAAATATAAAAATATATCAATTTGGCAGGGATTGTTTTATATACAATGAACCAACAGAAGAGGATATATTAGCTGCTCGTGAAGGTTTAAAGGTTTGTAGAGAAGTATTAGAAAAAGGCCAATGGGATGTAGTCATACTAGACGAATTGAATATTGCCCTTTATTATAATTTGTTTCAAGTTAAAGAGGTATTGGAGATTTTAGACAATAAGAAAGAGAATGTAGAGGTAGTTATTACTGGTAGATATGCACCAAAGGAATTAATAAATAAGGCAGACTTGGTAACAGAAATGGTAGAAATTAAACATTATTATAATAAAGGGGTAGAAGCTAGGAAGGGAATAGAGTATTAAGGGGTGAATGTATGAATAGATGGATTAGATTATTAATAGTTATTGGAATTATAGTACTAACTATTACTATATTCTTACTATATGTAGAACCTAAATTTATGGATATAGAAGATAGAAAGGGCGTATTAGAAGTAGCTAATCAAGAGGAATATATAGTTTTTATTGAGGATAAGGGGAAAGGAGATAAAGTTTTAAAGATATATAATAGGGAAACTAATATAGAGGAAGAAATAGAAGAGATTACTGGAAATCTACATGATATTAAATGGTCTAAGGATGGGAAGTACTTTATAGTTACTGAAGGTACAAGTATAGTTGGGACTACTTATATTATTTCCATGGAAAACAGGGAGGATATAGTTAGTATTAAAACAGTCGGGGAAGCTATATGGGCTCCTGATTCAAGGAAACTATTAATTGGAGTAGAAAACAACCAAAAAAGAGCAATAGATGGGGAATTAGATGGCACCATAGATTTAGCTTTATACCATATAGGAGGTAAGGTAGTAGAACCTCTTATAGAAGCAGACCAATATACGGATTATTTTCCTAAGTATTGGGATGAATCAGGTAAAATTGGATATGTGAAAATAGTAGATGGGAAAACAGAAAAACTAAGTTTCAAATATGAGCCTTCTAAGGAAGAAGAGCTTATGGAGATTGTTTTTTTAGAAGAAGGGGATATTAGTAGGGCTGTGACCTTATTATCAGAAGTAGATTATGATAGATTGGAGAAATTATATGGAGAAGGTAGTGTTATAAGGGTGTTGTACTGGCTTTCAGATCAGGAAATAGTTAATCGAGAAGATATATTGATTCTTATTGACTTGATGGATGATTTTTTGGGAGAAGAATATTTTGTGTTTATAGAGACTATAGGCAATACCTATATAAGGGACAAAATCCAATTTATAAAAGCTTTATCCCATAGGCCAGAAAAGATTGAATATGTAGCATATGCACTAAATGATATTCATATATATGATAAAGAAGGCCAAAGCATGTTTGAGGATTTGGATATGATAGTCAATTCTGATGAATTGACTGAAAAGGAAAAAAGGGCGGGGATAGATTTGATCAACTATTATGCAGCATGTGGAACCTGATAGAAAAATTTTAGAGGGGTGGTACCCCTCTAAATTATTTTAAATGCCTATTAAACCATTGGGTTATTTCTTTTAACCTTCTAATCCTGTGTTTTGGTTTCCCAGATCTACTTAATTCATGATTTTCACCTTTAAATAGTACTAATTTGGATTCTACTCCATGATATTTTAAAGAGGTAAACATCTGTAAACCTTCTGCTAACCAGCAACGATAGTCTTCTTCTGAATGTATGAATAAAGTAGGAGTAACTACTTTATCTGCATATTTTAAAGGGGAGTGGAACCATAATTTTTCTACATCTTTCCATGGAGTACTTGCTTGTTGGTCTTCTACAAAGAAATATCCAATATCTGTAGTGGCAAATTTGGATATCCAGTTGGATATACTTCTTTGAGAGGCTGCAGCTTTAAATCTTTTAGTATGTCCTATAATCCAGTTGGTCATAAAACCCCCATAGGAACCGCCAGTAACTCCTAATTTATCTTCATCTATAAAAGGATAGTTTTCTAAAACAATATCTGTAAACTTCATTATATCATCATAATCAATGGTGCCATATTTCCCTCTTATGTCAGCAAATTCATTTCCTCTACCATCACTTCCACGAGGATTACAGAAAAACACTACATAGCCTTCATTAGCCCAATACTGCATTTCATGGAAAAACACTTCTCCATATACAGTTTTAGGGCCACCGTGTATATCCAATATACCAGGGTATTTTTTATTTTCATCAAAATCAACAGGTTTTAATATCCAACCTTCTATGTTTATTCCATTTTCAGTTTCAAAGTTTATTTTTTCTGGAGTAGATAGTTTTTTATTTTCCACTACCCATTCATTAAAGTTAGTAAGCTGTTCTTCTTTATAATTATTTAATGTATATAATTCCTGTAACTTAAGACCTCTAAGACCTATAAATACTATTTTTTCATCAAAAACATCAAAACCATCAATGGAACCTTTTTCTATGGTGAGTTTTTCTATATCTCCCTTTCTATCTATTCTATTGATATAAGAACTGTCATATTCAGTAGTAACAAAATATAAATATTTTCCATCAACTTTAATTGAAGTACTATTTCCATATCTACAGTCAGAGCCTACGGAATTATATAGGCTATAATCAAAATCTTCGGGAGTTAACATATTTATATCCCTATTTCTTTTCATAAGATATATATGGGGATTTTCATTAATTCCATAGGATTTCATGTTGGAGCCTACAAATATTATTTCATCTTCTAAAAAGTCAGCATAGGAATAGCTAAATGGTTCTTCATGGGTTATTTTTTCTAGATGTTTTTCTTCTATATAATATATGTATAGATCATTTGATAATCTCATCTTATCTATGAAAGAATTAGCTATAAGTACTATTTGGGATTTATCTTTATTCAAATTAAAACAACTTACGTTAGTAAAATGATCAGTAATAGGTGTAAGCTCATCTTCTTTTATATTATAGATATATAGTCTTGCTCTTTTTTTATTGGTAAAACCTCGCCCATTACTCCAGAAGGGGATTTCATCTAATATTTCATAATCTTTTTCTTCTTCATATTCCTCTAGTACTTTTTCTTTTTCTTCTTTAGATAAATTTTTCAAATTAGGTTTATTTATATCATATAGGGCTAATAATAGATAATTTTGATCATCTATTATTTTTATATCTAATACATTAAGGGGAATTTCAAAGATTTTATTGGCTTCTCCACCTTTTAGAGATATTTCATAAAAAGGGGTAAAATCTTCTCCTTTTTTCCTTCTTTTTTTATCTTTTTCATCTCTTATAGTTGGGAAAAACAGGGTATCATTGTCTTTAAATATGAAACTATTCTCTGAATTATTAGAAGTTAGTTTCATTGAATCCTTTCCTTTCAGATCATATACATATATATTGGAAAGATACTTATTCTCCTCTAGATACATACGATGCAGGGTGAAAGCTACTTTATCACCTTTAGGAGAATATGTAATATTGGATAAAAATTTATACTTGGTAAAATCTTCTAACAATAATTTTTCCACTATGTATACCTCCTCATATTGTTTTAGTATCTAATATAAAGACATATTAGATACTAAAAATATAAACTTTAAGCTAAAGGATTATTGGCTTTAGCACTTTATAAATATATTATACAATAAAAGATGAGAATAAAGTCATTTATGATAAAAATATTTATTTTAAATAGTTTTTAGTTTGTTGCTAAATTTTTGTTCAAATGTTATAATAAATAAAAATAAACATTCCTTCAGGGCGGGGTGAAATTCCCCACCGGTGGTAAAGCCCACGAGCCTTAATAGGCAGATTCGGTGAAATTCCGAAGCCGACAGTAAAGTCTGGATGAAAGAAGGACAATATGGATATAATAACAACTATTGTTATATCTATAAGAAATAGTTAATTAAGCCCTGAAATTTTCAGGGTTTTTAATAATTTTGGGGGGATTTTATGAATGATGAGTATTTTATGGAAATGGCTTTAAATCTTGCAAAGAAAGGTATTGGATTTACAAACCCTAATCCTTTAGTAGGAGCAGTGATTGTTAAGGATGGAAAGGTAATAGGTAAAGGCTATCATGAAAAGTATGGAGAAAATCATGGAGAAATAAATGCATTAAATAATGCAAAAGAAGATGTCCATGGTGCTACTATGTATGTGAATTTAGAGCCTTGTTCTCACTTTGGGAATGTTCCACCTTGCGTAAATAGGATTATAGAAAGTGGAATAAAAAAAGTTGTTATAGCTATGGAAGATCCTAATCCTATTGTTTCTGGTAAAGGAATACAAATACTTAAAGAAAATGGATTAGAAGTAAAAATTGGTGTTTTAAAGAAAGAGGCAGAAAAGTTAAATGAAATATTTATTAAATATATAAGTACAGGGAAGCCTTTTGTTATATTAAAAGCAGGGATGAGCTTAGATGGGAAAATTGCCACATATACTGGAGATTCAAGGTGGATAACAGGTAAAAGGGCAAGGGAATATGTACATATATTAAGGCAAAGGGTTTCAGCTATATTAGTAGGAGTAAATACTGTAATAGTAGATGATCCTATGTTAAATACAAGATTAAATAATATAGAATGTAAAGATCCTATAAGAATTATATTGGATAGTCATGGTAGGACTCCTTTAAAATCCAATGTGTTAAATACAAATCCTTCTAATACCATTGTTGCAGTTACTAATAATGCAGCAAAAGAAAACATAAAGGCAATTGAAAAAGCAGGAGCAGAGGTGATGATAACTCCAGTTAAAGATGGGAAAGTAGATTTACAGTTTCTTATGGAAAAATTAGGAGAAAGGAAAATAGACAGTTTACTTATTGAAGGAGGTGGAGAAATAAATTTTAGTTTTCTAAAAGAGAAATTAGTAGATAAAGTTATATTTTTTATTGCTCCCAAAATTATAGGTGGGGAAACTTCAAAAACTCCTGTTGAGGGAAAAGGTGTAGAGTATTTAAAAGATGCTATAGATTTGAAAGATATAACAATGTGTAAAATAGGTGATGATATTATGGTGGAAGGTTATTTAAGTTAAGGAAGTGATAAAGTGTTTACTGGATTAATTGAGGAGATAGGAAAAGTAGTAGATATATTTGAAAGAAACAAAATGTGGAGTATTACTTTTGAATGTGAAAAGATATTAGAAGATGTTGATGTAGGAGATAGTATAGCAGTTAATGGAGTTTGTTTGACAGTAGAAGAATATAATGAAAATTTGTTTAAAGCGAATGTAATGGCAGAAACTATGAGAAAATCTAATTTTAAATACTTAAAAAAGGGAAGTAGTGTTAATTTAGAAAGAGCATTAAAAATAGGAGATAGATTTGGAGGGCATATAGTATCTGGACATATAGATGGAATTGGAATTATAGAAGAATATGAAGATGAAGGGGATGCTATATGGGTAAGTATATCTACTTCTAAGGATATATTAAAATACATAGTTTATAAGGGTTCTATTGCTGTAGATGGAGTTAGTCTTACTGTAAGTTATGTAGATGAAAAAATATTTAAAGTTTCTATAATTCCCCATACTAATGAGAATACTACTTTAATCAAAAGAAATATAAAAGATGTA
>Ga0208938_1001951_pt1 | contig 11388 bp, 9 predicted proteins | sample AD_UKC125_MetaG_FD_184434 | JGI IMG/M metagenome (GOLD analysis project Ga0208938, IMG submission 184434) | Active sludge microbial communities of municipal wastewater-treating anaerobic digesters from USA - AD_UKC125_MetaG (SPAdes) (version 2) | ecosystem: Engineered > Bioreactor > Anaerobic >... | reverse complement strand
AACGGCGCGACCTCAGCGGCCCGTGGTCCGCTTCTGTTCGTCGGCCAGCGGTTTCCAGTGCAGCAGGCCGAACAGCAGGGTCAGCAGCATGCTGACCGCCAGCGGGCCACGGTACAGGCGCACCTGCTTGAACATGACCACGATTTCCAGCGCATGGATCACCAGCAACACGAGCGCGATGTTCTGCATCGTGCCCGAAAGGCCAGGCGGCAGCAGCCCGGCGAGACCCGCCAGCGCCAGGACATAGACCGCCAGGCAGGCGGCTTTCAGTAGTGTGTTCATCTTTTCTCCTTGAATGGGTAGCGTATCGGGGTCTGAAGCGAGAGGGTCGCCCCGCAGCCCGGGTCCTGCTTGAGCAGCGCATCCTGCACGGCCCATAGGCGATCCTGACCCCAGACCGCAGTGTCTCCCACGCGAAACGAAGGGACGCCCCACAGACCCAGATCGAACATTTCTTTCCGGTTGGCCTCCGCCGTCGCGCGCCAGGCATCTTCCTTCAGGGCCCTGTGGGCCGCATCCCAGGACAGGCCCGCCCGCTCGACGATCCTGCGCAAGCCCCGGTCGCTGCCGGCGTCAATGCCCTCGGCCCGGACCCCATGCATGAAGGACAGCACATAGGCTTCAGCGCACCCCATCTGCTCGGCAATGGGAATCAGCGACAGGCCGCGTTCCGTCGGACGTCCGACCGGGTCGTTCAGCCGCCCGAAGGGAGTTCCCCTTGCATGGGCCTCGCGCGCGGCGTCAAGGCTGATGTAGGTTCGTTTCTCGCGCGGCACGGGCAAACCGCGCATGACCATCGGCAGGACGAAGCGCAGCCGCACCGGCGCTCCGGTGCGCCGTCCCAGTTCAAACACGCGCGGCGCCACGATCGCCGAGTAGGGACTGCGAAAGGAGAAGAAGAAATCGATGGGCAGCGGGCTGGCAAGGCTCACCGGCCCGCTCAGATCGGCGTCGGGCGGAAACATCAGGTCCTGAACGCCGAGGCGCTGGGCGCCGAGGTCCTGCAGGCGCCGCTCCAGATGGTGCAGCCGGTCGATGCCCCAATACCACTCGCCCGCATAGAAGAAGGTCGCGCCCAGGTAGTGCCCCAGTTGCTGCCGCAGTGCGTTGGAGGCGGCGACATGGGATGAGACGGCCGATGGGTCAACCGCGCGCAATGGCCCGCCGGACCGCCCCATGGAAAACAGGCTCGGAGGATCACTCCAGAGGCAGGTGGAGATCTCGCCCGCCGCTTCAATGAAAGTCCCGTCCTGAACGGCGGCCACCAGCAGGCGGGTTGCGGCTTCCACGGACTGATCCTGGGGTTGCCCCATCAGATCGTCAAACACAAGGTTCCAATGCCTCGCCAGCAATCTCGCGTCCTTGCGGCTGTAGGCAATCAATTTTTCACGCTCGGGCGCCGCGCTGTCTGGCGGTGGACCGACCACATGCGGGACAACATCAATGTCGTAGCGAGCGATGAGTTGGGGCAGGATGCCTGCGACCAGGGCGCTATAGGGATCGTCGACCTGGTGAAAGTAGTGAACCTGATGCGGCCGGGCCCCGGCGAGCCGTTCTCGTTCCGCCCTGGCGCGCAGTTTGAGCAGGCGCTCCCTGGCGAGAAGATGCTGGCTGATGACCGGCATCAACAAAGTCCTGATCGACATCAGACTCCTCGCGTCTGCCGCGCTTTGACCCGTCGCAGGAGCACGATGTTCTGTCCGGCGTGCACTGCAAGCTTGGTCATGACATGTCTCCGTTTTGGGGTTTGGCGCCAAGGACAGCGAACACCGTACACTTGTGTATCTAAATGCTCACTGTACCATTTTTCAAGACACATGTGTATGCCACCCGCCGGGTGCCCTGGCTTTCGGCTTTCGGCGTCTTGTTCCGCCGAAACCCCGGCAGGAAAACCACAGTCCGTTCGCAAAAAAAGCATGGGGACATTCTTTGATGTACGAGACCAATGAATCCTGAAAACAGGAAAAGAAAGCGCTCGGAGGCGCCTCGACTCACTCGAGATGACTGGCTGGACGCGGCATTTCAGGCGGTCGTGGACGGTGGCTTTGACAACGTGCGGGTCCTCGTGATCGCACAGACCCTGGGCGTGACGCGTGGTAGTTTCTACTGGCACTTCAACGACCACGCCGACCTTGTCAGCTCACTCATTGAGCGATGGCGCAAGCGCGAAGTCGAACTGGATCGCGCACTTCAACTCGATGCGACAGATGACCCCAAGGCGGATCTGGAGCATCTGCTGGAGGCGGCGCTGGCCCATGCCGGGGCCGATCTTGAAAACATGCGTTTCGAGCTGGCACTGCGCGGCCTGGGCCGGCGCGACCCGGTCGTCGCGAAGATGCTGGTCGAAGTCGATGCGGCCCGCATGGCCCTTTTCGAAGACAAATTCCTGCGACTGACGGATGACCCGAAGACCGCGGAAGAACTCGCCGTCCTGTTCTACCTGGCCATTGTCGGAAGCTATCAGGCCTTGAGCAGGCCCACCAGCCCGCCCCAGGCCAAGGACTATCGCAAGGGCATCATCACCGACTACCTGATCCGGCGACAGGTGAAAACATGAGGTCGGAAAGCTGGGCGCCGGCATCTCCCGCAATGCCAGCTATCCCCTCATGACAACCGTTCACGCGAAGGCGAAGTGCTCGTTATCCAGTTGCATGACCGAGCGGGTGGGGGCCAGCGCACCGGTACGGTGGGCATTGGCACGGGGCATCAGGCGCTCGAAGTAGAACTCCGCCGTCTGGACCTTGGAGCGGTAGAAGTCTTCGGACTCTTTGCCCTGCCCGCTGGCCAGTAGTTCTTCGGCCTTGGCGGCCTGCCCCGCCCAGTAGTAGCCCATCATCACGAAGCCGGAGTACATCAGGTAGTCCACACTCGCGGCGCCCACCACTTCGCGGTCCTTGGGAGCGCGCAACATGATGGCGGTGGTCAGCAGGTTCCATTCCGCTGCACGGGCGGCCAGGTTGCGCGCCATTGCACCCAAAGGGGTGCGCCTGAGCAGGTGGGGACGAGCGAACCTGACCATTTCCAGCGTGAAATCACGCACACACTTGCCCTTGGAGCCCATCAGCACCTTGCGGCCCAGCAGGTCCAGCGCCTGGATACCGGTGGTCCCTTCATAGAGCGTGGAGATACGCGCATCACGAACGATCTGCTCCATGCCGTGCTCCTTGATGTAGCCATGGCCGCCGAACACCTGCACGCCCAGGTTGGCCGCCTCCAGGCCCATTTCGGTCAGGAAGCCCTTGAGGATGGGGGTGTAGAAGCCGAGCTTGCTGTCAAAGGCCTTGTAGCCCTCCGCATCACCGGCGGCCGATGCGTTGAACATGTGATCGCCGATCTTCAGCGCGTCGTAGATCATGGCGCGACCGCCTTCCGCGATGGCCTTTTGCGTCAGCAGCATACGGCGCACATCGGGGTGCCAGATCAGCGCGTCGGCCTTGCTTTCGGGGTCTTTCTTGCCGGAGAGTGCCCTCATGGAGCGGCGGTCCTTGGCGTAAGGCAGCGCGCCCTGGAAGGCGGCCTCGGCATGGCAAACCCCTTGCACGGCCGTGCCCAGGCGGGCGGTGTTCATGAAGGTGAACATGGCTTCCAGGCCGCGGTTGGGCTCGAACACCATGAAGCCTTCGGCTTCGTCGAAGTTCAGCACGGCGGTGCTTGAGGCGCGGATGCCCATCTTGTGTTCGATGGAGCCGCAATTCACCGCGTTGCGCTCGCCCAGCGTCCCGTCGGCCTTGACCTTGAACTTGGGCACGACGAACAGAGAGATGCCCCGCGTGCCTTCGGGTGCGTCCGGCAGGCGCGCCAGCACGATATGAACGATGTTCTCGGTCAGATCGTGCTCGCCGGCGGAGATGAAGATCTTGGTGCCAGTGATCTTGTAGCTGCCGCCCTTCTGGGGCACGGCCCGGGTCTTGACCTGCGCCAGGTCGGTGCCGCACTGGGGTTCGGTCAGGCACATGGTGCCCGCCCATTCGCCGGAAACGAGCTTGGGGATGTACTGCGCCTTCTGTTTCTTCGAGCCGTACTGCATGAGGGTGTTGATGCAGCCCACGCTCAGGCCCGGGTACATGGCGAACGACCAGTTGGCCGTGCCCATCATTTCCGACTTGAACAGGTTCAGCGACATGGGCAGGCCCTGGCCACCGAACTCGGTGGGGAAAGACAGCCCTTGCCAGCCGCCCTCGACGAACTGCCGGTAGGCCTCCTTGAAGCCCTTGGGCGTGGTGACCGCGCCGTTGTCAAAGTGGCAGCCCTCGATGTCACCGGAGTGGTTCAGGGGGGCCAGCACGTCTTCGCACAGCTGGGCGGCACCGTCCAGAATGGCATCGACCATCTCCGGGTCGGCGTCCTTGCCATTGGGCAGGCTGGCGTAGTGTGCGGGGTAGTCCAGCACTTCGTTCATCAGAAAGCGCATGTCGCGCAGAGGGGCTTTGTATTGGGTCATGGTAATGGTCTCCAGTGACGTGAGGATCAGCGCTCGACAATGGCCACTACGCCCTGCCCACCTGCGGCGCAGATGGAGATGAGGCCGCGGCCGGTGCCTTTTTGCTCCAGCATCTTGGCCAGCGTGGCCACGATGCGCCCGCCGGTGGCGGCGAACGGGTGACCGGCTGCCAGCGAACTGCCGTTGACGTTGAGCTTGCTGCGGTTGATCTTGCCCAGGGGCTTGTCCAGACCCAGCTTTTCCTTGCAGAACGCCTTGTCTTCCCATGCCTTGAGCGTGCACAGCACCTGTGCGGCGAACGCTTCATGAATTTCGTAGTAGTCGAAGTCCTGCAGCTTCAGGCCGGCGCGCGCCAGCATGCGCGGCACAGCATAGGCCGGCGCCATCAGCAGGCCCTCTTTCTGCTCGAAGAAGTCCACCGCCGCCACTTCGCTGAAGCTCAGGTAAGCCAGCACTGGCAGGCCGCGCGCGGCGGCCCACTCTTCACTGGCCAGCAGCACGGCCGATGCACCGTCGGTCAGCGGCGTGGAGTTGCCGGGGGTCAGGGTGCCCTGCTCAGGGCGCACCTTCTTGTCGAAGCAGGGCTTGAGGCTGCGCAGCTTCTCGATGCTGAGGTCGGCGCGCAGGTTGTTGTCCCGGGCCACGCCCTTGAACGGCGTCATCAGGTCGTTGAAGAACCCGGCTTCATAGGCGCGCGCCAGGTTCTGGTGGCTCTTGAGCGCCAGTTCGTCCTGGTCCTCGCGGCTGATGTCCCATTCGGCGGCCATCTGTTCGGCATGCTCGCCCATTGACAGGCCGGTGCGTGGCTCGCCGTTTCGTGGCAGGGCCGGCTGGACCAGCATGGCGGGGCGCACCTTGGCCAGTGCGCTCAGGCGCTGGACGGTGGTCTTGGCACGGCTGGCCTCCAGCAGGATCTTGCGCAGCTTCTCGTTCAGCCCGACCGGCGCATCCGACGTGGTGTCCACGCCGCCGGCAATGCCACACTCGATGTGGCCCAGCGCGATCTTGTTGGCCACCAGCATGGCGGCTTCCAGGCCGGTGCCGCAGGCCTGCTGAATGTCGAACGCCGGCGTGTCGCGCGACAGCGTGGTCGAGAGGACCGATTCGCGCACCAGGTTGAAGTCGCGGGCGTGCTTCATCACGGCGCCGCCCACCACGTCGCCCAGGCGTTCGCCGTGCAGATTGAAACGGTCCACAAGCCCCTGGATCGTGGCCGTCAGCATCTCCTGGTTGGAGGCGGTGGCATACACGGTGTTGGAGCGGGCAAACGGAATTCGGTTGCCTCCGAGGATGGCCACGCGGCGAACGGTGGCGGGGTTCTGTGCTTTGGATGTAGTCATGGTGTTCTTTCGCGATGGATGGGTTTTCAGGCTGCGAAGGCGTAGCCGAGCTGCGCGCGCAGGTGCGGTTTGTCGCCCTTGGCATTGCGGACTTCGAAGATCGCGTTATGGGGAAAGGTGCCCTTCACCTGGCGCGTGGCCCACAGAGAGGCCCGACCGGGCAGGTACAGCGGAGTCTTGAATTCCACCGTCACCTCGGCCTGCCCGATCGGCTGGCGCGGCAACATGGCTGCCAGTGCGCGGGCCTTGGTCCACAGGCCGTGGGCAATGGCCTGGCGGAAGCCGAACAGCTTCGCCGACGGCGCGCTCAGGTGGATGGGATTCATGTCGCCGGACACCAGACCGTAGCGGCGGCCGATGTCGGCCGGCGCCGTGAAGCCGGCCTGGCACGACAAGTTCGCATCGCTGCTCAGGGCGCTGACGTAGGGCTTGCCCACCGGGTTCTTCACGCCGATGCGCAGCGCCGTCATGGTGCCATCCCACACCCGCTCACCCTCGCGAGAAATGGCGAACTCCAGCGTGAACACCTGGCCCTTCTCATGGGCCAGCAATTCGCCGGTGCGCATTTCGACGCGCAGCAGGTCGCCCACGCTGAGCTGGCGGTGCTGGTGGATGCGATTGGCCAGGTGCACCGTGCCCATGGCGGGCCAAGGGCAATGTTCGGAGGCAAAGAACTCCATGGCCAGCGGGAAAGTCAGCATCTGCGGGTACAGCACCGGCACGCCGGCTTCTGGCTTGAAGCCGCACACCTTGGCGTAGGCGGCCACCTGCGCGGCGTCGAGCGTCACGGCAGGACGCACGTAGGTCACCGGCTTGAGCGCCCTCACCACGCCGGGGCGCTTGCGGCTGGACAGCAGCGCGCCGGCGTACATCTGCGCGGCGTGCCTGGGCGTGGAAATCTCGATAGTGGTCATCGCGGTTTTCTTTCTTGTGGCCATCACGCCCCCATGATGCTTTGGCCGCAGACGCGCACCACGTTGCCCGTGATGCCAGCGGATGCGGGCGATGCAAACCAGCCAATGGCTTCGGCCACGTCCACCGGCAATCCCCCCTGGCTCATCGAGTTCATGCGGCGCCCGGCTTCGCGAATGGCGAAAGGCACCGCGGCGGTCATCTGCGTCTCGATGAAACCTGGCGCCACGGCATTGATGGTGATGCCCTTCGCCGCATACACCGGCGCATGACTCTGCACCATGCCCACCACTCCGGCCTTTGAAAAGGCGTAGTTGGTCTGCCCCATGTTGCCCGCAATGCCGGATATCGACGACACGCAGACGATGCGCCCACCAGCCTTCAAGGCGCCGGACGCCACCAGTGCGTCGTTGATGCGCTCCTGAGTGGAGAGGTTGACGTTGACCACCATCTGCCAGAAATGTTCTTTCATGTTGGCAATGGTCTTGTCGCGCGTGATGCCGGCGTTGTGCACCACCACGTCCCAGCCGCCATCGGCCAGGGCCGCATCGACCAGCGCCTGGGGCGCCTCGGCGGCCCCGATGTCCAGCGCCAGCGCCCTGCCTTTCACTTTCGCGGCGACCTCATCCAGACCCGCCTGCGCCTGCGGCACGTCCAGGCAGATCACGGTGGCGCCTTCACGGGCCATGACTTCGGCAATCGAGGCCCCGATGCCGCGCGATGCGCCGGTCACCAGCACCTTCTTACCCGCCAAAGGCTGGGCCCAGTCGGTCGGCGCGGCGCCATCACCCACGGGCGCCCCGACGCGGATCACCTGCGCCGACACATAGGCCGAGCGCGGCGACAGCAGGAAACGCAGCGTCGACTCGACCTGATCCTCGGCGCCTTCGGCCACGTAGACCAGCTGCACGCCGATCGCCTTCTTGAGTTCCTTCGCCAGCGAACGGGTCAGCCCTTCCAGCGCCCGCTGCACCGTGGCCTTGCGCGGGTTCGCGCAGGCCTCCGGCGGGCGGCCGATGACGACGACGCGACCGCAGGGCAGCACCGAGCGCGCCGCATCATGGAAGAAGGTGTAGAGCGCGTCGGATTGGGTGCTGTCGTTCATCCCTGTTGCATCGAACACCAGCGCCTTGACCTTCTCGCCGGGCTTGCCATCGACACCCCAGCGCCCGGTCATCAGGCCCGCCTTGTTGGCCAGCGGCATCCATTGCGGCAGCTGGGCATGGGCCACGGTCTGTGCGCCCATGGCCTTGAACATCGGCGCCAGCACGCCCAGCATCTGCGGGTCGCCGGCTCCACCGAGCAGGACCGAACCCTTGATCACGGGCTGACCCGGCTTGTAGCGCTCCAGCTTCAGGGGCTTGGGCAGGCCGAGGGCGTCGGCCAGACGGGCGCCCACGGGGGAGTTGGCAAAGTCGAGGTAAGAATCGGTCATGGTCAGGTTCCAGTGCATCGGCCATCACGCTGTTGCGCGGAGCCAGGTGTCGTGTTTGAAGAAATGCAGGATCGGCAAGATGGGAGGACGTTGGCGTTCATCCGAACGCTTGGGCACGGCAAAGGACCGATGCCTTTGAAGCATACGTCCGGTCACGCTCTTCGCGGTCGCCGGTTTTAGGGGTCTGTGTCTAACGCCTGGCGTTGAAAAATGACTTCAGAACGGCTCTGAAATGCACATTTATGGCCTGGCTCGGCTGGCCATCACGCGCTTGCGCGTGGCTCTTTTGACAGGCGCTGGCGTGGCCGGTGTCAGCTTGTCCGCCAGAGCCCGCTCCAGTTCAAGAATCGACTCATCGGTGTAGTCCAGCATGCGCTGCAACGCCGGCACCGATCGCCGGCAGGCAATGTAGCCAAAGCCCAGGTTGTCGCCGTAGCCGCTGATCGTGATGTTCAGTGCAAGATAGTGCGTCGCAATGGAGACCGGATAGACCTCGTCCAGCCGCGCCCCATTGAGGTACAGGGTGTGTTTCGGTCCCGGCACATTGGAGATCACAACATTGAAACCCGGGCGCTGTTTCGAAGTGCCCATCACCATCCCTGCGCCCATGGGCGAGATCGAGGTGATGCCGTGCGCCATCTTCTGCAGCCGCGGCATCGCCTTCAGGCGCTCCTTGGCCTGGGTGGTGGACTGCACGATGCGTTGCAACCGCTTGAGCGGATCGCGCAGGTTCGTCGCCAGATTGGCCAGCAGCAGGGACACCTGGTTTCCGCCGGCGTCGGTCTCGCCGTGCAGCGAGACCGGCACCATGGCAATCAGCGGCTTTCGGGGCAGCGCCTTCTGCACTTCCAGGTACCTGCGCAAGGCACCCGCGCAAATCGCCAGCGTGACGTCATTGACCGTGGCCCCGGCCGCCTCGCCGATGCGCTTCAGGCGCGCCAGCGAATAGGACTGGGCCGCAAATCGCCGGGAGCCCGAGATCTCGACATTGAACGGTGTGGGTGGCGCATGAAAGGGCAGGGCCGATGCGCTGTCCGGATCTGCGGCGCGCACGATATCCCAAAGCCCGCCGGCCACGCCAGGCAGGATGTCGCGCCCCGCGCGGGCGGCACTGGCAAGCTGCTTGATCAAGCCCTTCGCCGGAGCCTCGCGCCGAACGGTGGGGTGGCGGGAATAGACTTGCGCCCACACCGGCGGCTTGTCTTCATCGGCCGTTCGCGCCAGCGACTCGGCCATGATCCTGGCCCCCGTCACGCCGTCCACGAGGGCGTGATGGATCTTGGTGTAGGTCGCGAACCGGCCCTGCGGCAGCCCTTCAATGACGTAGGCCTCCCACAGCGGGCGGTTGCGGTCCAGCAGGTTGCCATGCAAGCGCGAAATCATGGCCAGCAATTCCCGAATGCGTCCAGGATGCGGCAGGGCCAGGTGGCGCAGGTGATAGTCCAGCTCAAACTCCGTGTCGTCCTCCCAGTACCAGAGGCCCCTGCGCAAGACCGGGCGCTGGTTGAAGGGCGGCAGCGCCGAAAGATGCCGACCCCAGCCGGCCAGCAACTGGCTGACGAAATGGGGCCCCGCCCCTGGCGGCGGACTGTAGATGTTGAGGCCCGCGACATGCATGGGCTGGTTGCGGGTTTCCATCCACAGGAAGGCGGAATCTGTCGGGCTGAGAACTTTCATGATCTGGCTTTATTCGGCTTTCATGACGCGCTTTTCAGTTCTGCCGCCACACGCACGCCTTGCAGGCGCAGCCGGGGAATGTCCAGTGCCAACAGGCGCTCGCCCCCGACCGACGCCAGCCAGTCGCGCACCAGTGCCTGCTCCAGCGGATTCATGGCGCGGTACGCGTCCAGAGTACGCTGCGCCATCCACAGGGTGTAGGGAATCGCGGCCCGGCGGAAAAGCCCCTGGCCCATCGGCATCTCCACATCGGCCAGACTGCGCGGCAAGGTCTTGCCGGCCGGCCAGTCCACCAGTTTGGCCTTCACCTGCGCGTTGATGCCTTCGAGCAGCGGGACGAACTCCCGGGCAATGGCCTGAAATACCGGCGCCAGCGTGGGCGCGATCTGGTCGTTCGCCAGCAGAGCAGGCAAGCTCGCCGCACCGTGGGACGGCTCGGCCATGCGGTCGATCCAGGCACGCAGGTGCCGGCGCGGCGCCACCAGTTCGCGCGCCGGCCAGGGGTCCCGCCCGAGGTGCCCGTACATGCTGCCGACGAGGCCAAAGTCGCCCAGCGTGGGACGTTCACCGAACAGGAAGCGGTGCTGCGCGAAATGGGCGTCCAGCAGGTCGAGCATGTCCCCCATCCAGGCATCCATCAGCGCGAATTGCCCGGGCCGAACGCCCACCGAATGCAGCATGCCGCGAAGTTTCCCGGCCACGACCTTGACTGCGCGCCGTTGAGCGAAGCCCGGCAGGAAAGGCAGCAGGGCGCTGCCGGCTTCACGCTCGAACAGGGCATAGTTCTCAGGATAGGTCCAGCGTGTGTGCATGGCCATCGGGATCCACCACTCATCGCCCCAGGCTTCCATCAGGTACGAGGCAAAGCGCTGCACCGGTGTGGCCGGATGGACCGAGCGGTCCGCGATGCGGGCTTCAACGTGATCGATGATCCGGCTGGTGTCGTTGATCCACTCGCCCTCGGGCGTGACCATGACCGGCATCACGGCGGCGCCCGTCTTGCGCTTGATGCGCCGCATCAGCGTGAACATGTCCACGGCCTTGTGCTCGAACGGCGCCTGCTTGTAGCGCAGGTAACACAGGGCCTTGCCGGTGAAATACGACAGATGCCAGCCGTACAGCGTGTAGGAAGTGCTCACGATCGAATCTCCGGCCTCACGCCAGCTTGTTCCACAGGCTGTCGGGGAAATGTCCGAAAAAGGGACGCAGCCATTTCCACGGCCAGGTGGGCACGACGCCCACCGGCTTGCGCTGCTCGATCAGGGTCACGATTTCGCGCGCGGCCTGAGCCGCCGGGACGGCGAAGGGAAACTTCTCGATCTTGGGCATGATGTCGGTCACCACGAAGCCCGGCAGGATGGAGGTCACCGCCACATTCTTGCGCTTGAGCTCGAGCCGGGCCGCGTCGAGGTACATCGAAAACGCAGCCTTGCTGGCACAGTAGGCCGCCTGCTTGGGCATGGCCTGCAACGAGGCCAGCGAGGAAATGCCGACGATCTGGCCGGCGCCCCGCGATACGAGATGTTCTGCCGCCGCCTCCACCGTGGCTATGGCCCCGATCACATTGGTTTGAATCACCCGAC
>Ga0208938_1001950_pt1 | contig 11394 bp, 6 predicted proteins | sample AD_UKC125_MetaG_FD_184434 | JGI IMG/M metagenome (GOLD analysis project Ga0208938, IMG submission 184434) | Active sludge microbial communities of municipal wastewater-treating anaerobic digesters from USA - AD_UKC125_MetaG (SPAdes) (version 2) | ecosystem: Engineered > Bioreactor > Anaerobic >... | reverse complement strand
TTCAGGACATTGCGGGCGAAGTATGCGGGGAGTTCGGCCTGCCGATATCGCGGGGCATTCCCAAGGAGCAGAGAATTGCGGAAGGCGCACCTGCGTGGGAGTACCTGCACAAGACCGTCCGTGAACTGCACGAAAGCCTGCCGAAAGAACTCGAGATGAAGGAACAGGAACTGAAACAGATAGAAGCGGATCTGAAGCGCCGCAGGGACGAGCTTGATGCCGTAAAACGGGAGATAGAAGAGCTGGAAGAAGCCCGCAAGAAGCGCCTGAAAGATGTGGAAGACAAACAGCGTCTCATAGAGAAGGCAAAAAGACAGCTTGAAGAACTTGCCGCCGCCGGCAGAGCGGAAAGCGAGAAGGCTCAAAAGCTCGAAAAGCGCATCTCAGTTTACGAGAACCGCCTATCAACATACAAGCAGGAGATAGCACAGAAGGAACAAGCACTCGGCGAGAAGAACAAAGAGCTTGAAAAGATGATGCAGGCTCTGGAAGTTTACGGGAAACTGCTGGCCGAACGCAAGGACAAGGCCGAAGAGACGGAAAAGCTTAAGGCGGAAAACGAACGGCTGAAGAAGGCATTGGGCGAGATCAAAGACGGCCTGATCCGGTTCGGCGCAAATTTGAACAGGGAACTCCAAAACGTAAAACCTAACCGGCGGGAGTTCTTTGAAGAGACGTTTGCGAAGGCGGCGGAAGGGATAGAAAGCAGTGCCGTGGATCTTTTGATGGAAGCCTTCTACGGCGACATCGAAGCTCACTACATGAGATCGTGACTTTTTCGGTGAAATCGAAGAACCCGCATGGTTGTCGCATTCTTTGAAATGTACCGAAAATGCTTAAAAACGTGATAACCCTGCGTAATTTTTTATACACTCAAGCTTAACGATTAATGTGTTTTTAACTCCGGAAAGAGAAAAGCGTCTCAAATCCCGGAGCGTCCTTCCACAGAAAATGTTTGTACAGCTTAGCTTCCGGATTTCCGCAAAATTTACCGTGAGACCATCTTATCTCAACGTGATATTTCACATCTTTCGTTTTTTCGTTTTTTTGTTTACACCCTATTTTGATGTCGACGACGCTCTGTCTTCTTGCAAGATTTGCCTGTGCGAATACGTTCGTGAACTCGAATTGTCTCAGAAAAGTTGTCAGGTCGGGAACCTTTAAAAGAAAGACGGTGCCGTTTTCAAGGCTCACGAGCAGATAGGGAGTCCCGTTCAAACGCAAAAATACCTTGGCTATTGTTTCCCACAGGGTTTTGGGATGCTCTTTCCGGGTTTCAGTTACGTTGTTGTTGAAAATTTCGGCGGATTTTACCGCCGTCTCATGGCAAAGAGAAACATAGATGTCCATAAATTTTTCGTAAATATCGGTTCTCTGCTTCAGGAAATCCTGTATTTGCTTCCTTTCAAGCTTGCCCGCCTTTTCTTCGAACTCGAGAACAGAAGGGTACGTAAGGTTTAAAGAATCCCTTAATAAACAGTAAAGCTCGTTAAACCTGTCGTACGAAACAGTAATGTACCAGTTTTTGTCCTTATCGGGCCTTGGAAGCGCCCCGGAAGGAACTGCGAGAAACATGTTGCTCGGAGACAGGTTGTAAACGACGTCGCTTTCCGTTTTAACGCTTACAGGAATATTGTTGACGAGTATATCCTGAGAAATGGCAACGGAACGGGCAAGCTGCCCCGGGCCTTTCCACTGTATACTTTTTATCTCTGACAGCTCGGGCACGTATGTTCTCAACTTTCTCCCCGCTTTCGTCAGAGAATCGCAGAGAGACGGGTTTTTCCCATAAAATTCAAGGGCCTGTCTGTAGCAGTCTTCAGAGAATGACTTTTTAAGATCTTCGGGCAGGCTGTCATAGCGAACCGTCTTCCAGTCAGTGTCGAGCAGCCCCAGAATCACCGAAACTTCAGTTGCTGTTGTCTTTTGTGTCGGCATCTTCCTTTAACCTTTCTTCAGCCAGACGGCAGTATTCTTGTTCTATATCGTACCCCACATATATTCTTGACAGACTTTTCGCAGCCACCGCAGTCGTACCCGACCCGACGAAAGGATCAAGGACGGCATCTCCCACGTACGAAAAAAGAGATATGACCCTTTTCGCCAGTTCAACCGGAAAGGGGGCGGGATGCCCTACCTTTTTGGCGGACTCCGGCGGGACTTCCCATACCGACAGCGTATTTGTAAGAAACTCGTCCCGGCTGATGCTGGAAATGCCCCTGTCAGGTCTTGAAAAGGACTCCTTCACGAAGACAAGCAAATACTCGTGAACATCACGAAGGCGCGGCGATTTCGCTGAGCACCAGCTTCCCCATGCACAGGAGCCGTTCTGCCCCTTGCCTTTGACCCAGATTATCTCGCCTGCGGGAAGAAATCCGATTTCAACATGCAGGAAATGAAACAGCGCCTGCATCGGAATGTACGGCTTTCTTCCCAGCGCCGCCACGTTGACAACATAGCGCCCGCCGGGTAAAAGGCATCTGTACACTTCACTGCCGACTTCCGCTATCAGCGAGAGATAATCTTCGAGAGAGACGTCTTCGTCGTAATCTTTGCCGGAGCAGTAAGGCGGCGAAGTAAAAGCAAGGGCGATGGAGTCGTCGGGTATGTGGTACATATCCCGGGAGTCATGACAGAATATCCTGTTTTGCCATTCGCAGCTTGTGTTTACATTCTGCCTTCTCTCTGTCCTGGCTATGCCAGGAATCCTTTCGAAGACGTTCTGTATGCTACTCGAATATATTCTTCTCGAGTAGAAGGGAGAAGAATCATGTCCTTCTCTTTTCGATACACCAAAAGAACAGGTAGAAGTCTTTTTAGGCATAATTCACACCTTCCTTAACGTAGATTGTACCAGATTTTGAAGCCTGAAAATCAAGACTTCGTCTGTTTCGCATAAACTTAAGAACCCGCATGGTTGTCGCATTCTTTGAAATGTACCGAAAATGCTTAAAAACGTGATAACCCTGCGTAATCTTTTATACACTAACGTAACAACAATACCCCTATTTTTAATATCGGAAAGGGCGGGTGGTATGAAAGTACCTTTGAGCAAAATGCAATGCAAAATAGGGCATCCTAGGAGAAGGTTTTACGAGACGAAGGGAGAATGCGTGAAGATGAGAAAACAGGTCGGTTTGTGTATGTGGCGGGCTTCATAGGAACAAATATGTCTTTCCTACGGCATTTGCGCAAGACTCCCCGCAATTGTGGGAAGCCTTGCGCAAATGACGAACTCATCATGATATTTCCTGAAAAGGGAAAGATTGTGTATCTCTCCCGCCGGGACTTTCGCAAAAGGCAACGGGAGAGATACTCAATCCTTTTTTGGGGGTTCCAAGGGGGCGAAGCCACCTTGGCCTACGAGAATTTCGCAAGAAATTCTTCGTAGGTGAAACTACCGTGCATACGAATCATGAACCGGCGGGAAGATGGTCATGAGATGATTGACGGGGATCTTGCGTTTGTTTTTATCTTTTGCCCCGCTTGTGTGAATGAATCCCGCACTTTTTCACGTTACTGTGTATTGCTCCAGAAGTCCTGGGTTTAACGAGATCTGTCCAGCGGGGCGCTGGAGCAGAAATTGCTCCAGTTGGAGCAAAAGGTGAAAGAGTTAATGAGTACCGGAAAGGTGCTTTACGAATAAGACATAATAAATTTTGTGACATATTTGCAGAAGTGCCGAAAACACCGTGCTCGTGCGGGCCGAAGCGGAACGGGGCAGAGAAAAACACCCGCCGAACCTGTTTGAATACGACATTTGAGATATAATCCGATAAATATGTCTTATGCAGAAAGGAGAAAAAGGAATGAAACTGGTTGAGCCAATTAGGGACAGAAAGAAGCTGGAAGTGATGAAGGCGGTGCTGAAGGAAGGAAGCCTGCGCAACTGGTGTCTGTTCGTGCTCGGCATAAACTCCGGCCTGCGGGTGAGCGATATTGTACGGCTGAAGGTGTCCGACGTGTATGACGGTAAGAAGGTGAAGGACAGGATTGAGCTGCACGAACAAAAGACCGGCAAGTACAAGAGCTTCCCGCTGTCGGAGAGTGCAAAGAAGGCGCTGAAGGAGTACCTTGCAAGCATTCAACCGGAGCAGGATAATTTCCTGTTTCCTTCACGCAAAGGCGGCGGCCCGCTCTCCCGCTCGCAGGTCTGGCTGATACTCCATAAAGCGGCGGACAAAGCAGGCATCAAGGAACACATCGGTACTCATTCGATGCGCAAGACCTTCGGCTATCAGGCATACAAAAGCGGCGTGGACGTCTACATCATTCAGGACATGCTGAACCACAGCACTCCCGCCGTTACGAAACGGTACATCGGACTTTCGCAGGAAGATAAAGACAGGGCATATATCATGATCAACCTGTAAAAGATCAGTAAAAATACTTACCCGAAAATGGAGTTTTTGTGTTGGTTTTCGTTGAAAAAGGCTTTTCAAAAGGATACAATTATGGAGAACATATCCAAACAGTTCCAAAAAGGAGAGAGCCGAATGGGAGAACTGATAGATGCAAAAGAAGTCGCAAAGCGCTTAGGAGTGTCAAGAAAGACCGTATACACCTATGCTAAGATGGGCAAATTACCCTTTATAGAGCTGACGCCCCGAAACTATAGATTTACCAGAGAAGACGTAGAAGAGTTTTTGCAGAAACAACGGAAGGTGATGCGGAAAGATGAACAGACAAAATAAAAAGGCCGGTCGCCACCCCGGCCCTAAACTTTGGAACTCGCCCCTTTGCCAAAGGAGATTTTTGTTGTGCGTAGAAAAGGAGAAAATAATGCGTAGAAAGGAGAATTCTTGTTATGAATAATGATACCACGAAAACCGAAGTAAAGCAAGAACTACAACCGAAGGAAATCTTTTATGACTACAAGGACGAGCAGGGAAAGCTCCTGTTTCAGGTAGTCCGTGTGCAGTTTTCCACCGACAAACACATCTACCAAAGGCACTTTAATCAGAAAGGTGAATGGGTAAATAATCTGCACGGTGTGCGCCGTGTGATCTACCGCCTGCCCGAAGTGCTGGAAGCTGTAAAAAACGGCACAACGGTCTTTGTGGTGGAAGGCGAAAAGGACGTCGAGACGCTCTTCGAGTGGGGACTTGTGGCCACGACCAACCCGATGGGAGCAGGAAAGTGGCAGGACGAGTACAGCCGGTACCTGTGCGGTGCCGATGTAGTGATCATTCCGGACAACGACGACCCCGGCAGGAAACATGCTGAAAAAGTGGCAAGAAGCCTGTACGGAATTGCCCGCTCGGTGAAGATTATCAAACTTCCGGTATGGCGGGAGCACGAAGACGTAACGGACTGGAAAGAGCGGTACGGCGGGACGAAGGAACTGCTTATGGAAATTGTAAACGGCACGCCGGAGTATGTACCGTCAAAACCGAAACAAGTGATGCCGAAAATTCCCGATGAAATTCCGGAAGGCGAGCGGAACAACACGCTGGCATCTCTGGCGGGACGGCTTCGTATACGGGGTCTGGGCGAAGAAGAGATACTACAACACCTGCTGACCGAAAACCGACTGAGATGCAAACCGCCGCTTCCTGAAGAAGAAGTTCGGACGATTGCAAAGAGCATATCCAGATATGAAGTTTTACCACCTTTACCACACCCTAAAAAAGAAGCTGAACAAGCCGAAGAATTAGCTAAGATATGGCAAGGAAAATATAAATACGCCACCCACGTTGGTAAATGGATGAAATGGACGGGGAAAAACTGGGAAAGTGTTATTGACCAACAGGTTATAAAAGAAGCAAGCCAGACTTTACGACAACACTATGCAAGTATGGTGTTGAATGAAGTAAACGAAGAGCGAACTCGTATGTTGGCAGCTCTGATTGAGATCTCCTGTAAGTATAGCTCGGTCAAAAACATTTTAGCTTTTTTGCAAGGAACAAAAGGGTTTTGTATTACACCGGAAGAATGGGACAGAGATCCGTGGTTACTGAACGTGAATAACGGCACTATAGACCTTCGCACAGGACAAATACACCCACACAACCCGGAAGATTTATGTACACAACTGGCGCCGGTAGACTACGACCCCACGGCTGTGGGCGACGCTTGGGAAAGGCACATTAGGTATTTCCTTCCAAACGACAACATACGAAGACAGGTGCAGCGTGATTTAGGTATGGCTCTGGTAGGTACCCCTTTGAAAGAAAGTTTGCCGATCTGGTATGGGCAAGGGGCGAATGGTAAAAGCACTACGGCAAGGGTTATTCAGTATGTACTAGGCACATATGTAGGCCGTGCAGCCCCAAACCTGCTAATACAAAGAAGACACGAACACCACCCGACCGAACTTGCCGACCTAAAAGGGAAACGCATTGTTTTCAGTGTAGAGATAGGAAATGGAGACAGGCTTGATGAAGCTAAGGTAAAAGACATCACCGGCGGAGACCGCATCAAAGCACGTTATATGAGACAAGACTTTTTCGAGTTTGATCAAACGTGGACGATATTTTTACTGTGCAATCACAAACCGATCATCACGGGGGTAGATAAAGGAATATGGCGGCGGATAAAGCTTATACCATGGACAGTCTCCATCCCTGAAAACCAACAAAAACCACAAGACATGATTATTAGTGAGCTGTTAAAAGAAAGTCCCGCCATACTCCGCTGGCTTTTGGAAGGACTGGCAGACTGGCAACGGGACAACTACTGGACAGCAGAAGAAGTACTGTGGGCTACACAGGAGTATCGTGGTGAGCAGGATCGTCTTGCGGGATTTCTTTCCGACTGTTGTGAGCTAAAACAGTATGCGTCTGTAGGTGTTGCAGAGCTTTACGACGCCTACTGTGAGTGGTGCAAAGAGACGGACGAAGAGCCGCTTACAAAAAAGACCTTTGGCACATACCTGAAAGATCGTGGATACACACAAACACGGGCGCCACACACCAGAGAACGGCGCTGGTTAAACATCAAACTGAAAACAGAAACGACTTTGGGGACAAATGGGGACAGAAGTTCCGTATTACCCTATATGAAAAATGAAAATTCGGTTTATACGGAAAACGTGTCCCCATATGGTCCCAAAGAAATTTGTGATAAGGGTGATGTAACTGAGAACCCGGTAACCACCGATGTTCCTGTATGTCTGGCCGAGAAAGTAGAAGTAAAGGACTTGCCGGCGGTTGTCCGAGAGACACAAGTTGTCAAGAAAGAATGCCCCGCCGAAAAACCGACTCTACCCGCTTCCGGCAAAGAGATCAGGGAGAAAAACATTGTGGTGGCCAGCACCAGACCTTTGTCGGACATTGAGCGCTGCATAGCCGGCCGGGAGACCGCCATCGATCTGGAGACGACAGGGTTGAGACCTTGGGAAGACACTATCTGCGTCCTTTCCGTTGCCTGCGGGGACGACTACTGGATCGTTCAGTTTCCATCTGAAGACCTGCTCAAGACCGTTGTAGACAAGGCGGGGCTTCTGATTGGCCATAACCTAAAGTTCGACCTTGCATTTATACGGTATGTTTTGCAGGAGCGCTTTGCGCCGAAGGTGTTTGATACCAAGCTTGCGGCACAGCTCATTGAAGGAAACCGGAGAAACGAGAAGAAACAGAAATCGAAGAGAAATAAAAATAAAGACGTCATACCCGACAAAACCGACATCACAGACGAAGAAGACGGAGAAGAAACCGGGTACTACTACTCCCTGAAAGAAGTGGCAAAAAGGTATCTCGGCGTAAATATGGACAAAAGCCTGCAGAAAAGCGACTGGAGAAAACCGCTTACTCCGGAACAGGTCGAGTATTGTATCGACGACATAAGAGTTCCGCTCCGGCTCTACGGCATCCAGCGGGAACTTCTTGAGAAGAATAAACTCCAGCAGGCGGCGGAGCTTGAGTTTAACTGCGTTCCCGCCGTGGTCGAGATGGAGCTAAACGGAGTTCCTTTTGACAGGGAAGGCGGAGAGAGACTGTTCGATAACTTCGTCATCACTCACAATTTTGACTTCAATCCGGAAAGCCCACAGCAGGTGATGAAGGCTTTTGCCGATCTCGGTTTTGTTCTTCCGAACGTTGACAAATACACCCTGCGAACAGTTGACCACCCGCTGGCAAAGGAACTGCTGGAGTATCGGGACAAGAAGAAAGCAAAGGAAGTCTTATATGAATGGTGTGGTGCCTGTTATGACGGCAGGATACACCCTTCCTTCTCGCAGCTCGGTGCAAGGACAGGACGTTTCTCCTGCTCCCACCCGAACCTGCAGAACGTTCGCAAGGACAAAGAATTCCGCAAACTGTTCGCCGCACCTGAAGGGTATATGCTCGTGGACTGCGACTTAAGCGGTATAGAACTGCGCATTATGGCGTGGCTGTCGGAAGACCCGACGATGGTAAAGGCTTACAACGAAAATCTTGACCTGCATAGGATCACGGCGGCGGCGGTGCTTGGCAAACCTGCGGATACGATCACGAAGGCCGAACGTCAGATGGCAAAGGCAATCAACTTCGGTCTCATCTATGGTATGGGAGCGGGCAGGTTTCAGTCTTACGCAAAGGACACATATAATGTCGAACTGACCGAAGACGAAGCAAAGAAGGCAAAAAGGGTTTTCTTCCGAACGTATCCGAAGATTTTCGATTACCATGCACGAATACAGAAGATGGGTTCTTCACCCGAGACGTATTACCTGCCTGAAGGCGAGAAACAGATGATCGTCGTCCGCTGTGCTTCCGGGCGGGCAAGGGTATTTGATCCTAAGGAGTTTGCGTTCACACGGGCGGTTAATCATCCGGATCAGGGAACAGGTGCGGATATGATCAAAGAAGCGATGACCCGCCTGTACAGGGATACCAACTATAAGATCATCCTGACCGTTCACGACGAGATCATGCTGGAAGTGCCGGAAGACGAAGCGGAAACGGCAAAAGAAGTCCTGCGCAACATCATGATTGCGGCGGGGAGCAAGTTCATATCTCCGATAGTCGTGGACGCAGAAGCAAACGTGGGCAAAACATGGGCGGACTGCCACTAGGTTCTGTACGAAGTGTTAGGTATAACACAAGGTTTCACCTACTAACATTTTAAGTGTTACCTAACATTCGGATAAATACAATACCAGCGAAAGGGGGTGAGTGCTACGGGGGTGGTTGTAAATGAGTTTAACGGTAAGTGTCCGTACGGAATATGTGAATGCCAAGAAGCTCGCCTTTCAGCAGAAACACGACAGGCGGGAACGAAAACGGATACCGCACTACATCAATCCCGAACTGTCCCGCCTGAACGAGTGCGTGATAGACAAAGGATTTTCCGCAAAGGAACTGCTTGAGACGAACCGGGCCGTCCGACAGAAAGCAGTCGAAGAAGGCCGCTGTCCGCTCAAGCGCATAAGACGCATCAAGGACACGGACGCCGTAGCCTTCCGGGGCATCATCACGTGGGGCACGGAAGCACAGAAGATCATCAACTCTCTCGACGGAGAGACGCAGAAGAAGCTTTACCTTGAGATCGCCCGCCGGATTTCAAAAGAAGCGGGAGTGCCGTTGCTGTCTTTGTACATCCATCGGGACGAGCAGGCACCGCACGCACACTTCACGATGAACAAATTCAAACAGGACGGAAGCACTGTCAACCTGAAAAAGCAGGACTTGAAGCGCTTTCAGGACATTGCGGGCGAAGTATGCGGGGAGTTCGGCCTGCCGATATCGCGGGGCATTCCCAAGGAGCAGAGAATTGCGGAAGGCGCACCTGCGTGGGAGTACCTGCACAAGACCGTCCGTGAACTTCACGAAAGCCTGCCGAAAGAACTCGAGATGAAGGAACAGGAATTAAGACAGATAGAAGCGGATCTGAAGCGCCGCAGGGACGAGCTTGATGCCGTAAAACGGGAGATAGAAGAGCTGGAAGAAGCCCGCAAGAAGAGATTAAAGGACGTAGAAGACAAACAGCGTCTCATAGAGAAGGCAAAAAGACAGCTTGAAGAACTTGCCGCCGCCGGCAGAGCGGAAAGCGAGAAAGCTCAAAAGCTCGAAAAGCGCATCTCGGTTTACGAGAACCGTATATCGACATACGAGCGAGAGATATCGGAGAAAGAGCAATCCTTAAACGAGAAGAACAAAGAACTTGAAAAGATGATGCAGGCTCTGGAAGTTTACGGGAAACTGCTGGCCGAGCGCAAGGACAAGGCCGAAGAGACGGAAAAGCTCAAGGCGGAAAACGAACGGCTGAAGAAGGCGTTGGGCGAGATCAAAGACGGCCTGATCCGGTTCGGCGCAAACCTGAATAAGGAACTTCAAAACGTAAAACCTAACCGGCGGGAGTTCTTTGAAGAGACGTTTGCGAAGGCGGCGGAAGGGGTAAAAAGCGGTGCCGTGGATCTTTTGATGGAAGCCTTCTACGGCGATATTGAAGCTCACTATATGAGATCGTGACTTTTTCGGTGAAATCAATGGTTTGGAATGTTTCACGTGAAACTTTGAAGAACCCGCAAATGTGCCTTCTTTCACAAAACTTAAGGTAAAATTTACCTTAAGTTCCGTTCCTTCTTTCACAAAACTTGGGGTAAATTTTTCCCCAAGTTCCGTTCCTTCTTTCACAATGTTAAGGACAATCCCGGGACGTCGGGATCAACGACTTTGGGGACAAATGGGGACATAAGTTCCGTATTACCCTATATGAAAAATGAAAATTCGGTTTATACGGAAAACGTGTCCCCATGTGGTCCCAAATAAAATGGCACCACCACTTGTGGTAAATTTTGCCACAAGTTCCGTTCTTTCTTTCACAAAACATAAGGTCAATTTGACCTTAAGTTCCGTTCCTTCTTTCACAATGTCTTGTAAAAAAGGAAAAATTTTCCTTTTTTCGTCTACTGCCGTCGTCCCTGCCGTTATACCCGTCAAATCGTGCTCTACGGCGCCCTATTTCACGTCAAACTTTTCAAAAAGGTATAAACACATGGCTGAGACAAAAACAGGGGGCAAATAGGGCGTCCTAGAGCGCTTTATGCCTTTAGAGAACGTCCAAAACCCGCATGGTTATGGCATTTTCGGCACTTCAAGGACAAAGGCCGAAAACCCGCATGGTTATGGCATTCTTAAGATCACGCAAAAAGACGAGACCAAGGGCAAACTCTCACTTTCCCGTCATGCAAGAAGCGGGGACTATTCTGCCGATCTTCCGACGGCGCTCTCCGCATAAAAACATTCGCAGGAACACGATTCCGGATATCCCGCCGACTACGTATCCCGCCTTTTGCATGATCAAACGCAGGCGGAGAGCGGCGGCGGAAAAGATCGGCACAAAAAATGGGCTTGCGCCATGTGCCTTGCTTTTAATGTTCGGCAGGACGGTCGGTCTCTCGCTCTCGATTCGCTCGATCCCGCCCGTAAGGCAGGAAATGAATCCGAGCGCCGACATGATCAAGGCCGA
>Ga0208938_1001944_pt1 | contig 11409 bp, 9 predicted proteins | sample AD_UKC125_MetaG_FD_184434 | JGI IMG/M metagenome (GOLD analysis project Ga0208938, IMG submission 184434) | Active sludge microbial communities of municipal wastewater-treating anaerobic digesters from USA - AD_UKC125_MetaG (SPAdes) (version 2) | ecosystem: Engineered > Bioreactor > Anaerobic >... | reverse complement strand
GTGATCAATGTGGCTGGCGGAACCAGTGCTTGGTTGGGTGACTTGGAATAAGATGAAGAAGGCTGGGAAATTCCCAGCTTTTTTAGATTTGGCTCCGTTCAGATTTGGTATTTTTGGCTGAAAAAATCAGGGAGAAGTGTGGTATAATAATGTGTTGACTATCTAGAATTTATGAGGAGAAATGCAATGAAGATTTCTGAAGAAGAAGTGCGTCATGTGGCCAATTTGTCAAAGTTGTCTTTTTCTGATACGGAAACGACAGAATTTGCGACGACCTTGTCAAAAATTGTGGACATGGTGGAGCTCTTGAAGGAAGTGGATACCGCAGGTGTTCCCATTACCACGACTATGGCGGATCGCAAAACGGTGGTTCGGGCGGATCTGGTGGAAGCTGCGACTGACCGCGATGACTTGTTTAAAAATGTGCCCCAGGCTGAGAACTACTATATCAAGGTTCCAGCGATTTTGGAAGATGGAGGAGATGCCTAATGACCTTTAACAATAAGACCATTGATGAGTTGCATGACCTTCTGGTAAAAAAAGAAATTTCTGTAACGGAGCTGACCAAGGCAACACTGGCAGATATCCAGGAGCGCGAGGGGGCCTTGAACTCTTTTGTGACCATTGCAGAAGAAGCTGCCCTGGCTCAGTCCCGTGCCCTAGATGAAAAGGGTGTGGATGCTGATAATGTGATGGCAGGGATTCCTGTGGCAGTTAAGGATAATATTTCAACCAAGGGGATTTTGACGACAGCTGCCTCCAAAATGCTTTACAATTATGAGCCGATTTTCAATGCGACGGCGGTGGAAAACCTTTATGACCAGGATATGGTGATCATCGGTAAGACCAACATGGACGAGTTTGCCATGGGTGGTTCTGGTGAAACGTCTTACTTTGCTGCGACAAAAAATGCCTGGGACCAGACCAAGGTGCCAGGTGGTTCATCCAGCGGTTCGGCTTCGGCGGTGGCTTCTGGTCAGGTCCGTCTGTCTCTGGGTTCGGATACGGGTGGTTCGATCCGTCAGCCTGCTGCCTTCAGCGGTATCGTAGGGCTCAAGCCGACCTATGGTACGGTGTCTCGTTTTGGCTTGATTGCCTTTGGTAGCTCGCTGGATCAAATTGGCCCTTTTTCCCAAACGGTCAAGGAAAATGCCCAGCTGCTCAATGCCATTGCCAGTGAGGATCGGAAAGATTCGACCTCTGCGCCGCATCGAGTAGCGGACTACACCAGTAAAATTGGTCAGGATATCAAGGGGCTCAAGATTGCCCTGCCCAAGGAATATCTGGGTGAGGGGATTGATCCTGAGGTTAAGGAAACCATTATCAATGCAGCCAAACACTTTGAAAAATTGGGGGCGACCGTTGAGGAAGTCAGCCTGCCTCACAGCAAGTATGGGGTAGCTGTTTACTACATCATCGCATCCTCTGAAGCCTCTTCCAACTTGCAGCGCTTCGATGGGATTCGCTATGGTTATCGGACAGAGAACTTCAATAACCTGGACGACATCTACGTCCATACCCGCAGTGAAGGTTTTGGTGAGGAAGTCAAGCGCCGGATTATGTTGGGGACTTTCAGCCTGTCATCCGGTTACTACGATGCCTACTTCAAGAAGGCTGGCCAGGTGCGGACCTTGATTATCCAAGATTTTGAAAAGGTCTTTGCGGACCATGATTTGATTTTGGGGCCAACGGCACCAAGTGTAGCCTTTGATTTGGACTCTCTCAGCCATGACCCTGTGGCCATGTATTTGGCCGACCTTTTGACTATTCCAGTCAATTTGGCTGGTCTTCCAGGAATCTCCATTCCTGCTGGTTTTGCCCAAGGTTTGCCAGTTGGTCTGCAGCTAATCGGTCCAAAATATTCAGAAGAGACCATCTATCAGGCTGCGGCAGCTTTTGAAGCAACGACAGATTACCACAAACAACAACCTGTCATTTTTGGAGGTGAGAAATAATGAACTTTGAAACAATTATCGGGATTGAAGTCCATGTGGAGCTCAACACCAACTCCAAAATTTTCTCCCCATCGGCTGCTCATTTTGGACAGGATCAGAATGCCAGCACCAATATCATTGACTGGTCCTTCCCAGGAGTCCTGCCGGTTTTAAACAAGGGGGTTGTGGATGCAGGTATCAAGGCTGCCTTGGCCCTGAATATGAGCATTCACCAAAAGATGCACTTTGACCGCAAGAACTATTTCTACCCTGACAATCCCAAGGCCTATCAGATTTCTCAGTTTGATGAACCTATCGGCTATGATGGCTGGATTGATGTGACCTTGGAAGATGGGTCGACCAAGAAAATCCGAATTGAGCGGGCTCATTTGGAAGAGGATGCGGGGAAAAACACCCATGGTAGGGATGGTTATTCCTATGTCGACCTCAATCGTCAGGGTGTGCCCTTGATTGAGATTGTTTCGGAAGCGGATATGCGCTCGCCAGAGGAAGCTTATGCTTATTTGACAGCTCTCAAGGAAATTATCCAGTATACAGGGATTTCGGATGTCAAGATGGAAGAGGGCTCCATGCGGGTGGATGCCAATATTTCCTTGCGTCCCTATGGTCAAGAAGCCTTTGGTACCAAGACCGAGCTCAAAAATCTCAACTCCTTCTCCAATGTCCGCAAGGGCTTGGAATACGAGGTGGAGCGCCAGGCCAAGATTTTGCGCAGCGGTGGCCAAATCCGCCAGGAAACCCGCCGTTATGATGAGGCAAGCAAGTCTACAATTTTGATGCGGGTCAAGGAAGGTTCTGCGGATTACCGTTACTTCCCTGAACCAGACCTGCCCCTCTTTGAAATTGATGATGCCTGGATTGAGGAAGTGCGCTCAGAGTTACCTGCCTTTCCAGCAGAGCGCAGGGCTCGGTATACTTCTGAACTCGGTCTATCAGCCTACGATGCTAGTCAGTTGACAGCCACCAAGGCCCTGTCTGATTTCTTCGAGGCAGCTGTAGCCCTGGGTGGCGATGCCAAGCAGGTATCCAACTGGCTGCAGGGTGAGGTGGCTCAGTACCTCAATGCGGAAGGAACTTCCATTGAAGAAATCAGCCTGACACCGGAAAACTTGGTTGAAATGATTGGTATCATCGAAGATGGAACCATCTCATCGAAGATTGCCAAGAAGGTCTTTGTTCACCTGGCCAAGGAAGGCGGCTCTGCCAAGGAATATGTTGAAAAGGCTGGTTTGGTGCAGATTTCAGACCCTGCTGTCCTGATTCCAATCATCCACCAAGTCTTTGCCGACAATGAGGCTGCTGTGGCGGACTTCAAGTCTGGCAAGCGCAATGCTGACAAGGCCTTTACAGGTTTCTTGATGAAGGCAACCAAGGGACAGGCCAATCCACAAGTGGCCCAGCAATTACTGGCTCAGGAATTGCAGAAGTTGTTGGATTAGGGTAAAACGAAAATCATAAACAGACTCATGAAAAGAACTGCTTATACTGTATGGTTTAAGCAGTTCTTTTTTAAAAGATTGGCATGTTAGAAAAGGAATGATGATTCGCAATGCCTTTGGCGAAATATCAAGGTCAAGTACCATCTATCTCTCAGGAAATACAACGTGAAGGATTGAAGAGATGATGGATTTATGGATATGGCAAGTGATATTTTTCGCTTTCTTTTTACAGATCGAAGATGAATTGAAAAATACAGCCTTGTTTTACAGGGCTGTTTTTTCTTATAAATCCAATCGGTAAAGGGCATAGCTCCGACGTTTTTCTTGAAGTTCGGGGGCGTAGCCCTGAGTGACTTTCCCTTGGTGAATAAGGGCGCCAATGGTCAGGGCTCTTCGTTTTTGAACGGCTTGGTATATGGGGAAGGATAGTGCACTCCCCAGTCCCAAGTGTCCGGGTTTGACACCGAGATAGAGGAGGATGTAGCGCTTGGCACGATAGCGCTCTTTGAAAAATGTTACGATATCTAGCAAGGACATTTTTTTGTATATCCGATTCCCATAGTCGGGTAGGGAGATGAGAAAACCGACTAATTCTTCCTGATAAAATGCTAGCTTGACCATTGAAAAGTCAAGAGCTGTCTTGAGGGAGGAAAAAATATGTGAGAATTCTGGACTACTGATAGCTTGATAAGTTGGAAAGTCTTGGTAGAGCTGGCTAAGTAGTTGGAAAACTTGGGGAGCGTAGTGTTCCCATTCCTTTCTTTTAGGTGAAAAGATGCAGTAGCCTTTTTTCAAAAATTCTCTGTAGCGTTTCTCCATTTTTTTCTGTTGCTGTCCTTGTTCCACCTGACTATAGAAGTTGGAGAGGTAGCAATCAGTCACCACAAAGCCTGCTTCTTGCCATAGTTTGGGATAGTAGGAGGGATTATGAGGTTCACCTGAAAAAATGGCTTCATGAAATCCAGAGGTTTTCATACGGTAACCAAGCCAAAAACTAGCATTTATGGGTCCGATGAGGGCTATTTTACTTTTGTTTTGGGCTTGGTGCTTCATTTTTGTAAATAGTTGAGAAATGACTGCTTGGTTGTCGTAGGCCTCGAAATAACCCAGGTAAGCTTCGTTGAGATGCGGGTAATAAACGAGAGCGCAACGGGCTTGGATTTTTTTGTCCTGGTAGGCTACATAAGCCTGAAATTGGTAATAGTGAGAAAGGACGTGGCAACCAGCAATTTGTTGCTGTTCCTCTTCTAGGTTTTGCATGATGTCGGATTTTGAATAAAGTAGAGAGGGGAGGGACAGGAAATCTTTTTCCTCCTGACTCCCCGCCTTTACAGGTCTAATTTCTATCATGGTTTAGTCTCCTAATGATACCAGTTGTCCCATCCATCTCGATTTTTTCTCCTGTTTGGAGAACTTTGGTTACATGAGGTACATTGACGATGGAGGGGATACCTAGTTCTCTGGAAATAATGGCTGTGTGAGAGAGAAGTGAGCCTTGCTCAGCGATGACTCCCTTGGCCTGCATGAGAGCGTAAATCCAACCAGGGTCAGTCATCTTTGTGATGAGGATTTTATTTTGAAGGTTTGGGTAGGTCTTGGATTGTCTCAACAATCAACACCTCTCCTTCAACTATACCTTCGGAACAGCCGATTCCTCGCAATTTATCCGAATGTTCTTGGACTAGATGGTTGGTTTGACTAGGTTTTTTTCCACAATGGTCTGATTAAAAATCAGTCGCCGAGGCAGGGTAATTTCCTGGTCTTCCAGCATCTTAGCTTTTCTGTTTGCGATTAACTGGTGAAATGATAAGGTGTCCTGATGGCTGAAAATTTCTTCCTTTGTCAGGTAAAAAATGTCATCTGCTTGGTCGATGATGTTTTGATGGGCCAAGTCTTGGCCAATTCCTCTAAAAATCTGTCGGACCATACCATAGATACGCGTGCGGTTTAGACGGGAAGACTCTCGGTAGGAGATTCCAGTTAAAGCTCGCTTTTTTAGCCAGCGGCCAATGAAGGAAGTTCTTCTTTGTTTGGATGAAATTTGCTCAGTTGAGTACTGTAACTGAGGGCACTTTTCCTGTCGCAAGTAGTTCAATAAGGTACTGGGATGACTACGGAATGTTTTTGTTTCCAGTTTTAATTCCTCAGGGGCTCGGTCTCCGTAGAGATGAATAAAATCAACTAGACTTTGAGTAAGGAAACTATCGGCCACGGTTAGTCTGTCCGTCAATTCGGCCTCCGTCAGTTGCAATAGTTCATGTAATTCCATCTGTATTTCAGGGTCATTGTTTAAGGTTTCCTGGATTTTTTCCAAGGCTAGGGCTGGCTTCATACTCTCGATAGCTTCGATACCGGCAATGTCAGACTGAATGACTTCAGAACCAGTAATTTTTTTTAAGAAGCCGACATGCACAAAGGCATAGAGATCGTTAATGAGAGTCAGGTCCCAGTTGGCTAAGATAGACTCATGCAGGGTTTGATAGAGTTTTTCCTGTTGGTCAATTGTGTTTTCAGGCTGATAGTGATTATGGAAGAAGGCTTCAACCGTCTGGAATTCCTGTTCCAGTTCTTTCATGGCCTTGGGAGAGCGATGAAAAGCACGAAGAATACGCCAGGCCACACCAATTTTGTCGAGTAGGCTTATTTTTTGCTTCGAATCTGGGATGTTCAAGTCGCTGATTCCGAGCATATCCTGCCAGATAGGAATGATTTGCTTGGAAAAAGGAAGTAGATGAAGCAGCTGGTACCAGTTTTGAATCTGGTAGTAGAGGCGGCTGTTGATGGGAGACACCATATTTTGAAAAACAGGTTCGTATGCTGCTAGAATATGGTTGTTCGAACCAACCAGACGTTTGGCCAAACTTCGAAAGATGCTGCTGTATGCCTCTTGCACAAAGCTAATCGTTAGTGGACTGGACAGACCTGGATAACTCTCAACGATGTTGCTATTATCCAGAATGATGAGCTGGTCTGTTTTTATTGTGGTAATGGGGCGGACTTGAAGGAGATAAAGCTCTTCCTGTTCAAAAGCAAATTCTATGTCAAGATAAGGGCCGAATGTAGTTATGAGAGTTTTGGCACAGTCAGTCAGTTTTTTGATATGTTGATCTGTGACAACTGGGCTATTCGGGCTTTTTTGAATGGAGGTTAATCCTTCTTTGGGGTGGTAGGTCACCATGGTTGTCGGTATGCGGTCTTCGACCACCGCATCACCAAGACCACTGCCAAGTACTATTTGGTGTTCATTGATCGCTCCTAGTGGACTGGCAGTAAAATAAATACCGGAAAGACTGCTGGCAACCATTTCTTGAACAATGACAACCATTTTGGCATCCTGAAGGGGAACTTCTTTTTCTAGAAAGTAATGGAGAGCAGAAGGGGTATAGAGGGAGAGAAGGCAATTCTCGATAGCCTCTAATAAGTCCTCGTGACTGACATTGAGATAGGTCTCGAAGCGGCCAGCGAAGGAATGGACTTGTCCATCTTCCACAGTCGCTGAGGACCGCACGGCATAGAGTTTGTTTGCCGAAAAGGAAGTCAGCAAAGCTAAATCCAATTCTTTTCTTAGGGATAGCCGGGCTGTTTCGCGCAATTCCCTGCTTAGAGACTCGAATTTTCTGTCCGAGAGTTGTTTGTTTTTTTGACGTAACCATGTCAGACTTTCTTTTGTTTGAAACCAGTCAAAACTCAGGATCTGAAAGTTAGGCACCAAAAAGCCAGCCTGTTTTAATTCTAAGAGATGGTAGGCCTTGCCACCAGCAGTGGTAGCCTGACCGGATGTGAGTATTTTCATGTTAGCATTCCTATGAGGAGATAGAGGGCGACTGAAATGACCATGGTGATTTCGGTGATGTAGGTGTAGCGTTCCACTTGCTCTTTGATATTATAGCGATTGGGGTCTTGGATATACTGCTGGAAGCGTATGGTCATCCAGATGACATTAGCAACGAGGACAAGGACACCTAGTAGAGAAATTTTCCAGAGTAGGATGATGTTCGTAACGATATCCAAGAGCGTGATCACTTGTACAAAGCGGGTAGCCTTTTGGTATCCAAATAGTTTGGAGTAGGTCACATATTCGGTTTCATCTTTGGGAGCGCGGATTTTTCGGCTGATTTCCCAAATTAAACTAGGAAAGTACATGGTAAAGGCTAACAGGATAGTCGGTAGAGAGAGAAGTGGAAGTCCGTACTTGTAGCAGACAAAGGTGATGGTGTAGATGTTTAGGATCATCATGACCGGATTGTGTGTGACCAAGGCCAAAGGCAAGGAATTTTGAATCTTATCTTTTTTGAAAAACCAAAAGGACATCAGCGTTCCATAAATATAGAGGAAGAGGAACCAGCCTTGGTTGTTCATAAAGAAAAGGTTGAGAAGGACAGAAACAGTGACAATGACTGTGAGAGCTACAGCCAAGTCCTTCTTGAAAACACGACCCGATGGTAGAGCGCGCTCAGGGAAGAGGCGGCGATCTGTCTCGTAATCCTTGAAGTCATCCGCAATACGCAAAATCATGAGGAAGACAAAGATGGTAAAGACTCCGATAAATTCTTGAAAGCCAATCTGAAAAGTTTTGACGCCTGTATTTAAAAGGAGGACAAAGTATATTTCAAAAAACATGATGGCAGCTAGACCAAAGCGTGGCAGTAGGGGGTACATTTCCCTGAAATAGATTGCTAATCGTTTAAACATAGGTTCCAATCCTTTCTCCTAATGAAACTTGTATTTCTATATCTTGCTGGCTATAGTGCCAGATATCTTGGTCCAACTCAATGCTGTCCTTGGGATAAAGGACCATAATACTGGAGCCTCCCAGACCAAAAAAACCTTTTTCTTGCCCCTTGACCAAACTGGTAAGAGGATGATTATGAATGCGACCAACGAGAAGGGCGCCGATTTCCATTTGAACAACCTTGCCATGTTGACTGTTAATGAGCGTCAGGCAACGCTTGTTTTCCTTGAAAACAGGATAAATCTCCTGAGCGAGCTGACGGATAGTATGAAGTTTACCGGCAATATTTTTCTTATATAAAATGTCGCCGGTTTCGCAAGAGATGTAGCGATGATAGTCTTCGATACCCAGACGATAGAGGCAAAGTGTTCCGCCTTCGAATTCTTTAGCTAGGTTGGCATCTTGGAGTAAATCTGCCAAGGTATAGTCCTGCCCCTTGATGGTTACTGTGCGCTCTTGGTGGACTGAGAAAATCTGTAATTTGGCATCAGCCACAGCTAGGACCTGATTCATTTCAAACAGGGGACGCCTATCTTCCTTGAATTTTCGGGTGAAAAATTGAGCAAAACTGTTATAATCATCCCTTTCAAACTGTCTCAGTTCTATTTGGTAGGTCTGAACGAAGTCAGCTATTTTTTTCTTGGAAAAAGGACTGTAATCCCAGATGGTAGCGAGGCTAGAAAAGAGGGGGAACGTGATCCACGGAAGAAGGAATTTCCCCCAGGAACGGTCATAGAGCTTTTGCAAAAGTTCGTCCTGATAACCAGCTTGTTCGATGACTTGTTGGGTCTTTCGATGATAGATTTTTACCATAATAGAAAACTCACTAGGATAAAGATGGTTAGGCTAGCAGCTAGAACAAAGCCGATATAGGCAACCTTGTTTGGCTTAGGAATCCTTATATTCCAAACAAAGAGGAATGCCATAAGCATAGCTAAAAGTGGCAATCCCATGGAAAAGAATGAGGGATTTAACAGCTGACAGAGGACATAAAAGACAGGAAAAACAAGGGCACTGTATGTGACTGGAACTCCTGTAAAATAGGGATCTCGTCCGTCATCTGATTTTGCATTGCGGTTAAAGTAAGCTAGGCGCGTGATGGCAGAAAAGCAAAAAATAAGAGTCAGAGGCCAAGACAGCCATTGGAAGGGAATGGTCTTTATAATGAGAATAGCTGGAAGGGCTGCAAAATTAATGACATCACAGAGCGAGTCCAGCTCGAGACCGAAAGCTTTTTCTGCCTCAGTTCGCTGGAAGGAATTGGCAAAAAGGCCATCAAATAAGTCGCAAATTCCGCTTAAAATAAAGGCCATCATTGCTAGGTCTAGCTGACCACGCCAGATCCATCCTATGCTTGTTAGAGATAGGAAAAGACCTAGATAAGTTATCAAATTAGATAGCTTGTATTCACCAATAATCATGTAAGTTTACTCTCCTCTTTCTCGATGGTTACACACTGTTCGTAGGTGTTTAGTGTCACAATCATACCAGTTTTCAATTGTTCTCTGGCTCCTTTTACACAGACCAGGGCAGGAATCCCATACTCTCTGGCAACGATGGAAGCATGACAGAGGATTCCGCCTGTCTCAGTGACGAGACCTGCGATTTTACCAAAGACAGGGGTCCAGCCGGTATCGGTATATCTGGTGACGAGGATTTCACCGGCTTGGACATCTTGCAAATCTGCTAAATGTTCAAGGACTCGAACAGGCCCCTGTACCCAGCCGCTGCTAGCATTAAGACCATAGAGGTTGCTAGTCTTCTTTTGCTTGTTAGCAGATAGAACAGGCCTCTTATCAAATAGATCTCCCGGTATGGTGTTTTCCCGATAAATCTGGCAATAGAGCTGGTTTTTTCGGATGTTTTCCCGAAGTTCTTGTGGGCTTATTTTTCCTTCAATACATTCTTTTATTTCTTCCCATTGACAGTAGAAGAGCTCTTCTCGCTTTTCTAACCATCCAACTTCCAGATAAGCATCAGCTAGTTTCAAGGTCCACTGGCGAATCAGATGGTAGTAGCGCGTAGAAATATCCTTCCATTCCTCCCGCCACCAGAGCAAATCTCGCAGGAAGGCAATCTCCTTTTGTACCTTTTTCCATTTTTTATTTCCAAGTCTGGTTTGGAGTTCAACGGTCAAAGTCTTTTGGGGAATGGTCGACTGGGAGGGCTGTGTTAACATCTGCTGCAATTGTTGGATGATAAAGAGGGGATTTTCTGAAAAACTGGATTCCAATAAATTCAATTCTCTTGCGGAATGGTAACCATAATGGGCTAAAAATGCTCTGATTTCCCTCATATCCTCTCTCGCTTGGGAGAGTTGTCCCAGAAGAATCCGAGGGGAAGAAGAGCCCCACTCAGCTAATAAAGCAGGGTCTGACTGGATAATTGTAACAATCTGTTGCAATGCCGTCATGGGTTTGAGGTGAGAAACATTTCCTAAATCTGCAATAAGGGCTAAAAATTCCTCTACACTTAGCCATTTAAGCAATTGGTTCTTTTTTAGAGAGAGCTGAACTGTGTTGACAAAAACCTGCCAGAAATATCTTTTCTCTGTTTGTAGATAATCTTTGGTAATGAGTTCGAGCCAGATCCTTTCGATTTGTTTTGGCAATAGATCTTCTGATAATTGCTTGTCCAACTCATGGTACCGAACTAGCAGCTTCTCCATGTTGACCTTGTTATCTCGTTGCCACTGTTTGGTCGTTTTATTTAGAGACAAAGCGACCTGTAATAGATGGCTGATAGAACTTGGTGTCCAGCGACTTTTGAAGCCTATCCCTTGGTAATTTTTTTCAACACCAAGTTCATCGTCAAATTCTTGTTCGATATAACCAGGAATCTGTTCCATAGCTTTTTTGACCATCCCCAAATTCCAGTAGGGACGGGCATAGCAGAGTTTGATGAGAGAGGATAACTCCTCTTTTTTGACTAAATGATGCTGGAGAAGAAATGCCTCCAAGCTAGTCTGCCAACTGTAGTGGTAAAGGCTCCACATAAGATTGGGGCAGGATTGGGCGGCTACTCCTCCATCACGGTAGTTGGCTGTTGTCCAACGACCGTCTTTAGCTACCTGGCTAAGTCGTGTCATCGGTCTTGCTTGCAGGAAATAGATTTCTTGATCGGATAGGCAAAATTCGATATCCATGGGACGACCAGCCTGTTGGCTGATGGCTAAGGTGTGAGCGCGGATTCTCTCTAATTGCTGATTGGATAATAACTGATTTTCTACCATTGTAATTTCTTCAAACCAGTCACAGCAAAATGAATAGGGGGCCTTTTGACC
>Ga0208938_1001933_pt1 | contig 11447 bp, 28 predicted proteins | sample AD_UKC125_MetaG_FD_184434 | JGI IMG/M metagenome (GOLD analysis project Ga0208938, IMG submission 184434) | Active sludge microbial communities of municipal wastewater-treating anaerobic digesters from USA - AD_UKC125_MetaG (SPAdes) (version 2) | ecosystem: Engineered > Bioreactor > Anaerobic >... | reverse complement strand
TGTCTATTATTAATCATACTTTGAACAATATTATTAACTGTAGATATATATTCATTTAAAGTTTCTTTTAAATATTGTTCTTGTTCTTTAGTCGGAAGTATTTTAAATTTTACTGTTACTTGCATAATTCACCACCTTTCAATATCATAATACTATTATTTTAATATTTTGTCAAGTGATTTAGCAAACATTAGCCTTCATCCCAACGACTATAGTCGTGGGCTTTCGGCTAGATTTTCTGTAATTTTATATATTTCTTATTTCAGCACAAAGATATGAATTATAATCAATACCATATATTTTATCTATTTTTTACCTAACATAATATCAACTCCTAATTTTTATTATCAGCATTAATTAATCTAACAAAGTATTCTTCAACTTTTTTATCATCTGCGGCTATTTTTTTAATAAACTGCATCCAATCATCAGTGCAAACATTTTTTGCAAAAGACGCACTCATTGCTTTATAAATCACGTATAAACCTTGTGCTACTCCTAAAAGATAATATTTGTATTCAGGCGATTCTTTGAAAATTTCTAAGTGAATATTTTCTGTTTCTGTGCGTCTATAATATTTATTTAAGTCTTTAATATCCATAAGATAGACCTCCATTCAGATAAAAATATTATTGTATTAAATTTTTTATTTGTTCATAAGTTTCTGTACCACTGTAAATATAATCAGATATAAAATATCCATATTTCTTTTGATTGTAAAGTTTCTTCATTTCGATACAGCACTCTTTGAAATTCACAATCCCATTTAATAACACGACTATTGGAAAGAAAATTGTATTAAGAATAATTACCTTCCAGTTATAAAACTTATGGAGTAATACTTCATGTTCATTTATGTAATATTCATATTTATCAAACCACATTATCTGCCTATGTTTAAACAACTGATTGTGTTGTTTTTTTGTTAATTTGAATTTTTTATATCCTTCGTCTAATGGGTTTTTATAAACGTATTTACTCATCATTAAACCTCCAAAATGAATAAAATGTAATTTGTTTAAAACTTATATTCTTCTCTACTTTCAAATACTTGTATTTTGTCTGTACATTTTGCGTTGTACGTCTACAGCAGTTACATTTTATATCTTTATAATATTTTATCATCATATACATCTCTCCAATAACTCTGGATTCTCGTAAATATTACCTTTCTTTAGGTATTCTTCAAACTCACATAATTTTTCTCTATCGCCATATGCATCTTCTATCATATACATTAAATTTTCTTCATCCCATATTACCTTATAAAGTCCTTCCCAACTTGCGTAATCTGCAACCATTACTAAATCTCCTAAATATATTTCATTGCCATTTTTATCTTTAACTCCAGTGTATGGTAATAATTCTATTTCATCAAAACTTAGTTCTTCTTTTTTGCCTACCATTGGTAGTGTGTCAAATGGTTCATAATAAATTATTTTTCTTCTTTTAAAATCAATTTCCCAAACATCAACCATACAGCCAGTGTAAATAACTTCTCCGTTTTCTATTACTGGTTTTACCCACGCTTTAAATTTGTATTCCATGTGATTCAACCTCACTTCATATGTAAATCTCTTTTTTATCATCGAATACAATTGGGGGTTCATCTATATCCCACCTATCATCCCAACAGCATACCTTTACTTTATAATCACCTTTACCTTCTTTTTGAAGTTTAAGTAATTCTTCGATAAATTCATTTAGTGTCATAATTTATTCTCCTTTCAATATCATCCATATTGAACAAATTTATCATTAATTAATTTTACTTCTCCGTTGATAATATCGTATTGTTTACTGTAGCCATCTTCTTCGTAATAAATTTCTAAGTGTTCAATTTTTTCAATGAAATAAGGCAAAATTTTGAACCATTCTTCTATAGTATCATCATAATTTTTTAAACTACATTGAAATGCCCAGTATCCTGTTTGTTTGTTCCATGTTCTATCAAATCCATCTGTAGGTACTCCACGCTTATATTTATCATAAGGTGCAGTTTCCCATTCGTTAGGCATATAACATAAAGAACCACAAGGTATGAACCTTGCTCTACTTACACTACCAAATGATTTTAAAACTTCATCGTTAGAATTTTTCCACTCTCCATTTAAAGCTATTTTTTCAAAATCATCTCTAAACTTTGATTTAACATAACCTTTAAACCTAATTCCTGTATACATCCCCATAATAAACACCTCATTCCTTGTAATAAGCGCTTTTTACTTTATATTCACCCTTGCATCAGGGATAGGTAAATTACTAATTATTTCTTGTATTCGCTCATGTGTTCTAGGGTCAATATAATTTCCTTTTAATTTATAAATGAGTTTGATTAAAAACTTCACATCGTCTTGCGTATATGACAAAGTATCAATCTTTTCTTCAACTTCATAAAATCTATTCCATTCGTCCATGTTCAACATAAATATACCTACCTTTAAAAATTAATTATAAGTTATTTTTAATTATATGTTGTTCTACTATCTTTGGAAGTTTAGAAATATCTTTTACCCAATATTCATAATTAGTTCCAGTATCCCATAATCCATATTTGCCACAATTCTTACATTTCATTAGTATTTTCCTATAAAAAGGCAATTCTACGCCTAACCATTGTTCTTCATGAAATCCTAATAAGCATTTAATCTTTTGTATCATTTCACTCACTCTCCATTTCTTAAATAATAAACTATATATAATTATTAAGTTTACCCAATATATCACTACAAGTAGCCATTATGCCTTGTATATATTTATCTTGATGTATTTGTATTCTATCTATATTTTCTTTATGTCGTTTCCAATATAAGCATCCTTCCTGTTTATCATATAATTCCCACAAATATGTTTGTGCCATAAAGAGTAATATAAATAATGCATCTTTTTCTCTTTCATTTAATTTTAACAAATACTCTTTATTACCATCAGTTTTGCTAAATTGTTTATAGAGTTTATTGTACAGTTGTTCTAATTCATTGTTAGCCACAGATAAATGCTTAAAATCTTCATCTGAAAGTTTTTCATTACATCCAAGATGATTAATTTTAACCATAATACTTTGTAATTCATTCAATATATCTTTCATGAGTTACACACTTCCTTCTAAATAAAAATGTAATTTTATTTTATTTTTGTATAATCTTTATAAATATATGTTGCTTCTAATGGCAATTCATTAATAGAGTTATTCTGTAATAAACATAACTTTTTAATATTATTATGTTCTCTAATAACATAAATGTTATTTTTGAAATCTTTAAATTTTGTACCATTTTTAAATTTAAAAATCTCATTAATAGTATATTTCCTAATATAAGGTTTAATTTTTTATATGTATTGTTCTATAATCTTGCATTTTACTTGTTTGATTTTTATTATTGTTAGAGTCATTATCATACCAATGAATATCATATCTTTTTGTCGTAGAATCATCATACATGATAACTATACAACAAATATCATCATATTGATGCAATCTATAAATCGGATTATTAATATTATTGCTCCAAGTTGTTGAGTAGCATACCTTTCCATTGTCAACAATAGTACATTCAAAAATGAAAATTTCATTTCGATTCTTATTATTTTCAATTATTTTAAATTTTTGAAAACATTCAAATGGAACACTAATTGACTCACAGTTTTCTAAATGAAATTCAACATTTTTTATATTGCTCATTTACTATCGCTTCTCCTTTAGATAAAATTGTCATTTTATTTAAAATACTTATCTAAAAATTGATAAACATACTCCATATTCCATTCACTTTCATTAAAAAGTTTTAATGCATCTTCTTTTGTTTTGGCATATCCTATAAACTTATCAATATCACCACAAGTATCACAAATATTAAAAGATAATTTATTTGATGATATATATAAACTGCCATCTATATGATTTTCATATATATACATAACATCATTCCTTACAAATTATTTTTATTGGAGTATCGTCTTTTTGTCTCCTAATGCTATAGTTTTAATATCTGCAAAATTTATATTAATATATTCTTTTATTTTGTCTATAGCATTTTCTTTAAATTCTTCTGTTTCCATATATTCTTGAACCTTATCAAATATTTCACATAATTCTTTTTGAGTCATATTTATTTCTCCTTATTTTCACTTACCCATTGACATGTATATTCTTTGACAAAAGAATCTTCCTTCCCCTTCTTTATTCTGATGAATTATTATTTTTAATATACGATTCTAATAATTCATCTATTTCTTTTTTATGTTGCAAATAATAATCTAAATCAGGATTGAACATCTTGGCTCTTTTACCTCGAATAACGTCTTCACTTTTTGCATTAGGTATGACTTTTATAATACTACCATTTTTAAATATAATTGTATTTTCTTCAGTTACCATTCCTATTGTCATATCTTTAAAAAGCAAAGATTTTACTTTACAATATATTGTCCATAAAGATTTTTTCATATTACTCCTCCTTTTTTGAATAAAATATCCCTTTTATACATTATTTCTCATTATCTTTCTTATATTTCGGACATATTACTGGTATACTTGACAAGCATTAAGTCTATTTCGATTGCACATATATTGCTTTAACCATCGTGTTCAACCTCGCTTTCCTTTTGTTTTGGACACCGTACATAACTATAATCTTCATCGCAAGCATCACATTCTAGCTGTAATAAATCACAAAAACAACACATATCATCTATGCTCATATCCCAAATGCGGAAATGTTCGCACTTCTTTTCCCAACAATCTTTTGGGAATCTGTCTTTGTCCTTACTCATCCTTCCTCACTCTCGCTTTCTTACGCTTTCAAAAAGCCCGATTATGCACTCGCACATTTTACACATACCTATACCTATCACAAAGCCACATAAAATTGTTAATAGGTGTCCTACTGCTTGTTTGAGAATAAATAATATATCATTCATCCTTCCTCACCCTCGCTTTCTTTCAATATTATATTAATAATTTTCAAACTTATTCCTAAATTCTTCTTCCTTTAGTTTAGCAATATAATATAACTTATAATCAATCCAATCTTTATCTGAAATATCTTTTATTAAAGTATTCCTTTTCTCAAAATATTCACACTCATAACATTCATCACAAATATTTAGCCCTACTTTTTGTCCATATTCTCCATAAGCACCAAAAGGACACCAGCAACTTTTAAAACCATCTTCATAAATAATATTAACAGGATGTTGACATATTGGAAATCTTTCTTTATATGCTTGAATTTCCTGTGGTGAATATAGACCATATTCCTTACATTTTTCATGTGGCAAAATACCTAACCTATAGTCAATCCAATCTTGTACTTCCATGTTGTCGGCATCAGCACCAGTAGCACATCTATTATAGAACAACTCTTGTCCTGCTAATGGCATTTGATTTACAAAATTCAAAATTTCATCTTCATATTCATAATATTCACCTTCTAAATCAGTTTTACCTTTGATTACATTCAGTTTCCACCAATCAGGATTAGTTACTGAATAACAATCATCACACAGTTGAATTCTAGTAGAAAAATTATCGAATTGACTTCCCCATCCTAAAGCTGGAATATTTATCTTATGTACAATTGTTTCTTTAAGACAGTTAAAACATGTATTTTCAGGGTTTTGAATCGCTTTATTTTCATCCATATTTATATCCTCCTTAATAATCATTATAATTTTATATTAATATTTTGTCAATAATATATCTTGAATTTTATTCTTCTACTTCTGCTGTCCTAAATGCTTCTTGTACACAATCATAACAATATTTTTCTTCGCCAAAATCATAATAATCATCGCCTTCACGTATTTCTTCATTACATAAATCGCAATAATAAACTACAGGTGGGTCTGGTGCATTTGGACATCGTGGATGATGAGGAAGTTGTCTACATATATCACAATACATAATACCACCTCTTTTAAATCAAATCAAACTTTTATATTAATATGGATAATAGTATCTATCTTTTACAAAATCACCTGTAGATTGGTCTGTTCCGCATTTTTCACAAACTTTCATCCCGCTTTCGTATACTAAAACTCTATGCCTACCACAACACACGCAATCTTCAGTTGCATAACTAGGAAGTATTCTATCTTCTTTCCCTTCTTTATTAAGTAAACCTGCTTCTATTAAATCTTCTTTGGATTGATAATACAAATATATCACTCCTTTTTAAATCAAATAACACTTTTATTTTAATATTATGTATTAATTTTTTGCATATAATAATCAACATAATCTTTTACTGTTTTAAACTTATCAGACACTCTCATGTTACTATTCAAACAATTTCTACAATTCGATTTTGGATACCATATTCCATCTTTGTAGTAATTCCCAGTTACAAAATATGTTTCATTATATTTCATCCAATTATTAAAGTTTTCGTTTATTGTATCTATACCACAGCAACATCTAGTATCTGTAAGTTTATGTAAATCATTATCGCCTACTCCCACAGGAATTTTTGTAATATTTTTAATTTGTTGTACATTCTTTTCTTTTATTTCTTTCTTTAATTCATAGTTTCTTCTTCCATAATCATAATAATTTTCTTTTACATTGAGAATTTTATTGTATGTATCAAATACTGTTTTATTATCTTTAGGTATTTTTAAATGTTCTATAGTAATATAGTTAATATAATCTTCTACATTTTTAATAAGTGAAATTGCTTCATAAATATCAATCAAAGGTTGAATGCGCAATCCTACCCAAAATTCTTTATTATGTAATAGCTTAATAAATTCTATTCTTTTTGTAGCAGTTGGAGTATTAATTTCGTGTACTTTAATAAAATTATCATTAAATCCAATTAGGCTAATTTGAAAAGCATGAATATTAGGATTTAATATGTTCCAGTATTTTTCAGGTAAATTAGCACATTTTGTAGAAATCATCACTGGATAATTATATTTGTTAGTTAATTGTAAAAACTTATAAGTTAACCCATATTCCCACTCTCTATCTTGGAATGGGTCTGACATGCCTCCCAAATGTAATGGCACTTTATGTCTTAGTAATTCAATATTTATATCTTTATATGCTTTTTGCGTATCAAATGCCTTATAAAATAACTTTTCTATAATATTAAAATCAGCAACATCAAAATCACTTGAATAGTTCCCATTTCTTGAATTAGCATAACAATATTTACACCCAAAATTACATCCTTTATATGTATCAATTCTGAATGGGTTTCCACAAAACTTAAATTGTTGAGTTAAAGCTATTGGATACTTATACATACATACTTCCCCTATTTTATATTTATATTTTATTGAATTGTTTTTGTGTTTTTTATAAAGATTTTATTTTAAATAAAATCGCAGTTTTATTCAAAAACTATGCAATTAAACTATATCTATCCTGCAAATTATTATCTATAATATGCTTATTTATCCTGTTTTTTGCAATTTCGTAATACTCTTTATTCAATTCAAATCCTATGTAATTTCTGTTTGTGTTTATACATGCTATAGCAGTTGTACCTGAACCTATACAATTATCTAATATAACTTCATTTTCATTTGTATATGTTTTTATCAGATATTCCAATAATGCAACAGGCTTTTGAGTAGGGTGTAGTCCATCTTCTGAATTAAATTCCAAAATATTATTAGGATAGTTTGTATACCTTTGAATATAATCATTTTGTCGTGAAGGTCTTTCTTCTATTGTCGTGCCTTTTCTTGATTTGCCTTTATTAGAACATTGTTTATTTATTTCTATTATTCCTTGAGGATAGTATTTCATCATATTTTTACTTCCATTAGCAATATTGCCTTTACTGAAAACTAATATATCTTCATATTTTTTTAATGGACTATTTTTACAATTTAAAAAATTTCCCACTTTAGATTTAATCCATTTCCAATCGTATTTATATAATTTAATATTACTTAATCTTAAATAACTACTAAATGGTTCGCTTCCAAATAAAACAATAGCACCATTATCTTTAATAATCCTCTCATATTGTTCCCATAATGGTTCAAAAGGAATAATTGTATCCCACTTGCACGAAGTAGTTCCATAAGGCAAATCACACAAAATCATATCTATACTTTTATCATCTATGTATTTCATACCTTCCAAACAATCCATATTATATATTTTATTTATCTCAAGCAATTGATGATAGCACCACCTTAATTTTATATTATTATTTTTCCATTAACAACATTGCAACTTAAATATAAATCATTATCATTTAACTCTTCTTCAATATACTTATTATAGTTTTCTTCAGACCTAAAAATTGTATATGATTTAATTTTAGGAGAAATAGTTATATAAATTTCATTTTTGTTTCTATAATCTAAAATAGGCTCTGGTTTAAGTTGTATAGACAAAAATAATATTATATATTTAGCATCTTGTAGTTTAGAACGTTCTTTTACTTCTACTTTTTGAATATCTTCAATAAATAATTTTTCGCAATTTTTAGTTATGTGTGAATTGATAGTTAAATTTATTTTTTCATTTATATTCATAAATACACCTCCTAAATAATTTTAGATAATATTCATTTGATCCTATAGCAAAATCACAATTAGAATCTATACAAGCATAATTGCCTGTTCTTTCATGTAAATAACACTTTTTACCACATATAGGACACTTTAGATTTTTTGGAGGTTTAAGCATAAAATTAATTCCATTTCTTATCATATTTCAATTACCTCACAATGTTCTTTTAAAACCCACCCATAATTATATCCATTCATTAAGTATCTATCTTCTTTATTCAATCTTACAACATATTTACCTTTACCACTCTTTCTACTTTCAGATTGAACTATAAATTCTTTATCTATACAGTCTTTATACCATTCATATCCATCGCTTTTTATAATTTTAATTTTCATACTTATCTTCCTCACGAAGTTCCATCTTTATTTCCATTTCTTCAGCTTCTTCATCGTAATATACACATCCATATTTTAAAACATTAGCCTTACTGCAAATTTCCCAGCTTCCACAAGTATCACCCTTACACTTAGGATGTATTAATTTCATATTATCACCTCAATATTATATTTATATTTTAATAAAATTCCTATTTTATTAAAACATTCCCCTCAAAGCACGTCTTGCATTTTTTGCAACATCTTCTAATTCGTCAATATGATATTGAACAAGCGATAATAAGGTGTCTAATTTATTTTCTGCTTCGTCAATACAGTCTCTTAGAGCATTATATTCATTATCGGTTATTCGATTTTCTCTGTGCAATTCATCAATTAGTGTTCTTGCTTCTTCAAAATTCATTTACTTATTCCTCATTTTATGAAGTACCAAGCTCTTTTTCTATTTCTCTAATTTTTATATAGTTATCGCAACATAGTATTATCTCGTTAGCCCATTGTTTTATTAATTTAGCATACTGATCATCAAATAACTTATATTCTGCATATCTGGTTATTGCTTCACTCAAATCTTTAATTCTTCGTTGTTGCACATACCAATAAGGAGATGCCCCTATAGGTGGTTTTTCGTACTTCATAATAAACCTCCATTATATTTTTAATTCATCATCCTATTTCTGATTAACTCTAATAATTTTTCACTATCACAGAACGAGCCATCAGAATAACCTTCTATTACTGACTTATAATATTCAATAATCTCACTTTTATCTTCTTTTTGTTTTACCAGTCCTATTGTATTAACAAATCCTGATAGTTCATATCCACAATTAGGACATATGATGTGAGTAATAGGTCTCCCATATCCATCTCTAGGATTCATATAAGTTATTTTGTTTCTATCTTTTTTTTCGTCAAATTCAAAATTTATTTCTAGTTTTTTGCATCGTGGACAATAAAAAACATTTTTCATAAAATTGTGGCTGTGGAGACACGTGACTTTAGTCATGTGAGGAAACAGCCACATCTATCCTCCTTTCCCATAATAATGTTTTTGCCTTGCTTATAAGTTTTAAATCTTTACAATTGGCACTCCTATGAATAACTGTACCATCAAGTTTTCTTAAATCAAAATAACCAGAACTGCGTCTACCAAATATAAAACATTCTTGTTCTTTGTATTTTACTTTGTCAAATAATCTGAATCCTTTTACTAAATATGGCGCTTGATTTAACTTCTTTTTGCCGCCCTTTAATATATTGGCTTTATGAATTTGTCTATTGTGCCTTCTTACTTGCTTAATATAATACCAATAATCTAATCTTTTAACATTAAGATTACCACTTATACATAATGCATCAATCCTATGTTCTTTTGGTAGATTATTCTGTATTCTAGTGTTTTTAGTAATATATCCATAAGTTATTTTTACATTAGGGTACACTTCTTTAAGTCTATTATAAAATGTCCATCTCATAATACCCATAAAAGTAGCATCTTTAAATGATTGACCACGTTTTAAATTTAATTTTAATTTACCAGCATGATAATCTTTATGACAACTTTCACACAAAGTAATAAGGTTGCTTGGGGAATCCCCACCAGTTTTCCTTGATTCTATATGATGTACATTTAATATTTTATTTTTGCAACCCTTTTTGCCTTGACATTTATATCCATCTCTCCAAAGGATATATTCTCTTACGTTCCAAAATCCCAATTGTTCTCCTTGTTGGTATTGTTCACCTTCTATATCGGGATTTTTAATCTTTTGTATATCAAAGGAAGCAACTTCTATTATTATTTTTGATATAGGCAAAATTTCGTGTATCTTACTTATTATTTTTAAATGTGTTTGTATTTTATTTTCAACAGAAGGTGCTAACCAACCTTTATTTTTACTTCGTACTCTATTTAAAAATCGTGGCTTTCTATACCTTAATCTATTCCTTCTTGTACGTCTGAATTCTCTACGTGTAGATAGTAAGTCTACAATATCGTTTCTCAATTCTACTTCTGCTGAAAATAATTCTTGTTTGTCTGTGGTTGCAGACAATCCTATTATTTTACTTCCTGCATCTACACCTAATGTTATATCCTGCTTGGTTTCACCAGTTGCGTATAATAATTGAATTGTAAATGGTTCTCTTTTTACTACTTTAGCTTTACCTTGTTTTAAGAGTTTTCTTGCTTTACAAGGCGTTGTTGGCATTAATGGTTCTTTTCTTTGATTAATGACATATACTCTCAAGTTATGTCCTCCTTTCTGGAGTTAGTACCCTTAGACAATGTTACCTATACTTTTTGCACTTAACTCACTGTTCCTACCCATCAGAACTGTTTAAAGTTAAGCAACAGAGCTACGAACTAGGGTAAACATTCGTAGGTGTTATGATATAGGTAACGTAGCTTTCGCTTAGTCTAGTCAATAAAGGCTTTTGCAAGCCTGCCACTTTAGTGGTGGGTTATTGACACTTATTTTCTCCTTTTTCATTCAAAATGTTTTTGGAATTTTTATCTCCTAATACTAAAGATTCAATATCGGTAAAATTTTTGTTTATATATTCTTTTA
>Ga0208938_1001928_pt1 | contig 11464 bp, 14 predicted proteins | sample AD_UKC125_MetaG_FD_184434 | JGI IMG/M metagenome (GOLD analysis project Ga0208938, IMG submission 184434) | Active sludge microbial communities of municipal wastewater-treating anaerobic digesters from USA - AD_UKC125_MetaG (SPAdes) (version 2) | ecosystem: Engineered > Bioreactor > Anaerobic >... | reverse complement strand
AGAGGGCACGGTTGCCAACAATGTGTTGAAGTGGGGTACAGGTGCGCTGAATATTGATGGGTGTAGGATTGGGGACGAAGAAATCAAAACAAACGGACGTGGTAATATGTCAGGCTCGACGCCTATCGTGCCTCAATCAATGTTATACGTTGGGGGTACGCATATTGGACGTTTCCCTGCCAACCTCATCCACGATGGCAGTGATGAAGTGCTGGAACTGTTCCCGTACACTAAATCAGGTTCGATAAATGGAACATATAATAATACAATTATGGCACAATCAAATGGAAATAGGAATGGTAAGCCAATACATTTAGAGTTTACCGGCGATGAAGGTTCAGCTGCTCGCTTTTTTTATTGCGCAAAGGCAAGCAAGAGCGAACGCAATGCGGGGTTAGATGGCATAGAAGAAAAACAGCGAGACCTGAGTAGGAATGCACAACAGCCATCAATGAATGGTGGGGAAGGCAATCCATACAATAGAGGTGTAAAGCCCGTTTTTAATCATCATCCTACTGTTAAACCAATTGCTCTAATGCGTTATCTTGTTAGACTTGTTACACCACCTAACGGTATAGTATTAGACCCGTTCTGTGGAAGCGGAAGCACTGGAGTGGCAGCAGTCTTAGAAGGTTTTAGATTTATAGGCATTGATATTTCTGAAGAATACTGCGAAATAGCAAAACATAGAATTGACTATGCCATTAGAGAGAAGGGAAAACAGAGGACATTGTTTTAAGCAGTAAGAGAGTGGAGCGATTAAATGTTTACGATGCTATGGAACAAGCTATAAAAGATGCCCAAGCAGATGAGCTACCAGCAGTATTTTGGCGTAAGTTGTCCAGAATGCGGCGCAAAAGTGATTCACGAAAGCGGCTGTGTCGTTTGCCCAGTGTGCGGGTGGTCAATATGCAGTTAAAGGGAGGTGAAATACATGAAAGTGTGTATTGATCCTGGCCACGGTGGGAGCCAGCCTGGGGCAGTTGGCCCCAACGGAACATTAGAAAAGGATATAACCTTAGCTGTATCATTGAAGCTCAGAGATATTCTTAAAGCGCAAGGTATAGAGGTTGTAATGACGCGCGAAACGGATAAAGACGTTAGAACAAGGCCGCAGGAAAACGAGTTGCAAGCTCGGTGTAATGTGGCGAACAACGCAAAGGCCGACTACTTTGTTTCTATCCATTGTAACGCTGCTGAAGATAAAAGCGCGCATGGCACGGAAACCTGGTACAGCAATAAAGACCGCAAAAGCAAGGTACTTGCAAACTGTATTCAGGCGGAGCTTGTAAAACAGATAAAGAGAACTGATAGAGGCGTAAAAATAGGCAATTACTACGTTACCAATTCCACGAAAATGCCTGCGGTGCTTGTGGAGCTGGCTTTTATTAGTAACCCTGAAGAAGAAAAGCTGCTTAAGGATCCCGTATTCCAGAGGAAGTGCGCTCTTGGTATCGCTAACGGAATACTTAGAACAGTAGGTAAAGAACCGATAAAGGAGGTGAACAACGTGTTTAAGGACGTACCGGTAACACATTGGGCGTACAAAGATATTGAAAAATTGAGTAAGCTCGGAGTAATTAAGGGGGACGACAAGGGAAACTTTAACCCTGATAAACCTGCAACCAGAGCAGAGATAGCAGCTATGCTGTCGAGGTTATACGACGTAATTAAAGACGGTAAGTAGAAAGGTGTTAAGAAAGCGCAAACGCTATTGACACAATTACACATATGTGTTAAAGTGTATATATCCTGTAAGAGGGAGGGGCAAACATGAAAAGCGAAGGGAAAGTAGAGCTGAAAATGTTTGAAGACTATGGGAGGGAAATCGCGCGCGAGACTTGGCAACGCAGAGAGCAAGTAAACAACATTGACCTATGGGGAAACATTGTGTACTCGGTAGCCGCGTTAATGTACGAAGAAAACATGCTCGACTACTTCGCGTTGCGCTACGGGACGCTTGACGAATGCTACGAGTGTATCAATGTAGCACTGGAAGGTTTTAGGCAAGAAATGGACAATTTAATTCCTGGAGACAGCTCATGGCAGCTTATAGAGACAGACAAAAGCATTTATCTCACAAGCGAACAATAAAAATTAGGTGGAAACGCGTTGTTTTAGCGGTGGCGCTACTCGTTGCGTTACTTACCGGTGTGTACACGCTTATAAACTACCGAGCAAAACGACCAGTTGCTTATTTTTGTCCTAACTCAATAACTCGCACACCGTTGCAGGTTATAGTTTCAAACCAAAGCACTAGCGACATTACGACGCTTGTTAACTTAAAACCATTCCGAGGCGCAACTATAGAACCTATCTACTATTTACTCAAACAATCTGGTGTCGACACAACATTGGCTTTAGAAATAACAAACGCGTACACGAAATGCGGAAACGGAACTATACCACCGGAAGTACTGCTGGGCGTAATAAAGACAGAGAGTAATTTCAACCCTAACGACGTGTCATATGCTGGAGCGAAAGGAATCATGCAGCTGCTACCCAGGACGTTCAACATGTACGTAGAAACGTATCCTGAGCTCTTCAGTAAAGGCGACATTTTCAACGTGCAGGAGAACGTTTGTGCTGGCATTTTATATCTCCAAGATAGCTACGAGGCTTGGACTTCTTACACGACAAACGAAACTGAAGCACTAGACCTTGCTATCGGCTCGTATTTAATGGGCGTGCAAGGGTTAAAAAGTTTAGGCGATGATCCATTGCAAGCTGTAATAAGCGAGCAGCATTTCGTTAGCGAGTATGTAGAAAGGGTTAAAGAAAATGCAAGGTTGTACGTTTCTAACGAAGAAACACTAGAATGAATATAGCTGAAATTATCTGCCGCGTCGGCAATTGCAGAAACATGGCATAATAATGGTATATGAAGAATGGGGTATGGAGATAAGAATGATGCTGGTTAATGTTTATCTGGGGAAGATAACTGGGCTAAACAGTAGTGAGGATACATGAGCGAACTGTGGGAAAGGATGCCGGGGGAAAGTACTAAAGCCTATAGTGTGTTCTGCCAATACAGGGATCTAGGTCCTGAGCGTTCATTAGAAAAGTTAAGGCAAAAGTTGGCTAAAAGCAGATCGCGAGCGACGCTTACTAGATGGAGCTCTAAGTATAATTGGGTAGAACGGGCCAGGGCTTATGACGACTATATTGATAAGAAGAAGCGGGCTGAACATGAGAAGGCCATATTAAAAATGGTAGAAAGGCATGCAAAGCTTGCGATGGCATTCCAGCAACGTATAGAAGAGCGGCTAAAAAAGATAAACCCTGAAGAGTTAGGGCCTGCTGATCTTGTGCGATGGCTGGATGTTGCGACGAAGCTCGAACGGCTTAGCAGAGGAGAACCTACAGAAATAGGAAAGCAGGAAGTTACCCTTCCACCAGTTGTTGAGGTAGAGCTGAGTGACGACTAGGGTTAAGCTGCACAAAGGACAAACGCGGGTTTGGAAGAGCAAGGCCAAGTATGTAGCTATGCTTGCGGGCACTGGCTCAGGTAAAACTTGGGTGGGCCCTATATGGTTATATCGGGAGATACAACAACACCCAACCGGTTCTTTTCTTGTTGTGTCTCCCACATACCAAATGTTCCAGCGTATTGTATTACCCGAAACCTTGAAATTCATGGATGCTGTCGCTAAAGGCGAATACCGTTCAGGAGAAAGAACATACTACTTACCTACCGGTGGGAAAATTTACTTTGGCAGTGCAGATAACCCATTTTCGTTAGAAGGCGTGCACGTATACGCTGCATGGATGGATGAAGCAGGCCAGATGAAACGCGAGGCTTGGGACGTTGTATTAAGGCGTGTCGGGTTCCATAACGGTAGGGTGCTAATTACTACCACACCTTATAACCTTGGCTGGCTTAAAACGGAATTCTACGACCGGTGGAAAGCTGGAGACAAAGACTACGATGTAATTCAATTCGCAAGTATAGAAAACCCATACTACCCACGCGAAGAATTCGAAAGGGCAAAAGCGACCATGCCAGACTGGAAATTCAAAATGTTTTACTTGGGAGAGTTCACTAAGCCTGAAGGCCTAGTGTATGAAGACTTCGACTCTTCAAAGCACATTGTAAACCCATTCCCTATTCCCCCAGAATGGCGGAGAGTTATGGGCATCGACTTTGGGTATAACAACCCTACGGCTGCGGTATGGATAGCCGTAAGCCCTGATGATGTAATGTATGTTTACAGAGAATATTACAAGCGGAACAAGATACCGCAGGAAAGTGGGGCAGAGATACTGAGACTGTGCGAGGGGGAAAACATTGAGGCCGCATTTTGTGATCCATCAGAGCCAGCTGCAATTGAAGAATATCGAAGGCTTGGGATACCAGCTATAAGTGCTAACAATGCAGTTAAGAAAGGCATAGAAACTGTTATCGCTCGGCTCAAGGGCGACAGGTTATTCGTATTTAGGGGTCTAAATAACCTGCTCGATGAAATAGAAAACTACCGGTGGAAGGTGCATAATGAGAGTGTTATAGATGAACCGCTTAAAGAATACGACCATGCCGTCGACGCTCTACGCTATGCCGTTTTGTCTGTACAAACAAGACATGAACCACGCATTAAGGCGCTATAAAGGGGGTGACAAATTGTTCGAAGGACTTACAAAAATGTTTAGGAAACAAAGCCAAGCAACGAGGGCTCTTGTGGAAATGACACTTGGGCAGCCAGTATGGACTACCCGTAATTATGCTAACTTCGCAAAAGAGGGATATGAGGGAAACGTTTATGTGTACGCCTGTGTAAGACAGATAGCGATGGCATGTGCTGGTATACCGTGGCTGGTATATAGAACTGCAAACGACGGAACTGTAGAAGAGCTGGAAAGCCACCCATTAAAGGAACTGCTAAACGGGCCAAACCCATGGCAAGGTGGTAGTGAATTCTTCGAAAGTGTCGTGGGCTTTTTGATGCTGGCTGGCAACAGTTACATCGAAGCTGCTGGGCCAGAAAACGGACCACCAAGAGAGCTATATGTACTAAGGCCTGATCGGATGAAAGTAATTGCTGGTAACTCGCAGCAGCTTATCGCTGGTTATCAGTACACAGTGGGCGGTATAACTGTAAATTTTAAGCCTGAAGAAATACTGCACTTGAAGTTGTTTAACCCATTGAATGACTGGTATGGCATGTCTCCCATTGAAGCTGCAGCACGAAGCATTGACCAAAACAATGAGAGCAGAGCGTGGAACGTTGCTCTACTGCAAAACAGTGCGAGACCGCCGGGAGCGTTAATCACAGAGCACGAGCTACAACCAGACCAGTTCGAGAGGCTGAAAGAGCAGGTTAACAGAGAGTTTGTAGGCGCTAAGAATGCTGGGAGACCGCTGCTGCTTGAGGGAGGATTGGACTGGAAAGAGATTGGATTAAGCCCTGCGGAGATGCATTGGTTAGAGGGCATTAAGCTCTCGGCTAGGGAGATAGCCATAGCTTTTGGAGTGCCTCCTGAGCTGATTGGAGACAATGCGAACAAAACGTATTCTAATTACAAGGAAGCAAGGCAGGCGTTCTATACGGAGACGGTATTGCCACTGATGGATTCCCTTAAGGGGGAACTGAATAACTGGCTTGTGCCCAAGTTCGGTGACAAGAGAGTATACATAGATTACGACAGAGATGAGATAGAGGCATTGCAGGAAGACAGGGAAGCTGTATGGAGCAGGGCGCTAGAAGCGGTTAAGAATGGGATAATAACCCCGAATGAAGCTAGAGTCATGCTCGGGTATGACGAAGTGGAAGGCGGAGACATGTTAATGATGCCTGCTAACATGATACCGTTGACGGTTATGACAGGCGAGGGCGTGAACGAAGAGTGAAATACAAGCTACGCATGGATGTTAAGAAGAAGCCAGAGCCACAACCACGACCTCCACGGTACCCAGAGGGTATTAGACCAGTTCCGATAAATTCCAGAAATGTGGAGTTTGTGCTTAGAGAGTACCTTGACAAAAACGAACCTAAGATACAACGAGCGGTTAGAAAAATGTGGAATGCTGAGCGCGAAATGATTACCGTGCAAGAGATGGAGAAGATAATGCAGTATAGCTGGGTTCCGATTGAGTGGGTGCAGAAATGGACAAATGACTACACGGTCTTTGTTAATGAGGTTATGGCTCCAGCATGGCGTGACGCGATGCAAAACGCAGTTGAGTACATGAATGGTCAGATAGAACTGTATGCAAAAAAGCAGTTTGAGGATACTCACATCGGTAAGCTTATCGAGGATTGGATACGCGAACATGGTGGAGAGTTAATAGTAGAATTGTCAGAGGCGCAGCATGAAGCTATAAGGGAGTTACTCAGGATTTACATCTTAGAACATCCTTTGTCTCCGTACGACTTGGCTAAGGCAATTAAGCCGCTTATTGGTCTTACGTCTTCGGAAGCTGTGGCGGTAGCAAGGTATCGTGAAAGTCTTGTAAAAGAAAACCTATCAGAGAATGTTATAGAAAACCTTACAAACAAATACGCTGAGTTTTTGCTTGAAAAGAGGGCGCTAAGGATAGCAAGGACTGAACTATCGTATGCATATAATCGTGGGCAGCTTGAGGCGATAAGAGAAGCAAAGGCTAACGGGTTTTTTAGAGGAGAGGTAATAAAAACATGGTTAACGGCTGGGGATGAACGTACGTGTGAGTTTTGCCAGTCTCTTGACGGCGAGGTTGTAGGGCTAGAAGAAACATATCCAGGGGCTACGAAGAGAGAGCAAGAAATACTTACACCGCCTGCTCATCCTATGTGCAGGTGCACTGTTATTTACGAGGTTATAGAATAATAAGGGGAAAGGGGGTAAAACGGTGGACACGAAGAGTTTTAAGTTTGAAGTTAAGGACATTGACGAACAAGGGATATTCGAAGGTTACGCGGCTGTGTTTGGAAATATTGACAGGACTGGTGACGTTATTGAGCCTGGGGCTTTTAGAAAGACGTTGCAAGAGAATCCACAGCTTCCAATACTCTGGCAGCACAATCCTGCAGAACCGATAGGACTAACTGTTGCAGCGGTAGAGGATAACAAGGGGCTTAGGGTAAAAGGGCAATTAAACCTAGAAACAGCACGTGGACGTGAAGCATACGCATTGATAAAGCAGGGGGTACTGCGTGGGCTATCGATTGGCTACGATACGATAAAAGAGGCTTGGGAAGGTACAACCAGAAAACTGAAGGAAATAAGGCTATGGGAGTGGTCCCTTGTAACATTCCCAGCTAATCCACTGGCTCAGGTGGAGGCTGTTAAGGCAGTAGTACCGTTCCAAGACCTTCCACTGGCTGATATGGAGACACCCTGGGATGGAAATGCTGCAAGGATGAGAGTAAGGGAATGGGCTGGTGGAGAAGATAACATGGATTGGGAAAAGTACCGCAGGGCTTTTGTTTGGTACGACGCAGAAAATCCTGAACTGTTTGGCTCATACAAACTACCAATTGCTGATGTTATCGACGGTAGATTAAAGGCTGTACCGCGTGGTGTTTTTGCTGCTGCAGCTGCTGTGCAGGGGTCTAGAGGTGGTGTTGATATTCCAGATAAGGATGTTGCAGGTGTTAGGAGTCATTTGGCTAGATACTATGAAAAGATGGGCAGAACACCTCCGTGGAGTTCTGAGAGCAGTAGTATTGACCTGTTGCTTTACGGTATAATAGGGGCAGCGGGGGAAATTAAGGCAGGCAGAATGAATGAAACAATGAACACTGCCTTAATTGAGCAAGCGATACAAAGCCTGAATGCACTTCTTTGGAAAGCTGAGCCGGATAATTCCACTCAGCAAGAAGAGAAGCCGCAGAGTGATGGCGAGTTAGAAAGTCGCGTGCTGGAAGAAGCAATTGAAGAACTTAGAAAATTGAAGGAGGTACTATAAGAATGGATGAAAAAGTAGTGGAACTTCAGAGCTTAGTTAAGGAACTGAGGGAGAAGTTCGAGCAAAAGGAACAGGGCCTGTACACAAAGGCTGAGTTTGAAGAGTTTGAAAAGAAAATAAACGAGCGCATTGCACAGCTGGAAACGATGATCAAAAGACCGGTAGTAGCTGACAGCGCAGCAGAGAGTTCAGAAACTAAGTCGGTATTCTTCAAGTTTTTGAGAGAAGGAAAGTCTGCAATAGAGCCTACTGAAAGGAAGAAACTGGTAGAAGACGCGACAGGTCAGATACTGGTTCCAGAAGAGTTGGAGACAGAGATATACAGAGAGCTTCCTAACGCTTCTGTAATACGCGGCCTTGCAACTGTTAGACAAGTGCGTTCGGACAGGATCAGATCGCGTAGCTTAACTGAGGTGCAGGTAGGGTGGGGCAAATTAGAAACTTCCACGACTTCACTTGAAGAACCAACCTCTTATCTTGTGCCAAGTGACGAATATCACTATGTCGAAGACCTTTACGGATTAGCTAAGATAGGCGAAGACGAACTGATGGATACAGATGTGGCACTGGAAAGCTTAATAGTAGATTCGTTTTCGAGGGCAATAGCACAAGCAGAAGACAGAGCGTTTATAATCGGGGCTGGACACAACGCACAAACGCCTGAGCCTGAGGGGATCTTAACTTCCACAGACGTGGAGAGAGTAAATGCCAAAGCTGTAAAGTCGATTACTACAGATGACATCCTTTCTCTTATTTACGCAGTACCAGCACAGTATAGGAGAAATGGTGTTCTGCTTGTTAACTCCCAGACAGAACTAGCATTAAGGCTGCTTAAGGACAAAAACGACCAGTATCTATGGCAGCCCTCGTTACAGGCTGGCAGACCGAACACATTCGCAGGGTTCCCGGTATACAATCAGGAAGACATCCCTTCTATTCCAGCTGGAAGTACAGCAGCAGACGTGGCTATATTCGGTGACTTAAGAAGCGGTTACAGAATACTGGACAGACTTGGGATAACGGTACAAAGACTGACTGAGCTTTATGCAGAGTCTGGGCTAATCGGTTTTAGAGTCCACTACAGAGTTGGCGGTGGAGTAATTAGACCTAACGCGCTGCGAGTACTGCATGTGAATGTAGCTTAGAAAGGTGAGCAATGTGAGGATTAGAATGCTTCATTCAGTAGGAGTAGCTGGAGGAGTATTCAACGCTGGAGCAGTTGTCGATATTGATGAGAAAACAGCTAGAGCGTGGATATTAGCAGGGGTCGCAGAACAGGATAAGAGTTTAGACGGGCCATCGGAGGTGAAAGAGGATGTCAGTGAAGCTGATAACACCTCCAAGCATAGAGCCGATAACACTAGAAGAAGCAAAAATATTCCTCAGAATTGACACGAATGAGGAAGACAGCTTAATATCTTCTCTCATATCGGCTGCACGTATGTACGCAGAAAAGTACACTTGCAGGTCATTCCTAACTCAAGAGTGGGAGCTTTCTAAAAAGGTAATAGCTGAGAAGGTATACCTCCCTTACCCCCCAGTCGAAGGAGTGGTGTTAGTATCGGTAGATGGCAACTTTATTGATGACTACAGATATACGCTAGTTGGGGAAGATACTTTATACTTCGTTTCTCCTATCCGCTCGGTAACTCCGGGCGGTATTGTTATTAGATACGCTGCTGGGTATGGCAATGTCCCAGAAGATGTACCGAGAGACATCCGGCAAGCGATATTGATAACGGTCGCAGGGCTCTATGAGAACAGAGAAAGCGGAGGAATATCAGCTGAAGCTAGGGAGTTGTTAAAGCCGTACAGGGTGTTTCAACTGTGAAAATAGGAAAGCTGAGGCATCGGATAACGATACAGGAAAAGGTTACTGTACCAGATGGCTATGGCGGTGTTACTAGCACTTGGAAGGATGTAGCTACTGTGTGGTCTTCTGTTGAGCCACTGAAGGGCAGAGAACTGTACGCGGCGCAGCAGGTAAAAGCAGAACTAACGCACAGGATTAGGATAAGGTATATGAGCGGGATAAAGCCAGAGATGAGAATAGTATTTGACAACAGGTCTTTTGATATAGAAGCAATAATTGACCCAGAAGAACGACACGAGAGCTTGGAACTGTTATGCTCTGAGGTGGTAGCATGATAACAATTAGTATCGGGGTTAATGGGCAAAAAGAAACAGTGGCTAATCTCGGCAGAATGTCTGAGAAGGTTAAGAAAGCTGTTAAAGAAGAAATAGGGGCTTCAGCTTTAAGAATACAGGCGTCTGCGAAGAGAAGATGCCCTGTGCGAACTGGAGCGCTCAGGAATTCAATAACAGTTGACCTGTACGGTGAGATGTCAGCGGAAATAGCTCCACATATGCCCTATGCGATGTTTGTGGAATTCGGTACCCGCAAGATGAGAGCGAGACCATACATGACACCGGCAGCTGAAGAAGAGAGACCTAGGTTAGCAAAAGAGCTTGAGATTATCGTTAAGGGCGGAATAGAATGAGGTCACCGCTGTTAGCTTTGCAGAAAGCGATATATGACAGATTGTCTCAAGCCTTAACCTGCACGGTTTACGACTCAGTGCCTCAAGGAGCGGCTATGCCATATGTGACCATTGGAGAGGACACGGCAATTGACTGGAGCACGAAGCTGGAAAATGGCCAAGAAGTAACACATACCTTGCATATATGGAGCGACTACGAAGGGGCTAAGGAAGTTAAGCAAATAACAGATGAGGTTGTACAAGCTATAACGTTCCAGCCGCTTGAGCTTGAGGGCTTTTACATGGTAATAGCTATGCTAGATATGACAGAGGTAATACGAGATCCAGACGGATACAGGCACTCCGTTGTGAGGTTCAGGTTCAAAATACAAGAAAAATAGGAGGTAAATGAATATGCCAGCAGTAACTGGAGTAACTTTTGTAATTCAAGTGAATACGGGGACTGAGACAGCCCCAGAATGGAAGAGTGTAGCAGGACAGAGAGGAGCCAACTTAAACAGAAGTGTTCATGAGGCAGACCTAACATCGAAGGATTCTTTAGGGTGGCACGAAGGAGCTCCTACGATTAAAAACTGGAGTATTGACTTTGACGGCTTGGTGGTTGAAGATGATGAAGCATACAAGCTATTAGAGGCTGCATATATGGAGAACGAAATATTGCAGGTACAGGTGGTAACTCCAGCAGGTAATAAGTACTCGGGCAAGGCTTTTCTTACTGACTTCCCTATTGATGCGCCTTACGATGATGCGATGACCTATACAGGTACTCTTCAAGGGACTGGACCGCTTGTTATTACACCTGCTCCGTAGGTGAGTGCGTAAATGATAGCTGAGTATGAAATAAAATGTGGAGATAAGATATATTCACTCAAGTATAACAACAAGGCTCTTCGAACCTTGGAGGTTAGCTTGGACATGCCAATTGCAAAAATCGGAGAAGTGCTACAGAACGAGATAAGTATCGGGCTGTTAACTGAGATATTTAGAGTTGGGTTACTGCACTGGAATCCCGACATAACCCTTGACGAAGCTGGAGAAATAATTGACGAAGTAGGTATAACAACTGCAGCTGATGCAG
>Ga0208938_1001922_pt1 | contig 11475 bp, 9 predicted proteins | sample AD_UKC125_MetaG_FD_184434 | JGI IMG/M metagenome (GOLD analysis project Ga0208938, IMG submission 184434) | Active sludge microbial communities of municipal wastewater-treating anaerobic digesters from USA - AD_UKC125_MetaG (SPAdes) (version 2) | ecosystem: Engineered > Bioreactor > Anaerobic >... | reverse complement strand
AAAAGGAATTTTTGCTTGCCCGCATCCCATTCGTAAAACCCGGTCGACGGTATAATGCATCGGCGGCGAGCCAGCGCGTCTCGAAACATTGGCAAGGCGGAGGCGGTTTCGCTGCGAGCGTTTATAATAAGCCTTTTCCCGGTTTTCGCCGGGAACCCCCAGGTGAGAAGCTGCGGCTGGCGAAACGATGGGACAGTTAGTACCGGCACCGTGTCGCCGGGAAAAATCTCGCCGACCTTAAAACTCCCCTCTCCGTATTTTGCCTTTGCAGACTCTATAATCTCAAAAAGTTCGCGCTCGTCCGCGTCAGTGAAAATCGTATATCTGCCGCACATAAAAACCTCCGGCTAAAAACGCTACATGGTTAAGTATACCACTACAATTATTGTTTAATCAATAAAACTTGGCGCATGTTTCCCAATTTTGGTTGACGACGTTTAGGCATGGGGCTATAATTGCAATAATTACAGCTTCTGGAGGCGGCAAAATGAGCGATCTCAGCATTGTAACACAGCGCGCGGTAGAAATGCTGCGCCTAGAATATTGCGGCGCGCAGCCCCGGTATGTCGACGGCGTGAACGTCGGCAGGGGCTTTCCGGCGCTTGTCAAAGACAGCAAATACGCATATTTCCCCGATATAGACTACGGCGACAAAACGGTATCGGCTTGGCAGTGTAGAAACCATCTTTCAAGGCTTCTTTATATGGCGGCAGCACTCGGTGACGCCGAGGGTGAAAAACTTTGGGAGATACTCGCGGCAATAGATTTTTGGGTAGACAATAATTTTATAAATCCCAACTGGTGGCACAACAGGATAGGCACGCCCAGCATGCTCGCAGCGATCTGCCTTTTGCTCGGCGGAAGGCTCTGGGACGAGCGGCTCGAAAAGTGCCTTGGCATTATCTCGCGCGGCTCGATTTCTCATAATCCCGGGATACTCAAGGACACGGGCGCAAACCTGCTTTGGGGCGTGCGGATCACAATCTACTACGCGCTTTTGACCCGCGACGAGGAACTTTTACAAAAGGCGTCGGGATACCTTGCGGGCGAAATTAAGACCGACGGCTACGAGGGCATAAAGCCAGACTATAGCTTCCACCAGCACGGCCCGCAGCTTTACTCGTGCGGCTACGGCCGCTCGTTTACCTCAGACGTAGCAAAGCTCATTTATCTGCTCTCGGGCACAAAGTTCTCGCTGTCCAAAGAAAAGATGCTCCTTTTCGAATCCTTCATACTCGAAGGGCAGCGCTACTTCACTCGCCGCGGCGCGGTGGACTACCTCGCGGTCGGGCGCGAAATAGCCCGGAGCTGTGCGTTGTCGTCCGACGCCATAAGGGAAGCAGTGTTTTACATGCTGCAAACGCCGGGCTATGGCTCGTATGGCGAGCTGCAAAGCTATTATGACTCGCTATGCGGCATCGCGTGCGGGTTTTCCGGCACAAAGTATTTTGAGCACTCTTACTTTCTTTCGCATAACCGGCCAGAATTCCACATCGGCGTGCAGGGCGCGCATGCCGACTTTGTGGGTACTGAGTGGGGCAACGGCTATAACCTCGCGCGCGGCGGGAACTTGTGCCTTCTCTCCGACGGGCGCGAGTACTTCGACCTCGCGCCTGTATGGGACTGGTCAAAGCTGCCCGGCACGGTGTCGCCGCCGTATACCGACGAAGAGCTTCGCTCGATATGCACCGGCTGGGGCGGCCCGCGCGGGAAAAACCGTGACTGCATCGGATATGCGAAAGATGGGCTTGGCGCGCTCGCGTTTCGGCTTGAAGGCGATGGGCTCGAGGGTTATCTTGCCTATATAGCGTTTGACGAGGGGCTGCTCATTCTCGGCTGCGGCATAAAGGGGCCGGCGGGTACTACAATGACAGTCGACCAGTGCCTCGTAAGTGAATTCTCGGTCGAAACAGCCGGGCTGCTTAAAAAGGGCGCGGCTATCTCATGCGAAGGGTTCGAGTACACAAACCTTTGCTCAAGCCCGCTGGAATACAGCATAAAAATGCGCACGGGCTCATGGAAGAGGGTAAACGACGCGGCGGCAGACGAGCAAATAACATTGCCGGTGTTTACGATTTATTACGATGAGCCATCGGATATCGCCTGCGCCGTCACCACGCGAGGCAAAGGTACAAGCACCATTGCGGAAATCTACAATACCACCGAGTGCCAGGGCGCTAGATTTGCTAGCGGACGCTCGATAGTTGTAACTCGCAACGGTAGCGACATAAAAATTGAGATAAAATAGCGCATGGAGGGTAAAAACATGGCGGCGGTGACAATCAGGAATATTCGCGCCATATGCACGGCGCCCGCAGGCTGCAATCTTGTGGTAGTAAAAGTTGAAACATCAGAACCCGGGCTATACGGGCTCGGCTGCGCTACATTCGCCTACCGCACCCTCGCCGTAAAATGCATCGTCGAGGAGTACCTCGCCCCACTGCTCGCCGGGCGCGATGTCTCGCAAATTGAAGAGCTTTGGCACCTGATGAACGGTAACTCCTACTGGCGGTATGGCCCCATAATAAACAACGCTATCTCGGGCGTAGACATGGCTCTATGGGATATAAAGGGCAAAATGGCGGGCATGCCGGTCTACCAGCTCCTCGGCGGCAAATCGAGGCCGGCTGTGAGAGTCTATAGGCATGCCGACGGAAGGTCGCCCGATGAAGTTGCCGAAAACGTGCGCCGATGGATGGATGAGGGGGTAACGCACGTACGCATCCAAATTGGCGGCTACGGCGGTCGCGTCGGCTCAATTAATAAGCCCGACGAAGCTCCCGACGGCGTATACTATTCCCCCGACAAATATTTCAGGGACACCGTTAGGCTTTTCGATTACATACGCTCGCACGTCGGCGGCGAGGTAGAGCTGCTGCACGACACGCACGAGCGGCTGCCGGCTATACAGTCGGTCGCGCTCGCGAAAGAGCTTGAAAAATACCGGCTGTTCTTCTACGAAGACTGCCTGCCGCCCGAACAGTGCGAGTGGCTGCGCATGATACGCCGGCAGTGCACGACGCCAATTGCGCTCGGTGAGTTGTTTGTAAACCCAAAAGAATATGATTACCTTATAGCCGAGCGGCTTATTGACTTCATCCGCGTGCACGTAAGCGCAATCGGAGGCATTACTCCGGCGCGCAAGCTATCGATACTTTGCGAGGCGTTCGGCATCCGCACGGCGTTTCACGGGCCGGGCGACGTGTCGCCGGTGGGCCATGCGGCGAACATCCATCTCGACCTTGTAGCGCACAATTTCGGCATACAGGAATGGGCGGGGATAAACGACACGCTGCGCGAGGTTTTCCCCGGCTGCCCGGAATACAAAAACGGATTCGTCTACGCAAACAACCGCCCCGGGCTTGGAATTGACATAAACGAGGAGCTCGCGGCTCGCTTCCCCTGCGACGACGGCATCACGCGCTGGACGCAGACCCGCCGACCCGACGGCACATACGCATACCCATGATACTGGCTGCGCCGTATTGCCTTGATGTGGCATATTCATAAAAAAGCCCCGGCAATTATCCCTTTGCGGGAATGCCGGGGCGTTTTCCACAGGACTTTCGGTATTTCTGTGCGCTTTATTCTTCGTCGAACTTGAGCACTGCCATAAACGTTTCGGGCGTGACCTCGACGGTGCCAAGCTTGCGCATCCTCTTTTTGCCCTCTTTTTGCTTTTCGAGCAGCTTCTTTTTACGCGTGATGTCGCCGCCGTAGCACTTAGCAAGAACGTCCTTGCGCAGCGCTTTGACGGTCTCCCTCGCGATAATCTTTCCGCCTATCGCAGCTTGAATCGGTATTTCAAACAGATGCCGCGGTATATTCTCTTTGAGCTTCTCCGCGATTTTGCGCGCGCGCGGATAAGCCTTTTCCTCATGCACGATAAACGACAAAGCGTCGACAGGCTCGCCGTTTAAAAGGAAATCGAGCTTTACAAGCTTGCTCGGCGCGTAGCCTTTGAGATCGTAGTCGAGCGAGGCGTAGCCTTTGCTGCGGCTTTTGAGCGCGTCGAAAAAGTCGTAGACAATTTCGTTGAGCGGAAGCTCATAGTGCAGCTCGGCGCGGTTTGTGTCGAGGTACTTCATATCGATAAAGGTACCGCGCCGGTTCTGGCATAGCTCCATGATGCCCCCGACGTACTCGGCGGGGGTTATTATGACCGCTTTTACGATTGGTTCCGCTGCGACCTCAATCTCCTCGGGCGGCGGGTATTTGGTGGGGTTGTCTATATAGACTACTTCGCCACTTTTCTTTGTTATCTGGTATATAACGCTCGGCGCGGTGGTGATAAGATCAAGCCCAAACTCGCGCTCAAGCCGTTCTTCAACGATCTCCATATGGAGCAAGCCCAAAAACCCGCATCTAAAGCCATATCCAAGCGCCGCCGACGTTTCAGGCTCAAACGTGAACGCGGCGTCGTTGAGCTGCAATTTCTCAAGCGCCTCGCGCAAATCCGGGTATTTTGCGCCGTCTGCAGGGTAAATGCCCGCGAAAACCATTGGGACCGCGCGGCGGAACCCGGGCAAAGGCTCGCTTGCGGGACGCTCGGCGTTCGTTATCGTGTCGCCGACTCGCGTTTCGGATACATTTTTGATGCTCGCGGTAAGGTAGCCAACTTCGCCGGCAGCCAATACTTCACGCTTTACAAGCCCGAACGGCGACATGGTGCCGACCTCGACGACTTCGTAAACCGCGCCGGTCGACATCAGCTTTATCTTGTCGCCGGCTCGCACGGAGCCTTCCTTCACGCGGATATAGACCACAACGCCGAGATAGGGGTCATAATATGAGTCGAAAATGAGGCAGCGCAACGGCGCGTCGTCGTCGCCTTCGGGCGGGGGTATGTCCCTGACAACGGCACGCAGCACCTCATCAATATTAAGCCCCGATTTAGCCGAGACCGCCGGGCAGCCTTTTGCGGGGATGCCGAGCACGTCCTCGATTTCCTGGCGCGTCCCCTCTATGTCAGCCGACGGCAGGTCGATTTTATTTATAACAGGCACAATTTCAAGCCCCGCCTCGATGGCGAGGTATGCGTTAGCGACCGTCTGCGCCTGAATTCCCTGCGTGGCGTCAACTACAAGAAGCGCGCCCTCGCAGGCTTTCATCGAGCGCGAGACCTCGTAATTGAAGTCCACATGGCCGGGGGTATCGATAAGGTTGAATGTATAAGTCTCGCCGTCTTCGGCGTCATAGGCTAGGTTTACGGCGCGCGCCTTTATCGTTATGCCCCGCTCGCGCTCTATGTCCATATTGTCGAGCAGCTGGTCCTCCATTTCTCGGGAAGAGACGGCGCGCGTCTGCTCGAGAATGCGGTCAGCAAGCGTGGATTTGCCGTGGTCTATATGCGCTATAATGCAAAAGTTGCGTATTCGCGACTTTTGTGACATCTACTCTCCTCCACAAAATCAAAGGCGGCAACGCCGTCGCGTCAGCTTATCTCGTCGATATTGTACGGCGTGTTCTGATATACGTAATAGTTCAGCCAGTTTGAAAACAGAAGGTTTGCGTGCCCGCGCCAGATGTTGCGCGGCGGCTTTGACGGGTCGTCGTCCGGGAAGTAGTTGCAAGGTATCTGAATGGGCAGCCCCTTATTTTTATCGCGGAAATACTCGTACGCGAGCGTGTCGTTGTCGTACTCGGCGTGCCCGGTGATAAAAATGCTGCGGCAGTTTTTAGCCGCGATTATATAAACACCCGCTTCGTCCGATTCGGCTAAAATCTCAAGCTCGGGCACGGCGCGGATATCTTCGGCCCGTACCTCGGTATGGCGCGAATGGGGCGCCCAGAATACGTCGTCAAATCCTCGCACGATGGGGTGACGCGGCGCCGTCACTCTATGAAGGAAAACTCCAAACTGCTTTGCGGGCAGCGGATATTTCGGTATCCCATAGTGATAGTAAAGGCCCGCCTGCGCCGCCCAGCAGATGTGCATGGTCGAAAACACATGGGTGCGTGACCATTCCATCACCCGGCAGAGCTCCTCCCAATAATCGACTTCCTCAAATTTAAGGTTTTCGACCGGAGCCCCCGTAATAATAAGCCCGTCAAACTTCTCGTTTTTAACGTCGTCGAACTTCTTGTAAAAAGTGTCAAGGTGTTCGATTGGGGTATGCTTCGGCTTGTGCGACGCTGTGTAAAGAAGGGTCAGCTCCACCTGGAGCATCGTGTTTGAAAGCAGGCGAATCAGCTGCGTCTCGGTCGTAATCTTTGTGGGCATTAGATTGAGGACAGCGATGCGCATCGGCCTTATGTCCTGATGCAATGCCCGATACTCGTCCATGACGAAAATATTTTCGTTCTCAAGTATTTCTCGGGCAGGCAGGGCTGATGGAATCTTAATAGGCATACGCGTCGTCACCTCATCAATGATAACAAATTAGATAATACAACGAGTTATTATAACATATATTTATAAAAAGCGCAAGTTAAATTTAAGCCGGGGGATGTCCGTGAAAGTAACGATAAAAAAACTGCGGCAAAAGCCGGAAGGAGAAAGCGGCGCCGCGCTTTATGCAGAATACCCGGTTTTCTCGCCGGATGAAGAGCCTGCGGACAGCGAAAAAACCGCCGACAAAAAGGAGAAAGCAAAAGCCAAAAAACGTGCGGCAAGCCTTGAAAAACTCAACAGGGCTGTGGAAGGGCTTGTGGGTGCCGCCGCAAAATCCGGCAAAGCCGGGGAATGCGTAGCGGTGACGCACCAAATCTACCAGTGCAACGAAAGCATTATAAGCTTTGCGCTCGACGTGCTGAGGACGGCAGGCAATTCGCTGGTTTACATAAATAGGTTCTGCTTCAACTGGGATCCCGAGGCCGGGGTAATGCTCCCGCTTTCCGCCGTCACCGCCGCCCACCGCAGGCTGATAAAAGAAAACGGGTCAGCCGACTTTACAATTTCCGGCGGCTCGATTTATATGCACAAAAACACCTTCACGCCGGAGGAAGGCAAGACCTGCCGGCGCTCGCGGTACAAAAAATTTCTCCTCTCAACGGCATATAGCCTCAACGGGCTTAGCGAGCCAAAGAAAAGTAAAAAGCTAAAAAATCGCCGGCCCGCCCGAAACTCAAAATGGAGTTGAAATAACCAAAAAATCCGCGATATACATTTTGAATCAAGGACTATACAAAATATTTATATTCTGCTTGAAAATTTTAATATTGTATGCTATTCTTATAACAATCGTATTTTTTGGAGCCAATCCCAATGGCAAAGGAAGCATTCGTAAAAATAAAAGAAGTTGAAGAGACTGCTGCTCGCATTAAAGCAGAAGCGGCGGAAAAAATGCGCAAGATTGTGGCCGACGCCACCGCCAATGCCGAAAAAGAGATAGCACAAGCCGAGCGCGACGCCGAAAAGGAATATAGAGCGCGGCTTGCTGCCGCCGAGTTAAAGGCGGCGGAGATTACGGATGCGGCTAAAAAAGCCGCCGAGCAGCGCGCAGCGGAAATTGCAGAAAAGGCAAGAAAGAACGCGCCTGCCTGCGTGCAGAAAATACTTGCGTTGATAGCGGGCTGAGAAATCTGTGATAGCAAAATGTAAAGGAGGCGGCGGAATATGGCAGTCAGCAAGATGAAAAAACTCACCGCCGCGGTGCCAAAAGGGCAAAGCAAGGCGCTGACGGAGCTGCTAGAGCAGCTCTCGTGCGTAGAGATAATCGAAACCGAGCCGCCACAGTGGTTCGCCGATCAGGCTGCCGGCGCGCCCCAACCGACCGATGCCGAAGAGGCGAAAGCCGGCACGGCAAGGCTCGAAGACATAATAAAAAAGCTTTTACCATACAGGGCTGGCAAGGAAAAGCTCTTTTCGCCACCCCAAAAGATAACGCACCGGGAGCTTGTCGAACCGGGCGAGCGGCTCGTGCAGGCAATCGCGGCTGCGGGCAAGGCGGACGAGCTTTTTGCGCGGATTGAGGCGCTGAAAAACGAGCTGGCAAAGGCTGAGTCTGAAATTATAACGCTTGCGCCGTGGAAAGCCTGCGACCTGCCGCTAAACGAGAGCGAGACAAAAGAAACGCGCGCTTTATTCGGCACATTCCCAGCAAAAGTAAATATCGACGAAATTGCGGCTGCGGCGGCGGAGAAAATTTGCGGCTTTCATTATGAGCTTATTGCCGCGGACAAGGCTGCGCAGTATGTTGTCTTTATAGTGCATAAAGGCGACGAGGCGGACATGCTTTCGCTTTTATCGCAGTTTGGCTTCGTAAAGCTGGAGCTGTCGGCTTATACCGGCACTGCGGCGGAGGCGACAGCTTTGCTTGAGAAAAAGCGGCAGTCGCTAAAAGGAGAACTTGAAGCCGCGAAAAAAAGGCTTACGGAGCTTTCCGAGCTTATCCCCGAGCTGCGTTGGGCGGCGGATATATTGCGCTCTAAAGCCGCACGCGCCGATGCCGAGCGCAGCTTCGCAAAAACGAGAGAGGTCGCGATACTTACCGGCTGGGTGCCAGAAAAGGCAGCCGGCAAGGTGAGCGCGGAACTTGAGAAGCTCGACTGCGCATACTATTTTGAGGACCCCGGGCCGGAGGACGAGCCGCCGACGCTACTTATAAACAAAAACTTCTTCTCGCCGTTTGAGACGGTTATAGGAATGTACTCTCTGCCCGCTTATGGAACATTTGACCCGACATACCTTATGAGCGCCTTCTATTTCGTGATATTCGGGCTGATGCTTGCAGATTTCGTGTACGGGTTGCTCCTCACCGTCGGCGGGCTGCTTGCGCTGCGGTTTTTATACCTGAGAGACGGCGTAAAAAGGCTTGTGAAGCTTTTTGCAATATGCGGCGTATCGTGCATGATTGCCGGGGTTTTGTTCGGAGGGTATCTCGGCGATTTCCCTGTCGTGTTCGCGCAAAACATGCTGGGGAAAACCATAAACTCTCCCGCGCTTTGGTTTGACCCGATGGCCGACCCGGTGAAATTCCTTGTAGTTTCGCTCGCCGTAGGCCTTTTGCACCTGCTTTTCGGCATGGGCATAAAGTTTTACGTTTTATGCAAGACCGGGCAGCCGTTTGCCGCGGTATTTGACGTCGGCAGCTGGTTTTTGGTTTACGGCGGCATCGGGGTTTACTTTGTAAACCAAACCGCCGGGCTTATTGTGGCTGGCATAGGCGCCCTAATGCTTGTGCTCTCGCAAGGCCGCGACGCGAAAAACCCGATAATAAGGCTAGGCAAAGGCGTGCTGAGCCTTTACAATATCGTCAGTTTCGTAGCCGACCTTCTATCTTACTCGAGAATCATGGCGCTCGGCATGGCCTCGGCGGTCATAGCAAGCGTTATAAATATAATGTCGACGCTCGCCGGGCCGACGCCATTCGGCTACATTATGATGGTAGTAATTGTCATAGGCGCAAACCTTGTAAACCTTGCGATAAACCTGCTCGGCTCGTTCGTTCATACTAGCCGTCTTCAGTATATTGAGTTTTTCGGCAAATTCTACGAAGATGGAGGAAGAGCGTTTAAGCCTTTTGCACCCCAACTTGAGTACACTGAAATAACAAAGTAAAAATATACGCTGAAAGGGAAGGAATAATGGAAAACGGAGTATACTCGATGTCGTTTGTCTATCTGCTCAGTACGCTGCTCACCGGCCAAAACCTTGCAGTGCTAGGCGCTTTCCTCGCGGCTACGCTCGGCGGCATAGGCTCTGCTAAAGGCGTCGGCATGGTCGCGCAGGCGGCCGATGGGTTGCTTTCCGAGGATCCCGGGATTTTCGGTAAAGTGCTGCTGCTCGTCGCGCTTCCCGGCACGCAGGGCATATATGGGCTTATCACCGCATTTTTGATTATGGTCAAAATCGGGCTTATCGGCAGCCCTGTCGAGCTGACGGTTGCTCAAGGCATGTACCTGCTCATCGCGTCGCTGCCTATCGCTATCGTCGGGCTTATTTCGGCAATCCATCAGGCAAAAGTGGGCGTCGCAGGCGTGCAGATGCTCTCAAAGCAGCGTTCCGAGGTCGGTAAAGCGATAACAAACGCGGCTCTTGTCGAAACCTACGCGATACTCGCGCTGCTTATTTCGCTGCTTCTTATCATTTTCTTCAAAGTGTAAGCCAATGACTGGACTTGAGAAACTTACCGGACGCATTCTGTCCGACGCAGAGGATTTTGCGCGTAGCCTGCTTTCGTCAGCAGAGGCTGAAGCCGCCGAAATAAAAAAGTCCGCAGAAGCCAAAATCAAAAATATAAAAAGCGAGTATGCCGCGCGCGCAGAAAAAGAAGAGCAGGTTCTGCTTGAACGCGCTGCCGCGTCGGCAAGCTCGCTTGCCCGTGATATTGTGCTCGCCGCAAAAGCCTCTCTGCTCGACGAAATCTATGGGGAGGCAAAAAAGCGGCTGGTAACTCTCGCCGAGTCCGGCTCCGACGAGTACGTGGACCTCATCGCCCGGCTGCTGGTAAAAACCGCGAACACCGCGATAGAATCCGAGAAAATATCAGCCCAATACGGCGATGATGACGCGCCGGCTGCGCTAGACGATTATGTAGCGCTTTTTTGCTCGCGCGATGTTAACGGCAATCCATCCGCCGCCGAAAAAGCGGTAAAGAAAGCCGTGACAGAGCTTAAAAAACTTGGAAAAACAATTAGCATTCAAAAGGCGCCTTATAACTTTGAGGGCGGGTTTATCCTCCGCTGCGGGAATATCGAGTACAACTGCTCGATTTCTTCGCTGATTGAAAGCTGCCGCGCCACGAGCGAGGGCGAAATATACCGCATGCTTTTTGAGCAGGCCGATCAAAATGAAGAAGAATTATAAAGCGGAAGACTATATATACTCTTGCGCGAGAGTTCGCACGCTGGAAAACTCTATTGTAGGCGCCGAGCGCTGCGCAAGGCTTGCTGAAACAAAAACCGCCGCCGAGTTTTTTCGGGCGCTGGAGGAACATGGGATAAGGCTTGAGGCAAAGCCGACCGAGGCTATGCCGCATGTATCGGAGGTCGCGGTCTTAGCCGAGCTTGAAAATGTGCTCACGGGAATGCTGTCAGGCGCTTTTTCGGCGGTGGCGGGCATGGCGCCGCAGCCCGAGCTTTTTAATTTTTTACGGTACCCCTACGACTGCCATAACATAAAAGCCGTGCTTAAGTCCTCGCTAAGAGGGACGGAGCCCGAAAGGCTGCTTTTCCCCTTCGGCTCGATAAGCGCCGGCGATGCGGTCGCGATTGCTTCGCAGCGGGATTTTAGTCTCGCCGAAAAACTGCTGCCGCCCAATATGGCTGCCGCGCTGGCCGAGGCTGCGGAACTTTACTCAAAGACTGGCGACCCGCAGTTTATAGACGTCACGCTTGACAAAGCGTGCTTTGCCGATATGGCAGAGACATCGAAATCCTTCGGCTGCGAGTTTTTCGTCAGCCTTGTGGAAACAAAAATCGACCTTGCTAACTTGCTTTTGGCGATACGCCTGCTACGCATGCGCGGGGTAAGCATAAGCTTTGACTTATACAGGCGCATGTCGCTGCGCGCGGCAAGGCTTAGCGAAGAGT
>Ga0208938_1001921_pt1 | contig 11478 bp, 11 predicted proteins | sample AD_UKC125_MetaG_FD_184434 | JGI IMG/M metagenome (GOLD analysis project Ga0208938, IMG submission 184434) | Active sludge microbial communities of municipal wastewater-treating anaerobic digesters from USA - AD_UKC125_MetaG (SPAdes) (version 2) | ecosystem: Engineered > Bioreactor > Anaerobic >... | reverse complement strand
TTTGCAGCTGAACTCCAATTCGTATGGAAAAAAGCAATTATTCAGAGGAAGAAATATTAAAACAAATACGCAATCCCAAAACCAGGTACGAAGGTTTTGCCAAGCTCGTTGCAAAATATAGCGAACGCTTGTATAGGCAAATTAGAAAAATGGTCCTTTCACACGATGATGCGAATGACATTCTTCAAGAAGTTTTTATAAAAGCATGGATAAACATTGATAATTTCAGGGGCGAGGCTAAATTATCAACATGGTTATACAGAATAGCTATCAACGAAAGCATTACTTTCCTTAATAAATTACGAGCTCGAAATCATGTTTCGATAGACGAAGAAAATACATTTTTGATTAATCGGCTCGAAAGTGATGAATATTTCGACGGAGATGAGGCTCAAAAATTGTTGCAAAAAGCTATCCTCACTCTTCCCGAAAAACAGCGACTAGTATTTCAAATGAAATATTTTGAAGAGATGAAATACGAAGAGATGTCAGATATTTTAGGCACCTCTGTTGGAGCACTAAAAGCCTCTTACCATCACGCAGTAAAAAAGATAGAAAATTTTTTATCTAACGTCGATTAAACTTTCATTTGATTTGAAAGTCAATGTTAATGCATAGCGCAAGAAACAAAAAATATGAAAACCAAAATAAGGCTGGAAGACATAAATAAGACAGATCCTTTTAAAGTGCCCGAAAATTATTTCGAACAGTTTAACGAAGAAATAATGAAGCGTCTGCCTGCAATAAAAATGCCGGAATTTAAGCCAGTTCCTTTACGAGAAAAAGTAAAACCATGGATTTATCTGGCAGCTATGTTTGTAGGATTATTCTTTGCAATTCAATTTTTAACAAAAAATGCAGGTAATCAATCCACTTATTCTTCTTCTACATCCGGTTTCGAAATACAATCAACAACCATCCAGCCCGACAAATACTGGTCGACTGTAGAAATTTCTGAAGAAGAATTTTACCAGTATCTTGAAGAGCAATTGACAGAAGACGAATATTATGACTATATATACAATGAATTTTATTCTATGCAAGATATGTAAAATATAAAGAATAAGTAAAAAAAGTATGGTAATATGAAAATCCAAAAAACTATAGGTCTATTGATCTGTGCATTTATTTTTTACATATTTCCTCAACTTGGTCATGCACAAGATAAAAAAATGAATATGGCCGATTTCGAAAAAAGAAAACAAGAATATGTGAAAGAAAAAGCAGGTCTTTCTTCAGAAGAAGCCGAACAATATTTTCCGTTGAATAATGAGCTCAACCAAAAGAAGTTTGAATTGAACAGACAACATCGTGAAAAAATAAAACAGATACATAATAAAAACAAAGAGATAACAGACGAAGAATATCGGAAAATTCTTGAAAACGACGTTGAAATAAAACTAAAAGAAGCCGAACTCGACAAAGAATATGCCGATAAATTTGAAAAAATACTCCCCCCTGAAAAACTTTATAAAGCCCGACAAGCCGAAAAAACTTTTATTCAACAAGAAGTAAGTCGTTTTCGAAAAGAAAATAATATACCAAACAGAGGGAATCAAAAAAATAATAATTCCAATAACCGCGGAGTAAAAAACAAAAAATAAAAAAGAGCTTATTCAAGGTAAAAAGTGTTTTGGAGTATATCGTTACCGCATCGTGCTACCACCCGAATATATCGATGCGGTTTTTTTATTCCTTTTTCTTAAATCGCTATATGTATTAGTTATAAAAATAAAAACGTCCACAAACCAAGTGGTTTGTAGACGTTGGAGATATGGGTGGTGTATGGAGTTGAAGGGAATGTAAGAGTGGAGTTGGAGGGATTCGAACCCTCGTCCAAACGAGGAAGCCATTTGCTTTCTACATGCTTAGCTTCACTTTCATTGTCGGGAAAGAATGCGGCTGAAGCTACCCAATTCTTTCCTTAGCTTCTTTATGTTTCGGATAGGCGCCGAAGCCTCGCCCATCCTATCTCCGATTTATCTGCACCACCTTATCGGAACGCTTCGGAGCCACAGCTTCCGGGTGATGTCTTGTCCCAGCACCTTGTGCCGGGATTAAGCGATTAATCTACTATACTTCGATTACGCAGCAAGAGCATAATTGTCATTGCCAGTTATTGATTTGACGCTTGAGATTATAGTGCAAAAACGTCAACGCACTGCATGCTTACAAACCTCTTCTACTCGCTGTCAAAACCGGTCAACCCCATATTTCAATGATCTCCTTTTCCAGAAACTTAGATACAAAAATAATGATTTGGTTTAATCAAAACAAATTATATATCAAAATTTATTTTAAATATTTTTGTAATTGACGAATAATAATATCAGGATCAATATCATTTAAACACGCATAATCGCCACGCTGACAAGATTTGTTGCCAAAAACAGAACATGGCCGACAATCCAAATCAATTTGAACCGCGTCATCAATAGACTGTCTAAAACCATAAAAACCCAAATACGGATGAGTAGCACCCCAAACAGAAACCGTTGGTACTCTTACTAACGATGCTAAATGCATATTAGCCGAATCCATGGAAAGCATTACCCGAAGTTGAGACATAAGAAATAATTCCTGAGCTAGATCGAGCTTTCCTGCAATAGAAATCACATTATTATAAGTCGTTTGCCATTTTTTCATTATTTCAGCTTCCTTTTGACTACCAAAAAGATAAATAATGACATCGGAATGAGTATTCAGTGTTTTTATCACCTCCTCCATTTTCTCCAATGGATACATTTTTGCTTTATGTTTGGCAAAAGGAGCTATTCCAATATTTTTTTTTGATGGATCAAAACAAATATTCTCAGGCAAGGAAACCTCACTTGACTTATTGGAAAAATAATGCGAGAACGTCATTTCCGCAGGATATCCTATTGCTTCAAAAACGTCTCTATATCTATCAATGGTATGTTTTATTGGTTGTAAGGGGGCTTTATGTGAAATAACAGCTCTCTTTTCTTTCCTGCCTTTATCGATATGGGTTATTTTTTTACCTAAGAGAGCAAAGTAAGCTCTCAAAAACTTACTTCGTAATACATCATGTACATCGGCAACTTTATCGATATTGTATTTCCGAAGTAAATTCCCCAAACGAAACAATCCTTTAATGCCTTTATAATCTGCGAGATCAACGCCAATCGGACGAATATTAGATAACCCGAGATCAAAAAGCAAAACGAAATTTTTATTTGTCAAAATGTAGAAGGTGTCGTTCGGATATGCCTTCGCCACCGAATATAAGGGCGGAACAAGCATGGCTACATCACCAAATGCCGACAACCGAATGACCAAAACATTAGCCATTATTTTGTTGCTTATTATATAGCACAGGATTAAGAGAAGGGTCGTTATACATTTTCATTTGCCTGTAAACCTTCATGTATTTTTTTCCTTCTCCAATTTCTTGAAGCAACGTATCAATAGCATGTGAGAGATCTTCGCGTTGTTCCATAAGAACATTTAATTTTTTACGGCAATTAATCACATGCTGTTCATCAGCATCTGTGCGGTTAACCTCGTCTCGCATATGATAAATTTTTATGGCAAGAATCGATAATCGATCAATTGCCCATGCAGGGCTTTCTGTATTGATGAAAGCATTGGGAAGCGGTTTTACATCTTTAAAAAAATCAAGAAAATAATCATCGATTTTTTCCACCAAATCCGTTCTTTCCTGATTCGATCGATCTATACGACGCTTGATTTCCAATGCTTTGATAGGATCAATTTCAGGATCACGAATGATATCTTCGAGATGCCATTGAACTACATCGATCCAATTTTTTTCATAAAGAAGAAAATCAATCGTCCCCGGTTGAAACGGATTTTTCATAACAGCATCTACATGATTTACGAGATGATAATCTTCCGTTGCACGGTCAAAAATTGCATTCGCTTTAACACTGAAATCTTTCATAATTTGTTTTTTTTTTGCATTATATAATGCAAAGATAATCAATCTGCTTTAATTTCATTATCATACGCTCATACAACTTTGTACGCTCATACAACTTTGTAACTAAAACCACGTTTCTCTTTCTAATTTCGCTATTATTTTAGAATTCTGATTTCTATTCACATAAAAAAGTGTATTTTTGCAAAACAAAGTCCTTTTTTAAATGAGAGAACAGCAATACCCTTATTTGTCATGAATAAAATCGCAGGAAAAGAATACTTATCAGAAAAAGTTGTAAAATTTGAAATCGAAGCACCATTGATAGCCAAAAAACGCAAGGCGGGTCATTTTGTAATCGTCCGCATAGGTGAAAAAGGCGAACGCATACCTTATACAATCGTATCTTCCGATCCACAAAAAGGAACGATTACGTTGGTTGTACAAAACGTAGGAAAATCGTCTGGAAAATTTTGCGAACTTAACGTGGGAGATTATGTAACCGATTTGGTGGGACCATTAGGGAAAGCAACGCACATCGAAAACTTCGGCACTGTACTTTGTGCGGGTGGAGGTGTCGGCATAGCACCTATATTACCCATCGTTGAGGCAATGAAAAAGGCAGGCAACAAAGTAATTGCCATATTGGCTGCACGCACCAAAGAACTCATCATTCTGGAAAATGAAATTCGGCAATTTGCAGATGAAGTTATTATCATGACCGACGACGGATCGTACGGAAAAAAGGGCTTAATAACCGAAGGAGTGGAAGAGGTGATCCAAAGTAAAAAAGTAGATCTATGCGTTACTGCCGGCCCTGCAATTATGATGAAATTTCTTTCAGAACTTACCAAAAAATACAATATCCCCACCATCGCCTCACTAAATCCAATCATGGTAGACGGCACGGGTATGTGTGGTGCCTGCCGAGTGACAGTGGGTGGTAAAATAAAATTTGTCTGCATAGACGGTCCCGAATTCGATGCTCATCAAGTTAATTTTGACGAATTGATCATGCGATTGAATGCTTACAATTAAATAAAAACGCAAAAATGTCAATTCATAGTTTAGTCAACAGTTTAAAAACAAATTGAAATGCCTTCAAAAGAATATTTGCAAGCTGAACGTAATCAGCCCTGGCGCGAAGCGTTACGTAAAACGATGAAAAATAAAGAACGCACCAATTTACCACGAGTAAAAATGCCCGAACAACCACCGGAAGTCCGTATTCATAATTTTCTGGAAGTGAATCTTGGACTTACACCGGAACTTGCCCTTGCCGAATCGCGTCGCTGTCTTGATTGTGTAAATCCTACTTGCATCATGGGATGCCCCGTGGAGGTAAACATTCCAAAGTTTATTAAAAACATTGAGCGGGGTGAAATTCTTGAAGCAGCCAAAACACTGAAAGAAACAAATACGCTCCCAGCTGTGTGTGGACGGGTTTGTCCGCAGGAGCGTCAATGCGAAAGCCAATGTTTTTACGTTCAAAAACTCAAAAAAGAAGCTGTTGCCATTGGCTATCTTGAACGCTTTGCTGCCGATTATGAACAAGAAAGCGGAAATATATCTATTCCGGAAACTGCTTCCGCAAACGAAATCAAAATTGCTGTTGTAGGATCCGGACCTGCCGGTTTGGCTTTCGCAGGCGATATGGCAAAACTGGGATATGAAGTAACGGTTTTTGAAGCATTGCATGAATTAGGAGGTGTTCTTCGCTATGGCATTCCCGAATTCCGTCTACCCAATAAAACTGTTGATGCCGAAATTGAGGTGCTCAAAAAAATGGGTGTAAAATTCGAAACCAATTGTATCATAGGTAAAACCATTTCGCAAGAAAATTTAAAAGACTCTGGTTATAAAGGCATTTTCATTGGCAGTGGAGCCGGTTTTCCCAATTTTATGAATATTCCGGGTGAAAACCTTATTGGTGTTATGTCGGCCAACGAATATCTTACTCGTGTAAATTTGATGCGAGCGGCCGATCCCGACAGCGACACCCCTGTTCACCGTGGGAAAAAAATAGCAGTGATAGGTGGAGGAAATACCGCTATGGATGCCGTTCGTACAGCACGCCGCCTAGGTGCAGAAAAAGCAATGATCGTTTATCGACGTTCAGAAGAAGAAATGCCGGCACGAATCGAAGAAGTGAAGCATGCCAAAGAAGAAGGTATTGAATTTCTTACATTACATAATCCCTTAAGATACGAAGGAGATGAGAAAGGACGCGTACAAAAAATGTTGCTGCAACGCATGAGACTTGGCGAACCCGACGCTTCAGGTCGCCGTCGTCCGATCCCTATTGAAGGCGACACAGTATGGATAGAAGTTGACGGAGTCGTTGTAAGCATCGGAGTCTCTCCCAATCCTTTAATCCCATCTACTTTCACCGGTTTAGAAGTCACCCCTTATGGAACAATCGTTGTAGACAAGGAAACCATGCAAACCAAGGTAGACCATATTTTTGCAGGGGGCGATATTGTACGAGGCGGAGCTACGGTGATTCTTGCTATGGGTGATGGACGCAAAGCCGCAAAAGGAATGGATGCCTGGTTGAAAAAAACTTTATAAATTCATCACAAACAATGAAAATTTTGGCAGACGCCCATATCCCTTATTTAAAAGGCGCCATTGAACATTTTGGCGACGTAGAGTATCTTCCCGGGAATCAATTCACCAAAGAAACCGTCAAAGACAAAGATGTACTCATCGTGCGTACAGTAACCTATTTTGGCGAAGAAATACTGGCAGGATCATCTGTAAAGCTCATTTGTTCAGCCACCATAGGTTATGATCATATCGATACCCATTATTGCGATACTCACGGTATTGCATGGCGTACTGCCCCGGGTTGCAATGCCGGCTCAGTTGAACAATATGTGACTGCATCTTTACTCCTCATGGCAGAAAAAAAGGGATTCGATCTGAAAAAAAAGACGATCGGGATTGTGGGAGTAGGAAATGTAGGAAGCAAAGTGGAAGCTGCCTGCAAAAAACTGGGTATGCATGTCTTGCTGAACGACCCACCACGAGAAGAACACGAGGGAAACGCCAACAACATGTTTGTTGATCTGGAAACCATTAAACGTAAGTCAGACATCATCACACTACATACACCGCTTACCAAAACAGGGAAATACAAGACATGGCATCTAGTCGATGAAAATTTTTTCAACGAACTGGATAATAAACCCATTCTGATTAATTCCTGCCGCGGGAGCGTAACCGATACCCATGCCTGGAAAAAGGCAATAAAAGAAGAGCATGTGTCGGGATCAATAATCGATTGCTGGGAAAATGAACCCCTTATTGATAAAGAACTTCTGGGAATGGCTGATATTGCCACACCTCACGTTGCAGGATATTCAGCCGATGGAAAATGGACAGCAACTAAAATGACGCTCGAAAATCTTTGTGATTTTTTTCATTTCGATATCGATCCGGTAAAACTTATGCCACCTATTCCTCCTCCTCCCAATCCCATTATAGATTTAAAAGGAGTCGGTCCCGAAAAACAAATACTTCACGCAATTCTTCATACATATAATCCTTTGAAAGAAACACTAGCATTAAAAAATTCGCCTGAAAAATTTTATTATTTTCGTTCCCACTACCCTCTCCGGCGCGAATATAAAGCGTATACAGTCAAAAACGCCGATTTAATCAATGCAGATTTACTAAAACAACTGGGATTTACAGTCTAAATTCTAAAAAATAACTAAATATATAAGCTGTAAAAATTTTTTCTTTCTTTTTTGAAGAAAAATCGATAGTTTTGTAGAACGATTTAAGGTATAAATAGTATATAATAAATTAATAAAAACTAACCCATATAAATTTTTCCGTATGAATAGAAAATTATTTAACGTATCTCTAGCGTTAGCAACAGCAATAGTTCTGTTTGCTACCTCGTGCAGCAGCAGTCTTAAACCGCTGTCTCAGTCTAATTTTAAAGTAACCCCATCTCCTCTTGAAACAGTTGGGATGGAAGTGCCTGTTACTGTCAATGGAACATTCCCCGAAAAATGGTTTCATCCAAATGCAACAGTAACTATTACACCCGTGCTTAAATATGCAGGAAACAAGGAATTGAAAGCAATTCCCTATACCTATCAGGGCGAAAAAGCAGCCGGAAACGGCATAACGATTCCTAAAAACAAGGGGGGGAATTTCGTCATGAATTTTAAATTTCCCTATCAAGAAGGAATGGAAGTTTCCGAACTTTTTATGCGCTTCGACGCACAAATAAAAAACAAAAAAGCAAATCTTCCTGATGTAAAAGTTGCTGACGGCGTAATCGCTACTTCTATGTTAGCCGATGTATTAACTACCGATCCTGCTTTTGCTGATGACAACTTTCAACGCATTATTAAAGAAAAACAAGAAGAAGCTATCTTGTTTCTAATTGAAAGTGCCGAATTACGACAAAGCGAACTAACCAAAGAAGGACTTCAGGTATGGAAAAAGCGCGTAGAAGAAGCCTTTAACGATCCTAAACAGCAAATTGCTCTTGAAATAGGAGGCTATGCATCACCTGATGGTCCGTGGACACTTAATGAAACCCTTGCCAGACAACGCCAAAAAAATTCTCTAAATTATTTAGAGAAAGAATTTAAAAAGAAAAATATTTCTACCGATATCAATACTCATTATACAGAAGAAGACTGGGAAGGATTCCGTCAGTTGGTACAAGCATCGGATCTACAAGACAAAGAGCTTATAATAAGAATATTAGAAATGTATACCGATCCTGAGGAACGTGAAGTACAAATTAAAAATCTTTCGCATATATACCAAGAATTGGCTGAAACCGTTCTTCCTCAATTGCGTCGCGCACGATTAATTGCCAGTATAGATATTATTGGTAAAACAGATGATGAAATTATGTCTTTTTGGCGTAATGATCCTAAACAATTGAATGTAGAAGAATTGCTTTACGCATCCACACTTACCAGCAACGATACCGAAAAAGAACGTATCTATCAATATGTTACGGTAAATTTCCCCCAAGACTACAGGGGATGGAACAATTTGGGAGCACTTTTTTATAAACAAGGCAATATAAATAAAGCCGAACAATCCTTTAATCGTGCTGCACAAATATCTCCTAATGCTCCTGAAGTAAATATGAATCAGGCACTAATAGCCATGATAAATAATGATCTCGACAAAGCCGAAGAATTACTTGGTAAAGCAGGTGGAGCTAAAAACCTGAATGCTGCTCTCGGATTGCTTTATTTGAAGAAAGGTGAATATAACAAAGCTGTAGAAGCTTTCGGCAATCTAAAATCGAACAATGCCGCATTAGCCCAACTATTAGTAAAAGATTACAATAAGGCATCGCAAACACTTGCTGCTATTCCTAACCCTGATGCAACTACTGCTTATCTGGCTGCAATCGTAGCTGCAAGAACAAACAACTTCAATGATGTGATTACTAATCTTCAAACAGCAATTCAGCGCGACAAATCTATGGCTCAGAAAGCTGCAAACGATTTGGAATTCGCTAAATACAGAACAAACAATGAATTTGTATCGTTAATACAATAAAATCAACTGTTCAATCTTTAAAAAGTGGAACACATAATGATGATTGTGTTCCACTTTTTTTATTCTCCAAAAAGTTTGCATTCAATTTTGGAAAAAATGCCTCAAAAACACGTACCTTTGCACTAATTATTATCATTAGAACTTTTTTATAAAACTGTATTCTGTCTAATGAAAAACAGACAATTCATTGAAAACCAAAATATCGAAAGGTTTTATATTGTTGACACTTATGCCGATAATTGCATGCATAGGCTAGTTACGAAAATCGCCTATCAGCAACAGCATTTTGTAACAAAAAAGGAGATAAAAATCATTCAAAAATAAATATGATACGAACAAAAGCCATATTGAGATATTTAGGGTTTGTTTTGCTTTTTAATGCCCTGTTTTTGTGTATCTCGGCAGCAATATCTTTTTTTCTCCACGAAAACTCTTTTATACCGCTTTTGTACGGAGCACTGATATGTACTGCATTGGGAATATTTCCCCAAATATTTATCGAAAAAATAGAAGATATCACATTTCAAGAAGGAATTGCCATAAGCGTTCTTGGTTGGATCGTTACCTGCCTTACAGGAATGATTCCCTATTTCATGTGGGGCGGAGAATTTACGTTGGCTAATTCATTATTCGAAAGCGTTTCAGGATTTACTACAACCGGGGCTACCATCTTGAATAATGTCGAAATATTACCTAAAGGATTATTGTTTTGGAGGGCATCTACTCATTTCATTGGCGGAATAGGCATTATTCTTTTTGTATTGGTTGTCCTTCCTGAAAAAAGGGGGGTCCGTTCAAGCATTTATCATTCTGAAGTTTCCGGATTATCTATGCTGAACTTTCGAATGAAAACAAAAGAAATTGCCAATATCATCGTTATCGTTTACATAAGTCTTATCGCAGTGGAAACCATTTTGTTGAAAATTTTCGGCATGAATTGGTTCGATGCTGTTTGTCATTCGTTTGCCACCGTCGCTACCGGCGGCTTCTCTACAAAAAACACGAGTGTTGCCTATTTCAACAATATATCAATCGAAATCATCATTATGTTTTTCATGCTGATAAGCAGTATGCATTTCGGATTGATATACAATACTATTCGGGGACGAAAATTGAATATTTTCACTTCAAGCGTTGTCCGATCGTATGTAATTGTAATGTTTATAGGAATTTTACTCGTCGCGGGACAACTTACATTTGAAAAGGTTTATAGTTCGGGAGAGTCACTACGATATGCAGCCTTTCAGGTGATTTCCTTAGGCACCACTACCGGATTTGCTATCGTCGATACCCCTAATTGGCCTATTTTTGCTATCCTAATTCAAATGTACTTTACAATTCAATGTGGAATGGTGGGCTCCACGTCAGGAGGGCTGAAATTTGACCGAATTTATCTTTTCTTCAAATCGCTGATTAAACAAATCAGACTCACTAAACATCCTCAAGGAATATATGCCATAAAAGTGGACGGCACACTCATCGATAGCGATATGGAATTACAAACAGCTGTTTTTATTCTTCTTTACATTATCACTTTTTTTGTCACAACATTGCTACTGACAGCAATGAAAATAGACGGCATGACAGCTTTTTCTGCAGCTATTACAACTCTTGGAAATGCAGGACCGGGATTTGGAAAAGTAAGTTCATTAGGAAATTATAGTGGCTTACCCGACGCTGCAAAATATATTCTTTCAGGAAATATGCTTCTTGGGCGTCTCGAAATTATGAATATCATTGTGTTTCTGACCATGTTGTCCCGAAAACGTTAAAAGGAAGAAATAGGACCTAAGTTCAGATCAGAAGTCGCTAAGTTCAAATTAGAAGTGCGACACACTAAGTTCAAATTAGAAGTGCGGTTGATGTTTTTCAATTTATTTTTCCGAAAATAAAATTGTACCTTTGCAAACGTTTTAACAAATCAAACAAACTGAACATTTTATGAATTTTGTGGAAGAACTTCGTTGGAGAGGTATGATTCAAGATATCATTCCCGGAACGGAAGAATACTTGTTAAAAGAAAAAAC
>Ga0208938_1001919_pt1 | contig 11483 bp, 10 predicted proteins | sample AD_UKC125_MetaG_FD_184434 | JGI IMG/M metagenome (GOLD analysis project Ga0208938, IMG submission 184434) | Active sludge microbial communities of municipal wastewater-treating anaerobic digesters from USA - AD_UKC125_MetaG (SPAdes) (version 2) | ecosystem: Engineered > Bioreactor > Anaerobic >... | reverse complement strand
GCGCCGACGATATTGGGGTTGAACGGGCTCGCGGCGGTGCGGACGTGCGGCAGGGCGGCATACCGGGCCGTGAGGTCTTCGATGCGGGCCGTGACCGCCGGGTCGGTGACCTTGCTCCCGGCAGGGGCGCTGACGACGACCTGCCCGCTCGCGCCGGCGAACTCCGGGAAGCGGGCTGTGAGGGCGTCCATGGCGCGCTGCGACTGGGTGCCGGGAATGGTGAAGACGTCGTTGATCGGCTGATGGAGCAGCCCGGCGAGCACTCCGAGCGCGACGAGCAGGCCGGCCCACAGGCCGACGACGAGTTTGCGCCGGGCGACCGCCCACGTGCCGAGGGCGTAGAGAGCGGATGACATGGAGCTCCAGGAGCGCGTGGTGAATGCGGCGTATCGGATACACGAACGTATCCGATACACGAGTGTATCCAACTAGCTGCCACACGGATACACTCATGGCGTGGGAAGAGGTGTGGGATGAAGGGCGAGTCGGGGTCCGTCGGGACGCTCAAACGCAGCCGATCGGCGACCCGGGAGCGATTGTTGGATGCCGCGGGTGCGGTCTTCGCAGAGCGTGGGTTTGCCGCCTCCACCATCGAAGATGTCTGCGAGCGAGCGGGATTCACCCGTGGGGCGTTCTACTCCAACTTCGAGACCAAGGACGAGTTGCTCCTCCAGCTGCTCGACCGTGAAGAGGTCAAGCTGCTCGAGCGGTTCAACGCCGCTGTCTCACAGGCACTGCAGGCGACCGAGCCGCTGGCCGTCGTCGTCGAGCGGATCTACGACCTGCAACCCTTTGGTGCCGACAACTACGCGTTGCGGGCCGAGCTGGTCTTCCTGGCCCTCAAGGATCCCAAGCTCGCCACGGCATACCAGGCCGCGCGGGAGGCGCTGCGGGCGAAGTTCAAGCCCTTCCTCATCACGGCGCTCGCCGCCCGCGGGCTGCGCCTCACCGTCGACCCCATCGACGCGCTCGACACCCTGGAAGCGGTGTTCGAGGCCAGTGTCCGCAGCAGCCTGATCGCGGGGGGCTCACCCAACGATCGCGGCTCACTCGCGGCGAGGATGCTGCCGATCATCGTGCCGGCGGTCAGCGCGCCCCTCTGATCGGACCAGCCGGTATGCCGTGCCCGTCGCCTCAGCGGGTCAGCGGGGTCAGCCGGTCAGCGGGTCAGCAGCTGGCCGAGGGGTTGGCCGTGGGGGTCGGCATTTCGGTGAAGGCGTCGCCGATGACCAGGTCAACCGAAGCGTCAGCGCGGGTGTCCTTGACCGGCACCGACCCCGGCACCAGGGCAAGCACCACCTTGGACGCAGCCTCACCGGCCGGGCCGAAGCGCACCTCGGCCGGGGCCGTGATCGTCTTCTTCAGCGGGTCGTTGGCCACGGTGCCGACGACGAAGCCACGATCCTTGACGACCTTGGCCGTCGAGCCGGCCAGGCCGTTGCGCTTGGTCGCGTTGTAGACGTTGACCGTGATCTGGCTGGGCTTGATCGCGCCGGCGCTCGGGGTGCAGCTCGCCGCCGCGGTCGGGGTGCTCTTGGTCGGCGGGGTGTTCCAGTAGGACGCCGCGAAGTAGAAGGCGCCGAACAGCAGCGCGACGATGACGGCGACCGTGATCGCTGCGCGTCGGTTGCGCCGCGAACGGGCCACCGATTCCGACTCGACGGTGAAGCTCACCGGGGGCCTCCCCAGGCTTGGGTCACGATGCTGGACGTACTGGACCTACTGGACGTACTGGCCTAGTCAAGCACGAGCACGCGGGCATGCAGGGTGCCACGCTGCTGCAGCGCCGCCCGGAGGGCCCGGTGCAGGCCCTGCTCGAGGTAGAGCTTGCCCTGCCACTGCACGACGTGGGCAAACAGGTCGCCGTAGAAGGTCGAATCTTCGGCGAGCAGTTGCGCCAGGTCGAGGGTGCGCTTGGTCGTAATGAGATCGGCCAGCCGCACCTGGCGGGGCGGCACGTCGGCCCAGTCGCGGGTGGTGACCAGGCCATGGTTGGGGTACGGACGGTGTTCGCCGATGCCCTTGAAGATCACGCCGTCAGTGTAGGCAGCACTTCGGACTCGCGTCTGCCGCACCGCGCCAGCGCTTCCCAACTAGAGTGCGTTTCGTGACCGATACGACCGCTTCATCGCCAGCTGCTCAGGCCTCTTCGGCAGCCACGCCACAGGACGCCCCGGCGCTGCCCGAGCAGATCGCCCAGATCCAAGCCGGCTACGAATTCGCTGGGGGCGCATTGGAGTTCGGCGCCGCCGTCAAGGAGGGCACGGCATACCCGTCCGCGAAGGTCAAGATCCCGCTCGCGGTCCTCAACCGGCACGGCCTGGTCGCCGGCGCGACTGGCACCGGCAAGACCAAGACCTTGCAGCTCATGGCCGAGCAGCTGTCCCAGGGTGGGGTGCCGGTCTTCCTGGCCGATATCAAGGGCGACCTGTCGGGCATGGCCTCGCCGGGCACACCGAGCGACCGCATCACCGCCCGCACCGCCGATATCGGCGAGGAGTGGGTGCCCACGGCATACCCGACGGAGTTCTACTCCCTCGGTGGGCAGGGCAAGGGCATCCCGATCCGGGCATCGGTGTCGCAGTTCGGGCCCACCCTGTTGGCAAAAGTGTTGGGGCTCAACGAGACCCAGGAGTCGAGCCTTGGCCTGGTCTTCCACTACGCCGACAAGAAGGGCCTGTGGCTCGACGATCTCAAGGACCTCCGTGCGGTCGTGCAGCACCTCACGTCGGACGAGGGCAAGGCCGATCTCAAGGAACTCGGCGGGTTGTCCTCGGCGACCGCCGGGGTCATCCTGCGTGAGCTCATCACCTTCGCCGACCAAGGCGCCGACGTCTTCTTCGGGCTGCCGGAGTTCGACACGGCGCACCTGCTGCGCACCGCCCCCGATGGCCGTGGCCTGGTCTCGATGCTCGAGCTGCCCGCCGTGCAGGACCGGCCGCAGCTGTTCTCGACCTTCCTCATGTGGTTGCTGGCCGACCTCTTCCACGACCTGCCCGAGGTCGGCGACGTCGACAAGCCCAAGCTGGTGTTCTTCTTCGACGAGGCCCACCTGCTCTTCGCCAATGCGTCCAAGGACTTCCTCCAGGCGATCACCCAGACGGTGCGGCTGATCCGGTCCAAGGGGGTCGGGGTCTTCTTCGTCACGCAGTCGCCCAAGGACGTGCCGGCCGACGTGCTCGCCCAGCTCGGCAACCGGGTGCAGCACGCGCTGCGGGCCTTCACCCCCGACGACGCCAAAGCCCTTAAGGCGGCAGTGTCGACCTATCCCAAGAGTGGCTACGACCTGCAGGAGCTGCTCACCCAGCTCGGCACCGGCGAGGCCATCATCACCGTGCTCTCCGAGCGGGGCGCTCCCACCCCGGTCGCGTGGACCCGGATGCGCGCGCCGCAGTCGCTCATGGGGCCCTCGCCCGAGGCGCTGATGGACCAGGTGGTTGGCGCCTCCGCGCTGGCCAGCGAGTATGCCGTGGCGATCGACCGTGAGTCGGCCTATGAGAAGCTCACCGCCGACGCCACAGCCAAGGCGCAAGCGACCGCTGCCGCAGAAGCGCAAGCCGCGGCCGATGCCCAGGCCCCGGCCCGGCAGGCCCGAGCGCCCAAGGAGGAGCCGACGGTGGTCGAGCAGGTCGTGCAGTCGTCGGTGTTCAAGTCGATGATGCGCTCGGCGGGCACCGTGATCGGTCGCGAGATCACCCGCTCGATCTTCGGCACCTCACGCCGGCGCTGAGCCGTCCGGCTTGCCGGAGTCCGATGTACCGAAGGCCGAGCGGCCGATGACGCCGGCCGCGATCAACGCCGTCCCGACGAGCACAGACCCGATCGGCAGCGTGATCGCGAGCAGGGCGCAGCCCGCGACGCCGGCGAGTTGGAGACGGCGCGGCCAGCGGCGGTGCGCGTCGTCCTGAGTCCACGCGCTGAGGTTGGCGATCGCGTAGTAGATGAGCACGCCGAAGGACGAGAACCCGATCGCGTGCCGCAGGTCGGTCACCGCGACGAGCAACACGACGGCGGCGGCCAGGGCCAGTTGGGCGACGGCCGGCACCTGGTGGCTCTGGTCGACCTTCGCGAGCCGGGCCGGTAGGTCGCCCTCGCGGGCCATCGCGAAGGCGGTGCGCCCGACGCCGGACATCAGCCCGAGCAGCGCCCCCAGGCTTGCGACGGTCGCGCCGACCCGCAGCACCCCGCCGACCCACGACACGTCGGCGGCCTGCGCGGCAGCCAGCAACGGCAGCGGCGAGGCCGCGATGCCGTCCGCGCCGATCGTCATGAGCAGGAGCAGCGCCAGCACGGCATACAGGGCGATGACCATCCCGAGGGCGCGGGTGATCGCGCGGGGGATGGTCCGGGCCGGGTCGCGTACCTCCTCGCCGAGGGTGGCGATCCGCGCGTAGCCGGCGAAGGCGAAGAAGAGCAGCCCCGCAGACTGCACGATCCCGTATGCCGTGGGGTCACCTCCCGCCGTGACGACCCCTGCGGCGGCGGTCGCCTCGTTGGCGTCGGTCGTCAGTGGGGACTGCCAGTCGCGGGTGAACACGACGATGACCACGGCCGTGATCGCGAGAGCGGCGAGGGTGATGGTGAGCAGTACGCGGGCCAGCCGGGCGGTCTTGGTGATGCCGCGGACGACGACCCAGGTCAGCGCGGCGACGAGGGCGATCGCGACGAAACGCACACCTTGGGCCGGGCCGCCCAGCGCGTAGGTGGCTGCGGTGAGGGCCATGGCGGCGCACGAGGCGGTCTTGCCGACGACAAACGACCAGCCTGCGATGAAGCCCCACAGGGGACCGAGGCGCTCGCGGCCGTAGACGTAGGTGCCTCCGCTGGAGGGGTATTGGGCCGCGAGTTGAGCTGAGCTCGTGGCATTGGCCCAGGCGACGGCGGCGGCCAGGGCCAAGCCGATGAGCAGTCCGGGGCCGGCCGCCGCGGCAGCGGGGGTGAAGGCGGCGAAGACGCCGGCGCCGATCATCGATCCCAGGCCGATGACGACCGCGTCGGGTAGCCCCAGCCGACGCTGCAGACTGGGTCGGTCGGCCGCGTTGTCGCGCTCGGGGTCGAGGTTGTCGTCGGCCGGCATGGTCAGCGCGTGGGCGAGTCGGGGCGTGAGGCGGCGTGGGAGTGGGCGCGGGAGTCGGTGCCGGAATCGGTGCCGGAATCGGTGCGCGAGAGGAGCTTGTCCAGGCCGACGAAGCCTGCTGCGACGGCCAGGCCGAGCGCCAGGACGCCTGCGAGGTTGACCAGGGCAGTGGCGGTGCCCAGATCGACGATGTCGATGAAGCCGTAGGGGTAGGTGCCGGTCATCGCGCCGCGGCCGAGCATCCAGAGCACCCATGCCAGCGGGATGATGATCGCCCGGCCGACCGTGCTCCAGCGCAATTGGCCGCGTGGGCCGATGACGCCGAAGACCACCACGCTGAGCACCGGAGTGACTTGGTGGAGAAGGGAATTGGCGAGGTTGTCCCAGCCCTCCTGGGTGGCCTGCGAGGACAGCACGAGATTGAAGACCAGACCGGTGACCGTGACCATGACGAGACCGCTGAGCCAGAGGTCGGCCAGCCATCGCGGGAGAGGTGCCGGCCAGTCGGCCTCGGTGGTCGGGGAGCTAGCCGCAGCTGGCGGCGACTGGCGGGTGCGCAGCCACAGCGCGGCGAGGGCGATGCCGACGACGACGCTCGACCAGATGGTGAAGAACGAAACCCAGTCGAAGAAGCCCTCCGCGAGCGGGGCGACCGCTCCCTTGTTGTAGCCGTATCGGCTCGAGTCGAGGATCGGCTTGCGATAGGCACCGCTGAGATTGATCGCCACGGAGACAGCCAGCCCGAGCCACGCGGAGGCGGCGTTCACGGCATACCAAGTGGCGCGTGCCCCGCGCAGTCGCTCCATAGCACCAGAACTTAACGGCAGACTGGAGCCCATGGAGCACAACCCCGCCACCGTGACGCGCTATCTGTCGCGCCTGGGCCGACCCGACCTCGCGGGGGCCTCGGCCGACGTCGCGACGCTGGTCGCGCTGCATCGTGCGCACGTCGGGCGGATCCCCTACGACACCACGCGACTCGTGCTCGGGCGGCCCGACCCGTGCGACGCCGCGGCGGCGGTCGGGGCTTTCCTGGCCGGCCGGGGCGGGTATTGCTTCCACCTCAACACCGGATTCGGTTGGCTGCTGCGGCAATTCGGGTATGCCGTGGCCTTCCACCGCGCGGGCGTCCAGACCCCGCGTGACCCCGGTCCGGTGGGCGCCAATGGCAACCACCTGGCCTTGGTCGTGACTGTCTCTGGTCAGCGATGGCTGGTCGACGTGGGGCTGGGGAGTGCGCTGCACTCACCGATTCCTTTGATGGCGAATGAGATTCGTCAGGGTCCGTTTGTCTATGGGTTGCGGCCGTCCGATGTCGAGCCGGGCGGGTGGCGTTTGGACCACGATCCTTCGGCCGACTCGTTCGTGGGCTTTGACGTCGCGGGGGAAGCGTGTTCGTGGGAGGAGGCGACCGCACGGCATACCGAGTTGTCGACCTCGCCGGACTCGCCGTTCGTGCGGGCGGTCGCCGTGCAGCGCCGCGACGCCTCCGGAGTGGACCTCCTGCGCTGGACCTGGCTGGTGCGGATCGACGAATCCGGTTGGCACGAGCGGGTGTTGTCGTCCGCCGACCAGCTCGCCGAGGTGTGCGGCGAGGTCTTCGGGCTCTCGCTCGACGGCATCCCGCCGCAGGAGTGGGAAGCCCTGTATGCCGGGCAGGCTGCGGCCTACGAACGCGCCCGCGCGCGACGGGTGGCACGGTGACCCCAGGCTCTCTGGCCAGGGCGGGTTCTTGAGCGAGTCTTGAGGGTTCCTTAGCTCTCTCGACGCGCGGGCTGGCGGCTGGTGGCTTAACGTTCAACTATGCCGACTTTCGCTGCCGAATCCGGGTTGTTCGACACCATTGCGGGGCTGCCCGTGCATCCACTGGTGGTCCATGTCGCCGTCGTGGTGCTGCCGGTGTCGGCGGTGGCGTTCGTCGTGCTCGTCCTGCTGCGACGCGCGCGACGTAGGTATGGCTGGCTGACCATGCTGGGGCTGTTCGGCGGGACGGCTGCCGCGGTGGTGGCCAAGGAGTCGGGCGAGGCGCTGGCCAAGCGGGTCGGGACGCCGGCCACGCACGCGTCCTACGGCGATCTGCTGCCGTTGATCGGAGCCGCCCTGGCGGTCGTCGCGGTGCTGTGGATGGTGCTGCAGCGGCAGTCGGCTCGTCGCGCTGCTGGTGCCAATCCGGCCGAGCCGGTGCGTGACTCGGGCCTGGTCAAGGCACTGGGGGTGGGTGGGCGTCATCGCCGCACTGGCGACGGTGGGAATGTCCGTGTTGGTCGGCCACAGCGGCGCGGAGGCGGTGTGGGGCAACCGCATCGCGGCAACCCAGCCGTCGGCGGCCTCGACCCCGAGCACGACTGCCGCCGCGTCGACCGCCACGGGCCCGACCTCGTCGGCCGGCCCCACGTCATCGTCGGTGTTGCCGGCCCCGACCGGCACGGCGACGCCGGCACCGACGACGGCCGGTGGCTACCCCCTGGCCCAAGTCCAGCAGCACGCGTCCGCGTCCTCCTGCTGGACCGTGGTCGCCGGTGGGGTCTACGACGTCACCAGCTGGATCGCGCAGCACCCTGGTGGGACCGGCCCGATCATCGGACTGTGCGGCAAGGACGGGACGTCGGCCTTCGCGGCCCAACACGGCACCGTCGGACGCGCGGTCAACGAGCTCAAGCAGTTCAAGACCGGCGCCCTGGCCTGAGGGCGTGCCCGGGGTGCCCTTCTGCGGGCACGCATGTGGGCCTGGTTGGCGTCGCCTGGCCGGCTGCGCTGAGGTTCGCTGAGGTTCGCCGCGCTTCGGTGAGGTAGGACCCTCACCGAAGCGTCACGTCACTCAGCGCAGCTACCTGAACTTGGTCGCCGCGCCGTGCCCAAACCCCGCCACCCCCCGGGACGCTGTCTGTGTAGACTGACGGCATACCGCCCGGCCCCTCAGGGGCCGGGTTTCTTCATGTCACCAACCGACGGGCCTGGTGAGTCGGCCGACCGTCTCGGGCAGCTGATGGTTCATGAAGTCCGCTGAGGTCAACTGGTACCACCAATGGCCGCCCGCCCCGGTCGTGGGGGCAGCGTTCAGGGCCCCAGAGGGATAGCCCTTGGTGGGGTTGATGAGACCCAGCGGGACGTGGTGCCTGACGACATCCACAGGCATTTTCAGATCACTGTCATTGCTCACGACGACGGCCGCGTCGACCGATCCGCCGAGGACGTCGACGAACATGTGACTCGCGACGTTGACGTCACTGCCCTTCTCTTCGCGCCGCGCAACGCAGGCCGACCATCGACTCCAGGAGTGCAACGGCGCCACCTCGCGAGAGTCCGTCGTGATCGCGCTGATTGCCGTAGCTGCGGAGGCAGCCATAGCAGGAGGTCTCCGGCCCACACTCACACTCAGAGACCCTCCTGAGGGCCGACAAGAGCACTCGTTCCAAGTGCTGCTCCACGTGTAGGACGTGACCGGCGCCGCCCGGAACGCTATCGAACAGCACGATCTCCCAGCTCATGGGCCCAGTCGGCGAGAGGGACGCACCGAGGTCGTCCCTGGCGATCTCCAGCTCGTCGCACGCTGCTTCCAGCACGGCATAGAGCAGGGACTTCCAGTGCGCCTGCACGTCCGAGGCGTTGGGCAGCTTGAAGTCAAGAAAGAGCAGATCGGTCTCGAAACTGTGGGCGAGATCGAGCGTGCGAGCTGGCCCGACGCAGGGGGTTCCCTTGATCAGGTGACCGTGCGCTGGCGGCTTCTGCGGGTGCAAGGCCCGCGACGTGCCGTGGCCGCACCAGTCGCAGATCCAGAACCCCGTTCCGCCCGGTCCGTCGGCCACTGCAACGAGACGACCCCTGGGGCCGACTCGGACGTCACAGGTTCCCGATGAAAGCAGCAACTGGCGAGTCCGGGCCTCTTCCGGCTCCTTCAGCACATAGGTCGCGCCGCTCCAGGAGCGCCTGGGGGGCCGCGAACCCGGTCGGGTTGGATGAGGATCGGCGACGAAGCCAAACTCCGGAATGGTCAACTTCCGCGGCGGCTGAGTCGATGCTTCGCCGCAATGGGGACACTGAGGTTCGAGGCTGGCGATTGAGTGCCAGAAACCACCGCAGCGGCCGCAGACTCGGTACTCGAACTCCTCAAGCTCTCGTCCTGGGAGCCTGTAGATGCCACGCGAAGTCCACAGCATGCCGCCTGCGACCAAAGTCGCGTCGGGCGCGTACTCATGGATCGCCTGCGACAGGTCCCGAGTGAGGTCCAGCTTGCCGCCCATTCGGCTACCCGAGTAGGTCGTGCGCAGCTCCACCGAGTCTACGGGGAAACCATACTTGGGCAAGACATTGCGAGTCGCGAGGAAACCGAGGAGGTCACGAAGCTCCAAGGTGCGTCCGACCTGCTTGTACCGTTCGGCCAGCATGTACTTCTGTGTCGCGGCCGCCTGGCCCTGCAGTTCGCGAAGTGCCTCGACGTCGCCCACCAACTCGCTCCGAACGGATTCCAGCAGGTGGATAAGGACGTCCACCCAATCCCCCGTCGACACCCCCAGTTGCCTGGCAACCGATTCCGGAAGTACGCGCTGTAGGGAGCGCGCAATGCTCTCGGGGACGGGGCTGAGGAATCCTCGAACGAGACTGACCGGGGCGTCCTCTCCCGCGTGGCCAGGCAGGAAGAAGTCTCCCGCCGTTCGAGCGATCCTCTGGTAATTCTCCAGGTACCACCTGAAGAACGCAGCCATCACGATCGAGTGGACGTGCCGACGGTCTACGCGCTCGTTCTCAAGACTCACGTAGGGGGTGCGGACGACCCCGGCCATCATGAGCTCGGGCTCTGCGAAGCGACTGAGGTCGTGTGAGCGCCGATTCGCGTACGTCACGACCAGTGCTGCCGCGCCAGAGCGACGCCCGGCGCGTCCGGCTCGCTGAACGTAGTTTGCTGTTGAGGGAGGCATGTTGCGCATTAACACCGCCTGGAGCTCGCCAACATCCACGCCAAGCTCGAACGTCGTCGAGCACGACAGGGCATTGATCTCGCCGCGGACGAACTTGTGCTGGACGTCAGCGGCCTCGACGTTGGTCCATTGAGCGGTGTGCTCCTGTGCACTCAGGGGGACAGGGAGCATCGTCTGATACAGCGTTCGGTAGTGATTTCGCTCTTGCTCCTTGGGTGAGGGCGAGAATGGCCGCAGCTCTCCCTCACAGCCAAGTGCCGGACACACTCCCCTGACCGAGAACGACGTAACTCTGCGGCAGATGGAGCACTTGAAGACCGGGCATGAGTCATCGACCCAACGGAAGCGAAGTAGCTCGTGGTCGACTTGATGAAGGACACCCAAGTTCTGTTGGGCGCTGGTCTTCAGCCAGTCGACTTGAGTGTTCTGTGATGTGAGAACCTTCCACGTACCCCGTAGGAGGGCCGCCGGGTCGTCGGTTCGGCCGAGGGCGGTCAGCACCCGACGTATGTAGTCGATGCGTCGGTTTGTCCCTCGTCCAGGCATCCACGACAGAACCTTCCGCACCGCCTCTGGGCCAGCCAAGCGGACGTAGATGGGGCCGAGCCGAGGGATGAAGATCTCGTCTCTTGCGTCTACGTCAGGGGGCATCGTGATCGCACCCTGCTGGCGCAGGCTCCGAGTGAGTTCCTGCAGCAATCCCCAGGACTCCGCGTCGGTCAATCCGAGGGCAAGGAGCGGGGCAGGAGCAGGCCACGAGGGGTCTCGATCCATCGTCAGAGAGATGAGTCCGAGTCCCTCAAGGGATTGGCGGTCGTCGCTCGCCACGACCTCCGACATCACCCAGGGACCGACGTCGCGTGACTGCTGCTGTGCGGTCATCCGTCGCGGGAAGCTCCGCATAGAGTCGGCAGCTCTGCGTGTTGCGAAGACCACGTCGTCAAAGGTGGCTGCCTCCCGGCCCGCCCCTGCATCGAGCAGAGCCTGAGAGATGAATCGTCGACGTTGAAGCTTCCGGTAGGAGTCTTCGAAGTAGGGGGCGAAGAAGGCGGCGGCCTGCCTGCTGTCACTGAAGGAGAGGAGTTTCCTGCCCTCTCCGGGGAACTGCTGCTCGTCCGGCGACGGACTCGCTGGCAGACTCTGGTAAAGCGAGGTGGCGATCACCGCCCCGCTGGCGTCGGCGCCGGTGTCAAAGACCCGAACGGTAGCCGGTCCGCGTGCGCCACAAAGCACACACCCAGCGATCTCTTCGCCCCGTTGCTTCAGCCTGCGCACGCCGAAGACGCTTGGTGATGAGCAAGCAGGGCACGCCATAACGGTCGCGGATGAAATGGCACCGCACTCCGGACAGAGGCGAGCCTCGTGTCCATGGCCATGGGAAAGTCCCCACTGGTGGCCAGGTGAGGTCCCCGTTGGTGGCCAAGTAGAAGTCCCCACTCTCTGCTCGTCGTGTCGACCGGGAGCTTGAGGCCTGAGCGGTGACGGTGGCG
>Ga0208938_1001911_pt1 | contig 11502 bp, 10 predicted proteins | sample AD_UKC125_MetaG_FD_184434 | JGI IMG/M metagenome (GOLD analysis project Ga0208938, IMG submission 184434) | Active sludge microbial communities of municipal wastewater-treating anaerobic digesters from USA - AD_UKC125_MetaG (SPAdes) (version 2) | ecosystem: Engineered > Bioreactor > Anaerobic >... | reverse complement strand
GGTCCCGGCGGTCCCGGCGGCCCCGGCCGGCCCGCGTGACCGTGGCCGTCGGCCGTCATATCGTGGGACAGTCGCCCCGATGCGCTGGGCAGCGCACCGGAGTACAGTGATCCGAGCAAGGCGGTGGACCCCGTGACGAGCCGGACACGGTCATGGTCCAGGCGACGCAGCAGCGTCACGACCGACCCGTCGGCTCGCGTCGGGGCTTGTTGTTTCATGGCTCAGGGCACCGCGGGGGATACATGCGGGGCCCGGCAGCCTCAGCAGAGTGGGGATGTCACGTGTTGCGAATGGTCTTGGGACGCGAGCAGGTCGACCGACGGATGAGCTCGGCCCGGCAGTCAGGTACCGGCGCTCACCCCTCGGGGCTCGTCGCGTCGATGGTGATCCTCGACCTCCTGGCGATCGCCGTCGCGATGGGGTTGGCCTATCTCGGTCGTTCTCGGTTGTCGGTGTTTCCCGAGACCGGCGACGTCGACCAACTGGTGATGCCGATCATTCAGTTGCTTCCGGTCGGGTGGATTCTCTTGCTCGTCGTCGCGGGCGCGTATTCGCCGCGGTCCTTCGGGGTGGGCACCTTCGAGTTCCGTCGGGTGTTCAACGCCTCGCTCACCACCGCCGGCGGCGTCGGCATCGCGTGCTATCTCGCGCGCTATGCGCTGCCGCGGGGCTTCTTCGTGCTGACCTTCGTCATCGGCGTCACGCTGCTCATCCTCGGCCGGCTCGCGCTGCGCCGGATGGTCCAGCGGGCCCGACGCTCGGGCAAGCTCACCCTGCGCACGATCATCGTCGGCCCGGAGCGCTCGGTCACCGAGGTCGCCCAGGTGCTACAACGTGAGAGTTGGCTGGGTTACCGCGTCATCGGGGCGGTCACCCCCTTGGGTGACGAGGTCGAGTTGTCCTCGGGGCTGCCGGTCGTGGGTCACGTCAACGACGTGCTCGATGCCGTGCAACGCACCGATGCCGACACCGTGGTCTTCACCTCGGCCGGGTTCGCCTCGGCCAGCGACCTGCGCCGGGTGGCGTGGGAGTTGGAGAGCCACAACGCCCAGATGATCGTCGTCCCGAGCATCTCCGATGTCTCCCGCGGCCGGGTCCACATGCGTCCGGTCGGCGGCCTGCCTCTGGTCTATGTCGAGCGCCCACAGAGCGAAGCCGCCTCCACCTGGCTCAAGCGCGCCTTCGACATCGTCGGCGCCGCCGCAGTGCTGCTGCTCGCCTCGCCGATCATGGCGATCACGGCGTTGCTCATCAAACGCGAAGACGGCGGCCCGGTGCTTTTCCGCCAGGAGCGGGTCGGCCGCGACGGCACGACCTTCCCCTGCCTGAAGTTCCGCTCGATGGTCGTCGACGCCGAGGCCAAGCTGCGGGCACTGCAGTCCCAGAACATGGCCGACGGGGTGCTGTTCAAGATGACCGACGACCCGCGGATCACCCGCATCGGCAAGGTCATCCGGCGCCTGTCGATTGATGAGTTGCCGCAGTTGGTCAATGTATTGCGCGGCGAGATGTCCCTCGTCGGTCCACGGCCGTCACTGCCCAGCGAGGTCGAGCGCTACCACAGTGATGTCATGCGCCGTTTGCGGGTGCGCCCGGGGCTCACCGGGCTCTGGCAGGTGTCCGGCCGCTCGGACCTGTCCTGGGACGACGCTGTGCGCCTGGACCTCTACTACGTCGACAACTGGTCGATGATGCAGGACCTGCACATCCTCGTGCGCACGGTCCGCGCGGTGCTCGCCTCCCGCGGCGCCTACTGATCCGCTGGAGACGACCGGCACCCGCGAGATGTCAATTGCGGCTGCTCCGGGAGCCTGGAGAGAGCCGAAATCGACATCTCGCGGTAGTGGTCGTCGGGTGTGGTCAGTCGGGTGTGGTGAGGTGGCCGAGGTCGTGGGCCACCATCCGGGCGACGAGTTCCTCAAAACCCACCGTCGGGGTCCAGCCCAGCTCCTGGCGGGCCTTGCTCGCATCCCCGAGGAGCACCGCGGGATCGGTCGGCCGCACCAGCGCCGGGTCGGTCTCGACCAAGCTCTCCCAGTCGCGGATGCCGGCGCCGGCGAACGCCGCCGCGACGAAGTCGCCCACCGAGTGCGCCACCCCGGTCGCCACGACGAAGTCGTCGGACCGGTCGTGCTCGATGGCCCGAACCATCGCCTCGACATAGTCCGGGGCCCACCCCCAGTCGCGCCGGGCGTCGCGGTTGCCGAGCACGAGCTTGTCGGCTCGGCCCGCGACGATCGCGGCGACGGTCGCGGTGATCTTGCGGGTGACGAATGCATGCGGCCGGCGCGGCGACTCGTGGTTGAACAGGATCACCGTGCTGGCATGCATCCCCCGCGCCCGATAGACCCCGGTCGTGAGATGCGCAAACGCCTTCGCGGCCCCATAGGGGCTCACCGGCGCGATTGGGGTGCGCTCGGTGATCGCCTCTCCCGCAGCCAGATCCGGCTGCCCGAAGATCTCGGCGCTGGAGGCCTGCAACCACCGCACCGGTATGCCGTGTCGCTCCTGCAGCTGCCAGGCCAGGTCCAGCAGGGTGACCGCCGCCAGGCCGGTGACTTCGGCGCAGCGCACCGGGTCGGCCCACGAGGCGGCCACCGACGAGATCCCGGCGAGGTTGACCACCACGTCCGGGCGCACGTCCTCGAGCACGTCGGCGAGGAACGGTGTGTCGGTGAGGTCACCGACGTGGACGGTGACGTGGGCCGGGCAGGAGGCGGACGGCATACCGGGCTGTGGGTGCCTCGCGAGGCCGTGGACCTCCCAGCCGCGGGCGAGCAGCGCTTCGGCGAGGTAGGAGCCGTCCTGCCCGGTGATCCCCGTGACGAAGGCCCGAGCCATCACCTCACCGCCGGCGCGTGAGCGCGGCGAGGTCGGATTCCACCATCATCGTCACGAGCCCCTCGAAGTCGACCGTGGGGGTCCAGCCCAGCTGCTCGCGCGCCTTGCTGGCATCGCCGATGAGCAGCTCGACCTCGGCGGGGCGCATGAACCGCGGGTCCTGGGTGACGTAGCGCTCCCAGTCGGTGATGCCGACGACCCGGAAGGCGACCTCGAGCAGGTCGCGGATCGAGTGGGTGACACCGGTGGCGATGACGTAGTCGTCGGCCTGCTCCTGCTGCAGCATCCGCCACATCGCCTCGACATAGTCGCCGGCGAAACCCCAGTCGCGGCACGCGTCGAGGTTGCCCATCGGCAGGGAGTCCTGCTGGCCGAGCTTGATCCGGGCAACCGCCTGGGAGACCTTACGCGTGACGAATTCCGGCCCACGGCGCGGTGATTCGTGGTTGAACAGAATGCCGGAGGAGGCGTGCAGACCGTAGGACTCGCGGTAGTTGATCGTCATGTAATGCCCGAAGACCTTGGCCACGCCATAAGGCGAGCGCGGCCACAGCAGGGTGGTCTCGCGCTGCGGCACCTCCTGCACCTTGCCGAACATCTCCGAGCTCGACGCCTGGTAGAAGCGCACGTCGCGGTCGCCACCGGCATACAGGCGCACGGCTTCGAGGATGTTGAGCACGCCGTGGCCAGTGACCTGCGAGGTGAGGTGGGCGTTGTCCCACGAGTAGGCGACGAAGGAGATCGCGCCGAGGTTATAGATCTCGGTCGGCTGGGCGGCTTCCAGGGCCCGAGCGAGGCTGAACGAGTCGAGCAGGTCGCCGGTGTGCAGCACCACCTCGGGGACGACCGCGCGCACCAGGTCGAGCTTGGGGTTGTTCTGCCCGCGGATCACCCCGTGCACCTCGTAGCCCTTGGCGAGCAACAGCTCGGACAGGTAAAGCCCGTCCTGGCCGGTGATTCCGGTGATGAGGGCACGTTTCACTGGGTTCGCCTCACGGGGTCGGGATCGGGGTTCGGCTCCACTCTAATGCGGGCCACATGCCAGGAATGCCCATCCGGTATGCCGGCCGGCCGGCTGGGTGCGGTGAGGGAAGCGGCGCTCCGGTGAGGGAAGCAGCGCTGCGGTGAGGGTCCAATGTCACCGAAGCGCAGCCAAGATCACCGAAGCTGCTTGGCACAGGCTTCCCACAGCGGTGGCCTGACGCGTTGACCAAGGGCAGGCGGGGTGAACCGCGTATAATCGGGCGTTCGAGGCGGGGGTGGGCCCGGCATCGCTTTCACGACCGACGAGGATCACGTGACCATACTCGATTTCATCAGGATGACCAGGGCCAACTGGAAACTCCTGATCCTCGCCGTTGCCGTGGGATTGGCGGTCATGGCCCTCTATACCCGCACCCAACCGCGAATCTTCGCCTCGGACGCGTCCGCCTATGTGTCGGCGGGCAACTCCAGCACAGTGGGCGACTCGTTCACCGGTCTCACCCTCGCCGGCAAGAAGGCGCCGATCTATGCGACCTTCCTGGGCAACCGCGCCACCCAGGCCCGGGTCGTCAAGGAACTGGGCCTGGCGCCGGGCTCCGGTTTGCCGGGGTCGGTGTCGGCGTACGGGTCCGAAGGTGGCGTGTTGGTGCAGGTCACGGCCCGCGCATCGAGCCCTGAGGCAGCCCGCGACCTGGCCGACGCCGGCGTGCGAGCCCTCATCAACGAGGTCAAGACCGTCGAGTCCGGCGGCCCGCTCGGCGGCGACCCGATCCCCGGTGTGGAGCCGACGGTGCGGCTGGTGCAGGTCGAAACGGCATACCTGCCGGGTGCGCCGTTTACCCCCAACCTGCGGATGAACCTACTCATGGGTCTGGCCGGCGGACTCGGTCTGGGCTACCTGTTGTCGCTGGTCAAGCGGCAGATCGACCGCCGCATCCGGCACGTCGAAGACGTCGAGTCGTTGCTCAATGCCAGTGTGCTGGGCGTCATCCCGCGCACCGACGAGCTCGCCAAAGCCATCGCTCCCGGGCCGCACGGCCTGGGCAACGCGGCCGAGGCGATCCGGCAATTGCGCACCAACCTGCGCTTCGTCCACGTCGACAACCCGCCCCGCGCGATCGTCATGACGAGCGCCACCCCCGGTGAGGGCAAGTCGACCCTCGCGCTCAGCCTGGCCCAGGTGCTCGCAGCTGCGGGCCAGGACACCGTCCTCATCGACGCCGACCTGCGCCGCCCGCGGGTCGCCGAGCGGATGGACCTCGACGGCACCATCGGCCTGACCCAGGTGCTCGCCGGAGACGTCTCGATCCACGACGCATTGCAGAGCACGTCCGAGCCGCGGCTGACGATCCTGCCCGCCGGACGCATCCCGCCCAACCCCAGCGAGCTGCTCGGCTCCCGGCGCATGCACGCGCTCATCGACGACCTCAGCCGCGACCACGTCGTCATCCTCGACGCCCCGCCACTGCTGCCGGTCACCGACGCCGGCCTGCTCGCCGCGATGTGCGACGGCGCCATCCTCGTGCTGGCGACCGCGCGCACCCGCAAGGAAGAGCTGGAGATGTGCGGCAAGATCCTCGGCCAGGTCGGTGGCCGGCTGCTGGGCGTCGTCATGAACCTCGCGCCCAAGCGTGGGGTGAGCAATGTCTATTACGGCTATGGCTACGGCTATGGCACGGGCTACGCCAGCTACGAGAAGGCCTACAAGGCCTACAGCTCGGGCAACCGTCGCCGCACCAAGCGCCGGTGGTGGGAGCCCAAGGGCAAGAAGTCCTCGAAAGGCCGGTCGTCGGGCCGGAGAGGTTCGTCAGGTTCGTCGGGATCGTCGGGCTCGTCGGGGTCTGGCGGGCGGCGCTCGCGGTCGGGCTCCAGTGGCGGCGGCCGGTCGGCCGATGGCCCGCGCCCGAATGACGCCACGGTGAGCCTGCCGCAGCTGGGCGCGCAGACCACCCATCCGACGGACGGCAGCTGAGGCGTTCCGTGGTCGACGGCGGACTCGCGCCAGAAGGCTTCTCGATCCGCGCCTTCGGGGTGGACGTCCGCGTCCTGCCGGGTCTCGAGTGCCCCGCGGCCGACTTCGCCCGCGTCGCGCGCACCTGGGCCGACTGCGCTCCGGATCCAGACGAACAGTCCCGGTATGCCGTGCCGGCCCGGCACTACCCCGGGCCCTTCGCGGACGGGTCGGACTCGGCGGCGGTCGACCTGTCCTCCGAGATCACCCGCACCGTCATCGATCACGCCGACCCCACCTGGGTGCTTCTCCACGCGGCTGGCTTGGCCCACCCCGTGACCGGGGACGCGGCGGCGTTCGTCGCCCCGTCCGGCACCGGGAAGTCGACCCTGGCGCGCACCTGGGGCCGCTCGTATCGCTATCTGTCCGACGAGACGGTCGGGATCGACCCGGAGGGGGTCGTCCACGGTTTCCCCCGGCCGATCGTCCTGCGGGTCGGCGGGGAGGGCACCAAACGAACCCTCGCACCCGCCGACCACGTGCGAGTGGGGTCGGGGCCGGCATACCTGCGGGCTGTGGTCTTGTTGAGCCGCACCGCAGAGGGGCCGGCCGAGCCGGAGCTGACGCCGGTGCCCGTCCTGGCCGCGATCATGGAACTCGTGCCGCAGACCTCGTATCTCACCCGGATCCCCCGGCCGCTGCACCGGATGGCCGACCTGCTGGAATCGGTCGGTGGGGCGTTGCGGCTGAGCTATCGCGATGTGGACTCGCTCGGCCCGGCGCTGGCCGAGGTGCTCGGTGATCCCTCGACGGAGCCGGCCGGGAGGTTGTCGTGACGCGATACCTCGCGCGGGTCACCGACCAGCTCGTCGTCGACGGCGACTCGATCGTGCTCGTCGACTCGACGGTGGTGTGGCTGTCGGCGGTGGCCACGGCGCTGGTCGAGTTGCTCGCCGAGCCGCACACGGTCGCGCAGGCGTGTGACCATCTGCGGGAGCTCTTCGGGGAGCCCGACACCCCGATCGTCGACCTCGTCGAGGACAAGCTGCGCACCCTCATCGAGCAGAGGATCGTCGTCGAGGTGGATGCCGGGGACGCCGGCGATCCCGGCGATCCCGTCGATCCCGTCGATCTTGTCGAGGGTGAATCGCGATGACCGACGCGCCGACGTCGATGCCGACCCCGATGCCCATGCCGATGTCGGTGCGGGTCCGGTTGGCCCACGCTCTCACCCAACGGGTCGCCGACGAGCACGGCGTCGACCTGCTGCATGTCAAGGGGCCGGCCGTCGACCCGACCCTGAGCTACCCCGGCCGGTCCGGCACCGATGTCGACGTGCTCGTGCGCCCGGCCCACCTCGACACCTTCGTCACTGCGCTGACCGACCTCGGCTGGGAGCGCTATTCTGAATTCGAGACCGGGTCGCCCTTCGAACACGCCGCCAACTACTGGAACTCCGACTGGGGATATATCGACGTGCACCGGCAGTTCCCCGGGTTCCGGGCCACCCCGGATGCGGTCTTCGACCGGCTGTGGGCCGACCGACAGGAGCTGCCGATCGCGAGGTGGTCCTGCCAGGTGCCAGATCGCACCGGCCAGGCGCTCGTGCTGCTGCTGCACGCCGCCCGCGACGAGTCCCGCGGCACGGCCGACGTGCCGAGGATCTGGGCGGTGCTGGGCAGCGACGGCCAGGGCGCCGTCCGGTCCCTCGCCGCCGACCTGGGCTCGACGGTCGCGCTGGCCGCCGCCCTCGGTGAACTCGACGAGCACCGCGAGGCGCGCGATTACGCACTCTGGGCGGCCTATTCGCGAGGTGGCACCCGATTCGAGAAGGCCATCGGCCTGGTCTTGGCCCAGCCGACACTGCGCGGCAAGGCCCGCGCTGCACTGCACTCGGTGCCGGTCAACACCGACGCGCTCGCGCTGCGGCTCGGTCGGGAGCCGACCCGGGCCGAGATCGCGCAGGAGTTCGGCTACCGGGTGTGGCTCGGGCTGCGCGACGGCTCGCAGGTGGTCGCCGGCTCGGTGCGGACGCGCCTCGGCCGCCGCGCCGCCCGCCGCCCTCGGGGCGGTTCGTCATGACAGCCGACTGCACCCGCGTTGACCTACCCGGATCGGGCTCCGACCGGCCAACACCCTCCCCGTCGCCGGCCGAGCCGCGCTGGGTGCACTGCCGGTATGCCGTCGGGCCGGACACGGCATACGTGACGGCGGAGGAGGACGAGCAGGCGGCGACGGACACGGCATACCTGGCCCTCCTGCCGCGCGGCCCGATCGTCGTGCTCGAAGGGTCGGCGTTCTTGCTGTTCTGGGCGGTCGCGGTGGAGCCGGCCGGGGCGCTGGGGGCGCAGGTGCTGGAGGTCGCCCGGGAGGCCGCGGCCGAGGCCTCGGTGAGTGCCGAGGAGCTGGCCGTCCAAGTCGAGGGTTTCCTCACCGACTTGGTGGCTCGGGGCTTCCTCGTGGAGAGTGGGCCGTCGTGAAGGTCCTTTTTGTCTGCACCGCCAACATCTGCCGCTCGGCCTACGCCACGCGGCGTGCGGTCGCGCTCGCGGCGGCCGATTCGGGGGTGCTGTTTGCCGGGGCAGGCACCCACGCGCGGCCGGGAATGGCGATGAGCGCCGAGATGGCGCGTGAACTCGAGGCTCGCGGGGGGTCGGCCGAAGGCTTCGCGAGTATGCCGTTGGGTTCCCACGTGCGGTCGGCCGACCTGGTGCTGACCATGCAGGAGGCGCACCGGTCGTTCGTGCTCGAGGAGTACCCCGAGCTGACGACGCGGACCTTCACCATTCGGCAGTTCGCGGCGGCACTGGAGGCAATGGCGCCGGAGGCCATGGCGCCGGAGGCAATGGCGCTGGAGAGGCTGGCGGCGGGCCCGTCGCCTGCGGACCTGGTGCGGACGGCATACCGGATGCGGGGGGTGTCGCCCGGGGATGTCGCCGATCCCTACGGGCGGGGCCAGGAGGCGGCACGGATCTGTGCCGACGAGATCGACGGCCTGCTCGCGGTGATCCTGCCAAGGTTGACGGGGCTGACGGGGCCGACGCAGCTGACGGAGAGAGTGCGATGAGCGATGTAGAACGCGGGCTAGGCGACGAGCCGGTCGAGCCGGTCGACGCTGGCGCCGACGATGTCTTCCAGGGGGTCGGCGTGGTCTCGCGCGGCGAGCGACACCGCGCGCGTCGGGGCGGCTTCTTCCGGCGGCACAAGGCGTTCTTGGCGCTGCTCATCCTGCTCGGAATGATCGGCGCGGGCATCGCCGGTGTCGGGTTCTATGCCAACCAACAGTTGTCCGGGATCGGGCGGTTCACCTCAACCGTGCCCGAAAGTGCTCGGCCGGCGCCGGTGCCGGTGGACGACCCGGCCGGGCCCGGGACGACCTTCCTGCTGGCCGGGGCCGACAACGGCGACGACGGGTCGAGCATCGCCGAGGTGCTGCGCAGCGGCCGGTGGCGGGCAGGCGTGCACCGCTCCGACACGATGATGGTCATGCACATCTCGGGCGACCGAAAGCGCATCTTCGTCGTGTCGATCCCGCGAGACACGTATGTGCCGATCGCAGGGCATGGCGAGGACAAGATCAACGCGGCGTTCTCCTTCGGCGGCCCGAGCCTCATGCAGCAGACCGTCGAGCAGTTCACCGGGATCCGGATGGACCACGTCGCCATCATCGACTGGAACGGTTTCCGCGACCTGTCGACCGCCCTCGGTGGGGTGACGGTCACCATCCCCGCCGATGTCAAGGACAACAACGGCAAGGTGCTGTGGACCAAGGGCGAGCACACCCTCATGGGCGACGAGGCGTTGATGTATGTGCGCACCCGCTACGGCCTCGCCGGCGGCGACTTCGACCGCATTCAGCGCCAGCAGAACTTCCTGCGCGAGATGCTGCGCAAGCTGGTCTCCAAGGGCACCCTGACCAACCCGGTCACTCTCAACCAATCGGTCGGCGCGATCACCCGCAATCTTGTCGTCGACGAGTCGCTGTCCAATCAGGCGATCGGCCAACTGGCTTTGTCGCTCAAGGACATTCGCACCGATGACGTCACCTTCCTCACCTCGCCGATCACGAGCTTCGGCACGACGTCCGCGGGCGCTTCGATTCTCAACGCCGACAAGCCGCTGACGACGGCGATGTTCCAGGCGCTCGCGGCCGAGAAGATGCCGCAGTTCCTGCTCAACAACCCGGGGATCGGCCAGCTCAAGGCCCCGTCCGAAGTCCGCTGACCACAGGGGCGGCCTCGGCGGCTTCTGCGTCGCTGGCCGGCCCTCACTGGCCCCCGCCGGGGTGTCGCCGGGCCCCGCTGGCCCCCGCCGGGCCCCGCTGGCCCTCGCGGGTCGTCGCAGGGGTGTCAAGATCGCGATCCGGGCACCTGGATCGCGTCGCAATGGCACCCAAGTGCATGGATCGCGATCTTCGCTGGGTTGGTCGGTGGGATCGGGGCTTCCGGCGGTGGCTAGGGCGGGTTTGTCGGCGGGTCGGAACGTTTGCGGGCGTGTCGGGGCCCGGTGGGTCGTGAAGTACGGCGGGTCGGAAGGTTTGCGGGTCGTGAAGGGGTCCTGCGGGTCGTGAAGGACGGCGGGTCGGAAGGTTTGCCGGCGTGTCGCGGCCCCGCGGGTCGTGAAGGACGGCGAGTCGGAAGGTTTGCTGGCATACCCAGGGTGTGGCAGGGCGGGTTTGTCGGCGGGTCGGAAGGTTTGCCGGGCTCCCGGCCCCCGCTGACCCCCGCGCGGTGGTCAAGATCGCGATCCGTGCACCCGGCTCGCGTTGCAACGGCACCCAGGTGCATAGATCGCGATCTTTACCGGGGTGGTCGGCGGGGTTTCGGGCCTCCGGCGGGGGTCCGGGCGGTCGGCGGGTCCGCGGGTCTGGACGATCAGCGGGGGGTGGCGCCGGTGATGGCCCAGGCGTCGCCGCGCAGCCGCCACCACAGGGTCGCCATCCGCACCGCCATGAACGCGACGAAGGCGATCCACAGCACGACGAGCACCTGGCCGGGTTCGCCCCAGACGCCCAGCGCGCGCACGAAGGCCGCCATCGGCAGGTATGCCGTGAAGCTGGCTAGCATCGCCCAGGCCAGATAGCGGAAATCGCCGGCACCCATGAGGACGCCGTCGGCGACGAACACATACCCGGCCACGAGCTGACCGGCCGCGACGACGAGCAGGGCGCGACCGGCATACCCCTGCACTGCCGGGTCGGGAGTGAGCACAGCCAGGAGGGCCCCCTGCCCGGCCACCACGGCCGCCCCGAGGACCACCCCGCTGCCGACACCCCAGCGCAGCATGGTGCGGGTGGCCGCGCGCGCGGCGGCGAGGTCGCCGGCGCCGAGGTTGCGCCCGACAATGGCTTGCGCGGCGATGGCGAGCGCATCGACCGCGAAGGCCAGCGTGCTCCAGATCGTCGCGACGACCTGGTGGGCCGCGAGCGGGGCGTCGCCGAGGTGCGCGGCGGCCCAGACCGAGAGCAGCAGGACTCCGCGCAGGGCCACCGTGCGCACCACGAGGGGTATGCCGTCCCGCGCCGCCGCGAGGATGCGACCGGGGTGCGGGCGCAGGTGCACGTGCTGGGCGCGAGCCCCGCGTAGGACGACGGCGGTGAGCGCCAGGGCGATGGCGGTCTGGGCGATGACCGTGCCCCAGGCGGATCCGGCGATGCCCCAGTGCAGGCCGTGGACGAACAGGACGTTGAGGGCGACGTTGGCGCTCAGGCCGACGACCGAGGCGAG
>Ga0208938_1001898_pt1 | contig 11562 bp, 8 predicted proteins | sample AD_UKC125_MetaG_FD_184434 | JGI IMG/M metagenome (GOLD analysis project Ga0208938, IMG submission 184434) | Active sludge microbial communities of municipal wastewater-treating anaerobic digesters from USA - AD_UKC125_MetaG (SPAdes) (version 2) | ecosystem: Engineered > Bioreactor > Anaerobic >... | reverse complement strand
TTTGTTCTTCCAGTTTTTTGTCGATATGATTTTCATCGGCTTTGGGGAAATCGGCCAAATGTACCGATTCAAAATTCTCGCTCCCTGTTACCGTTATCAAATCCAGATACAACTTATCGGCATAAAACGGAGCAATAGGCGCCATAAGTTTAGCTACGGTAATCAGACATTGATAGAGCGTTTGATAAGCCGAAAGTTTGTCATCAGTCATTCCTCCTCCCCAGAAACGTTTGCGATTAAGGCGAACGTACCAATTGCTGAGGTTATCGATTACGAAATCGGTAATTGCACGTCCGGCTTTGGTGGGTTCATAGGTTTCAAAATTTTCATCTACTTCTTTGATAAGCGTATTCAGCTCGGAAATGATCCAGCGATCGATTTCGGGACGTTTCTCTATGGGAATTGGGGGATATTGATTATAAAAATCGTCCACGTTAGCATATAGGGCAAAGAAGGAATAGGTGTTATAGAGTGTTCCAAAAAATTTGCGACACGCCTCTTCCACGCCTTCGATATCGAATTTCAGATTTTCCCAAGGCGATGCATTGGTGATCATGTACCAACGTAATGGATCGGAACCGTATTTCTCGATTGTTTCAAAAGGATCCACAGCATTACCCAACCGTTTCGACATCTTATTCCCGTTTTTGTCAAGTACTAGTCCATTAGCTATTACGTTTTTAAATGCAACACTATCTTTTACCATTGTAGAAATGGCGTGAAGTGTAAAGAACCAACCACGGGTTTGATCCACCCCTTCGGCTATAAAATCGGCCGGATAGACTTTCCGAAATTCTTCTTCTGAAATGTGAGGATAGAAAACCTGACCAAACGGCATTGCTCCCGAATCGAACCATACATCAATTAAATCGGTTTCACGCTTCATAGGTTTTCCACTATCGGATACCAAAATGATATTATCCACATAGGGACGATGCAGATCTATTTTGTCATAAGGTATTTCTTTGCAATTTTTCAGGTCGAGATCCTCCCAAGGAATTTCCTTCATCACACCTGCATCCAATGCTTTTTGCATTTCACAAAATAATTCTTCAACCAATCCGATGCACTTTTCTTCTTTTCCGTCTTCTGTACGCCAGATAGGCAGAGGCGTTCCCCAATAACGACTACGACTCAGATTCCAATCTTGCAGGTTTTCGAGCCATTTACCAAAACGTCCTGTACCGGTTGAAGCCGGTTTCCAATTAATTGTTTTGTTGAGTTCAATCATTTGCTCTTTGCAAGCGGTGGTGCGAATAAACCAACTATCTAATGGATAATACAAAACGGGTTTATCGGTGCGCCAGCAATGCGGATAGGGGTGCACTTGCTTTTCGATACGGAATGCTTTATTTTGCTGCTTAAGCATCACACAAAGATCGATATCAAGTGTGGGGTCGTCTTCTGTAAGTGTTTCGTCGTACTCATTTTTCACATATCGTCCTGCGAATTCGCTGTATAACTTGACATTAACGTTATTGTTCACAAAATCGGGATCGAGATCTTCCAAGCTGAAATACTTTCCTGTCAAGTCGACCATCGGGCGGAGGTTGCCGTCTTTATCCTTTAACATTAACCCCGGCACATTGTATTCTTTTCCAATTCTGGCATCGTCTGCACCAAATGTGGGAGCAATATGTACGATGCCTGTACCTTCTTCCGTGGTAACGAAATCGGCCGTAACCACCCGAAAGGCATTATCGGAAGCTTTTACCCAAGGTATAAGCTGTTCGTAATGCATTTCTGCCAGCTCTGCTCCCTTCCATGTTTTCTCCAATACCCTGAAGGGGATATTTTTATCACCGGGTTTATAATCTTCGAGTAATAAATTTTTGTTTTTATCGGGGAAATAGACAGGTATTCTATCTTTTGCAAGTACAGCAGTCATGGGTTTCCCGGTATAGGGATTATAGGTTTGTACTGCTGTATATTCAATATCAGGGTTGACGGCCAGTAATACGTTCGACGGCAAAGTCCACGGCGTTGTAGTCCATGCCAAGAAAAAAGGGTCACCAAATTGTGCCATTTCCGGAAATGGATCTTTAATCTTGAATTGTGCCGTGCACGTCGTATCTTTTACATCACGATAGCAGCCGGGTTGATTCAGCTCATGTGTGCTCAGTCCGGTCCCGGCAGCCGGAGAATAAGGCTGAATGGTATACCCTTTGTAAAGATATCCTTTATTGTATAAATCTTTGAGCAAATACCAAAGTGTTTCGATGTAACGGTTATCGTATGTGATGTACGGATTTTTCATATCTACCCAGTAACCCATTTTTCGGGTAAGGTCTTCCCATTCTTTCGTGTATTTCATTACTTCCCTTTTGCAGGTAGCATTGAATTCCTCTACAGAAATTTTTTTTCCGATATCTTCTTTAGTAATACCCAACATTTTTTCTACCCCCAGTTCTACAGGCAAACCGTGGGTATCCCATCCGGCTTTTCGGTTTACAAGGAATCCTTTCATGGTTTTATAGCGACAGAAAATATCTTTTATGGAACGAGCCATAACGTGATGAATGCCCGGCATTCCGTTTGCTGAAGGAGGTCCTTCATAAAATACAAAGTGTGGATGCCCTTTACGAATTTCCAGACTCTTTTGGAAAATGTCTTTTTCGTCCCATGTTTTTAATACTTCTTTGTTGACCTCTGAAAGATTCAATTGATTATACTCCGAAAATTTCTTTTTCATATTTTAAATTATGCCCTCTTATAAAATTTAAATTGCAAAGGTAGTGATAAATTGAAAATTAGCAATCAAAAATCGTCAATTAGTGGGAAAATTGAATAGCTTTGCATAATAATAAAAAGCAATAGAGGTATGAAAAAAACAATGACTTTTTTATTTTGTCTTGCTCTAGCCATTATGTCATTAATGGCTTTTGCTCAAAACAAGAAAAAGTGCATGTTGCATGTAGCAACGTTCAATTTACGTATGGATACGCCGAACGATGGAGAAAATGCTTGGTCTAAAAGAAAGGAGATGGTAAAGGGATTAATTCGTTTTCACGATTTTGATATTTGCGGTACCCAGGAGGGTTTTAAACATCAGTTAGACGATATCCTGGAGTTGGGCAATTATGCTTATGTGGGAGTAGGGCGCGATGACGGAAAGGAGGCCGGCGAGCATTCGGCAATTCTGTATAAGAAAGATCGTTTTGAAGTAATTGAAAAAGGTGATTTTTGGTTTTCTGAAACACCTGATATTCCAAGTAAGGGGTGGGATGCGACGTGTTGCAACCGGATATGTTCGTGGGCAAAATTTAAGGATAAAAAATCGGGGAAAGAGTTTTATGTTTTTAATTTGCATTATGACCATGAAGGGCGTGTTGCTCGGAGAAATTCATCGCTGCTGTTATTAAAAAGAATACAAGATATTGCAAGAGATATGCCGGTATTTTGTACCGGTGATTTCAATTCCATTCCCGAGGATGAACCTATTCGGATTATTTACGACAGCGGTAAACTAAAGGATTCATATCATGTTACCCGGCAATCTCCTTATGGAACAGTTGGTACTTTTAATTCGTTTAATTTGCATTCACCTATGAAAGACAGAATCGATTATATTTGGGTAACCAAAAATATTGCGGTTACAAAATACGGTGTACTTAATGAGCAACAATACGCTCGATTTCCATCCGATCATTTTCCCGTAATGATCAAAGCTGTTTTTTGATAAAAAAGAGGAAAGGGGCCGGTCTTGAGTAAGTCGGCTGGCCCTTCTCTTTATGTAAGTTTTGTTAATGCTTCTTTTATACGGGCGATAGCTTTGGTGATGTTTTCATCGGATGTCGCATACGATAATCGGATGCATGTAGGTGCACCAAATGCCGCACCGCCTACGCAGGCTACGTGCGCTTCTTCGAGTAAATACATGGCCAAATCGGATGCACTCTTGATGATTTTTCCGTTATGCGATTTTCCGAAATAACTGTCGCATTGAGGAAAAATATAGAAAGCCCCCATCGGATCGTAAACTTTTAAATTTGGAATTTCTTTGAGGAGATTCACGATGTGTTTTTTTCTTCTTTCAAAAGCTTGACGCATCGTTTCCACGCATGTTTGATCACCCGTATAAGCAGCTAAGGCAGCTTTTTGTGAGATGGATGACGGGCCCGATGTATATTGTCCTTGTAGTTTGTTGCAAGCCGATGCCAACCATGTGGGGGCAGCAATCCAACCAATACGCCATCCTGTCATTGCGTAGGCTTTTGATACACCGTTTGCCACGATGACCTGTTGTCGAATCTTTTCAAACTGAGCGATGCTTTCGTGCTTCCCGATATAATTGATGTGTTCGTAAATTTCATCCGAGATCACGAATATTTGAGGATGAGCAGCTAGAACATTTGCCAACTTCTCCAGTTCTTCTTTGGTGTAAACACTCCCTGTTGGATTGGAAGGGGAGCAAAGAATAAAGGCTTTTGTTTTGGGAGTGATTGTTTTTTCCAGTTGTTCTGCGGTAATTTTAAAATTTTGTTCAATGCCTGCTTCTATAAAAACCGATTTTCCCTCTGCTAATTTTACCATTTCGGGATAACTGACCCAGTAGGGTGCGGGAATAATTACTTCATCGTCTTTGTCTATCAATGCGAGTAATACATTGCAAATGGATTGTTTTGCACCATTGGAACAAACAATCTGATCGGGTGTAAAATCAAGATTATTTTCTCTTTTCAGTTTTTCGCATATGGCTTTTCGCAAATCAAGGTAGCCGGGAACAGGCGAATAGAAAGTAAAATTATCGTCTATGGCTTTTTTTGCAGCTTCTTTTATGTGGTCTGGAGTATTGAAATCGGGTTCGCCGACACTTAAATTGATTACGTCAACACCCTGGGCTTTCAGTTCATTACTTTTTTGCGACATGGCAAATGTTTCCGAGGGGGAAAGCATTGTTATTCGGGCAGATAGAGAATTATTCATAAACTATATTTTTACTTTTTGAACGAAAATCTGCGCAAATATAATGAAAATTCATTTTCTGCGTGATTTTTTGCGGAATTTTGTAAGAAAAAATGGTTTACAGGTTGCAATAAAATAAAAATGCCGCCTAATAGGGCGGCTTATTTTGCGGAAGCTGGGGGATTCGAACCCCCGGTACGATTACTCGTACGGCAGTTTAGCAAACTGCTGGTTTCAGCCACTCACCCAAACTTCCGAAGGATATTCTTAAAAATCGCTCGCAAATATACGAGTTTGTTTTCAGCTTATCAAAGAAAATTCAATTTTTTATAGAAATATTTCTACATTTGTGGTGTTTTTATGGTAAAATTGCTTGAATGCAAAAGGAATCAAACAGAAAGCGACATAAAACGGCGTGGTGTATTTTTTCTTTCGTAGTGTTGTTGATAGTAAGTAGTGTTTTTTATTTAAAAAATACTGTTCTTAAACCTTTTACACCGGATACAACCGTTTACATCTATATTGATGAAAGAAAAGATTTCGAAGACATTGTTCATCAATTGAAGGAAAAAGCCAATTTGCCGTCGGAAAAAATTTTCAGCATATTGGCCAAGCGGATGAACTATTTGTCCAACATTAAAACCGGGTGTTATGCTGTTAAAAATGGCATGACCATGATGCAGTTAATCCGTATTTTGCGTGCAGGAATGCAAACTCCCGTTAACGTTACTTTCAATAATATACGCACCAAAGCCGATCTTGCTTCTCGCCTTTCGCAACAACTCATGGCGGATAGCATTTCTTTGATAAGTGCCTTGAATGATCCCGGAAAAGTTGAGGAGCTGGGATTCGATACAAGCACGGTTGTATGCATGTTCATTCCTAATACGTATGAAGTATATTGGGATATCAGTATCGACAAATTGCTTTCGCGAATGAAACGCGAATACGACGCTTTCTGGAATGATGAGCGGAAGGCTAAAGCTCAAAAGATAGGCTTGACACCGATAGAAGTTTCCATCTTGGCATCCATTGTTGAAGAAGAAGCTACTTATCCCGACGAATATCCTGTTATCGCGGGGCTTTATTTGAATCGTTTGCACAGAGGGATGAAACTTGAGGCCGATCCGACGGTGAAATTTGCCGTTGGTGACTTTTCGTTGAGGCGCATTTTGTTTAAGCATTTAGAGGTTGATTCGCCTTATAATACGTATAAATATGCCGGGTTGCCGCCTGGCCCTATCCGCATACCTTCTATCGAAGCCATTGATGCTGTTCTTTCACCTCAACAGCACGGTTATCTGTTTATGTGTGCCAAAGAGGATCTCTCCGGGAGGCATAATTTTGCAGCCACCCATACTGAGCATGTACGTAATGCAGTGCGTTATCAGCGAGCGCTCAATGAAAGAAAAATCTATTAAAATGTAATTTCGTCGGGGTGAGACCCTACGCGTTGATCTCTATTTAATGAATTAATCCGTTTCATATCCTCTTCCGATAGTTTAAAATCAAAAATATCCAGGTTTTTTTTCTGGCGTGATAAATTTGATGATTTGGGGATCACTACGATGCCGCGTTGAATATCCCATCGCAAAACTACTTGTGCCGGGGTTTTGCCGTATTTTTTGGCTATTTCTTTAAGAATGGGTTCTTCAAGCAGATTATTTTTTTTAGCGCAAAAAGGACTCCATGCTTCAGGGACAATATTTTTCTCATGTAAATAATTCACTAGTTTTTCCTGAATCAGATAAGGGTGAAGTTCAATTTGGTCTACTGCAGGAACTACTGATGCTGTTTTGAGCAGTTCGTTAAGATGATGCTCGAGATAATTGCTGACACCTATAGCCCTGGTTTTTCCTCCGGCATAGATTTTTTCCATTTCTTTCCAAACCGACACATATTTTTCTTTCACCGGCCAATGTACCAGATATAAGTCGATGTATTCTGTCCCCAGCCGTTGCAAACTAGCTTCAAAAGCTCCTTGTACATTATTTTTTCGGATATCGTCGTTCCATAATTTCGTAGTTAAAAAAATTTCTTCGCGTGGAATGCCGCTGTCTCTGATGGCTTTTCCTACGGCTTCTTCGTTTTCGTATATCATTGCTGTATCGATGTGTCGATATCCAACATCGAGAGCCATTCGTACTGTTTCGTACGCAATTTTATTATCGGTTAACCGAAAAACACCTAATCCCACATAAGGAATTTTTATTCCATTATTTAGTGTTGCATATTCCATATTATGTTTCTTTTTAGTTGTTGAGTTTTTCCATTACGGCAATTTTGTCTTTCCTTATTTGTTCTACCAACGATTTCACACTGTCAAATTTTATGTCTGGGCGAACAAAATCAACAAATTCCACTGTCAACGATCGATTATACAGATCCCCTTCAAAGTCGAAAATATTTACCTCCATGCTAATTTCGTTGTCGTTTTGTATGGTGGGGCGTGTACCGATATAAAGCATTCCTTTGTAAATTTCGTTTTCGAATCGGACAAAAACCGCATAAACACCTAATGCAGGAATTACCTTATATGTTTCCCATGCTTGAATGTTGGCTGTAGGGAAACCAAGTGTGCGACCTACTTTGTAACCTTCAATGATTTTACCGGAAAATTTGTAATTATAAGAAAGCAATTTATTTGCAAGCTTAATTTTTCCTTCGGAAAGTAAGCGCCGTATCTGAGATGAGCTTACATGATAGTCTTCAAAACGTAGTTCGCTTGCCTGTATAACATCAATTCCAAGTTCTTTGCCATACTCTACATAATCAGGAAATCCTTCTTCTCTGTTGTGCCCAAAACGGTGATTGTGACCTATAAGTAAGGTGTGGACATTTATTTTTTCTTTTAGTACTTTTTCCATGAATGCTTTTGCCGTCAATTGAGAAAGCTCAACGGTAAAAGGCATGCTTATGCAATAATTGACTCCTGTAGTTTCTAATTGTTCCAGTTTTTCTTCATATCCACATAGAAGTTTAGGTTGATAGTCCTGTTGTAAAACTTTTCGTGGATGTTCAGGGAAAGTAACTACCGCTGCCGGCAAATTTAACTGCTTTGCTTTGGCTTTCACCTGAGTGATTAAATGTCGGTGACCTATATGGACGCCATCAAAAAAACCGATAGTAGCAACCAACGGCTTCTGTTCAATAGAGTAGTCTTTTTTTGATAAATCGATACGTTCCAAAACAAGTGATTTTTTTTTGCTTTTGTTCAATAAACACATGACACCCCTTTTTAGTTTTAAAAACAAGGGGGAAAATTCTCTTAAAAACGTTTTTTCTTCTTTTTTCATCGAAAATACAAAATACTATTCAATATTTCTTTATCTTTGCGAAAAGGTGAAATTAATTGACCTATATTTCATTAAATAATATAAAAAGAGAAGATCATGAAAACGAAACTTTTATTTGTATGTGTTGTGATGGCGGGAATATTTTTTGTTTCCTGTCAAGGCGGAGAAAAAAATAATGTATTGACGAAAGCTGAAGAAGCTGAAGGATGGAAATTATTGTTCGATGGTAAGACATTAAATGGATGGCGCGATTACAATGGCGAATCGTTAACTGCCCCATGGACAGTTGAAGACGGAACAATTCGTGCATTGGGTGGAGGCAGTGATGCGAGTGGTTATATTGTAACCGATGAGGTTTATGAAAATTTTGAATTGGTTTGGGACTGGAAAATTGCCGAAGGCGGGAATAGTGGTGTCTTATACCATGTTGTTGAACATCCCAAATTTAAGGTTCCGTATATTACAGGTCCGGAATATCAGTTGATCGATGAGGAAAATTTTCCCGAACCTCTTGAAGAGTGGCAGAAAACCGCAGCTGATTATGCCATGTATGTACCTGATCTCAGCAAGAAAAAATTGAAACCTGCCGGAGAATGGAATACCTCGAAAATTGTTTTCGATAACGGTCATGTTGAACATTGGCTTAACGGTGAAAAAGTACTTGAATTTGAAGCTTGGACAGACGAGTGGTTTGAGCGAAAAAATAGTGGTAAATGGAAAGATGCTCCCGAATACGGATTAGCTCACAAAGGAGTTATTTGTCTTCAGGATCATGGTTCGGCTGCCTGGTTTCGCAATCTCAAAATTAAAGAGTTGCCCAGAAAAACGAAAGAGGTAACGCTTTTCAATGGTGTCGATTTGCATGGTTGGGAAGTATACGGAACCGAGAAATGGTATGTTCAAGATGGCATTTTGGTATGCGAAAGTGGTCCCGAAAAAAAATATGGTTATCTTGCAACCCGCGAATATTACGATGATTTTGATCTTACTCTCGAGTTCAAGCAAGAATCCAATGGGAATTCGGGCGTCTTCTTCCGTTCGTTTATCGAGCCGGGTGAGATTATTAATGGTTGGCAAGTGGAAGTGGCACCCAAAGGGCATGGTACAGGTGGTATTTATGAATCTTATGGAAGAGGTTGGCTGGCGCGCATCCCGGAGGAAAAAGAAGATGTTTTGAAAGAGGGTGAATGGAATACATTGCGCATACGCGTACAAGGCGATAATGTAAAAACATGGCTCAACGGGGAAGAAATGGTTGAGCTGAGCGATGAGAAAATTGGTAAGGCTCAAGGTCGCATTGCCTTGCAAATACATGATGGGGGTGGTATTAAAGTACTCTGGAAAAATTTTCAGCTGAAAACGTTATAGAAAGATAATTTCTCTTTAATTAACCCGTTGAGCGACCCCGAAAATGCTCAACGGGTTTTTTTGGCATCTTTTTTGTACACAACATTTAAAACGACGAAGGTTATTTTCTTAGATGATAGTTTTTTACGAAAAAACAAACTATCTTTGTATTGCTAATTTACTAAAACAGCGAATGAGAGAAAAAGACAGATTATTAGAAAGCATAATAAGAGGAATACAGGAGAAAAAGGGGAAAAACATTACCACTATAGAATTGAAAGAGATTGCAGGATCTATCTGCGATTACTTTGTTATTTGTGAAGGAAAGACCCCTATGCAAGTTTCAGCTGTTGCTGAATCGATTGAAGAAATTGTATGGAAAAATACAAGAGAAAATCCGCTCAGGATTCATGGTCAACAACGGGCAGAATGGATTGGCATGGATTATGGCACTATCATTGTGCATATCTTTTTGCCTGAACTGCGTGCTTTTTACGATATCGATCATTTGTGGGCTGATGCTTTTCTTGAGAACATTCCCAATTTAGAATAAAAACTTATTTCTTTCAAAAGTGTTACATTCGTAGGTCATTAATTTTTTTTCTTGGGGAATAATAATAAATGGATAAAAAAAACAAAAATTCGAATAGACAATCGCCCTTGAACCCTAATAAAGATAATAAACCTCCAAAATCATCTTTTAATGCTTACTGGATTTATACCATTATTTTTATAGCATTGTTGGCGTTATACTTTTTTGGAGGGAATTCTTCGGTAAAAGAAGTTTCTTGGTCTGATTTTCAGAAATATATCAGTGAAGATCGGGTCGAGAGTATTGTTATTTATAGCAATAAAGAAATAGCCGAAGCAAAAGTAAGAAGGGAATCTGTAGACTACATTTTCGGAGAGAACGCCAATGCTGCCGGAAAGAATCCGGTTATCACTGTGCGTATCCCATCGGCAGAAGGAGCTTCGGAATTTATCGATAAAGTAAAATTGGAAAAAGGGTACAATATTGAGGTGCGTTTTGACACAACATCCGAAATATGGGGAATTCTGCTTACGGCTGCTCCCTTCATTTTGTTGATTGTTTTCTGGGTATGGATGATGAGAAGGATGCAAAGCGGAGGTGGAGGTGGAGGTGGAAATATCTTCAATGTTGGAAAATCCAAAGCACAACTTTTTGATAAAGATGCGGGAGTAAAGGTTACTTTCAAAGATGTTGCAGGACTTTCAGAAGCCAAGGAAGAGGTTAAAGAAATAGTGGAGTTTCTTAAACATCCCGATAATTACACGAGTTTAGGCGGGAAAATTCCAAAAGGAGCATTGCTGATAGGACCTCCAGGAACAGGAAAGACCTTGTTGGCAAAAGCCGTTGCAGGCGAAGCCAACGTTCCTTTTTTCTCCATTTCGGGTTCCGATTTTGTTGAAATGTTTGTCGGTGTGGGCGCATCGCGTGTACGCGATCTCTTTCGTCAGGCGAAAGAGAAAGCTCCCTGCATTGTCTTTATTGATGAAATTGATGCTGTGGGACGTGCTCGTGGCAAGAATGTCAATTTTGGAGCAAATGATGAACGTGAAAACACCTTAAATCAGCTGCTAACCGAGATGGATGGGTTCAGTTCGAATAGCGGGGTTATCATTCTTGCAGCAACTAACCGTGCCGATATTTTGGATAAAGCTTTGCTTCGTGCGGGCCGTTTCGATCGCCAGATCTATGTTGAATTGCCCGATTTGAATGATCGTAGAGAAATATTTAATGTGCATCTTCGTCCGATTAAAATTGATGAAACGGTCGATGTTGATTTCTTAGCTCGTCAAACACCCGGTTTTTCCGGAGCAGATATAGCCAATGTGTGCAACGAAGCAGCATTGATTGCTGCTCGCAGGAAAAAGAAGTTTGTTCAGAAAGAAGATTTTTTGAGTGCTGTTGATCGCATAATCGGTGGATTGGAAAAGAAAAATAAAATTATTACACAGGATGAAAAACGCTCTATTGCGATTCATGAGGCCG
>Ga0208938_1001896_pt1 | contig 11567 bp, 10 predicted proteins | sample AD_UKC125_MetaG_FD_184434 | JGI IMG/M metagenome (GOLD analysis project Ga0208938, IMG submission 184434) | Active sludge microbial communities of municipal wastewater-treating anaerobic digesters from USA - AD_UKC125_MetaG (SPAdes) (version 2) | ecosystem: Engineered > Bioreactor > Anaerobic >... | reverse complement strand
GCCATGCCGGTTGTTATCCTGGACCAGCTTAGTATGCACATTGGTGAGCTTTTTGACTTAAGCAAAATACCCTGGGATAACTCACCCAGAAATATCAAGATATTGAACGAAACTATGGCCTATTACACAAGAAGCTGAATATTGCTCCGCCTGATGCAAAAGCAACTTCCCTTAAGCTTCCCTTACTCCGGCTTCCACTTAGACTTTCCCTATTAGAAAGACTGCCTCTAGCAGAAAGATTGCCTCGATAAGCAATCGCATAAAACGAGAAGTTACTCTTGCTAAGATGCCGATCTCAATTGTAAAAGAACAGCTGCTTATTATTTATCTACTACCACGGGACTGTTGTCAAGCCTGGCGTGTACTGTGGGGCTGTTGTAATCAGATTCTGATTATATTGTATACGGGGAACCTAAGAATTTGAGCATTTCCGGGCGGTGGGCGGTCAAGACTTGAGTACGTCTTATCCTTGGATTCTCACAGTTTGATGATTTCTTGGCGGAGGACTCACAGAGTTTGAGTATGCTGTACCGTGATATCCTCACGATTTGAGCATCTCCCGGTTGGGAATCATCATAGGCTGAGCATAGCACGTCCGGCATCTGCACAATTTGAGCACCCTCCGATGGGAAGCGAGCGAAGTTTGAGCATGCAGTATCGTCACATCCTCAAAACCTGAGCGTTCCCCGCCTGGCCGTCTTCAAAGCTTGAGCATTGCTTGAGCATTTCGGGCGTGAGAAAAACCGGGGTGCGCCCTGGATTTAGTCCATGCATAAGTTGCCTTTTCTGGGGTAACCATAGAACGTGCGTCTAGTGCCTATGATCTAGTGGCTATGTTGGATATGGAGGTGAACAGGTTGGACAACAGAAACGGAAGTACCTGGATGGGTGTTATCATCAGATTCGTAGTATCAGCCATTGTCCTGCTTGTCTTGGGAATGGCTTTGCCGGGCTTTTCAGTATTCGGTTTTAGGAACGCGCTCTTAGCTGCGGTAGTGATAGCGGCAATTGGCTGGGCAGTGGAAGCCGTCTTGGGTGAGAGGATATCGCCACAATCCAGGGGCATCGTAGGATTCATAGTAGCAGCCATTGTAATCTACGTCGCTCAATACCTGGTTCCGGGTATGAGTGTATCAGTCTTAGGCGCATTCCTGGCTTCACTGGTAATCGGCATCATCGATGCATTTGTACCTACGGTAATAAGATAGAGGTTATTGATAGATTGCACCGACATGGACTGACATCAAGACGGAAACTGATCGTTTAACTCAGTGCGGACACAGTTCGGCAGACATGCCACAATTCGGCAGTACATAATGATGATAGGTCATCCGGGCGTGGGGCCATAGCGGTTAAGCTAGCACGTGACCGTCAGGGTATCTGTTCAGGGTGTCTGTTGCGTAACCGCATAGACGCGCCCGGTTTTGTTTGGCCCGTCCTAATCTGCAATTTACATCCGCTGGCCCTGCTTAGCATGCATCATCCGCAGATTGTGATCATATCCAAGATAAAAGGTGGAGCTAATCCAGGTTCAAGCATCCGATGTTCAAGCATCCGAAGTGACCATACCAGGTTCACCAAGCCGGTCGCACGGCTTTGGGAGGTGGAGGCGGGCTGATGGAGTTTAGGAGGCGGACAGGCGGAACTCAGTCCGGTAGGAAGAGCACAGGCTGGGCAAGAATTGGCGGATCCGATACTTACCCGGCACAAAAGCGAAGAGCAAAGATAAGCAAAACATGCGCTCACAATTCGCAGGCTGATTGGACGGATACGGGTGATTGGGCAGACGTGAGTAATCGGACAGATGCGAGTAATCGGGCAGATACGAATAATTGGACACACACGAGCAAGATGAGTGTCAGCTGGGTGGAAGCCGGCCGGGCTCAGGCCAGGATGACAGCGGGCGGACATATGCCCAAAAGGATCCCGCGGCTTAAGGCAATCCTGTCCCAGGCGCTGGTCATAATCTTCCTTATTATGTTTTGCCTGTCGTTTCAGAAGGACATCTCGGTGCCGGCTTTTACCGGCGAACAGGCTCAGGTTGACGACGGCCCGCTGCTTAGCCCTTCCATATTCGATATCCTGTGGCAGCGCCGGGGTTTTTCCAAAATACTTCTCAAGGCCGGGTTTCCGATGCTAGGTTTCATGGAAGAGCTCAGGAAAGACTACCCCATGCCGGGTATATCGCTTCAGATTTTCGGGTGGTTCCTTGGGTTTACGCCCCGCGGGGTTCAGGATGTAGTTGCCAGCAGTTTCCCCAGGTTTGTTGAGGATTACATGCTTGTGTGGTCAGGTGACGATACAGGCGACCCTACTAAGGATTGGGGTGTAAGTCCTGTGCTGTTCTCACTGCCTCCTGGCGATGGGGTGATCCCCGCTACGATTCTTTCGAGCAACAGCCCTGTGGTAGCCATATATCATACTCATGCCACTGAATCATACCTGCCTGAACTCAATAAAACCAAGCCGTCGGACGCATTTACGACCGATCTGTCTAAGAGCGTGGTGAGGGTAGGGGAGATGCTGGCAGAGGAACTGGAGCGTACCTACAGGATTCCGGTTTTGCACTCCAAGACCGTGCACGACGCTGAGTCCAGGGTAGGGGCGTATTACCGTTCCGAGGCTACTGTCACTGCCATACGTGAGAAGTATCCCGACTGCAAGATTCTGATAGACATCCACCGTGACAGCCAGCCCAAGAGCCTCACCGCCGTCACCATAGGCGGAAAACCTTATGCGAGGATGCTCCTGGTTGTAGGCACCGAAAACCCGAACTGGGTGGCAAACTACAACTTCTCCCGGCAGATTATCAACAAGCTAGAGGAGCGGTACCCTGGGATTACCCGGGGAATCCTATATGCGTCTGCTGTGTACAACCAAAGGTACTCGCCTATGGCTATTTTGGTTGAAGTAGGCGGGGTGGACAATACTCTTGTCGAATGCAGAAACAGTATGCAGGCGCTTGCGTGGGCGCTGGCGTCGGTGATTGCGGGAAGCGAATAAACGGCCTCAGGTGGTTCCCATTAATATCCGCTAAAATGCCGTAAAACAGACATTTGTGTTGATTTACTTCTGGCTTTCATAAGGATGCTTGCAATTTTGTTCTTATCTAAGAAGGATTTTCGCAGACTGCGGCGAAAAACTCGAACAAAGAAAAAAAGAGTTTTGTCCCAATTTTGATGCGCAAACGGATGTTCCCGACTCTCTGTGCCGGATCGGATCAGGTAACATGCAGATGAGGTAAGACACCGTGCTCTGAGAACTCGGTAGGGTGATTCCCGGCGCAACTTGATGCTCCCGTGCTTGCACTCTCGGGCTACCAACACACGCTGCAACAAGTATTCATGCTGGGTGCCTTCTGCCTCTCATCACACTGATGCAAATACTGATTCAGCTATAGTGGTCTATGCGTCGCATCTCAAATGGTAACGGCTCTAGACACCTACACAAAACCGGGGGACCAAAGTCAATGATCGAAACGGCTGCTGGGTTATCCCTCGCGTGACCCAAGCAAATGAAAGGAGTGGTCGCCACAAACCGAGACACCTAGGGAATCTGCGGCAACCGATGCCGGCTCAGTCGCCTGCATAGGCACAAATAAACAGATAGAGATACGGACAGACATAGACAAAAAGGAACAGAGATAGACAGAAAATCGGGGAGGGAATTTGTTGCGGGTAATAAGCGGAGCGTAAGACTCATTGCTGTTTTGTTGATTTTGGTCATGTTTTTAGGTGTTTGCCCCACGGCTTTGCTCGCCCAGGCGCTCTCAGATGTAGGGGAGCATTGGGCTAAAGAGGCAATTAACCTTTGGACTGCCAGGGGCATAGTCAAAGGCTATGAAGACGGGACCTTTGGCCCGGACAGGTTTATCACCCGTGCTGAATTTGCCGCACTACTTAACCGCACTTTCGGATTTACCACAGTATCACCTAAAGAATTCCCTGATGTGAGCGATACTGCCTGGTATGCCGAAGAAGTGGCTAAGGCAGCCGGTGCAGGATACATGGAGGGCTACGAAGACGGCAGCTTCAGGCCTGACAACAACATCACCAGGCAAGAGGCGGCCTTGGTGTTTGCCCGCATCTATAACCTGGAGCAAATCGATGAGAGCTACGATTTCAGCGATTTTGACAGTATTCCCGATTGGAGCCGGAAGGCTGTAGTTGCCGTGGCAAAAGCCGGCCTGATGCAGGGCTATCCCGACGGAAGCTTTGGTCCTGCCCGCAATATCACCAGGGCTGAGACTGTAAGCGTGCTAGACAGGCTGGTAGCTGAGATATTCACGGAAGACGGCACATACGGCGATGCCGGTGAGGCCACTGTCATCAATGGAAACGCCATCATAACAGCTGCTGACGTGACCCTGGTCAACATGCATATCAAGGGCAACCTGCTCATTGCGGAAAGTGTGGGCGATGGCACGGTAGTGCTGGACAATGTGGTAGTTGACGGTGAGCTTGACGTAAGGGGCGGAGGGCCTGCAAGCGTTGTCCTGGAGAACTCTAAAGTGGTCAGCTTGACAGTGAGCAAAGACGGCGTCAGGATTGTCATCCGGGGCAGCAAGGTTGACGAAGCCCGTGTCAAGTCTGCATCCACCATCGAACAGGATCCCGACGCTGAGGGCATTGAGGTTCTGATAATCGAGGAGATTCCAGCCGAAGGCGAAGTTGTGTTGCTGGGCGACTACGGCAATCTGACCGTCAAGGCTGTGGCCGGCAAGATTGTGGTTGAGAGCGGCCATGTTGATGAGGTCGTTGTGGATGAGACCGCCACAGATGTGGAATTGGTACTTGGTTCCGAAGCGTCTGTGTCGAATCTGGTTTTGAATGCGCCAGCGACTGTAACAGGAAGCGGAAAGATTGAAAAAGCCACGGTGAACGCCTCAGGTGCCGTGATTGAGCCTGAGCCGGAGGAAGTAGAACTTGGTGAAGGAGTCAGTGCGATAATCGGTGGCGTTGTGTATGTGCCTGAGGAGGATGTGCCGGGTGCGCCGCCTGAGCCCGAACCCCGAGTACCCGTAACCGGCGTTACGTTGGACAAGCAGACCTTGGAGTTGACGGTTGGCGATGCCGAAACGATAAGTGCAACAGTCAAGCCTGCCAGTGCAACCAACAAGAGGGTAACCTGGTCGACGAGCGATGCGGCGGTAGTGACTGTGAGCGCCGTTGGCAGAACGGCAACCGTTACTGCAGTGGGAGCAGGAACCGCAACTGTTACTGTAACAACTCAAGACGGCGGATTTACTGCCAGCTGTGAAGTTACTGTAATAGAGCTGCCTGGTGCGTTTGGTAAGAACGCGGTGACCACGAAGAAACATGGTGCTGTAGACGGCTATATAGTGGACATCCGGCCTGACTGACGGTGTTACTTTTTCCGGTGCCCAGGTAGAGGTAAGCCTTGTCGATGCAGATGGCAATGTAATGCAAAAGAATACCCTGAAAGAGGGCCATGACATAACAGGCACCAGCCTGACATGCCCGTTTGACGTGAGAGGAAACTATGACTACGAGTCAGATCGCTATTGGAACGTTGAAGGAAGCGTGTACGGCAAGTACGAAACACCGGCCAAGGCAGTGATCCGCGTTATCCTGGCCAACGGCAAGGAGCTCACGGATGAGCTGGCGGCAATAAAGGGAGTGTATTTTGAGGGCGGCAGCGGTACTGAAGAGGCCCCTTACTTGATCAAGACCTTTGCTCAGTTGAAGGCCCTCCAAGATCTGCCCGTGCCCGAGCAAGAGAACACCGTTTATTACGTCAAACTCATAAGCGATATCGAAATAGAAGAGTGGGTTCAGATCCCGTGTTACGACCTCGTCATGGATCTTGATGGGCATACCATCTTCTGCTATGTCAATGGCGGCAACCTGACCTTTGGAGCGTCCCCCTATACCCGCCAGGCCAATTACACCATCAAGAACGGTTCATTTGTCCAGAAATGGGCATCCCAGATGTTGTCATTCATCAACGTAGGTACGGTCAACATCGAGGACTGCTATTTCTACAGCGAGATGGAATGGGAGGTCAACAAGAATTGCAACCCTGTTGCCGTTGTGGCGGCCTACTACAGTGCTCAGGACGGCAAGGAGATGACCTACAATATCAAAGATTGCCACTTCAACGAAACGCTTTTCTCTGTGGCGGACCGGTATGATGCAAGTGCAAAGATCGACGTGAACATGACCAACGTTGTGTTCGCCGGCGCCGAGAAGGCAGATGGAACGTATGAGTACGGCAGGTACAGTCAACCGGCGTTCCGGTACGGAGAAGATGGTTCCACGACCCGCAGGACATATGGTGAGATTGCGCTTAACGACGTGAAGTTCTTCGTGAAACCGACTAACACCTGGGGTTATAAGTACAATAGGTATGCTGTGAGCATCAATACCGGGTCCAATGCTCCCGACGAGACCACCTTGAGAATCAGCGGTGTCGAATACGACGCAGTTTCAGGCACAATGGGTATGGGTGACCAGGTACCCATGGGGTTTGTCTATGCTCCTAATGGCAACTACAGCTTCGTGGAGATAACCGAAAGCGGTAGGAACTCCTACAGGATCGACGGCAAACCGGTTGATTACAAGGGTACACAATTGCCGGAAGCATATAACAAGACGAACGACATCCCGTACTATTCTCTCCAGGAAGCTATCAATGAAGCTTCAGCCGGGGACGTAATCGCCCTGGCCGCAGACATCAGACTGATGGCTCAGGGCATCACGGTCGGGTCTGACAAGGAAATCACTCTTGACTTGGCAGGATATGTACTATCCGGGGTCTTGAACAACACAGGGAGTTCCGCACTGATCACCAATAACGGTGAACTGACAATTACAGATACAAGCGCGGACAAGACCGGAAAGATCACAAATCAGGCCCTGAATCCGGATACCACCTGGGAGCCAGGCTTTCCGGCTTACGCCAACAACACCATCACCAACCATGGCCAATTGACCATCGAAGGTGGCCGTATCGAGAACACAACTAGCGGCGGAGCTAGTTACGTCATAGATAACAACTCTACTATCAGCGACGCGGTTGTGGTGGTCGAAGGCGGCTACATTGTTAATCCCAACAACAACTTCGCTATCCGCCAGTTTGCCAACAGCACAAAGAACAAGAACTCCGTCACCATTAATGATGGCGTAGTTGAAGGAACCAGGGCCGTCTGGATACAGCTTCCCGGCTCCTCTGGTGAGGAGAAACTGGCTGAACTCACCGTAACCGGCGGAACCCTGAGGTCTACGGACAAAGAAGGGTATAACCTGGCTGTATACAGCTATACCTTCGGCGACAGCTTTGCGGCAACCAAGATCACCATAAATGGTGGCGTATTCGACGGCGATATCGCCCTAACCGGCGGAAACCCCAAGGTTCCTACGGAAACAGTCCAGGTAACAGGCGGGTACTTCAAGGGTGACTACGGCGTCTACAGCTACTGCGAAGAAGAAATGGACGGGTTTATCACCGGAGGCTACTTCAATACGGAGGCAACAGCCTATCTGGCTCCGGGATATACCTTCGTTGAGAGCGATGAACCGGGATATAAATGCATGGTTGTACAGGGCGAAGGACGGATTGTGAATCTTACACAGAAGAAAGCCTACGAGACTATACAGGACGCAGTCACAGCTGCAACTCCTGGAGACACGATTCTGGCGACTGCCGGAACCTATGAGGTTGAGCAGATAAAGATCACCAAGAGACTAACGTTGATGGGTGTAGGGGATGAGTCCGTAATTCAGGCAACGACGAATAAGGCTGTATTGGTTACCGAAGCAGATGGTATTACCATCAAGGACCTGAAACTCGTGGGTGCTGAAGAGCCTGGCGCAGGGATTAAGATAGGTTCGAAGGTAGCAATTGACGGGCTTACCATAGATAACTGCACCATTGAGGGCTTCACAAACGGCATATACGCGGACTCAAACAGTGCCGACGAACCCGTTGTGAAGAATGTCCTAATAAGGAACACGAGGTTCATCGGCAACAGCCTGAAGGGCATCTATGTCGAAAAGCTCAGTGAATCTACCATAGAGAACTGCTATTTCGAAGGAAACGGATATGATCACTATGCGGGTGCCGGTATAGACATTAATGCTAAGTTTGCAGATTACAAGGATATAACCATGAGGGGATGTACATTTGTTGAGAACGGAGTCGCTTCGGACCATGGTGGCGGCATTCTAGTCAAAGCGCGGGGAACGGGTAATGACGATGCCTATAGCTCTAACCCCGCAACTCTAACGAATGTGACAATAGAAGACTGTACGTTTCAGAATAATAAAAACGCCATCGTGCTGGGCGAATATGGTAAGAACAACACAGGACCAACGAATGTAGTAATCACCGGTTCGACTTACATTAACAATGGGCAGGACGTAGTTGACTATAGGAAACTGGATGAGGGCGCACCAGAGGAAGCCGGCAACACTTTCTTGAACTCAGATGTACTCGACATCCCCCCCTTGACAATGCCATCGAAGCAGCACGAGCTGTCAAAGAAGGGATTGCAGTAAGCCAAGACGGGGTAGATGTGCCAGCAGGTACCTACTGGGTAACCCCGGAGAACATGGAAGCCCTGGATGAGGCTATCGCTGCTGCCGAAGCTGCAAAGGCGACTGTGAGAACTCAGCAGGAAGTGGTTGAGGCGGTAGAAGACCTGGAAGCGGCTGTTTCAGCGTTCAATGAAGCGAAGCAACCAGCGATAGGTGAGGAAGAAGCGGAAATGCTTGACGAAGGCGAAGGTCCATCGGAAGCCGAAAAGCCTGCAGAAGGCGAAGAACCGGTACAAAGCGGACAACCAGAAGAATAAGCAAAGGCCTAGTGCTTAACGTGCAGCATTAAGGCAAGGGGAAACCGGAAAGCCCCGTTGGGGAGTGGGTACTTAGCTCCCCTACGGGGCTCTGTATTTCCGGGCAACGCGTTATGATGCATATATCGGTACCGGCTTCCGAAACCCCAGACGAGATCTCCGCTTTGCTAAATGTTGGCAGGTGTTGACGGTTCCCCCATCGAATATGCCGACAGACGGTTTTGTCGTAGGATCCCGCGCTAACAATTCAGCAGGCCCAGGGATACCCGGGGGAGGGGGAAACGCCATGAAACCCGTCATCGCCAAGACCGAAATCGGCGCCAACTGTGTGTTTCACATGGCTGCTTTGGCAAAGGCGGGCTTTGAAAGCGACTATGTTTCGAATTACGAAAGCGCGGTGAGTGCGGAGGATCTTGGGGCCCTGCGCTTCCACGCGGACCGCATTAACTTCTCCTTTGGCTCAGGGGGAGGGGGCGATCTGTCAGGTCTCCTGCTCTCTGAACCCGGTTACCTCAACTTGGACACAAGAGAGAGCCTCCAGCACAGCACTACTTCGATCTCTTGGACTATGGATTCGAAACAGGCGATTACTCAGCCTTTCTGGAGTGTTTCCCCACCAACCCCGGAGACTGGGTGGAGAAAGTGGATGCTTCGTACTTAGGGCGCTATGCTTCTTCCAGAACAGCCATCAGGGAAGTAGGTGACGTCTATATCCGCAATTTCGATTACTACGGGCACTGCATTTGGCCGGAAGAGGTCCGCAAAATGGAACCGGTGGCGAGCTGGCTCAACCGGCACTTCTCCGTCTTCGATGTGGTGTCCAGGTGGGAGGCTGTCACCGGAGGAGGGTTACGATGAAAAACTGCCATCAAAAGGAGTATCTGTTTTCCCTAAGCAGGTCTCAAGCGATTGCGTTCCGGCTGGCCAAGCATCATCTCCGCTCAAGTGCTGAGGGGATTCACCGGGATGTCTGTGACTCGGAGCCTGGACAATCCCACACGGTCCAAACCCAAGGGGTTTCCCGTACCTCCCAGATAGCCCAAGTGGCGGGAGCCATATCGGGGGTCCAAGCACAAGTTGCGTCAGCGGCTTCCCTGGCCCTGAGGGCCAGGATAAGGGGTCTGTGGCCTCAGGAAGTCGCAGACGCCTTGTGGAACAAGCGGGACTTGGTGAAGATCTGGTGTATGAGGGCTACCCTCCATTACCTTCCTTCTGAAGACCTACCCTTATACAATTATAACAAAATAAGGAAACCACATCAACAGAATTTTGCGCGCCGTGCGCGTGGGAGCGCTGCCAGTACCGGGATAAGTCTCGGGGAAAGCAATAAAGTACGGGGTTACCCTGGACGTGGAGTTCCACTGTATAGTTGCGGTGAAGCCGGCCGGTGTGGTGCATGGCGCGTAAGCCTTCCAATGGGACCTCTTTGCGGATGGCAACTTACCGGAAAGGGCGGCTCAGGGGTGGCCTGGTGGCTTAGGGCACCTTGCCAGCCGGCGAAATGACGTCTGGTCTAAAGGCGGCTTAGGGGTGGCTCAGGATTGAGGGGGCAACCGGGATACGAAAAACTCAAACAGTATCAAGAACGCGGGTTCGTGTTCCACGGGTCAACCCGCGACGGCCTTGAGGTATTGCAGCCCCACAAACCCCGTGATGCCGGGGATGACCCATGGAATAAAGATGAAGCTGTCTACGCAACCACCAATCCTGCGTTAGCTATACCTTTCGCCCTGAGGCAGGGATATACGGGTGTGTTTACCGTGACCACAGACACAGACACGGGCGAAGTGACGGCCACTTTCAACGCCGTGTTCAGAGATGTGCTGGCAAGTAACAGGGGATACGTCTACGTTTTCGACGGAGCCCTTTTTCCCGAGCGCAAAGGGCTCCAGGGCAAATCGTATCAAGAAGTCATTCCGGTAGATGTGGTCGAAGTGACCTTGGAGGATTTCGTCGCTCTGGGCGGCCGTATTGTGTTTGTCCAGCACAAGCACCCGTCCGGGGCTGACTAAGTGCCAGAACGCCTCCGGCACCTGATTCGTCCGCCAGGGATGGAGCCGCCGGGGCGGAGTCGTCCGGCACCGCATTATGGGGGAACGATGTTCCTACTCCTTCACTGCGACAATCCCTATCCAATCCCCGTCTTCCGAGAACTCAGCGCCCGTAAGGTCGTTCCATACGTGTTTGATGCTGAAACCTGCGTCTGACAGGACCTTGCTGACGGAGTCCCGTGAGTAATCTCTGAACCAGTTTCTATACACCTTGACTCCCTCGTTGCAAATGACTATGTACTGGTTGAGCCACACGCCCTCTTCAGGGTAGTCAAAACCTTGTTCAAGCACCAGGTGCCTTCCGGGGTACCAAAATCCTCCCTGGCTGAAATACCACCTGTTCTTAAGCCCTGCTTTCATACGGTGAGTTCCGGTGGTGACGTCGAACACGAACGCACCGCCCGGTTTGAGGGCTTTGTGAGTCAATGCCAGCAGCTCATCCCGTTTTGAGTCGGGAAACACGCAGAGTTCACCGTATATCTGGACAACCGCGTCGAATGCTTCGGTGTAATCCATATCGAAGAAGTCCATGCAGCGGTATTCGATGTCCAAGCCTAAACCGGATGCGCGTTTCTGTAGACGCTAACATAAAACTGATCCATTTTTGGGGAAAGCGCTGACGTAAAAGTGATCCACTCTGATCAAATTCCTGTACATTGAAGGTACCACCACTTCGTGTACAGGAGGTAAGGAGATGATCA
>Ga0208938_1001889_pt1 | contig 11597 bp, 9 predicted proteins | sample AD_UKC125_MetaG_FD_184434 | JGI IMG/M metagenome (GOLD analysis project Ga0208938, IMG submission 184434) | Active sludge microbial communities of municipal wastewater-treating anaerobic digesters from USA - AD_UKC125_MetaG (SPAdes) (version 2) | ecosystem: Engineered > Bioreactor > Anaerobic >... | reverse complement strand
CTGAGGATGCCCAGCTCGGCGTCCCGGGGGAGGACCTGGCGGGCAGCCGGTCGGCGCGCGAGTTCGTCGCTTGGTATTCCGGGCATCCGGACGCCCCCGCGCAGGACCTCGGCGGCGTGCGGACTGCGGCGGTGATCGGCGTCGGAAACGTCGCCGTCGATGTCGCCCGGGTCCTGGCCAAGACGGCCGACTCGCTCGAGGTGACCGACATGCCCCCGGCGGTGCTGGCCGAACTGCACCGGCACCAGGCCGACGACATCCACGTCATCGCGCGGCGCGGTCCGCAGCACGCGGCCTTCACGACGGTCGAGCTGCGCGAGCTCGTCCACACGCCGGGGCTGGCGGTGAGCGTCAACGAGGACGCGTTCGACGGCATACCCGATGATCTAGAGCGCCGACCGAAGGCGAACGTCGAGATCCTGCGGGAGGCGGCCGCGAAGGTCGTCGAGAACCCGCGTCGGCGGCTGCACTTCTGGTTCTGGCGCAAGCCGATTGCCATCGAGGGCGACGGCCGCGTCGAAGCGCTCGTGCTGGAGCGGACCCGGCTGGACGAGACCGGCAAGGTGGTCGGGACCGGCGAGACCCAGCGGCTGGAGACCGAGTTGGTGCTGCGCTCGATCGGGTATCGGTCGACCGCGCTCGCCGGGGTGCCGTTCGACGAGCGTGCCGCGGTGATCCCCAACGTCGAGGGGCGGATCGTTGGGGCGGACGGGGAGGTGCTGCCTCGGGAGTATGTCGTCGGGTGGATCAAGCGCGGCCCGACCGGGGTCATCGGCACCAACAAGTCGGATGCGTCGCAGACTGTGCGCCACCTCGTGGCCGACTTGGTGGCCGCGCGCGCCGACGATGGCGGGGCGGCCGGTTGGGTGACCGGGGCGGACCGACCGGACCTGCTCACCGCGTTGGCCGAGCAGGGCCACGAGGTGATCAGCCTCGATGGCTGGCGGGCCATCGACGCTGCCGAGATCGCTCGGGGTGCCGCCCTGGGTCGCGATCGCACCAAGCTCGACACCTGGTCGGGGTTGTTGGACGCGGGGCGGCTCGATCCAGCCTGACGTCCCGAAAGGTGGGATTTCGGGCAAATCGGGACCCCCGACGTCCGGTGGTCGAGTGGCCCTCCCTACGCTGCCTGCATGAGCGCCTCCGACCTGCACCCCAATCTCCAGCCGATGTTCGAAGAAGTGCTGCGGCGCAATCCTGGCGAGTCGGAGTTCCACCAGGCCGTCTTCGAACTGATCCACAGCCTGACCCCGATCGCCGGCAAGCAGCCGGAATACATCAAGTGGTCGATCCTCAACCGGATCTGCGAGCCCGAACGGCAGATCATCTTCCGGGTCCCGTGGATCGACGACTCCGGGGCGGTCCACATCAACCGCGGCTTCCGGGTGCAGTTCAACTCGGCGCTGGGCCCGTTCAAGGGTGGGCTGCGGTTCCACCCCAGCGTCAACCTGTCGATCATCAAGTTCCTCGGCTTCGAGCAGACCTTCAAGAACGCCCTCACCGGTATGCCGATCGGCGGCGGCAAGGGCGGCAGCGACTTCGACCCCAAGGGCCGCTCGGACGCGGAGATCATGCGGTTCTGCCAGTCGTTCATGACGGAGCTCTATCGGCACGTCGGTGAGTATCGGGACGTCCCGGCCGGCGACATCGGCGTCGGAGGGCGCGAGATCGGGTTCCTCTTCGGGCAGTACAAGCGGATCACCGGGCACTACGAGTCGGGCGTCTTCACCGGCAAGGGCCTCACCTGGGGCGGTTCCCAGGTGCGCACCGAGGCGACCGGTTATGGCGTGACCTTCTTTGCCGAGGAGATGCTGCGCGTCACAGGGGAGTCCTTCGACGGCAAGCGCGTCCTGGTCTCCGGGTCGGGCAATGTCGCCATCTATGCCGTCGAGAAGGTCGCCCAGCTCGGTGGGACGGTCGTCGCGGTGTCCGATTCGGACGGCGTCGTCCTGGACGAGAAGGGCATCGACCTGGACCTGCTCAAAGAGGTCAAGGAGGTGCGGCGCGAGCGCCTCACGGAGTATGCCGCCGCGCGCGGAGGCTCCGCGCGGCATACCGCTGGGGGTTCGATCTGGGACATCCCGTGCGACGTGGCCCTGCCCTGCGCCACCCAGAACGAGCTGGACGAGAGCGGCGCAATTGCCCTGGTGGCCAACGGAGTTCGACTGGTCGCCGAGGGAGCCAACATGCCGACCACCCCCGAAGCGATCCGGGTGCTGCAGGACGCCAAGGTGCTCTATGCGCCGGGCAAGGCGTCCAACGCGGGCGGGGTCGCGACGAGTGCGCTGGAGATGCAGCAGAACGCTAGCCGCGACTCCTGGGACTTCGAGTCGACCGAGGCGCGCCTGCAGCAGATCATGTCCGACATCCATGGGCGCTGCGTGGAGGCGGCGGACGAATACGGCGACCCCGGCAACTACGTCATGGGGGCGAACGTCGCGGCCTACACCAAGGTCGCCGACGCCATGGTGGCCCTCGGGCTCATCTGACGGCGAGCACCGGGGCGGGTGCTGGGCGGGTGGTTCCAGCGCGAGCCTATTGGCGTTAACATCGCCATATGACGATGAAAACGCAAGTGAGCGCTCCTGCCCCGGTTGCTGGGATCAGCGAAACCTCAGCGCTCACGGCTGCGGCCTGCCTGTTCCACGTGTTCAGCGATCGCTCGCGGCTGGCCATCGTTCAGCACCTTGCGTCGGGTGAGCATCGGGTCGTCGACCTCACCAAACACCTGGGCCTGGCTCAATCGACGGTGAGCAAGCACCTGCTCTGCCTGCTTGATTGCGGTCTGGTCACTGTGCGACCTCAGGGTCGCGCCTCGGTCTACGCCTTGGCCTATCAGGAGGCGACGCTGCAGGTGCTGCGCGCTGCTGAGAACCTGCTCGCCCTCACGGGTGATGCCGTGGAACTGTGCCCGCGCTATGGCACGGAGGCGCGATGAGCACCAACACGAGGGCCAGCGGGCTGACGGCGCAGGAGCGGCAACGCCTCGGCCGCCGGGCGCGGCAGTTGGCGGGCGCCTCGGTGGCCTACAACATCGTCGAGTGCATCATCGCGGTGTGGGCCGGTGCGGCGGCATCGTCCGTGGCGCTGATCGGCTTCGGCCTGGACTCCCTCGTCGAAGTCTCCAGCGGACTTATCATCCTGTGGCAGTTCAGCCACCATCTGCCTGAGTCGCGTGAACGCGTCGCCCAGCGACTGATGGCGCTCTCGTTCTTCGCGCTGGCCGGTTACGTGACCTTCGGATCAGTCCGCGGACTGATGTTCGGCGTCGAGCCGGACACCTCGCCGGTCGGCATCGGGCTGGCCATCGCTTCCCTGATCATCATGCCCATTCTGTCCTGGGCGCAACGTCGCACCGGCCGACGACTCGGCTCCGGGGCCGTCGTGGCTGACTCGTCGCAGACGTTGCTGTGCACCTACCTCTCGTCTGTTCTCCTTCTCGGCCTCGTGCTGAACGCCGCGCTGGGGTGGAGCTGGGCTGACCCCATCGCGGCGCTCGTCATCGCCGGGGTCGCGATCAACGAAGGGCGCAACGCCTGGCGCGGCGACCTCTGCTGTGCCGCTGGCAGCTCTGAGCCGAGAGCGTCACAGGGCGCGGGTTGCGATGACGGTTGCTGCGCCGATGACTCTGCCACCGTGGCCGGACCGGCGACTTCGGAGAGCCACTGATGGGCGCCGGACACTCGCACGGCACCGCGACCGGAGCTCACCGGAGCCGGCTCCTGACCGCACTGCTCATCACGCTGACAGTGATGGGGGCTGAGGTCATCGGCGGGCTGATCTCCGGGTCGTTGGCCCTGTTGGCCGATGCCGCGCACATGCTGACCGACGCCGCCGGCGTCGGCCTCGCGCTCCTTGCGGCTTGGTTCGCCAGCCGGCCAGCGACCCCTGAGCGCACATTCGGGTATCAACGGTCTGAGGTCCTGGCAGCGGTCGTCAACGCGCTGCTGCTCTTCGGCGTGGCCGGCTTCGTGTTGGTCGAGGCGGTGCGACGGTTCACCTCGCCGCCGCCGGAAGTCGCCACCGGACTCATGCTCGGGGTTGCCGTCGTTGGTCTCGTCGCCAACACGATCTCGTTGCTGGTGCTGCGCGGTGGGCAGCAGGAGTCGCTCAACGTGCGCGGGGCATATCTGGAGGTGCTTGGCGACCTGTTGGGCTCCGCTGCCGTGATCGTCGCGGCCATCGTGATCGCGCTGACCGGCTACACCCAGGCCGACCCCATCGCCTCTGCCCTCATCGGGTTGATGATCCTGCCGCGCACGTGGGGGCTGCTTCGGGAGGCGGTGGACGTCCTTCTTGAGGCCACCCCCCGGGGTGTTGACCTCACCCAGGTGCGTCAGCATCTGCTGGACACTCCCGGCGTCATCGACGTGCACGACCTGCACGCCTGGACCATCACCAGCGGCCTGCCGGTCCTCTCGGTCCATGTGGTCGTGGCGCAGGACGTGCTCGCCGACGGAGGCGGCGGTCGGGTGCTCGACTCCCTCGGCGCCTGTCTCGCAGGCCATTTCGACGTCGAACACTGCACCTTCCAGCTCGAGGAGCCGACTCACCAGGGCCACGAACACGCGCACCACGACTGAGCCCGCGGCTCGGTGACCCCATTCAGTTGCGGCTGGGGCGTGGGGCGGGGCGGCATACCTGATGGGTATGCCGCCCCGCTCACGTGAGGTGCGAATCGCCTTTCAGAGCAACGACATCCGGGGCTCGCCGTTGAGCAGGCCGGTGCCCGCGATGGTGCACGTGCCACCGCGGACGGCGCCGCCGTTCCACACCTGGCGGACGCAGGAGCGCTCAGCGAGCTCGCCCCAGTAGTTGGGGTGCAGGGACTCCTGGATGTAGTAGGGGCCGGTGGCCGTCGAGATCGTGCGGATCTGCGAGATCCATTCGGTCTTGTCGACGGCGCCCGCCTGGGTCCAGGACGAGAAGCCCTTCTCCTGGAGCAGGCCGACCGTGTTCTCGCAGAGACGGCGGCCGTTGAAGGCCGACTGCAACTCGAGGACCTTGGCGCCGGCGATGCCCGACGCGGAGAGCGCGCCCTTGACGGTGTTGTTGATCGTTGGGAGGGCGGAGCCGTTGGCCCAGTCCGCGTCCCGGTTCCAGAAGCCGCAGCCGCCGGTGCTCTGGCGGGTGTAGCCGGACTGGCTGTAGCGGAAGCCGGAGCCGTTGGGGATCGGCGACGGATAGTCCTGCACGACAAGGGTCCACGCGCTGTCGGCGTAACCGGCGTTGCGCATCGCCTGGCGGACGTTGAGCAGGGCGGTCGTGATGCGGGCCTTGACGGTCGCGACATTCGTCGAGGTGAAGTTGGCCTTGACCGACGAGTCGTCGTAGCAATAGTTGGGCCACCACGACGGCGAGGTGAGGAAGTTCGTCACGCAGGACTGGATGATCCCGGCGAAGTTGAAGTCGTTGCCGCCGATGCTGACGACGACCATCTTGACGTTGTGGCCGGCCGCGAAGTTCTGCAGCATCTTGGCCTGGCCCTGCTTGCCCGCGCCGTTGTCATAGAAGTCCAGGCCGGGCTTGAAGTAGCCGTCGGACGACGTGTAGGTGCTGGTCTGGGCGCCCGAGCAGGCCAGGTCGACGCCCTGGGTGCCAGCGTTGATGTAGATCGAGGCGGCCCAACTGCGGTGGCAGCGGTTGATCTGCTCGGCGGTGCGAGTGGCGTTGTCGTAGTAGGCCGTCGAGCCGAGGGCATCGACCGACGACGAGCTGGAGTTGGAGTTGCCGGCCCAGCGGCCGGCTTCGCCGGAGATGTAACTGTCTCCCAAGCTGGCGACCCACGGAGTGCCGACTCCGGGCCCGTCGGCTGCCGCGGTGGTTGCGGAGGTGAGGCCCGCGGCGGCGAGGCCGAGTGTGGTGAGGAGGATCGCGGCATACCGCAAGCGGCGTATGCCGCGGGGTCGGCTCGACGTGGCGAGTGGGCGGACCGAGGGGATGGGAAGAGTCATGTGAGCTCCCGATCGACGCTGATGAGGATGACCGTCGGGTGCCCCGTCACCGACCCACTCACTGTGGCACAGGTCACGTTCCCGTGCCCCCCGAATGAGCGGGAGCGTTTGAGGCGAAGTCAGGTGCGACATTTCGGTAGAGCGTGTTTCACTGAGTGATGCCCATCCAGCAGCTGCGGCACTCAGTCCCCGAGAGGGACTTCGGGCTCGGGGCGGTCGAGGCGGCCGATCGGTTCCGCCCAACGTTGAAGAGCGACGCGCCGCTATCGCAGCCACCGCTGGCTCGCTCGCGGACGCATTCTCGCCGGATTACCTCATTCTCATGCGTGAAGACTGGCCGGGCTGAGCCGTCGGACTGAACGGCTAGAGCCGGGAGCGGAACTCGGCGACGCTGGGGCCTGCCCGGGCTCGCAGCCCAGCCTCCTCGCGACCGCCGCGGCCGCGCGTGGTGTTCGAGTCATCGGACCGCGGTCCGAGATGACGAGGTGACAGCCCGCCAATCGGCAAAATTGCACCCCGGCGCCGGACGCCGTCGACACGTATCGTTTCTGCGGTGAGTTCTAGGCGATATTTGCGTTGGGCTATCCCGGGCGGGGTTCTGGTTGCCGCCTCGGCGTTCCTCTGGGGCCGTGGATGGTGGGTTTACGTCCTTTCGCTGGTGGGACTGGCCATGATCATTTGGCCGATGCCAGCCCGACGCCCACGGTAAGAACAGCTCACGGCGCGGATGATTCGCTGGCGCTTACAGGCGGGAGCGGAACTCGGCGACGCTGGGGGCCTGCCAGTCGGTGTGGTCGTTGCGCCAGCCTTCCTTGTCCAGGAAGAGCCGGTGCCCGTTGGCGGTGGCGTGACCGATCACATCTGAGTTCGCGATGCCGAACTGAGCCTGCAACTTCCGGACCAGCGCCAGCACTGCCTGGATCTGAGCGGGCCGCGCGAGGATCTGCTGATCGGCCCACAGCGACGTGTGACCGTGGGTCGCCTGCACGATCTCGATGCCGATCGCCACGTGGTTGAGCCCGATGGCGTGCCGACACATGACGTTGGTCGGGACGAGCGCGTGGACGATGCCGGACTGGTGGACGACGAAGTGGGCGCACGTCCCGGGCAGCTCACCCCGGTTGGGCGAGTCGATGGCGAAACTCGATCGCACTGGCTCCCAGGTGTCCGTCTCGGTGAAGTGCAGGACGATCACCTGGGGGTCCAGCGTCCAGGAATCAACCCCATAGTGACGCTTGGCGTATGCCGCCATCTCGTCCTTGCGCTGCTGCGAGTAGGGAATCCACGCGTCAACGATGCGAAGGACTCCCGCGACGGGGGCCGCCGTCGGCGAGCTGCTGATGGGCCGAGGTGAGGACGTGGTGGCGGTCGATGACGCGGTGGGCGCGGGCTCACTCGCCGTGGGCGCCGCAGCGGTCGTCGGGACGGTGGTCGCTGGTGTCTGCGTGGCCCAGGTCGTCGGTGTCTCGCTGACCAAGGTCGTGGTGGGCGTCGCGGTGGTTGGACTCGCGCCGGAACAGGCCGTGGCGAGTAGCGTTAGCGCCGCGCACGCGGCATACAGGAGGGTATGCCGTGGACCCCGGTGGCGAGGTGCCCTTCCCCCAGTGGTCACGCGATTCAGCCTAGCCGCAGAGGGAGTGTCGATGTCGCAGCCGTGGTGGCGCAACAGCGTGGTCTACCAGGTGTACCCGCGGAGTTTCGCGGACAGCAATGGTGACGGTTTCGGCGATCTGCCGGGGCTCATCGACCGGCTCGACCACATCCAGACGCTCGGGGCCGACGTCGTCTGGGTGTCACCGTTCTATCCGTCGCCGCAGGCGGACAACGGCTATGACATCAGCGACTACCAGGGCGTCGACCCGCTCTTCGGGACGATCGAGGACGTCGACCGGCTCATTGCGCAGCTGCATGCGCGCGGGATGAAGCTCGTCATCGACATCGTCGTCAACCACACGAGCGATGAGCACCCGTGGTTCGTCGAAGCCCGCAGCTCGCGGGAAAGCCCACGGCGAGACTGGTATTGGTGGCGCGAGCCGCGCGACGGCATGACGATCGGGGCGCCGGGGGCCGAGCCGACCGACTGGCAGGCGTTCTTCAGCGGGTCGACGTGGGAGCCGGATCTCGCGACGGGGGAGTACTACCTGCACCTGTTCGATCGCAAGCAACCTGACCTCAACTGGGAGAACCCCGACGTGCGCGCGGCTGTGGCCGCAATGCTGCGGTGGTGGCTCGACCGCGGCGTCGACGGCTTCCGCTTTGACGTCATCAACCTCGTCTCCAAGCAGTTCAACGCCGACGGCACCGGGTGGTTCTTCAACGGGCCGCGGATCCATGAATTCGTCGCCGAGATGCACGAAAATGCCTGGGGCGGAAAGCAACTCATCACCGTTGGGGAAGCCCCGGGCGCCACCGTCGACGACGCGGTGCGGTTCACCGACCCGGCGCGCGGCGAGTTCGACATGGTCTTCCAGTTCGAGCACATGGGCGTCGACCACGGGATGGGCGGCCGCTACGACATCCGCCCCGTCGACTGGGTCCGGCTGAAGTCGATCATGGCCCGCTGGCAGGACGGCCTGGCCGAGGTCGGCTGGAACAGCCTCTACTGGTGCAACCACGACCAACCGCGACCGGTGTCGCGCTACGGAGCCGGCAGCACGGCATACCGCGAGGTCTCGGCGAAGGCGCTCGCGACGGTGCTGCACCTGCACCGCGGCACCCCCTACGTCTACCAGGGGGAGGAGCTGGGGATGGTCAACTACCCCTTCACCTCGCTCGATCAGCTCGACGACGTCGAGTCGCGCAACTGGTCGGCGGAGGCGGTGGGCAAGGGCATGGACCCTGCGGTGGCGCTCGCTGCGGTCAACGTCCAGAGCCGCGATCACGCGCGCACGCCCATGCAGTGGGACGCGTCCGAGCACGCAGGGTTCACGACGGGGACGCCGTGGCTGCCGGTCAACCCGGCATACCGGGAGATCAACGCGGCCGCGCAGGTGGGCGACCCGGAGTCGGTCTTCGCCCACTACCAGGGGCTGATCCGGCTGCGGCGCGAGCTGCCGGTGGTCGTTGAGGGGCGGTTCGAGCTGCTGCTCGCCGACCACCCGAGCGTCTATGCCTTCACGCGGGCGCTGGAGGGCGACGAGTTGTTGGTCGTCGCGAACCTCAGCGGGGAGTCGGTCGAGGTCGCGCTGCCGGATGGCTGGGAGGACGCGGAGGTCGTCATCTCGTCGGGAGACTCTGACGACTCCGGTATGCCGCCCGCTCACCTCGGTGTCCTTGCCCCTTGGCAAGCGTGGGTGCGGCGGCGACAGGTCGGCTAGGTTCGGTGTATGGCCGCGCCGATCACGTACGTCCTTGTTGATGGCGAGAACGTCGACGCGACGTTGGGGACGTCGATCCTCATGCGGCGTCCGGCAAGTGAAGAACGTCCTCGCTGGGAGCGACTGCTGAGCTTCGCCGAGACCACGTGGTCTCAGCCGGCCCGCGGGCTGTTCTTCCTCGCTGCCAATGCCGACCTGCCGATGGCGTTCGTGCAGGCGCTGCTGGCCATCGGCTATCGCGTCATTCCGTTGCGCGGCGCCCCCGGCGAGAAGGTCGTCGATCTGGCCATCCAGCGGACCCTCGAGGAGATCGGCCGCCGATCGGGCGACGTCATCCTGGTCAGCAACGACGGGGATTTCATCCCGCAGGTGAGCGACCTGTGCTCGACGCGGCGGGTCGGGATCATCGGGTTCACCGAGTTCCGCAACCAGGGGCTCACCGCTCTGAGTCAGCGAGGGGTTGAGTTGTTCGACCTCGAGTACGACGTGCAGGCCTTCAACTCGCGCCTTCCCCGGGTGCGGATCATTCCCATCGAGGAGTTCAACCCGGCCGACTTCCTCTGAGGCTGGCTGGCTGAGGCTGGTTGGCTGGGGTTCGTCGGGTTGCGGGGGGTTCGTCGGGCGGGCTGGGGTTCGTGGGGCCGGGAAATCGCCGGCGAGTGTGGTGAATTCGGGGGCGAACGGCATACCCAACGCCCAGAACCCTGGCAGCTGTGAGGATCTTGGGGCGATCGAGGCCTGGGCGTTAAGAAAGCGTCGGCGGGTGTGTGGTTCTTGGGGCGGGCGGGGCCTGGGCGTGAAGAAAGCGTCGGCGGGTGTGTGGTTTTGGGGCGGGCAGGGTCGGCAGGGGTCGGGCAGGGTCGGCAGGGGTCGGGCAGGTCAGGTAGGGCAGGCTTGGGCGAGATCAGGCTGGGTCAGGAGTCGACGCGCTCGCAGTCGAAGGTGAAGTCTTGTGCCACCAGCCGGTCGACGAGCACTGAACCCAAGCCGGTCGCCGGCGTCAGCACGCCTCCGCCTCCGGGCAGCCGGTCACCGTCCAGCGCCAGGGCCAGCGCCGACTCGCCGAGCATGACCGCGGTCCCGCTGTAGCCGGGGTCCCGATCGGCCCCAACCTTCGTCCGGTATGCCGCGCCCGTGGTCGTCGTCGTGCGGATCACCATCCGAAACCGGCCGTTCGCCTGGTTCTCCTCGCTCGGTCCCTCGCCAGGCTTGGGAAGGAACCGGTCGACCACCGCCCGAGTCGGCTCGAACGCCATCGCCCCGGCCAAGCCGAGCAAACCTGCCGACATCCCGGTCGCCAGCACCGGAGCCTTGGCGCTGTTGCCGAAGTCGACAACCTCGCGATAGCGGAACGCCCGGCCATACCCCCAGCCCAGCAACGCGTTGCTGCGCCGGACGATCCGCGTGTTGAACCCGGCCATGACGAACGGCCCGGTCCAGTGCCCGGTCACCGGGTCGCGGCGGATCGGCGACCGCCGACCCAGACGAACCGCCGACGTCCAGACCGTCTTGGCTAGCGCCCCGGCCAGCGCCCCCGCCCCGGCCCCGGCCCCGGCGTCAGCCTCGGCTCCGGCCTCAGCACCACGGGAGCGCGGTTCGGCGGCCCGGTCGGGGCTCAAGCCGTACGGATCGGCAACGATCGCCCGGACCGCAGCGTCGGCCCGCATGAGGATCGCCTGCTGGCGCATCGAGTCGATCGTGCCGCCGCTCACCCCGCCGCGCATCGACACCACCGACAGCACCGTCTCGGTGAGCTCGCCCGCCCCATCGCCAGCCACGGTGTCGGCCGTGACCAACACCCCCAAGTCGGACGGGATCGAGTCGAACCCGCATGAATGCACGATCCGCGCCCCCGTCTCCCGAGCGGTCTCGTGCCAGGTGTCGGCACTCTGCCGCACGAACAACACCTCGCCGGTGAGGTCGCAGTAGTGGGTGCCCGCGATTGCGCAGGCCTCGACGAGCGGCATACCCAGTCGGACGTAGGGCCCCACCGTCGTCGCCACGACCCGCGTCCGCGCCGCGAGCGCCGCCAGCGTCACGGGCTCGGAGGCGTCGGCGACGATGATCTCCCACTCGGCCGCCGCGTCCGGCAACCCGGCGCGCACCTCCTCGAGGCGCTCGCGGTTGCGACCGGCAAGCGCGATCCGCACGCCCGCGGGGGCCTGCTCCGCGAGGTATGCCGCGGTCAACCGGCCGACGAAGCCGGTCGCGCCGAAGATGACGATGTCCAGGTCCGGTGGGGTGGTGTCGCTCACCGAGCCACCGTAGCGCCGGTAGGTTCGACCTCACACCACGCCCTCGCGCACTCCCCACGCACACGCCTCAC
>Ga0208938_1001888_pt1 | contig 11601 bp, 14 predicted proteins | sample AD_UKC125_MetaG_FD_184434 | JGI IMG/M metagenome (GOLD analysis project Ga0208938, IMG submission 184434) | Active sludge microbial communities of municipal wastewater-treating anaerobic digesters from USA - AD_UKC125_MetaG (SPAdes) (version 2) | ecosystem: Engineered > Bioreactor > Anaerobic >... | reverse complement strand
CCGCCATGCCTCTTCGAGGCGCTGCAGTACGCACAGATCCTCTCGGACCAGGGTGGCCGCCTCGACCAAGGGATGGTCGCGTCCCGGCAGTCGCCGCCCACACCAGGTCGCCACGGCCTGCGCCACGGCCGTCGCAGCCTTCTCACTACCCGGTGACACCGCGAAGACGTCGTCACGGCGCGCAACCAGCAACTCCTCGCGCAGCACGCGCTGGGGATGCTGGGAGTCGACGTCCAGCCAGGTGGTCACCTCGAGCGGCCGTAGCCCCATGCTCACCCGGTGGGCTCTGCCTGCGAAGACCTCCTCAGGAATGTCCATCGCGAAGCAGCAGGAGCAGGTCAGGCGTTGGCCACTGCGTGCAGATAGCCGATGTGGCGCAGCGATCCATAGCCGTTCAGGCGGCCGGAGGCATCCATTTTGAGGTGCCAACTGCCGGTCTTGCTGGCGTTCTGCTCGACGAAGGTCACCACGCCCTCCCCCACCTGCGAGACGACTGCCACGTGTCCGTAGCCGCTACTGCCCCCGGTCCAGACGATGATGTCGCCGGGTACGGGAAGGTAGCCATCACCGGCCGGGTGTTTGTCGAATGCGCTCTTTGGAGCGGTACTCATCAGTTGCCCTGCGTTGCCCATGATGTTGCTTGAGACCCAGCCCTGAGTGCGGACAAACCGATTGACCAACTCCACGCACTGGTACTTGGTCCCGTACGTGGCGCGCAGCGCACAACCGGACGCACACCCGTTGACACCGTTGCTGCGCACGTCGACACCTCGGCCGTTGAACCAGTCGGTGCCCTTGATAAGCGTCGTACCGAAGGCCGGCCAACCGTAGGAGGCTGACAACGTCGAGACGGAGGCAGAGTAGGGCCGAGTGAACGTGGGCACGGCCGCAGCCGGGGTCGCGGAGGTCACCGTGAAGGCCGACCACGTCGACTTCCAGCGGGTCAGCCCGTCATTACATTTGATGCGGGCGCGCCACTCCCCCGCGGCGCTGCCCACGGTCTGAGTCCACGGGAACAGCAGGAAACCTGTTGAGGCCTTCGCATGCGGCCCCTTGAAGGCTGTCGTGGCATCACGGACCACGAGCCGGCAGGACGACCCCTTGGGGACGAAGGCGGCCACGGTTGCGTCGGTACTCGCCGGGACGACGCCGGGTACATCCACAAGCGTGAGCCGCTCGGGGCTCAGCTCCAATGCGGAGGCCGGCGGTGCCAGGAGGACGCCGATCACGGCGGCCGACAACAGCGGTACGACAGTGCGTTTCACAAACGAACTCCGCTTTCAATCGGCAACTAACGGCTCTCGGGAAAGTTAGCGGGATGTAAATGAGGTTTCAACCGCAATGCCGACAAAAGGTGCACAACGGAGCAAGTCGTCCGGTTTGCGAACCCTCAGGTATCGGTTTAGCTTTGGCCCGGACCGCATGTGCAGGGAACGGCTGGATCGACCATATTTAGGCTGGATTGCGGTATCCACGTCCACATGTTGTGCTCGGCGAGGCAAGTACGGCTAAGCCAACCACAAAGGGCGCGGACTTGCCGATGAGGTCCAGCGGAGGCGTGGATACCGGCTATCGGACGCCTGGATTGGGGTGAAAAACGCCTATTCCAGCCACACGATGTGCAACTTCCCTACCGATCCTGCAATCCCCTAGCCTCGTACCATGGGCTTCTTCCTGACTCCATGGATCATGACATTCCTCGGCTGGGGTATCCATAGCGCGCTGGATCGCTCCCCGCAGCGGCGCACCCCTTATCGCCTGGTTGAACTGCTCCTGCTGTGGGTCCTGGTACTAGGCGGAGTCTGGTCGATCATCGCTGCACTGGGTCACCTCGGCCCGAACTCCGGGGAAATCGCCGACGGCATCGGATACGCGCGATCGATGTTCCAGTGGGAAGTCGGATGGGCTGACGTGGCCATCGGCGTCCTGGGAATCGGATGTGTCTGGATGCGCGATCAGTGGCTCACGGCCGCCGTCGTGGTTCTGTCGATCTGCTACCTCGGGGATGCCATCGGCCACATCATGCAGTACGTGGCCCATGACAACACCGCACCCAACAACGTGTGGGCCATTCCCAGCGACATCCTCGGGCCGGTGCTGGCGATCGTGTTGCTGGTCGCTTACCGACGCATGGCCAAGCCCGCACTCGTGCACAGTGGGGCGACCGGGGCTTGAACCCGGAACCGACGGATTATGAGTCCGGTGCTCTAACCGATTGAGCTATCGCCCCGACGGGAACTGAGTCTAGACAGCACGAAGGGAGCGACCCGGCTGGGGTCGCTCCCTTCGCTGCAAAGCTGGTGGTACTACTTCTTGACGTTCACCGTGGCGGTGCCGAGCGAGATGGCGCCGGGCAGAACCTGGTTCACGGTGGCCTCGGGGAGACCGAAGATGAGGCCCAGGACGGCCTGAGTGGTGAACTCACCGGCGTTGGGGACATTGATCTTCTCGGCCAGGGCCACCTTGGCACCGGTCCACTTGCCGTTCTTCTTGATCGTGTTCTTGCCGCCCTTGAAGGTCAGGACGTTCTTGATCTCGACCGGGCCGAGCGTGGAGTTGTCCACAGTCGCGTTGGCCTTGCCGGTCTTGTAGTTCAACTTGATGTTGTTCACGGCCAGGAATTTGTCGCCGAGCGAGAGCTTGAGGCCACCGGTGTGGGTGACGAACTTGCCCTTGAGCTTGGCAGGGAACGAGATGCTCGTGCCCTTGAGCTTGGCCGGCTTCACTGCCGAGGCCTGGATGCCCACCGCGGAAACGATGTTCAGGGTGTTGGCGTCAAGCTTGAGAGTGGTGGTGTTGCTCTTCGCCATGGCAGGTGCTGCGGCAAAGGCGGTACCAGCCAGCGCCACGGCAGCGGCACCAGCAGTGATACGACGAACGATCATATGTGATTCCCTTTCAATCCATGTCACTGTGACAGGTTCCACAAACATAACCGGAGCAGTCAACCCCCACATGCCGAAGACGTGTTCCGAACGCCCCCGTTGCCGAAACGAGACGTTGTTCCCCCGAGGAAGAGGACCACCCAGGATGGTTTAGCATGGTTAAGATTCCCGCGTAGCTCAATTGGCAGAGCATCCGACTGTTAATCGGACGGTTACTGGTTCGAGTCCAGTCGCGGGAGCCAGCCAGATCCGCGGCCACGAGCCACTGCGATGTGCAACCACTCGGCGAGGTTGGCACGACGACGCACAGGCCAGTCGCCAATGCCATTCGGATGAGGTCCCGGTTGGCTCTGAGGTCAGGGGTCTTCGAGGGTGCTGCGGTAGACCCGTCCGGTGGGGCTGGTCCATTCCAGGATCCCGCCGGGGAGTCTGCGGACTTTCCATGCGGTGTGGGTTTTGAGGCGGTGATGGTGCCGGCACAGACACGCCAGGTTGTCGGCATCAGTCGGCCCGGCCGGCCAGGGGGTCAGGTGGTCGAGGTCGCAGCGGCGGGCGGGGCGCTGGCAGCCCGGGAACCGGCAGTGCCGATCCCTCACCTGCACATACCGCCGCATCGCCAGGCTGGGGGCGTAGCGGATGCCCATGGGTGGGCGGGTCAGGACAGTCACCGAGGGTGTGTGCAGCCGGGCCAGCAGATCGGCGGCGTGACCGTCGCTGATCGGGCCGTACCCTTCGATCTCGGCCCCCTGGTCGGTCATGATGATGGTCACCGGGACCTGCTGGGCGGGGCTGATCCCCGTCAGCAACTCCACGAAGGTGTCGGCCTGATTCGCATCCCGCGACCCGTCGGTGGAGCGGCAGCCGGCCCGCACCGACTCCATACACGCGCTGGCTTCTTCGGCGGTGAGGTAGGCGGACAGGGTGGCCATCCCGTCCGGTTCCGGGCTCAGCCACACCCCGCGCTGTTTACGGGCCCGCTTACGGCGCCGTTCCGCGGCGTCGGGGTCGACCCGGTCGACCTGCCGGGTCAGCCACGGGCGCAACTGCGACTTCGTGTGGGTGCCGGCGTAGGTGATGGCCCGGTCGGCCACCTCCCGCCGATCGGACAGCTCCAGCCCGCAGGTCGCGCGGACGATCTCCCGCACCTTCCCCAGATCGATCCGGCCCTCAGCCAGCGCAGCCAGCACCGCGGGCAGGTCGGTGACCACATCCACCGCCACATCAACCATCGCCGACGCCACACCCGGGCTCCACAGCATCGCGCAGGCGATCTCCGGCGGGCACGGATCCACGACCACACCGTCGGGGTCGGCACCAGCCTCGGAGTCCTGGTACACCTGATGGAACGCCACCAGCTGCTGGGCGTGGAAGAACCCGATCATCGCCTCCGCGGCCTTGGCGACCTCGAGCGGGTCACCGTCGGGCAGCATCGCCTCCCACGTCGCAACCATCGAACCATCCATACCCTCACGCTACGAGGGGGGTACGACAAGAAGGGTAGGAGATTTCAGCAGGAACCACCGGCTGTGGATAGGAACCGAGTACCGCTACTCCGAAAGGGAGGTCTCCGCCTTGATCCCTCACGATTGCCTCAACCGCTACGTCTTCCCGAGGAGGATGTGGACCACGTCAGGGTGCTGAACGATGCGATGGAACGGCAGGCGCTCGAAGTGCCGCGTGAGGAGATCCTGCTGGTTCATCACGCGAAGTCTGCGCAATGTGCCGGGCACGGATGAGGCGGTGGCCGGGGTGGGTACGCGCGAGGCGCGGGTCTGCCGCGTTTCACCTGGCGCACCGCAACGCTCGTCGAATCCCGAGCTCAAGGCACTTTGATCAACGGCTGCGCCGGTACCGCACGTACCAGGCGAGCCCGAGTGCGACCGCCCCCGCCGCAGCGCCCGCAGCCGTGGTCCTCTGCCTGCCGCGCATCGCGGTCTTCATCGACACCGGCTTGTCGAACTCCAGCACCGGCCAGACCCGCTCCTTCGCCACCCGGCGCAACTGCTCGTCGGGGTTGACTGCGAAGGGGTGGCCGACGACTTCAAGCATCGGGAGGTCGGTGTAGGAGTCGCTGTAGGAGTAGGAGGCAGACAGGTCGTACCCCTCCTGTGCTGCGAGCTCCCGCATCGCGTCGGCCTTGAACGGGCCGTACGCATAGAAGAGCACTTCGCCGGTGTACCGGCCGTCCTCGATCGCCATCTGGGTTCCGATGGCCTTGTCCACCCCGAGGCGGGCTCCGATCGGCTCCACGATCTCGGTGCCGGACGACGAGATGATGATGACGTCACGACCTGCGGCCTGGTGTTCGCCGATGAGTTTGACGGCCTCCTGGTAGATGATCGGCTCGACGATGCCGTCCAGCGTCTCACTGACGACCGCCTTGATCTGCTCGACGTCCCAGCCCGTCGACAACTGCGACAGGTAGACGCGCATCCGTTCCATCTGGTCGTGATCGGCGCCGGAGGTGAGGTAGACCAGTTGGGCATACGCGCTCTTGAGGACATCGGTGCGGCCGATCAGGCCGCCGTCGTACAAAGGTCGTGCGAAGGCCAGGGAACTGGACTTCGCAAGGATCGTCTTGTCGAGGTCGAAGAATGCAGCTGACTTCTGGGGCACCCTTTCATCGTTGCACCTCGGCCACCGACCCGGGGAGGATCGGATGGTGAAACGCCGCCTCGTCCTCATCAGGAGGAGACCGCATCACCCGAACTGGGGATATTTCGTCGCACCTTCAACAATGCACTTGCATCAAGGTCGACTCGGGGTGAAACTTAGGTAAGCCCAACTTTGGGCGGGGGCCGATAATTTCCCCCCCAACTATCGGCCTCGAAGGTCCCCGCATCCCCCCTGCGGGGACCTTCCCTTATCCACAGATTGCTCCGGTCCAGGCTGTGTGACAGGCACAACGGTTAAGCAGGAACGTGTGGCCGACGTTCTGCTGATCTCCGCTGACCCTTCGTGCATCGATCAAGTTCTTGCCCTGACGTCGGCCTCGCAGTTGACCATCGAGGTGACCGCGGTGCCCGAACAGATCGGTCAGGCCTGGTTGCGGTCGGTGGTCGTGGTCGTGGGTCTGGATCTGCTGGCGACGGTGGCGGCCGGTCATCTGCCGCAGCGCCCCCACGTTGTCGTCCTGGGGGATGCGGCCGCCGACGACTGGCGCTGTGCCTTTGATCTCGGTGCTGATGCCGTCATCACACCCCCTGGGGAGCCCGGATGGTTGGCGGAGCGGGTGCGCCGGGCAGGCGAGGAGCTGCCGACGGGCCGGGTCGTCGGGGTGGTTGGATGTCGCGGGGGCGCCGGTGCCTCGGTCTTCGCCGCGGCTCTGGCCATGGCTGCCGTGCGCACGCGGGTGACGCCGTACCTCCTCGATCTCGATCCACTGGGCTGCGGTCTGGGCGTGATCCTTGGCGCCGATGAAGGCCGGGGTCTCACGTGGGACCAGATCAGTGCCGGCGTCGGGCGGATCCCCGCGCTGTCGTTGCAGGCCACCGTGGCCGTTGTTGAGGGCATCGGCCTGCTGGGCTGGGACGACAGCGCCCAGACGACCCTGCCCGCGGGGGTGACAGGGGCAGTGGTGGACACCGCGCGGCTGTGCGCGCCCATCACGGTCGTGGATCTGGGGCGGGCGGTCACGGAACCTCAGCAGGAGGCGCTCGCGCGCTGCGACCGGGTGCTGCTGATCGTGCCCGCGGACGTCCGGTCCGTCCACGCCGGGCGGCGCATGACCAAGCGGCAGGGCCTATCGATGTGCGAAGTGGTGGTCCGTGGCCCGAACCCGGGCGGGCTGGTCGCCGAGGACGTCGGGCAGGCCCTGGGGTTGCCTGTCCTCGCGGCGGTCGGCGCCGACCGGCAGCTCGACCGCCGAATGGAACGCGGCGAGCCCCCCGGGGCCCGCGCCCGCAGCCCTTTGGGCCGGGTCGGCGACGGGCTGCTGCGGGAGATCCTGGCATGAAGGAGGAGTTCGTTGACCGGGTCCGTCGCCGGCTCGCCGCCGCCGGTGCGGCTGCCACGCCCGTCAGCGTGACCACAGCCCTGCGCGACGAGGGCCTCGTGCTGCCCGAAGCCACCATCGTCGATGTGGTCAACGCCCTGCGCACCGAGATCTCCGGGCTGGGTGTGCTGGAGCCACTGGTGGCCCTGCCCGGGGTCACCGACGTCCTGGTGAACGGCCCCGATCAGGTGTGGATCGACGACGGTCAGGGCTTACGCAAGACCGATGTGCGCTTCGGCAATGAAGGGTCGGTGCGACGCCTGGCCCAGCGGCTCGCCAGTACGGCCGGGCGGCGCCTGGATGACAGTTCGCCTTTCGTGGACGCCCGCCTGCCCGAGGGCATCAGGCTGCATGCCATCCTTCCCCCGATCAGCCCGCAGGGGACCTGCATCTCCCTGCGAATACCGCGCAGACAGGTCTTCTCGCTGCCCGATCTGGTGCGCGTCGGAATGGTGCCAGCCGACGCGCTGCCCATCCTGGCCACGCTCATGGAGCGGCGCCGGGCCTTCCTGGTCAGCGGAGGCACCGGAACCGGCAAAACAACCATCTTGAACTCCTTGCTGTCGGCTGTCGGTCCCCACGAGCGGATTGTCATCGTCGAGGACTCGGCCGAGCTGAGCCCTGCGCATCCACACGTGGTGCGCCTCGAGGCGCGTCCGCCGAACAGCGAGGGCACGGGCCAGATCACCATGCGCGACCTCGTCCGGCAAGCGCTGCGCATGCGGCCCGACCGGGTCGTGGTCGGAGAGGTCCGGGGTGGGGAGGTGGTGGACCTACTCGCCGCATTGAACACCGGCCACGAGGGTGGCTGCGGAACAGTGCACGCCAACAGCGCCGCGGACATCCCCGCCCGGTTGGAGTCGCTGGCACTGCCCGCCGGGTTGAACCGCGATGGACTGCATGCGCAGGTGGCCGCGGGGTTACACGCGGTGGTGCATGTGACGCGAGGCGCCGACGGCTCCCGGCGAGTGGCCGGTGTGGCTGTCATGGAACGGGTGGAGGGGCTGGTCCGCACGGTGCCCGCGGTGGTGTTCCGCGGTGACGCGGTCATCGCGGGCCCCGGGCGGGACCGATTGTGATCGCCTGGCTCCTCCTACTGGTCGGCGCAGTCCTTCTCAATCCCGCGACAGTGCGCAACCGTCTGCGCCAGGATCCATGGCGTCTGCCGCGCAGAGGAAACCGGCAGGCAGTCCGCACGCCGGAGGCGATCGAGGAGATGCTCAGCGCATTCCGCGACGAGCTCCTCGCAGGTGCGGCGCTGCGGTCCGCGTTCGAGCGCGCCGCCGAGGTAGCCGGAGGTCGGGTCTGCCCCGAGGCGCTGGCGGTGTGCCGGATGGGAGGACAGGTCCCCCCGGCGCTGCGGTCCGACGCCGACGGGGACCCCCTGATCCTCTCTCTGGCGGCTCTGTGGCAGGTGTGCGAAGGCTCGGGTGGTGCGCTGGCTGCGGCCCTGGACCGCCTGGTCCTGGGCGCGCGGCAGGCGGCGCGGGTCCGCCTGGAGGTGACGGCGCAGTTGGCCGGACCGCGTGCCACTATGCGAATCCTGGCTCTGCTGCCTCTGATCGGTCTAGGCATGGGCCTGCTGATGGGCGCCGATCCGCTGGGCTTCCTGCTGGGGTCGGTGTGGGGATGGCTCTGCCTGGTTGGCGCGGCGACTCTGGAGGTGGCGGGCGTCTTCTGGGTGCGCGCGCTGGTCCGCCGGATCGAGGCGCAGATATGACGGTCGGACTGCTGCTGCTGGCAGTCGGAGTGTGGCTCATGTGGCCGGCGCCGAGTCGCGGCCGGCTGTCGACGTCGCCAACCGGCCGACCCAGTCACACACGCGATCTTGCGGCGGGCGTGCTCGGCCTGGGTGTCGCGGTGCTGGTATCCGGGTTCTGGGGGATCTGCCTCGGGCTGGGTGTGGGATTCGCCGCCCGCTGGGGACTGCACCGCATCGGACCCGACCAGAAGCCGGTACGGGAGGCGCTGGCCCGGCAAGCCCCGGATGCCGTGGACTGCCTGGCGTCGTGCCTGGCAGCTGGTGCACCGCTGTGGTCGGCGATGCCCGTGGTGGCCACAGCGTTCGGTGATCCGATCGGCGGTATGTGGCGGCGGGCGGGAGACCGGCACGCCTTGGGCTCACCCCCGGATGAGGTGTTCGCAGAGTGGTTGGAGGAGCCGCTGCTCGCGCCTGTCGGACGGCTACTGGTCCGGGCGTCGGAGTCCGGTGGCGCGCTGTCGACGTCGCTGGTCGCCTGCGCGCAGCGCATGCGCGATGAGCGCGCCGGCGCCCTGGAGTCCCGCGCCAAGGCAGTCGGGGTGAAGGCCGTGTTGCCTTTGGGAGCGTGTTTCCTTCCGGCCTTCATCCTGCTGGCGGTGGTGCCGGTCATCGCTTCGCTCGTGTTCGGTCTGTTCGGCAGCCCGTAGTTCGGTGGGGGCCGTGTGGACAACACGATTGGCCTTCCCCAGATCGTTGCGCGCATCGTCCGAGGTCGCCTTCGGGGGGCAACGTGGGTCTCGCCGCCGGTCGGCGGCACACGTCACACCAAGGAGGTTGGTATGCGAAACATCATCCGGCGAATTCGGTCAGAGGATGGCATGTCCACTGCGGAGTACGCCATCGGGACCGTCGCCGCCTGCGGATTGGGGGGAATCCTCGTGGAGATCCTTACGTCCGACACGATGCAGACGACGCTCACCGAGATGATCAAGAGTGCGCTGTCCAGCGCGACGTGAGCGAAGAGTCCTTCGTGGGCGCTGGCGGTGGTGCGGTCAGGCCGCACCACCGCCTGCGTGCCTCGGACGGCATGGTGACCGCGGAGTTCGCGCTGGGACTGCTCGCGGTCGTGCCGGTGATGGTCAGCGTCATCCTGCTGCTGGCGGCAGCGTCCACCCAGATCAAGATCACTGAGGGGGCCCGGACGGCCGCCCGGATGCTCGCTCGGGGCGACTCGGAGGTAGCCGCTCGGGAAGCTGTGCACGCGATGGTTCCGCAGGCGAACCTGGACGTGGCGCAGCGGGGGGACGACGTCGTCGTCGATGTTCGCCAGACGTTCCGGCCCGCCAGCCTGCTCCCCGCCTTCACGCTCCACGGCACGGCGGTGACCCCGGTTGAGGGGGCGGATGATGGAGCGTGAGCGGGGATCGGCCTCGGTCGTAATGGTGGCGGTGCTCACCATCGTGCTGGTGGTTGCAGGGGCTGTCGCCATGGTGGGGCGGGTCGCCAACCTGCGGGCGCAGGTCAGCGGTGCTGCGGACCTGGCAGCCTTGGCGGGTGCCCGCGCTGGTGACTGCGGGAATGCTCGCCGGGTCGCTGAGGCCAACCACACGGAGTTGATGTCTTGCCGGATGGACGGCCTGGATGTGATCGTCCAGGTGACTGCTGAGCGTGGGGTGCTTCCGTATCTCTTGGTGCGGTCCTCGGCCCGAGCGGGTCCACCCTGATCGGTCACCGGGGTCGGGGCGCCGATTTACCTACGGGCTTCCCCGCCGTGGGTGTGGCAAAGTGGCGCCCAGCGAAGGAGGGAAGCATGCACCTTCAGGTCAGTACAAGCACCGTGGAATCGGCGACTGTCGTGGCTGCCACCGGCGAACTCGACTTGCACACCGCGCCCGATCTGGATCGGGCACTCAAACAGGCGACCCAGGATCAGGCCAGCCTGCTGGTGGTGGATCTCAGCGGTGTGGACTTCATGGACTCGACCGGGTTGTCCACCATCGTGGCGGCGGTGGCTGCAGCGCGGGGCTACGGCGGAAAGATCGCGGTGGTGGCCACCAGTGCGAAGATCATGAAGGTCTTCACGCTCACCGGCGTGGATCAGCAGGTGAGGATCTGCAGCAGTCTGAACGAGGCCAGCGCGTCATGAGCACGAGCACGTTGCGCATCCCGGTCCAGACCGAGCAGGTCCGGGTCGCCCGACTGGTGGCGGGCAGCGCAGCGCGCCGAGCAGGGGTGGTCGAGGATGACGTGGAGGACGTCCGCCTCGCAGTGGGGGAGGCGGTCGGGCGCGCGGTGGTCCGTCACCTGCACTCACAGGTCAGCGATCCCGTGGTGATCGAGTTCGTCGGAGCGGCCGAGTCCTTCACGGTCGTGGTGCGCGACCGGGCTGACGACGCCCTGCCGGACAACGAGTTCACCATGGCGGTCATCACGGGGCTGGCACCAGAATCGGTGCTGGCCGAGCACACGGTGAGTCTGACCTGGTACCTCTAGCCCGGGTGCGGTATCGGTCGTGATCTGCAGGGATGCGTACCGAATCCGTGGGGCCGGCCAGTCTGCACGGCGGATCACCGACGATGCACGACCTGGTGATCTTTAGTGACGTGCCGCCGGGCGAACGGCTGTGGCGCACACGAGATGTGACACACCGTAAGGCAGGTCAGGACCCATTGTTAGCCGTGGGTAAACTCGCGTCATCATGTCCGGTCCTGGGAGGGTCCGGCGCCGTCTGCACCGTGCGCGATGTCGCCGGTGCAGTGACCCGAGGGAGTAACACACATGTCCGTGAGCACTGTCGCCGCAAGCGCAGTGACCTTGACGGGCGGCAACTACACCACAGTCATCGTTGTAGCGCTGATCGCGTTGCTGGCGCTGGTTGTGGCTGGGTTGCTGGTCCGTGAGGTACTGGCCTTCAGTGAAGGCACCGAGAAGATGCAGGAGATCGCCGGCGCGATCCAGGAGGGTGCGTCGGCGTATCTGAGCCGGCAGTTCAAGACTCTGAGCGTCTTCGCCGTATCATT
>Ga0208938_1001886_pt1 | contig 11605 bp, 9 predicted proteins | sample AD_UKC125_MetaG_FD_184434 | JGI IMG/M metagenome (GOLD analysis project Ga0208938, IMG submission 184434) | Active sludge microbial communities of municipal wastewater-treating anaerobic digesters from USA - AD_UKC125_MetaG (SPAdes) (version 2) | ecosystem: Engineered > Bioreactor > Anaerobic >... | reverse complement strand
ATACACCTATTAAGCTTAATCATGATTTTTTGTATAAATCTTTGCAAAATTAAAGATTTTGTTGTATAATCACAAATAATTACAATTAATCTCGAATAGTTACCAATAATTTGCCATAATGAAAAATTTTTCAACATTGTCTTAACTATGAAGAATTTTACATTATTTTTGTTTATATTTATTTAATTTCTATTTTATTTGAAATGAATTCTACCGGGGTTTTTTCTATTTATTTTTCTAAATATGGGAGGTGTAAAGTTGAATAGTGATCAAATCAAAAAAGGGGTTGAAAAGGCTCCTCATAGGTCCTTATTATATGCCTTAGGACTAACAAAAAACGATCTGAACAAGCCGATAATAGGAATAGCTCATGCATCAAACGACATTATTCCGGGACATAAACACTTAAATGAATTGTGCGAATTTGTTAAAAAAGGTGTTTCTTCTGCAGGTGGCATTCCACTTGCATTTTCGACTATTGGAATATGTGATGGTATAGCTATGGGACATATCGGAATGAAGTATTCTCTTCCTAGCAGGGACTTAATAGCTGATTCTATCGAATCTGTTGTTAGAGCTTATCAATTCGATGGGCTTGTTTTAATTCCTAATTGTGACAAAATAGTCCCGGGGATGTTGATGGCCGCATTAAGATTAAATCTTCCAACAATTATTATTAGCGGAGGGCCAATGCTTGCAGGAAATTACCAAGGTAAAAAGATTGATTTACATGATATGTTTGAAGCAGTAGGATTAATAAAGGCCAATAAAATCTCTTTGGAAGAATTAGAAGAGTTGGAAAAGTCTGCCTGTCCAGGATATGGTTCGTGTGCTGGCATGTTCACTGCAAATTCCATGAACTGTATTACTGAGGCTTTAGGAATATCTCTACCTGGAAACGGAACTATTCCAGCGGTTTTTTCTGAAAGAAGAAGACTAGCTACAGAAAGTGGAGAAATAATTGTGGAACTTGTAAATAAAAACATTAAAATTTCAGATATTATTTCAAAAGAATCTTTTGAAAATGCTTTAACTTTAGACATGGCTCTAGGTTGTTCAACCAATACAGCTTTACATTTACCTGCTATTGCTCATGAAGCAGGGATAGATTTCAACTTAGACGTAATCAATGAAGTTAGTGAAAGAACTCCACATCTTTGCAGTTTAACTCCTGCTGGAATTAATCATATTGAGGATCTCTACTTTGCAGGGGGCATACCAGCTGTAATGAAAGAATTATCTAAAAATGATTTACTTCATTTAGAGTGTTTAACAGTTACCGGTAAGACACTCAAAGAAACTATTGATTCTGTAAAATACGTGAATCATGATGTAATAAGACCCATTCAAAATCCATATCATAAAGATGGAGGAATAGCTGTCTTAAAGGGAAATATTGCTCCTCAAGGAGCTGTTGTAAAACAAATAGCAGTAGCAGATGAAATGCTAATTCATAAAGGTCCTGCTAAAGTTTTTAAGAAAGAAGAAGAGGCTATTAAAGCTATATTCGAAGGAAAAATCAAAGAAGGAGACGTCATCGTTATTTTATACGAAGGTCCAAAGGGGGGACCAGGTATGAGAGAAATGCTTGCGGCTACTTCAGCTTTAGCTGGAATGGGATTAGATAAAAGTGTAGCCTTGATAACAGACGGAAGATTTTCTGGAGCTACCAGAGGAGCAGCTATTGGTCATGTTTCTCCAGAAGCAGCTGCTGGTGGCCCGATAGGGATAGTAAGAGACGGAGACATTATATGCATAAACATTCCAGAGAAAACTCTTAATTTGGAAATTTCATCAGAAGAATTAGAAGAAAGAATTACAAAGTTTCATCCAACTAATCCAATTGTTGACGGTTATCTAGGACGATATAGTAAAATGGTTCAACCTTCAGATAAGGGAGCTTTTTTAATGTAAATAAGTGGAGGTGTTCTTATGGCTAAACTCTCAGGAGCTAGGATTCTAATTGAATCTTTATTGAGAGAAGATGTTGATATCATATTTGGCTACCCTGGAGGAAAAGTAATTCCTCTATATGATGAGTTGTATGATGCTCCGATTAAACATGTGTTAGTTAGACATGAACAAGCAGCTGTTCACGCAGCTGATGGATATTCCAGAAGCACCGGAAAGGTAGGAGTATGTATAGCTACTTCCGGCCCAGGAGCTACGAATTTAGTTACTGGACTCGCTAATGCCTATATGGATTCAGTTCCAGTTATTGCCTTTACTGGACAAGCTCCTACACATTTAATTGGAACCGATTCATTCCAAGAAATAGACATTAGAGGAATAACTCTTCCTATCACTAAACATAATTATATGGTATCTAATATAAAAGATTTAGCAAAAGTAATAAAGGAAGCCTTTTATATAGCAAGAACAGGAAGACCAGGCCCCGTACTCATTGATTTACCTGTTGACATTATAAAATCACAATATGACTATAACTATCCAGATAAAGTTAGTTTACCTGGATACCAGCCAACTTATGAAGGAAATTATATGCAAATAAAAACTGCTGCTGAATTTATCAATAATGCTCGTCGACCGTTAATTTTTGCTGGGGGTGGAGTATTAAGTTCAAATGCTTCTAATGAATTAGTTACCCTAGCTAAGAAAGGAAGAATTCCTGTAACTAATTCTTTAATGGGTCTTGGTTCATTCCCATTAACTGATGAGTTTTCTTTAGGAATGGTCGGAATGCATGGTACAAAATATGCAAATTTTGCCATTTCCGAATGCGATTTACTCATTGCCATTGGAGTTCGCTTTGACGATAGGGTAACAGGTAGAGTAGATAAATTTGCACCCAAGGCAACAATAATTCACATTGATATTGATCCTGCTGAAATAAACAAAAATATCAAAGTTGATATCCCCATAGTCGGAGATGCAAAAAATATTTTGAATAAATTAATTCCTTTTATAAAAACTGAAGAAAGAACGGAATGGTTAAATACAATTCAAGAGTGGAAAAAAGAATTTCCTTTATCTTATAATCATGGAGAGTCAAATATTAAACCGCAATTCATTCTAGAAAAATTAAACGAAATAGTAAAGAAAAATTCAATAATTGTAACGGATGTAGGACAGCATCAAATGTGGGCTGCTCAATATCTAAATTTTTTAAAGCCCCGATCCTTCATATCTTCTGGTGGCTTGGGAACTATGGGATTTGGTCTACCTGCCAGTATAGGAGCTCAGTTAGGAAATCCTGATTTACCAGTTATCTGTATATCAGGAGATGGCGGTTTTCAAATGAATATACAAGAATTAGCAACTATTAGCAACAACAATCTTCCTATTAAAATTATAATTTTCAACAATGGTACATTAGGAATGGTAAGACAATGGCAAGAACTTTTCTTTAATGAAAGGTATTCACATACTTTAATCCACAACCCCGATTTCGTAAAAATAGCTCAAGCATACGATATTAAAGCAATCAAAATAAATCAAAAAAAAGATGTTGAAAAAGCTATCAAAGAAGCACTAAATTTTCCTGGACCAATGTTACTTGACTTCGCTATTCCTCAAGATGAGAATGTATTTCCTATGGTACCTGAAGGAGCGTCTTTGGAGGAAATGTTAGATTATAAAAATGTCCTTAAAGAAACAGAAATTTGAGGTGATTGAGGATGAAACATATACTATCCGTAACTGTTTCTAATCAACCTGCTGTACTTGCTAGAATTTCCGGACTTTTTAGTCGAAGAAACTTTAATATTCTAAGTTTAAATGTTGGAGAAACTGAAAAACCAGAATTTTCAAGAATGACCATAGTAGTTGAAGGAGATGATCGAACACTTGAGCAAGTTAAAAAGCAACTATATAAATTAATCGACGTTATAAAAGTTACTGAATTAAATCAATCTAATATGGTTGAAAGAGATATGGCGTTAATTAAGGTAAATTGTAATAAAAATATGCGTACACAATTAATTCAAGTCGTAAATGTATTTAGAGGAAAAATAGTGGATCTATCCCCAGAAACTGTAACAATTGAAGTTACAGGTGACGAAAGTAAGATAAATGCACTAATAGAGTTATTAAAAGATTTTGGAATAAAAGAAGTAGTACGTACAGGTATAGTAGCTTTAGATAGAGAACTATCGTCTTCGAGTACTACTAAAGTAAAAAATTAACTTATATGTTCTTATAAAAAAATTACATAAAAAGGAGAGGATAAGAATGTTAGAAATTTTTTATGAAAAAGATGCAGATTTAAGCATTTTAAAAGATAAAACAATTGCTGTACTAGGATATGGAAGTCAAGGTCATGCTCAAGCACAAAATCTTAAAGATAGCGGTTTAAAAGTTATTATTGGCCTAAAAAAAGACAGCAAAAGTAAAATCATTGCGCAAAAAGATGGTTTTGAAGTATATGAAACATCAGAAGCAGTCAAACGGGCAGATATTATTCAAATACTTATTCCCGATGAAGTACAAAGTGAGGTTTACAAAAAAGATATAGAACCCAATCTTAAAGAGGGTGATTCAATTGGCTTTTCGCATGGATTCAATATTCATTTTGGACAAATAGTCCCTCCAACAAATGTAGACGTTTTTATGGTAGCTCCAAAAGGCCCTGGGCATTTAGTTAGAAGAATGTATGTTGAAAATAAGGGTGTTCCCGGATTATTAGCTGTAGAACAAGATTTTAGTGGAAAAGCTAAAGAAATAGGATTAGCCTATGCTAAAGGTATTGGATGTACGAGAGCAGGTGTAATTAAAACGACCTTTAAGGAAGAAACTGAAACTGATTTATTTGGAGAACAGGCAGTATTATGTGGAGGTTTGACTTCACTAATAAAAGCAGGTTTTGAAACCTTAGTGGAAGCAGGTTATCAACCAGAAATAGCTTATTTTGAATGTTTGAATGAAATGAAATTAATTGTTGATTTAATTTACGAAGGTGGACTTAAAAAGATGAGATATTCAATAAGTGATACAGCACAATATGGTGATTTGACAGTAGGACCAAAAGTAATAGATGATAATGTTAAAAAAACAATGAAAGAAGTATTAAAAAACATTCAAAATGGGAATTTTGCAAGAGATTGGATATTAGAAAATCATGCAAATAGGCCTGTATTTAACTCTTTAACAAAAAAAGACAATGAATCTCTTTTAGAACAAGTTGGAGATAAATTACGAGCTATGATGCCTTGGATTGAAAAATAGGAGTGTGATATCTCTTGAGAAAAATAAAGGTTTTTGATACAACATTAAGAGATGGGGAACAATCCCCTGGTGTAAACTTGACTAAAGAAGAAAAATTAGCTATTGCTGAACAACTATCCATGCTTAAAGTAGATGTAATTGAAGCTGGGTTTCCTATATCCTCACAGGGAGATTTCGAAAGTGTTAAAACAATAGCAGAAAAAATTAGGGATGTCGAAATTGCAGCTTTAGCACGTGCAAATTATAAAGATATAGATTGTGCGTGGGAAGCAATTCAAGATGCAGAAAATCCAAGAATTCACGTATTTATTGCTACATCTCCAATTCATATGAAATATAAACTCAATATGACACCGAATCAAGTAATTGAAAGAGCTGTTGATGCAGTTAAATATGCTTCAAAATACACTCAAAACATAGAATTTTCTGCTGAAGACGCTTCAAGAAGCGATTTAGAATTTTTATATCTGATTTTTGAAAAAGTCATCCAAGCTGGTGCCACCGTAATTAATGTTCCAGATACTGTGGGATATGCTATCCCCCAAGAATTTGGTACTTTTATTAAAAAAATCAAAGAAAATACAAAAGGAATAGATAAAGTAGAACTCAGTGTACACTGTCATAATGATCTTGGAATGGCAACTGCAAACACTGTTGCTGCAGTAATAAATGGTGCGGATCAAGTTGAAGTAGCAGTAAATGGTATTGGAGAAAGAGCTGGAAATAGTGCATTAGAAGAAGTTATAATGACTTTTGTCACTAGAAAGGACTTCTTTAAAGACATCATTGTAACTCAAGATACTAGTCAAATTATTAAATTGAGCACTATGGTATCTAATTTTACTGGAATGCCTGTACAACCAAATAAAGCTATTGTAGGTAAGAACGCTTTTGCTCATGAATCAGGAATTCATCAAGATGGACTCATTAAAGAAAGAACAACTTATGAAATTATGGATGCTAAAAGTATAGGTCTAAAAAATAATTCGCTAGTTCTTGGAAAACATTCTGGAAGACATGCTTTTAAAGAATACTTAAATGCTTCGGGATATAAAGTCGACGAGGATACTTTTGAAAAATTGTTTAACAAATTTAAGAATCTTGCAGACAAAAAAAAGAATTTATCAAACGCCGATATAGACGCTTTGATTAGCGATGAAATATATAAAGTTGAAGATTATTATGTTCTAGATTATGTATCTGTTAATACAGGAAATACAGTATTGCCTACCGCAACAATAAAAATTAAAGTTGGAGATCAGGTTATTCAAAAAGCAGCTTGTAGTGGTGACGGACCAATAGATGCTATTTTCAAGACAATCAATGAGGTTGTTGACATCCCAAGCATTTCATTAGTATCTTATAAAATCGAGGCTATTACTGAGGGAACTGATGCTCTTGGTGAAGCCATAGTGAAACTTAAAATTGAGGATGAGATATATACCGGAAGATCAGTCGAATCAGACGTTACTTATGCTAGTAGTTTAGCATATATAAACGCATTAAATAAATATATTTCAAAAAAACAAAAAAAGGTTAGAAATGTTTAGGAAAGAGAGGAATAAAAATGACAATTGTAGAAAAAATTTTAGCCTCACATTCTAATAAAAGTAAACTCAACCCTGGTGAGATAGTTAACGCTAAAGTTGACTTAATATTGGGAAATGATGTTACAGCGCCTGTTGCCATTAACGAATTTAGAAAAATTGGAATTAATAAAGTCTTTGATATAGATAAAATAGCGCTTGTTCCAGACCACTTTACTCCAAATAAAGATATTAAGTCTGCTGAAAATTCTCTTCTTATAAGAAATTTTGCAAAAGAGATGCAAATAACTAATTACTTTGAAGTTGGGAGAGTTGGAATTGAACATTGTTTACTTCCTGAAAAAGGGTTGGTAGCTCCAGGTGAAATTATAATTGGTGCCGACTCTCACACCTGTACTTATGGAGCATTAAACGCCTTAGCTACGGGTGTGGGAAGTACCGACATTGCTGCTGCTATGGCAACAGGATTTTTATGGTTTAGAGTTCCTGAAACAATTAAAATAATATACAAAGGAAAATTAAAACCATGGGTTAGTGGAAAAGACTTGATATTATATACTATTGGACAAATTGGTGTTGATGGTGCTCTATATAAGTCTATAGAATTTAGCGGTGAAACTATTAAAAATCTATCTATAGATTCAAGAATGACAATGGCAAATATGGCAATTGAAGCAGGAGCTAAATGTGGTTTATTTGAATATGACGACAAAACTAAAGAATATTTAGAGGCACGAGTCACTCGAGATTATTCACCTATAGCAAGTGATAAAGATTCAATTTATGACAAGATTCTTGAATTTGATGTTTCAAATATAGAACCTCAAATTGCATTTCCTCATCTTCCTGAAAATACAAGACCTGTACAAGAAGCCAAAAATATTAAAATTGATCAAGCAGTTATAGGATCATGTACAAATGGAAGAATTGAAGATTTAAGAATCGCAGCACAGATATTCAAAGATCATAAAGTACATCCAGATGTAAGATGTATTATTTTTCCAGGAACACAAGAAATTTATATAAATGCACTAAAAGAAGGCCTTATAGAAATTTTCATAAATGCTGGCGCTGCAGTAAGTACTCCAACCTGTGGACCATGTCTAGGTGGTCACATGGGAGTTTTAGCAAAAGGAGAAAAAGCTATTTCCACTACAAATAGAAACTTTGTCGGAAGAATGGGACACCCTCAAAGTGAAGTGTACTTATCAAATCCAGCCGTCGCAGCCGCCTCTGCTATTAAAGGTTATATTGCTCATCCTGAGGAGGTCTTATAATGAAATTAAAAGGAAAAGTTTTTAAATATGGAGACAATGTTGATACAGATGTCATCATACCTGCACGATATTTAAATAATCCAGATCCTGCTGTTTTAGCTCAACATTGTATGGAAGATATCGATAAAAATTTTGTTAAAGAAGTAAAAAATGGTGACATAATTGTAGCAGGCAAAAATTTTGGTTCAGGAAGTTCAAGAGAACATGCTCCACTTGCTATAAAAGCTGCTGGGATATCATGCGTTATTGCAGAGAGTTTTGCAAGAATTTTTTATAGAAATGCTATAAATATTGGTTTACCAATTTTAATATCTAAAGAAGCTTCACAAAATATTAAAAATGGTTCTATAGTTGAAATAGATTTATCTACAGGTCTCATAAGAGATCTTAACTCCAATAAAGAATACAAAGCTGAGCCATATCCAGCATTTTTACAGGAAATAATAGAAGCTGGAGGTCTAATTGAAAAAATTAAAAGGGAGGTTAATTAATTTGCCATCAATTGCAGTAATACCCGGAGACGGAATTGGACCAGAAGTCGTTAATGAAGGGCTTAAAATATTTAATTATTTCAATAATGAATACAATTTAAACTTTAAATTTGAAGAATTCAATTTGGGAGCAAAAAGATACTTAAAGAACGGGGAATTAATTCCAGAATCTATCTTAAAAAAATTGGAAACATTTGATGCCATATATCTTGGAGCAGTTGGAGATCCTCAAGTACCAGCTGGAATTTTAGAACATGGAATACTTTTGAAACTTCGATTCCATTTTGATCAATATGTCAATCTTAGACCAATTAAATTATTAAATAATCGTTTTTCCCCCTTAAAAAATAAAGGAGTAGAAGAAATTAATTTTACGGTTGTTCGTGAAAATACAGAAGGACTTTATGCAGGAATTGGAGGATTCCTAAAAAAAGGAACTGCTGATGAAGTTGCTATACAAGAAATGGTTTCTACAAGAAAAGGGGTAGAAAGAATTATTAGATACGCATTTGAATATGCAAATAAAACAAATGGGAAAGTTACTTTATGTGACAAGAGTAATGTTTTAACTTATTCTCATAATCTTTGGTTAAGAGTATTCGAAGAAGTAAAAACCGAATATCCAAATATTAAAACAGACCATTATTACGTTGATGCTATAACCATGAAAATGGTTAGAAATCCAGAACTATTTGATGTCATCGTAACTTGTAATATGTTTGGAGACATTATTACCGATTTAGGAGCAGAGCTACAAGGAGGTATGGGATTAGCTGCATCTGCAAACATAAACCCTGACACAGTATCTATGTTCGAACCAATTCATGGTTCTGCACCAGATATTGCTGGTAAAGGAATTGCTAATCCTATAGCGGCTATTTTAGCTGTTTCTATGATGCTTGAATATTTCCATAGAGATGATTTATCTGAAAAAATTGAAAATGCAATAAAAATCATTATTGAAGAAAATAAATTAACGCCTGACATGGGAGGAAAACTCACAACACAAGAAGTTGGGGATGAGATATTAAAAGTTTTAAAAAGAGGGTGATTCATATTTTTGAACCTATACTTTTTGATACAACACTAAGAGATGGGAGTCAAAGCGAAGGAGTTTCATTTTCAATTGGTGATAAAATTAAAATTGCTCAAAGATTAGACGATTACGGAATTCACTATATTGAAGGTGGATGGCCCGGATCTAATCCAAAAGACGAAGAATTTTTTGTAAAAGCTCAAAATTTAAATTTAAAAAACACTGAACTAGTAGCCTTCAGCTCTACAAAAAAGATTGGAATTAATGTTGAAAACGATGTCAACATTAATAAACTTATTACTGCTGGGGTAAAAACTGTAACAATATTTGCAAAAAGCTGGGACTTTCACGTGATTGAAGCTTTAAATATCTCTTGTGAAGAAAATTTAAAACTTATTGAAGACACAATAAAATATTTAAAATATAACGGAATGAATGTTTTTTTTGATGCAGAACATTTTTTTGATGGGTTCAATCATAATGCAAAGTATGCAATGAAAACTCTTCAGGTTGCTCAAGATTCTGGTGCATCTACAATTATACTATGTGACACTAATGGAGGACAAATTCCCTCAAGAGTTCGAGAAATAATTAAAACCGTTAAAAAGGAGATTAATGTTCCATTAGGAATACACGCCCACAACGATTCCGGTTTAGCTGTAGCAAATAGTTTAGTTGCTCTTGAAGAAGGTGTAGAACAAATTCAAGGGACCATCGGTGGGTTAGGAGAAAGGTGTGGAAATACCGATCTTTCAATCCTTATTCCCATTTTAAAGTTCAAATATAATTTACCATTAACTTCTATAAAAATCGATAAAACAACCTCTATTTATAATTTTGTTATGGAAATTGCAAACTTAACTCCAGAAAATAGGAAACCTTTTGTTGGAAGAAGTGCCTTTACACACAAAGGGGGTGTTCATGTTAGTGCAATCATTAAAAATCCACTTACTTATGAACATATACCTCCAGAAGCCGTTGGAAACGAAAGAAGGATACTAGTATCAGAATTGTCTGGAAAAAGTAATTTAAAATCTAAAATAGAAGAATTAGGTTTTGATGCTTCTAAATTTTCCGAAAGCCAAATTAAAAGTTTGACCTCAAAAATAAAAGAATATGAACATCAAGGATACCAATTTGAAGGTGCGGACGCCTCTTTAAAATTGCTAATTATGCGGGAATTTTATGATTATGTTCCAGATTTTCAAGTTGAAAATTTCAAGATTCTTAGCTACAATTTTGGCGAGGAAACAAGCACTGAAGCAGTGATTAAATTAAAAGTTAAGGACAAAGTAGTACATGCGGTTTCTGAAGGAGATGGACCCGTAAATGCTTTGGACTACGCATTAAGAAAAGCATTAGAAGATTTCTTCCCTATTTTAAAAGATATAAAACTTATAGATTATAAAGTACGTGTTTTGGATAGTTCTTCAGGTACCGCTTCAAAAGTACGTGTACTAATTGAAACTAAAGATTCTGAAAGAACTTGGACAACTGTTGGCGTTTCATCAAATATTATTGAAGCAAGTTGGGATGCCTTAATTGATAGTATTGAATATGGTTTATATATTAACAATTGTTCCGAAACAAAAAGTTATTCTAACATTAAAATGTAGATAAAATTAGCTAAGAAGGGCGGATTAAGATGGTAGAAAATATTTTTGCTGATCGAATGAATAATGTCCCTAAATCGTTCATTCGTGAAATTCTTAAGGTAATAGACGATCCAGAAATTATTTCATTTGCTGGAGGATTACCAAATAAAGAACTATTCCCTATTGATGAAATTAGGAATGCATCTAATTATCAATTTGAATTTTACGGAAGTGAAGTCTTGCAATACAGCACGACGGAGGGATATCTTCCTTTAAGAGAGTTTATTGCAGAAAGGTATAACAAAAATAAAGGATTAAATATTTCTGCTGATAATGTATTAATCACCCATGGTTCTCAGCAAGCACTTGATCTTATTGGAAAAGTTTTTCTTAATGATAACGACCCAGTAGCAATAGAAGAACCTGGTTATCTTGGGGCAATCCAATGCTTATCGGTTTTTTCCAAAAAATTTGT
>Ga0208938_1001882_pt1 | contig 11628 bp, 9 predicted proteins | sample AD_UKC125_MetaG_FD_184434 | JGI IMG/M metagenome (GOLD analysis project Ga0208938, IMG submission 184434) | Active sludge microbial communities of municipal wastewater-treating anaerobic digesters from USA - AD_UKC125_MetaG (SPAdes) (version 2) | ecosystem: Engineered > Bioreactor > Anaerobic >... | reverse complement strand
AAGCCGGTGGGAGCGGCTGCAAGCTTGCCAGCGGGTCGAGCAGCACGACTGGATGCGCCCGCTGCGCGGCGACTGGATTGCGCAGCTGGAGGACGTGCTGCTGGCCGACGGGACGCCGGCGGTGCTCGTGGCGCACAGCCTGGGCTGCATCCAGGTGGCCGCCTGGGCCGCGCATTCGCAAAACACGGGCCGCGTGCGGGCGGCGCTGCTCGTGGCCCCGCCGGACGTGGAACGCGACGATCTGCGCCAGCAACTGCCGGGCTGGGCGCCGGTGGTGCGCCAGCCGCTGCCGTTTCGCTCCCTTGTGGTCGCCAGCACGGACGACCCGTTCGGGACCTTCGAGCATGCCGCCGCGCTGGCCCGCCAATGGCACAGCGCGCTGAAAGACCTTGGCCCGAGGGGCCACATCAATGCCGATTCCGGCCTGGGCGACTGGCCCGAAGGCCACGCCTGGCTGCAAACCCTGATGAAAGAATGACAACCATGGTCACGAAAAAACCCAAGGGCCTCGGCCGCGGACTGGAAGCCCTGCTCGGCCCCACGGTGCAGGAAGCCGCGGCGGACGGCGAGGGCGGCGCCAGCGCGGGGCAGCCGGCCTCGCTGCGGCTGGATGACCTGGTGCCCGGCCTGTACCAGCCGCGCACACGCATGGACGAAGGCGCGCTCTACGAGCTGGCCGAGTCGATCAAGGCGCAGGGCATCATGCAGCCGATCCTGGTGCGCCAGCTCGCTCAGGGCGACAACGCGGGCAAGTACGAGATCATTGCCGGCGAGCGGCGCTTTCGCGCCGCGCGGCTCGCGGGGCTGGACAGCGTGCCGGTGCTGGTGCGCGACGTGACCGACCAGGCCGCCGCCGCCATGGCGCTGATCGAGAACATGCAGCGCGAAGACCTGAACCCGCTGGAAGAAGCCCAGGGCCTGCAGCGGCTGATCCGCGAATTCGGCCTCACCCATGAGCAGGCGGCGCAGGCCGTCGGGCGCTCTCGCAGCGCGGCCAGCAACCTGCTGCGCCTGCTCAACCTCGCCGAACCGGTGCAGACCATGTTGATGGCCGGTGACATCGACATGGGCCACGCGCGCGCGCTGCTGGCGCTGGACAAGGCCGCACAGATCACGGCCGGCAACCAGATCAGCGCGAAGAAACTTTCCGTGCGCGAAGCCGAGAGCCTGGTCAAGAAGATCGGGGCCGAATTCAACCTGATGCCGCAGAAGCCGAAGAAGGAAAAGTCGCGCGACCTGCGCCGGGTCGAGGAAGAACTGTCCGATCTGCTGACCGCCGCCGTGGAAGTGCGCGTAAAAAAACGTGTCAAACGCCATGGCCGGGTGGAGGAAATGGGCGAACTCGTCATAAACTTTGGATCGCTCGACGAACTCAATGGCCTGATCGAGCGGCTGCGCGCGGTCTGAAGCCGTTGCGCGGAGGGAGGCTGATCCTGCGGCCATTGATGATGGAGCGATTCATGAACCATTCCCTGCTTCCCCTGGGGGCCGCCCTGCTGGCGCTGGGCCTCGGCGCACTGCCGGCGGCCCAGGCCCAGAACGTGAAGCCGCCAAAAGCCCAGCTCTGGATGGATGTGTCCACCGGCGGCATGGCCGGCATGCCCGAGATGGATGGCAACAGCGGCATGGGAGCCATGCTCGGCGGGCTCATGGGGGGCGCGGGCGGCGGTGCCGGTGGCAACACCACCTACGGCATGGCCCGGGGCATGAGCTTCATGCCGCCGCGCGTGCTGGACATCGCGCTGTACAACCGGCTCAAGCCCGGCGTGGAAGCCGCGCAGCTCATCCCGCCCGGCATGCGCATGGGCGACAAGCTGCCGCTCCTGCCCCTGCCGCCGGCGCAGCCGGTCAAAGAGTCCGAACCGACCGAGGTGCCGGAGGAGTACAAACGTGAAACCCCCAAGGGCCGCATCCTGATCTACTGGGGCTGCGGCACCGAGGTGCGTCCTGGCCAGCCGCGCATCATCGACCTGGCGCGCGGCAACCCGGCCGATTTCGGCAGCGCCTTTGCCGGGCGTTATGCGCCGGACCGGGGCGCCCGTGTCGGTCCCGGCTATGTGCTGTTTCCCAACGAGCGCAACCGCGTCAGCCTGAGCCGCGACAGTTCGCTGATCGGGGAGCACCAGATCCAGGGCGACGGGGTGCCGCCGTCGTTCAAGTTCGCGCTGGCCGCGGCGCAGGACGTGATGCCTGCCATCGAGCTGCAGAGCAGCGGCAGCCCGAAAGACAGCATCGCGCTGAACTGGCGCAGCGTGAACCAGGCGCGCGCCTACTTCCTGCATGCGATGGGATCGGTCGGCGAGAACGACATGGTGATGTGGTCGAGCTCCGAGATCCCTGACAGCGGCATGGGCCTGTTCGACTACCTGCCCAATGGCACCATCGACCGCTGGATCAAGGACAAGGTCCTGCTGACGCCGGAGACCACGCAGTGCGCCATCCCGCGCGGCATTTTCGCGGCCAAGGATGCAGGCGCTGGCCGGCGCGGTGACAGCGGCGGCATGTTGCGCATGATCGCCTACGGCAGCGAAAGCAACTTCGTCCATCCGCCGCGCCCGGCCGACCCCAAGGCGGTGTGGGAGCCGGACTGGGCGGTTCGCGTGCGGGTGAAGTCCAGCACCCTGGCCATGCTCGGCGAGGAAACCGGTTCGTCAGGCGCACGGCGTGCACGCGGCAGTCGGCCAAGTCCCGCTGACACCAACGCCCCGCCGCCAGCGGCAGGACAGGAGGGCTCCGCCGCCGCGCCAGCCGCGCCGTCGTCGCCGTCCATCACCGACGTGCTCAACCCGCTGGGCAACACCGGCAATGTGCTGAAAGGCCTGTTCGGACGCTGAGCGGGCCTTGCCTGCGCGGGGGATTTCCCTCCGTCGCGGGGCGCCCGGCTTGAAGTGCCACCCAGGCCCGTTCGAGAACCGAAACCCGCGCCGTAGCTGCGCGCGGATGAAACCAGGAGTTTTGATGAATCCCAAGTCTTTCCGCCTCGGCGCCGTGGCCGCTGCGGCCGCCGTGCTGGCCTGCACCTCGTTGGGCGCCCAGACCCTGGGGGGCGGTGGCGGGCCCGCGGGCGATCCGTCCCAAGTCGAAAAATGCGCGGCCCCCAAAGGCACGCTGGCGGTGGTCGAGCCGCAGTATGCGGTGTTGCAGTCGCTCTCGCGTTACGGCCTGCAGTCGCCCGCAGCGGTCATCCGGCTGATCATCCAGCAATCCAATTGCTTCCAGATCGTCGAGCGCGGCGCGGCCATGCAGAACATGGCGCAGGAACGTGCCCTGGCGGCGGGCGGGCAGTTGCAGAGCGGCCAGAACGTGGGCCAGGGCCAGATGGTGGCGGCGGACTTTATCCTGACGCCCAACGTGGTGTTTTCCGACCCGAACGCCGGCGGCGTCGGTGGCGGTGTCGGGGGCCTGCTGGGCAGCCTGGGCGGGCGGGCGGCAGCCGTCGGCGCGCTGGCCGGTGGCGTCAAGTTCAAAGAGGCCCAGACGGCCATGACGATTGCCGACACCCGCAGCGGCATCCAGGTGGCGGCGGCACAGGGCAGCGCCTCGCAGACCGACTTCAGCCTGAACGCGGCGGTGTTCGGGCGCAATGGAGGGGGAGGGCTCGGCGGCTACACCAGCACGGCCGAGGGCAAGATCATCGCGGCGTCGTTCCTGGACAACTGGAACAACATCGTTCGCTCGATCCGCAACAACCCCTCGCTGATCCAGGCCCGGGGCGGGGCGGCCAGCCAGGCCAATGCGGCGGGCAGTGTCCGGGCGGGCTCCAGTGCGGGCAACGCGGGCGATGTGTACCTGCCCAAGATCGCTGGCGTCAAGGTGTACAGCACGCCCTCCGAAGGCGTGGAGCTGCTCAGCCTGAGCAAGTTCGACGAGGTGATCTTCGAGGGCGAAGAGCAGAACGGCTTCATGAAAGTGGCCGGGTCGCGGGGTTCGGGCTGGGTCAAGGCGATCATGATGCGCAAGCAATAGGCCTTGCCGCGGACAAAAAAAGGGCCTGCAACGCAGGCCCTTTTTCTTTCGGAGCAAGCACTCACTGAGCCGGAAAAGCCCGCCTGGCTCAGAGCGAAAAGATCTTTCCGGGGTTCATGATGTTCTTCGGGTCCAGCGCCCGCTTGATGGTGCGCATCATGTCCACCGCGCCGGCGCCGGCCTCGGTGAGCAGGAAGTCCATCTTGTGAAGGCCCACGCCGTGTTCGCCGGTGCAGGTGCCTTCGAGTTGCAGGGCGCGGCTGACCAGCTGGTGGTTCAGCGACTCGGCCGTCGCGCGTTCCTCGGGCTTGTCGGGGTCAATCAGGTAGCCGAAGTGGAAGTTGCCGTCGCCGACATGGCCGACCAGGAAGTAGGGCAGGCCACTGGCATCGGCCTCCGCCACCGAGTCGAGCAGGCAGTCGGCCAGGCGGCTGATCGGCACGCAGGTGTCGGTGCTGATGGCCCGGCATCCCGGCTTGCTCTGGATCGCCGCGAAGTAGGCGTTGTGGCGCGCCGTCCACAGGCGGGTGCGCTCCTCGGGCGTGGTGGCCCATTCGAAGGCCTGGCCGCCGTGCTCGCTGGCGATCTCCTGCACCGTCTCGGCCTGTTCCTTCACGCTGGCCGGCGAGCCGTGGAACTCCATCAGCAGCAGGTGCTCCTCGCGCAGGCCCAGTTTGGCGTAGGCGTTGACCATCTTCACGGTGTTGGCGTCGATCAGCTCGACCCGGGCGATGGGCACGCCGAGCTGGATCGTCTGGATGGTGGTCTGCACCGCCGCGTCGATGGTCGGGAACGAGCAGATCGCCGCCGAGATCGCCTCGGGCAGCGGGTAGATGCGCACCGTGACCTCGGTGATCACGCCCAGCGTGCCCTCGCTGCCGACGAACAGGCGCGTCAGGTCATAGCCGGCGCTGGACTTCTTGGCGCGCGTGCCGGTGCGGATGACCTCGCCGCTGGCCGTGACCACTTCGAGCGCCAGCACGTTTTCGCGCATGGTGCCGTAGCGCACCGCGTTGGTGCCGCTGGCGCGCGTGGCGCTCATGCCGCCGATCGTCGCGTCGGCGCCGGGGTCGATCGGGAAGAACAGGCCGGTGGATTTGATCTCGTCGTTGAGCTGCTTGCGCGTCACGCCGGGCTGCACCGTCACCGTCAGGTCTTCGGCATTGATGCTCAGCACCCGGTTCATGCGGCCCACGTCGATGCTGATGCCGCCCTGCACCGCCAGCAGGTGGCCTTCGAGCGAAGACCCCACACCGAAGGGGATCACCGGCACCTCGTGCTCACTGGCCAGCTTCACGGCATCGGCCACGTCCTGCGTGCTTTCGGCAAACACCACGGCGGCCGGTGGCGGCACGGTGGTGAAGGCCGATTCGTCGCGCCCGTGCTGCTCGCGCACGGCCAGCGCGGTGGAGCAGCGCTCGCCGAAGCGGGCCTTCAGGGCGTCGATCAGCGCGGCGGGTACCGTGCGTTGACGCACGTCGGGCACAAGGTGGGCGAGGGCGGCGGGTGCATTCATGGCGGGTCTCCGGACTTTGCCGGCAGTTTACGGCCAGACCCGCTGCCGCGCCCGGGGCAGGGCCGGCGGCACTTCGCCGGGATCGGACCGGGAGCATCGGCGTCCGCAGGAAACGCTATGTCATTGATAGCTGAAGGCGCCCAGCCAACAATGGGAAATGCCCGGGACGACACAGAATCCCGGATTTGGGTGCGCCGCTCAGCCTGTGGGCATGGCGGGCTTCTCAAGCGGTCGCCGGCACGCGCTCTTTCAGCGCAAACTTGAGGTCTTCCTTCAGGATGTGGTCGGTGATGACCTCGTAGGCGATGAAACCGACCAGCTCGCTGAGCTCCAGTTCGTGCTGCCGGTAGCGGTCGCGCAGCGACTGGGCTTTGGCCAACAGCGCCGCGTGGTGGGCCTGATGCTGCGCGGACAGCGGGAACCGTGTGCGCGCCATCACCGCCTCTTCGGTGATGAAGTGCTCCCGGATGTGCTCGGTGAGCTCGTCCAGCAGGAACTCGATGTGGTCACGCGCCTTGTTCTTCACCGCAGCGTTGATCAGGTTGTCACCGATGTCGAACAGTCCTCTGTGCTGGGCGTCGATCTGGGGATGGCCGCATTCGAACGACTTGCGCCAGCGCAGCTGGATCAGCGACTGCGCGGAATCGCCGTCCGAGGTGCGGCTCATGCGCGAATGCTGGCGCGAGTTCAGCCGGGATTCGCTTTGCTCCAGTTCGCGCTGGAACCGGGTGCGTCGCAACAGTTCAATCCCGGCGACCGCCATCAGGAGAAGTCCGCTGAAGACAGCGAGCGAGCTGCGCAAGGCCACCATGGCCAGCACGCCGCCGGCCAGGTAGACAAACGGCAAGGCGTGGAAAAGACGGTCAGAAAGCGGGCTGCTTGCCAAGGGATTCTCCAAAAAAAATCCCCGAAGACACCCTGTTTCCGAAGACCGGGAAAATGTAGCAAAAAGTATCACCGCAGCATTGATAAAAATCAAACGCCAGGAACTGGAAAAGGGCCCCCGACGATTGCGCGGGCATACGGCTTGATAGCAAGGGAAGACGGTCCCGCAATGGGCAGAGGCGCAGGAGCACGAAAGGCGGCCGCCGTCGCGGCGCCGGGCTTCAGGCAACCGCCGTTGACGGCCGCTCCTTCAGCGCGAACTTGAGGTCTTCCTTGATGATGTGCTCGGCGATGACTTCGTAGGTGATGAAGCCGACCAGCTCGCCCAGATCGAGCTGGTGGCTGCGGTAGGCGTCGCGCAAGGACTGCGCCCGCGCGAGCAGGTCGGCATGATGGGCTCGGTGCTCCCCGGAGAGCGGATACCGGGTGCGCGCCAGCACGGCTTCCTCGGTGACGAAATGCTCCTGGATGTGCTCAGTCATTTCGTCGAGCAGAAACTCGATGTGGTCGCGCGACTTGCCCTTGACCGCCGCATTGATGAGGCCGTCGCCGATGTCGAACAGCTTGCGGTGCTGGCTGTCGATCACCGGATGGCCGCATTCGAAGGACTTGCGCCAGGACAGCTGGATCAGTGACTGGGTGGAATCGCCATCGAGGTTGCGGCTCATGCGCGAGTCCATGCGCGAATGCTGGCGCGAGTTCAGGCGGGATTCGCCGCGCTCCAGCTCGCGCTGGAAACGGGCGCGGCGCAGCAACTCGATACCGCCGACCCCGATCAGGATCAGGCCGCTCAAGACAGCCAATCCGTTGCGCAGGGCGAGCATGGCCGCTACGCCGGTCACCATGTAGATGAACGGCAGCGCCTTGAAGAACCGGTCTGAACCCTTGCTTCTTGCCATCTGGAAGGAGAAATTTGTATCCAAGTGTAAACGGATTGTCGAGGGCGTTGCGCTCGACGGGTCCCGGCGGCGCGCAGCCATCCGGTTTCCCTCGGTGGCGCCACCGCAGACGAGCGAGGGCGCTCGCGGCGACAATCGTCAACACGAAGGAGACACACCATGGGCAACCGACTTACGCAGATCGCCACCCGCACCGGCGACAACGGCACCACCGGCCTGGGCGACAACCAGCGCGTCAGCAAGAACAGCCTGCGTGTGCACGCGATGGGCGACGTGGACGAGCTGAACTCGAACCTGGGCGTGCTGCTCTGCGAGCCGATGCCCGACGAGGTGCGCGCGCTGCTGGTGGAGATCCAGCACCAGCTGTTCAACCTCGGCGGCGAGCTCAGCATTCCCGGCTTCGAGCTGCTCAAGCCCGAGGCCGTGCTGGCGCTGGACGAAGCGCTGGCCACCTACAACGAGCAACTGCCGCGACTGCAGGAGTTCATTCTGCCCGCCGGCACGCGCGGCGCGGCGCTGGCCCATGTCTGCCGCACGGTGGCGCGGCGTGCCGAGCGAGCGGTGGTGGCGCTGGGCAACGAGGAAGCGCTGAAGGAGACGCCCCGCCAGTACCTGAACCGCTTGAGCGACCTGATGTTCGTGCTGGCCCGGGTGCTGAACCGCCACCGCACCGACGGCACGGTGGGCGACGACGTGTACTGGCGCAGCGAGCGGATGAAACAGGGCGCGGCGGACTAAACCGGCGTCCGGCAGGCTGCGGGGACCTCCTGGGGGCCTTTTTTAGGCATGATCTGACGCCAGAGCCAGCGTCGGATGGCCGCAAGCCGCTATAAAAAAGAGACTGGCCAGCCATCCGCCTGGCCGTGGTCCGGTGGTGGCCGGAGGTCGGGTGAGCTGGCCGTACGAGGCCAGACGGACCATGCCCCCTTCATGATTGGCCGATTCAGTCGTCCCGCTCGCCGGCCTCGTACAGGGCCTCGCGGCCCATGCGGTCGATGATGAGCTCGGCTGTCCAGGGCAGCATCAGGGCGCCGCAGCGGCTGTCGCGGTACAGGCGCTCCAGCGGCAGGTGTTTCATCATGCTGGTGCCGCCACAGGTGCGGATGGCCAGGCGCGCGATGTCGTTGGCGCCTTCCATCACGCTGTAGTGCGCGGCGTACAGACGCAGCTTTTCGTCCTTGCTGGGGTTGGGCTTGGCCTCCTGCACCGCGCGCAGGAACAGACCGCGCATGTTCTCCAGCTGGATGCGCATCTGCGCCACGGCCATCTGCTTGGTGGGGAATTGGCGGCGGCGCACGGTGCGCTCGCCCGGCTGCGCGGGCTGGCCCGTCGCTTCGTTGATTTCGCCGCGCAGGTACTGCACCGTGAAATCGTAGGCGCCAGCGGCCAGGCCCATGTAGGTGGCGGCGATGGTGAAGAACATGGCCGGCCAGGTCTGGGCGCCCTTGAAGTACACGCCGCGCGGCATGAGCTGTTCGTCGTCGCTGACGAACACGTCCTGGAAGGTGAGGGTGCGGCTCACGGTGCCGCGCATGCCCAGCACATCCCAGTCACCGCTGACGGCCACACCGGGCGCGTCGGCGGGCACGGCCATGTAGAGGGTGTCGCGCGCGTCGGGCTTGTCGTCGCCCTTGTCCTCGGTGCACAGCACGCCGTAGTAGTTGGCCGCGCCGGCCAGTGACGCAAAGATCTTGCGCCCGTTGATGCGCCAGCCGCCCTCCACCTTGCGTGCGGTGGTGCCGAAGGGCGCGCGGCCCGCGGCGGCGGCGCTGCCTTCGCTGAAGGGCTGGGCGTAGACCGCGCCGTCCTTCACCACCCGGCTGAAGTGGATCTGCCGGCGGCGCAGGTGCTCGCTGCGCTCCTCGTCGCTCATCGGGATGCCGTCGGCCAGCACGCCGGTCCACATCGTCGAGCAGATGTGCATGTTGTAGGTCAGCGCCGTCGTGCCGCAGAAGCGCCCCAGCTCGGCGGCCACGAACATGTAGGTGGCGTAATCGGCGCCAAAGCCGCCGTCGGCCTCGGGCACACACAGGCGCAGCAGGCCGGCCTCGCGCAGGTCGTCGTAGTTGGCAAACGGGAAGCTGCCCTCGCGGTCCCACTGAGCGGCGCGGCCGGCAAACTTGTCGCGGCCCAGTTCATGGGCCTGGCGGACCAGGCGGGCCTGTTTGTCGGTCATCGGCGTGTCGCCGACGGCGGGGGTGAAGTCAAGTGGGCTCATGGGTGTCTCCTGGAATGTCGGGCGGCGCCGCTGCTCAGTGGTCGAGGGGGCGAACATGGTGGTGGTGCCGGGCCAGAAAGTCCAGCACGGCAGCATCGAAGGCTTCCGGTGCCTCCAGATTCATCAGGTGGCCCATGCCCGCCAACTGCGTGAATTCGGCGCCGGTGATCTTGTCGGCCATCTTGCGCATCACCTCGGGCGGCGCGTTGCGGTCAAATTCGCCCGCCACCAGCAGCGTCGGCACCCGGATGGCGGACAGATTGGCGCGGCGGTCAAAGCCCACCAGGCATTGCACGGCACGGCGGTAGGTGGCGGCGGGCACCAGGCCCATGCAGTGTTCGGCCAGCTTCAGGCCCTCAGGCAGCGCGCCGGGGCCGGTCATCTGCGGCACCAGGGTGGCGGCCAGCTCGGCCATGCTCTGGCCGGCATCCAGCGGCGCGGTGCGGCTGGCCACAAATGCTCGCTGCCAGTCGCCGTCGGGTTTGCCGAAGGCGGGCGAGGTACCGCACAACACCAGCCGCTTGACCAGCCCGGGCCGACGTGCCACCACCTCCTGCGCCACCATGCCGCCCATGCTGTGCCCGATGAGGATGACCGGCGGCGTGCCCTCGCGCGCCGGTCCGGCCAGCGCTTCGATCAGGGCAATGGCGCTCTCGGCCAGGCCCTTGAAGGTGTAGGGCTCGATCGGTGCGCTGCGGCCATAGCCTGGCATGTCCCAGGACACCGCCCGGTAACCCGCGGCAGCGAAGCTCTCCACCTGCGGCGCGAACGCCAGGTGCCCGCCGCCCACGCCGTGCAGCATGACGACGGTCGGCCCGTCGCCCAGCATCATGAAGTGGGGCAGGGCGGTCATTGAAAAACCTCCGTGCTTCGCACGGCGGTGCGAGCTGGCTTGGGGCGGCCCGGCGCGGCGCTCATGGAAAAACCTCCGTGCTTCGCACTGCGGCGCCCATCAGTCCACCACCCGGCCGTGGTCCACCACCGTGGCGCCGTCAAGCTGCACCGTGCAGTGGCGCATCGGCAGGTCGAAGTGGCCCAGCGTGTAGCGGCCGGCCACCTCGTTGGCGCCGGTGCTGTAGAGGAAATTGCCGGCAAAGGCGCGCAGCTCGGTGCCGTTGAAGTCGCGCTTGTCGTACAGCGCCATGCTGTCCCAGCGCGCGGCGTCGCACAGGCCGTAGCCGACGTGGCTGACGGAATAGGCCTCCCGCCCACGAGCCCCCACGCTCGCCGCCGCGCGTGCGTCGCTGCCCCCCGAGGGGGCTGGCGGCGCTAGGGGCGGCCCGTCGCTGCCGCCGTCCCCCCACGCCTCGATGTAGCTGCGCATCAGCTGCGCGTCCAGCCCCGCGCCCTCGATGGCGGTGACGTAGTCGTTCTCGATGGTCAGCGTGATCGCCGATTCGACGTAACGCTTGAAGGTCAGGTTGACATCGCCAGGCGCCAGCACCAGCGTGCCGTTCACGCTGCCCGCCGCGGGGAAGGCCAGCGCAATGCCGCCGGGCCAGTGGGTGAGGGTGCCCGGGCGCGTGGTGAAGCCCCAGTTGCCGCCGGCCACCGCGCCTTCCAACGAAATGCGAAGGTTGGTGCCCGCCGACGAGCTGACTGTCATGGCCTTGGCCGAGCGCAGGCGCTTGATGTGGTCCTTCACCCGCGCCTCCGTGGCGTCGTCGGGCATCAGGCGCACCAGCGCCTCGGGGTGTTCGTTGCTGATGTAGATGACGCGGGTGCCGCCTTTGAGGATGGCCGGCAGCTCGGGCGCGTGCATCAGGCCTTCCACGGTGCAGTCCACCACCAGCGTGCTGGCGGCCAGCGCGTGGATCACCGGCTTGATCTGCTGGATCGCGTCCGATGCGCCCGTCGACCGGGCGGGTGGCCCGGCGCGGCCCACCACGCTGGGCAGCGTGAGGGTGAACACCTGAGCGCCCAGGCGCTGGGCCGCGAGGCGCGCCAGCAGAGGCAGCACCGGGCGGCTCTGGGTTTCGGCCAGAATGGCCACCGTGTCGCCTTGTTGCAGCGCGCAGCGGCGCAGCACCGCCTCGAAGGCGTCGAGCCAGGCCGGTTCGATGATTTCCTGCAGCATGAATCGCCTTTCACCAATCCCGCGCTCCCGGAATGGGCATTGCGGTTCGTCCGAATCGGTATCATTA